>CAACWB010000120.1_pt1 | contig 23558 bp, 25 predicted proteins | sample 2275501 | NCBI WGS metagenome assembly CAACWB01 (sample SAMEA5312444, study PRJEB27640) | indoor metagenome | biome: indoor environment; feature: controlled; material: polymer antistatic dissipative epoxy resin | place: Italy | collected 2014-05-27 | reverse complement strand
GCAGCCGAAACCGTGGTTGTCGTACCCGACGGGAAACCAAGAAGCTGAGCTTCGGTAAACACTTTTGCGGTAGAAGGCGTGGTTGTCGCAACACCTGCGGGCGTCGTCGTGGTGATTTCGAAATCACGCAGAACACCGGTGTCGGAGTAATAGGCAGCGCTGTCGAGAATGCCGTTTTTCGTCGCGCCGGTTGACGTATCGAAAAGCGCGGTCTTGTTATCAACCTGAATGTTGATGGTCTTGACGGCGACGTTACCTGCACCATCACGAACGAAGGAACCGACGATCTGTTTGGTGACCGGCGTCAGGTTGCCCGAAGCGTCGCTGATCTTGCCCTTCAGCCAGTTTTCGCCGGAGAAGGAGGCGGATTCGCCGATGCTCTTGAGCTGGTCCTGAAGCTGGCGGATTTCTTCCTGGATCTTTGCCTTGTCGACACCTGCTTCGCGGGCTGCAACCAGCTTCTTGCTGATTTCCTTGACGACATCGACGGTGGTTTCCATGGCGGAATAGGCGGTATCGACCTTTGCGGCGCCGAGGCCGAGGGCGTCCTGCACGGCGGAAAGAGCGCCATTATCGGAACGCATGGTGGTCGCGATCGACCAGTAGGCGGCGTTGTCGGATGCGGTCTTGACGCGCAGGCCGGAGGAGACACGCGACTGCGTTTCTTCCATGTTGCTGCCGATGGCGCGAAGGGTCTGAAGGGCGGCCATTGCCGCGACGTTTGTCAAAATGCTGGTCATAATTATTTGCCCCTTGATTGGCTGAAATGAAAAGGGACATTCCGGATTGCCGCCGGGAACGATCGAGCGGCTTGATGCCTGTTAACCTCTTTTTCGTCTTGGTTAACCAATCGTTTCGATGACTAGGTTTTAGGCGGCGAATGGTTAACAAAGCCTAAATCAAAAAAGGGAAAAATTAAGGAACGATAATTTTTCTTAACCATAATGAAAAAAGCCGCGCTCGAGGCGCGGCTTTCCGTTTTTGATGATGTTGCCCGTGATTAACGGAAGAGCGAGAGAATGCTCTGCGAGTCGTTGTTGGCGATCGACAGGGCCTGAACAGCCAGCTGCTGTTGGGTCTGAAGAGCCTTCAGCATCGTGGATTCTTCGTTCATTTCAGCGTCGACCAGGCGACCGATGCCCTTGTCGAGCGAGTCGGTCAGCTTGTTGACGAAGTTTTCCTGCAGTTCGATGCGCATCTTGACCGAGCCGAGGTCGGCGGCAGCGGACGTCATGCTCTGGAGCTGCTTGTCGACGAAGGATACCATCGCGTCGAGGTACTGGTTTTCCGAGACTGCCGAGCCGTCGCTGTTCTTGAACGTGCCGGTCAGATCCTTGGTGATGTCCAGAGACGTCAGCGAGTAGGTGAGCTGCGTTGCAAGCTGGGCGTCAGCGCCTTCTTCGAGGTAGATCTTGGTGGTGCCGTCGAGGCCAACGGCAATGTTGGTCTTGGTTGCCGGCGCAGTCGGCGCAGTCGTGTTGATTTTCACGTACTGGTCGTTGCCAAGATTGAAGTAGGTGCCGTTGACGTTCGGAGTGGTCGTATCGGCATTAGCGATCGTGACGATACCCGTTGCAGCGGCGGTGGTGAAGGTGACGGCGGTGCCGGCTGTTGCTTCCTTCAGGCCCTTAAGCTGAGCTTCAGTGTAAACCTTGGCTGCAGCAACCTTGGTCACCGGCTGAGCGGCGCCTACGCCGTCCGAGTCATTGGTGATTTCGAACAGCTTGTAGCTGCCCGTGGAAGAAAAATAAGCGTAGGAGTCGAGGACGCCCTGCTTGTCCTTTGCAGCGCCCGAAGACGTGTCGAACAGGACCGTGTTACGGCTCAGGTCAACATTAACGGTCTTTACGGATACGTTACCGGCGGCGTCGCGGATGAAGGAGCCCACGATCTGCTTGGTGACGTTCTTCAGTTCGCCAGCGCCGTTGCTGACGGTGGCCTGCAGCCAGTTTTCACCGGAGAAGGAAGAGGAGCTGGAGATCGACTTCAGCTGATCCTGGAGCTGCTTGATTTCTTCCTGGATCTTGGACTTGTCGACGCCGGGTTCGCGGGCGGCAACCAGCTTGTTCTTGATTTCCTTGACGACGTCGATGGACGATTCCATACCGGAATAAGCCGTATCAACCTTGGCAGCGCCGAGGCCGAGAGCGTCTTGGACGGCCGAAAGTGCGCCGTTGTCGGAACGCATCGTGGTCGCGATCGACCAGTAAGCGGCGTTGTCGGAAGCTTCGCCGACGCGCTGGCCGGAGGAAACGCGGTCCTGCGTCGTTTCCATGTTCTGGCCGATAGAGCGCAGGGTCTGAAGTGCAGACATAGCTGCGACGTTAGTAAGAATGCTCGTCATAGTAGATTTGCCCCTTGAATGGCTGATTAGAAAAGGGACATTCCGGTCTCACCGGGAACGGCGCACAGCGTCATGCCTGCTAACCGGCTGATTTTTAAAGGTTAGCTCACCGTTTCGATGGCTCTAGCTAACCTTTATATAGTTAATGAAGACCTAATGGCTTTCTAAAAAAGTACATTCTGGCGGTTTGTTTTGCAACCCTTGCGCGTGCGCGCGCGTAGCTGGAAATGTTTAAAAAAATAATAAAGCCGCACCCGTTTCCGGATGCGGCTTTGATAGAGGGGCAATACGCTCGGGTCAGCCTCCGTTGCGTCTGCCATTTTCACCCGATTACAAGACGGTCAGCCACCGCTTGCGATCTTGTGTTTTATGTCATTCCGGCCAGCGGCTATCCGCTTGTCCATGCGCAAAATCTGACAGCCGGTGCTTTCCAATTTCCTAATTTCAGCGGACGCCCGGGCCTTCACTCTAATCGTGGTAAATGCTTTGAAAGCAGGAATGGTAAATGAAACCTTGCGGTTTGCATGCCATGCCCGGAACGCAAAACCGCGCCCTTTCGGGCGCGGCTCGTTTTTTTAGAATTTTCGTTCCGATTAACGGAAGAGCGACAGGATGTTCTGCGAGTCGCTGTTGGCGATCGACAGGGCCTGAATTGCCAGCTGCTGCTGCGTCTGCAGAGCCTTGAGGCGGGTGGACTCTTCGTTCATGTCGGCGTCAACCAGACGGCCGATACCCTTTTCCATGGTCGAGGTCAGCTTGGAGACGAAGTCTTCCTGCATGGAGATGCGGTTGGACACCGAACCCAGATCGGCAGCAGCGCTGTTGAGGGTTTCAAGCTGCTTGTCGACGTGGCTGATGAGCTTGTCGAGGATGTCGTTGTCGGTTGCAGCGGCAGTGCCGAGCATTGTGGCGCCAGCGCCCTTGTAGATCGACAGGTCCGAGATATCGAGGTTCGAAACAGTCTGCTTTACGCCGTCTGCGATCGCTGCCTTGTCGAGAATGCCCGTGCCCTTGCCGTCCGTCACAGCGCCGGTGTCGAACAGGATGTTCGAACCGCTGAGCTGCATGTCAACGCGCTGAACCTTGACGGCGCCAGCGGAGTCACGGGTGAAGGATGCGACAACCTGCTTTTTCAGGTTGGCGATAGCGGCATCGTCCGTACCGACAGCAAATGCGGCGCCATCGTTGGATGCCTTCGTCTTCAGCCAGTTTTCACCGTTGAAGGTTGCGGAGTCTGCGATGGAGGTCAGCTGCTTCTGGAGCTGGCCAATTTCCTTCTGGATCTTCTTCTTGTCGGCGGTCGGGTCCTGAGCAAGGATCAGCTTGTCCTTGATTTCCTGGACGACCTTGATGGTGGCTTCCATACCGGAATAAGCCGTGTCGACCTTGGCAGCGCCGATGCCGAGCGCGTCGGAAACGGTAGAGAGCGCCGAAGCGTCCGAACGCATGGTGGTCGCGATGGACCAGTAAGCGGCGTTGTCGGAGGCGGAACCTACTTTGAGGCCCGACGAAATACGGCCCTGTGTGGTCTCCATGTTGTTGCCGATAGAACGCAGCGTCTGGAGAGCAGCCATAGAGGAGGCGTTGGTGAGAATGCTTGCCATAATATATTGTCCCTTGTTTTTACGAGATACTGGAATTGGGGACATTCCGGACTTCGTATTACCGGTCACAACGTTTCGGCTTCATGCCACTCGGTTCAGAGTTACTTGTCTCTTGAAACCAAACCCGCTGTGTGTAGGGAGAATTTCGCAGCGAAAAATTGCGTAATTATTAATTTGAGCATTAAGAAATACTGGAAAATACTTATGGTTACTGCAAAGTTTATTTAAATGGTAAGTTTTTAATTTAAAATTATAGTTATCCGGGCCCTAGCAAAATTGGTAACCAAAGCCTTAAAACGCGAAAACCCCGCTGCCGTGGGGCTGCGGGGTTAACAAACAGGATTAACGAAGTTTATTTCGGCACAAATGCCGTCAGTTGAACGATCTGACGAGGCTGCCGACGAGCAGGTTCCAGCCGTCGATCAGCACGAAAAACAGGATCTTGAACGGCAGGGAAATCGAGGTGGGCGGCAGCATCATCATGCCCATGGCCATGGTGATGGTGGCGACGATGAGGTCGATGACCAGAAACGGCAGGATGATCAGGAAGCCGATCTCGAAACCGCGGCGGATTTCCGACAGCATGAAGGCCGGAACGAGAACGCGGTAATCGACGACATTGTCGGTCATCACTTCCTGTCCGCGCTCACGGGCGATATCGACGAACAGCTTCAGGTCCTTGTCACGCGTATTGGCGTTCATGAAGGTACGGAAGGGTTCGGCGATGCGCCCTATCGCCTGCTGTTCGTTGATCTGGTTCTGCAAAAGCGGCTGCACGCCGTCCGTCCAGGCTTTGTCGAAGGTGGGCGACATGACGTAGAAGGTCATGAACATCGCCATCGACAGCAGGATCATGTTGGATGGCGTCGAGGCAAGGCCCATGCCGGAGCGCAGGATCGAAAAGGCGATCACGAAACGAGGAAAGCTCGTGACCATGATCAGGATGCCCGGCGCGACGGAGAGAACTGTCAGAAGGCCGAAGGTGCGGATGATCCATGCCGCGACGGATCCGTCGATCTGCGTATTGAACAGATCGGACGGAAATTGCTGGGCGCTGGCAAGGCCCGGCAAGGCGAGGAGGACGGCGATGGTTACAAGAAATCGAATCATTCGATGACAAAGGTCCGGAACATGACCTTGGATACGCGCCCTTGCGAGCGCAGGTCAACTCGTTCCTGAATGTCATCCTTAAGATATTGAAAGCCGCGCGGCCCTTCCAGCTGCTGAAGGGAAACGGTGCGCACATAGGCCATGATATCCTGGTGGATATCCTCCGCCAGCCCGACTTCCACCGGCCCCTTGAACATCAGCGCCACTTCCAGCCGCACCCAGTTGGTCGAAGGGTAGGCGAGGTTGGTGGTGATGGGGTCGAGCTGGACGATGCCGTTCGCTTCGGCGGAGATTTTCTCTATGCCCTCGGCGGCCTTGCCTTTTTCAGCCGAAGCGGCCGGCGCGTGCGCTGCGGCTTCCGCGCCGGCGATCTTGGGGGCGATCATGCCGCCCACCAGCCAGCCGCCGCCCGCACCGAGCAGCGTCAGGATCACAACGCCAGCGATGGTCATGACCACCGGAGAGGACTTTTTCTTGCTCTCAGCCTGTTCGTTTTCCATGGTCAGTCCCGCTCCCGCAAACCGGCGTCAGAGCGGCGAGAACAGGTCGACGACCTGCTGACCGACCGGGGGCTGCTGCACTTCCGTCAGGCGGCCACGACCGCCGTAGGAGATGCGGGCTTCGGCGATACGCTCATAGGAAATCATGTTCTGCGCATCGACATCCTGCGGCCTGACGATACCGCCGACATTGAGGATGCGGATTTCGTGGTTGACGCGCACTTCCTGCGAACCGCTGATGATGAGGTTGCCGTTTTCCAGAATGCCGGTCACCACGGCAGCCACCATCAGCGTCAGCTTTTCAGAACGCTTGGTCTTGCCCTTGGCCTGGGTGTCGGTGTCGGATCCGTATTTGATGTTGGAGTCCGCTTCCGGCGTCCAGCCGAAGATTTCCGCCTTGGCCTTCCAGTTCAGACCGCTGGAATTGGTGCGGTTGCGTTCGGTCTCGTTGTCGAAATCGGCCTTGTCGTTGATCTGGATGTTGACGGTCAGGATGTCGCCGATATTCAGCGCGCGCAGATCCTTGAACAATGCGCCCTGGCTGTCGCTCCACAGCGAATAGCCGCTCGCCATATGTTTCGGCTGCTTGGGATACATGCCCATCTGCGGCGTCTGGCTGAATTGCAGGCCGCTGCCGATCGGGCTCATCGCGGGTGCGTTGCCGATTTCCTTCAGGGTCTGGTTGTTCTGGCAGCCTGCCAGCAGAGCCAGCGGCAGGAGGAGGGCCGGAAGACGACGCGTGCTCATGAAGGATCCTTCGAAGTGTTTTTGTCGGTTGCCTGCGACATGATGCCGGCGACGGTGGCGGCTTTCTGCGCATCCATCTCGCTGAGGATGAGGCCGGATTGGCGCGGCGGCAGCTGCATGATGATGGCGGCCGCGATCTCCACATGCATCTTCTCGAGCTGGGGTGCGGCGGCGTCCGGCTTCATCGTCTTGTAGACATCGACGAGATTGGCTTTCGCCTGGGCGAGGAAATGTTCGCGGCGCGCCAGCCAGTCCTCATATTCTGCCTTGCGGTCTTCCAGCACGGAGATGCGCTCGTTGACGTCGGCCTGAAGCTTTTCAAGCTCCTGCTTCTGCATCAGATACCGCTGGTCGCGGGCGGCATCGGCGATGTTGGTGCAGAATTTCTGGATTTCATCCTGCGTGCTCAGTTCCGACACCACGTTCTGCTGGCTTTCGGCGCCGGCGGCCGGCAGCAGGAAAAGCAGGGAGGCAACGGCTGCGAACCGGACAAGACCATTCGGCAGGGCTTGGTTTTTAAGAAGTTCCATCATTGCAGCACAAGCTCCGCCTGAAGGGCGCCGGCGGATTTGATGCCTTGCAGGATGGATATGATGCCATCCGCCTTGAGCCCGATGCTGTTGAGACCGGCAACCAGCGTGCGAAGATCAGGACCTTCGACAATGGCGACCTTGCTGCCTTCCTGCAGCGCCATGATGTCCGTCTGTGGCTGCACGGCGGTCTGGCCGCGCGAGAAGGGTTCCGGCTGGATGACCTGCGGCGATTCCGTCACCTGCACGGTCAGCGTTCCATAGCTGACGGCAACGCGGGAGATGCGCACATCCGCGCCGATGACGATCGTGCCGGTGCGTTCGTTGATCACGACCTTGGCGGGCGTATCCGTCTCCACCGTCAGGTTCTCGATTTCCGCCATCAGCCGGGTGAGGTCAGCGGTGCGGGGTTTCTGCACCGCGATTTCCTGCGAATCGCGCGGCTCGGCGATACCATCGCCGTAGCGGGCGCGGGCAAAGGCGTTGACAACGTCCGCAACACGCACCGCAGTCGAGAAATCGGGATTGCGCAGCTGAAGGACCAGATTGACCGAATCCTTGAATTTGGACGGCAATTCACGCTCGATGATCGCGCCGTTCGGCACGCGCGCGGATGTGGTGACGCCCTGCGTCAGCGTCGCGGCATCGCCCTGCGCCGAAAAGCCGTTGACGATCAGCGCTCCCTGCGCAACCGCATAGATCTGCCCGTCCGCGCCGGAAAGCGAGGTCATGATCAGCGTGCCGCCGCGAAGCGAAGAGGCGTCGCCAAGCGAACTGACCGTCACGTCCACACGGCTGCCGGGGCTGGCGAAGGGCGGCAGATTTGCCGTCACCATCACGGCGGCGATGTTCTTGGCATTCGACTGGCCGCCCTGCGTGGTGATGCCGAGGTTCTGCAGCATCGCGCGCATGGATTGTTCGGTGAATGGCGAGGAGCGCAGGCTGTCGCCCGTGCCCTGGACGCCGACGACGAGACCGTATCCGATCAACTGGTTGTCGCGTCCGGCCTGCAGCGATGCGATATCCTTGATACGGGATGTATCGGCGTGGGCTGCGGGTACGGGAAGGAACGGCTGGGCCGAAAACAGAATGGCCGCGGCCAGGATACGAAGCAATCTCATTTCGCCATCACCTGAATGGTTCCGTCCTTCATGACCGTGCCGCTGACCATCACGCCGGAATCGATGTTGCGCACACGCACCACCTCACCAAGCGAGCCGTCGGTCATCGGCGTTCCCGAGGCCATCAGCGTCATGTTGCCGATGGTGAAAACGAGCTTGACGCTGGTACCGCGCACCACCAGCGACGCTTCGCGCAGGGCGGCGACCGGGATCGTGCGGCCGGGAAGCAGGGTCTGCTTGGAGATCATGCCCTCAACTTCGCTGATGTCGGTCGCGTAGCCCGAGGAAATGTTGGGATTGGTCACTTCCACCGGTTTCACCTGGTCGGACGAGATGGTTTCGCCCGGATAGATGGTGCGTGTGGGAACCAGCGCCATCGGCGCCTGGGCGAAAGCCGGCGCCATGGCAACAAGTGAAAAGGCAGACGCCAGGCACATACGGACGAGCGCCGTTCTGCAGCTGTTATTTTTTCGGCCAAACCTCATGTCCGCCTGCCTTTCCGTTCTTACTTCAGGTTCTTGCTGACAATCGATGCCATTTCGTCAGCGGTGGTGATGACCTTGGAATTCATCTCATAGGCGCGCTGCGCCGTGATCAGGTCGGTGATTTCCTTGACGGCATCGACGTTCGAGCCTTCAAGGTAGGATTGCTTGATGTAGCCGTAGCTCGGATCGTCGGGCACGCCGATGACCGCGTCGCCGGAAGCCGGCGTCTGGGCAAAGAGGTTGTCGCCGAGCGGCTTCAGACCGGCTTCGTTTGCGAAGTTGGCGATGGTCAGCTGGCCAAGTTCGGTGAAGTCTGCGGCGTTGCCGATACGGGCCGTCACCTGACCCGTGCGGGTAACGGTGATGTCCTGCGCGTCGGTCGGGATGTTGATGTTGGGAATGACATTGTAGCCATCGACCGTCACCAGATTGCCGTCGGCATTCTTGTTGAAGGCGCCGGCGCGGCTGTAGAGCGTCGAACCATCAGCCGCTTCGATCTGGAACCAGCCCTGTCCGATAATCGCCACGTCGAGTTTGTTGCCGGTCTCGATCAGGTTGCCCTGGGTGTGAATGTTGCGGACGGCAGACGTCTGCACGCCGAGACCGATATTGGCGCCTTCCGGCACGATCGCCTGATTGGCGCGGTTCGGCACGCCCTGCATGCGCTCCGTCTGGTAGAGCAGATCGGTGAACTCCGCACGCGCGCGCTTGTAGCCGGTGGTGTTGATGTTGGCGATGTTGTTGGCGATGACTTCCAGATTGGTCTGCTGGGCGTCCATACCGGTGGCGGCGATTGCAAGAGCTCTCATATCAATATTCCCGCTGGGCTAGATCTGCATCTTGGTAATGTCGAGATAGGCCGACACGATCTTGTCGCGCAGCGCGATGGCGGTCTGCAGCGATTGCTCGGCCGAAAGCACGGCATCGACCACTTCACGCGTGTTCGCCTTACCCTGAATGCCTTCGAAGGAGGCGACTTCCGCCTTCTTCAGGTTGTTCATCGCATCCAGCGATACGTTGCCGAGAACGCTCGCGAAGCTTGCGCCCGTCTGCTGGGCGGGCGTCGTCTGCTGGCTGCCGAAAACGCTTTCGGTCAGCGAGGAGATGTCGCTTGCGCCGCGCGTGAGCGAAAGGGAACTGAGTTGCTTGATGCCGTCGATCATTGCGATGCCTTCAGAAGGTCGATGGTGGAAGCGACGAGGTCGCGTGTCTGGCGGATGACCTGAAGGTTGGCGTCATAGCTGCGGTTGGCTTCGCGCATGTCGGCCATTTCGATCAGGATGTTGACGTTCGGCATCTTCACCATGCCGTTTGTGTCGGCGGCCGGGTTGCCGGGGTCGTATTCGTTGACGAAGTCACCACGGTCGACGCCGAGCTTCTTCACCGTCACGCGCTCCACACCGCTGACGCGGTCGAGCTCGGAACCGAAGGTAACGGTCTTGCGGCGATAGGGGTCGGCGCCGGGGGTGTCGCCGGTCGATCTGGCGTTGGCGATGTTTTCGGACACGACGCGCAGTCGGGTGGACTGCACCTCCAGGCCGCTGCCCGCGATCTTGCTCGCCGCACTCAAGGGATCCATGGTTTACCTCTTAACCGTCATCAGCATCATGCGATGGAAGGATTTGACGAGATTGGCGTTCAGGTCGTACTGCCGCTTGATCTCGCCCGTCTTGGTCATTTCCTCAGCAAGCGCGACCGAATTTCCGGACTCCTGCATGCCGATCTCGTTATTGACCGGGTTGTCGCGCACGGCGATATTTTCGCTGAGGTTGCTCGCGCCAAAATGGGCGGGATGGGTCTTTGCCATGCCGACCTGCTGGCTGGTGGCCTGCATGACCGCTTCGAAAGGGCTGACATCCTTGGCGTGGAACTTGGGGGTGTTGGCGTTGGCGATGTTGGTCGCCACGACTTCCTGCCTCACGCTCAGCCATTCCGCTTGGCGGGATGCCAGATCGAACAGTTGAATCGGTTGCATAGACTTCTCCATCTCGTATGGCCCGAACCTAAGCACCTAATCTTGCGTCAGACTTGCGGGGAGGGGCAAAGAAGCCGAACGGCGGAAGAACGGCCATCCGTGAAACAAAAAAGGCGCGCCGGCAGATGCGGCACGCCTTTTTCAAGGAAGAAAAAATTGTCTACTTTTCAGGACGATAGGTTTTACCCGAGGACGTTTCGATCTGCCATTCGCCGCCGCGTTGCTCGATCTTGGTCAGAAGCGCATTGTCTGGCAGGGTGGAGCCGACCCGCACCATATACATGCCCGATCCATCCTCGATCAGCGCGCGGCCGTTGGAAACATGCAGCAAACGGAAGGAAGTCTGACCGGGGAAAGGCTGGTCTTCCACGCCGGCGGCAAGATCGTTCTGCTTTTCCTTGCCGCTGGCGTTGACTGTCGCCGTCGTCAGCATATCAGGCAGTTCGGCCGGTTGCGGCATGTCTTCCTTGTTGCGGTTGGTCATGGCCATCGGCGAAACGCTGAAGACTTCCCGGGGGCCTGTGTGGGGCAGGTCGCGTGTGCGGTCACCGCCCGCCACCTTTATTCCAAACTTGTCTTCATTGAAGAACACATACCAGGGGAAAAAGGCCGCAGCTGCGGCAAGTCCAATTCCCGTCCAGGCCAGAATGCGGTCCAACGTGAAGAAAGGCGGCTGCGACCGTGTATCCTCGACGTCGCCATTGTCGATCTTTTTCTTTTTCACGGTGTCAGCCTCTCATTCTCGGGTTTACCTGCGGCTGATTGTTCTGCACTCCGCCACGTAGCGCTGTCGCGAGATCAGCATAGGCGTCCTGCGCCGCCGGCTCGTTCGGAAGCTGTTTCAGCGTTTCATAGATGATCGGGACCTGCTTTACCGCCATGTCGAGATCGGGATCGGTGCCGGGGCGATAGCCGCCGATGAGGCGCAGATCCCGCGTTTCCTCGAAGCGATGCACCAGCGCCTTCAGGCGCGAGACCAGCTTTTCCTGATCCGGCGTCCAGGCCTTCTTGGCAAGACGCGAGATCGAGGCGAGCGGATTGATCGGCGGATAACGGCCTTCTTCGGCAAGGCTACGATCCAGCACGATATGGCCGTCGAGAATACCGCGGGTCGAATCGGCAATCGGATCATTGTGGTTGTCGCCATCCACCAGAATGGAGACGATGGCGGTGATGGTGCCGGTGCCTTCGGCGCCGGGGCCGGCCCGCTCCAGAAGGCGCGGCAGTTCGGTAAAGACCGAGGCCGGATAACCGCGCGCAACCGGCGGCTCGCCCGAAGCAACCGCCACTTCGCGGATCGCATGGGCGAAACGGGTGACGCTGTCGATGATAAGAAGAACGTTGTCGCCCTTGTCGCGGAAGTGCTCGGCAATGGTGACGGCGGAAAGCGGCGCCATCTTGCGCAGCATCGGGCTTTCATCGCTGGTGGCAACGACGGCGATGGACTTGCTCATGTTTTCGCCCATCGTGTCTTCGATGAATTCGCGCACTTCGCGTCCGCGTTCGCCGACGAGCGCGATCACTACCTTGTCGAAGGCGTCGGCCTTGGCGAGCATCGACAGCAGCGTGGATTTGCCGACGCCTGAGCCGGCGAAAATGCCGAGACGCTGGCCGAGACACAAGGGAGAGAAAATATCGATTGCCCGCACGCCGGTCTTGAAAGGCGTCTCCACGCGCTTGCGCGTCATGGATGGTGGCGCGTTGTTGGAGATCGAACGGCGCTCTGTACCGGAGGAAAGCGGCCCCTGGCCGTCGATGGGTTCGCCAAGCGCATTGATTGTGCGCCCGCACCAGCTGTCGTCAGGCGCAACACGGAAAGCGCCCTTGCGGATGACGGTGTCGTGAATGCCGATCGGTTCACCGGGTTCGATGGGGCAGACATAGCAGATATCCGGCTCCACGCGCACGACTTCGCCGAGATGGATGCCGGTCGTGCTGCGATGGGCGACGAACTCGCCGAGCCTCACATGCCGCGACAGGCCGGAAACCGTATAGTGTCCGGCGGCGATGGTACGGACATGGCCGCCCGGCGCCACCGAAAACTCCGGATCGGCATAGTGTCCGGCGAGGCTCGCCAGCTGGGCAAGTTTCGGTGAAATCGCCTCAGCCGAGAGCATGGGTTCCGGCATTGTCATTGCTCAGTTCCTTAACGCGCGCCGCCAAGCGTCTTGATGCCTTCGCCGAAGGTGGATTCGGTATCGCGCATCAGCGAGGAAATGCTCTCGAAGGCCCGGTTGACCTGAATGAGCTGCGTCATCTGGGAAATGCCATTGACGTTCGACTGCTCGAGATAGCCCTGAACGACGCCGACCTCGTGATCGTTGACGACCGGTGTCGGCTGGGCCACGGGCTTCACGCCGCTATTGGGATGGCGCAGGAAACCTTGCGAGAAATCCGCCTTGAAGATGCCGAGCGTGGCGACGATATTCTCGTTCTGCCTGATGGCACCGTCGAGCCCGACGGTGATCGGTCCGCCATTCGGATTGAGCTGGATGGGACCACCACCCGCATCAAGGACCGGATAGCCATTCGAAGAGATCAGCGCGCCGTCCGGGCGCATGGTGAAACGGCCGTCGCGGCTCAGAATCTGGCCATCAGGCGTGTCCATCGAGAACCAGGCGTCGCCCTTGATGGCGAAGTCGAAGGAATTGCCGGTCTGCTCGAAAGCGCCCTGGCGGGTGGAGAGATAGTCGTTACCCTGTGAAACGAAGGCCACCTTGGCATTCATGTCATTGTGGTTCTTGGCGACCATTTCGTCGAACTTCACTTCGGAGCCACGGAAGCCGACCGTGTTCACATTCGCCATATTATCGGAAATGGTGGTGAGACGGCGCTCCAGCGCGATTTGCGAGGACAGGGCGACATATAGTCCGGATTGCATATCATTTGCCTCCGAGTTTCAGGGAGTTGATGGAAATCAGCAGGTCCGGGGAAATGCCGTAGCCGCTGGAGGAGCCGAAGACGGCCAAGGGGTCGTAGGTCGTTGAGGGGTTTTGCATTTCCCACATGATGGTGAAACGCTCGAGCAGCTTGCCGACCTTTTCAGGATCCTGCAGATCCTTGATCTTGATGGATTTTTCGATGAGAGCGGCCTGTTTCTCAACACTCGCAGCGGCAAACTCGTCAGGCAGGTTGAAGGCTGTGCGGAACACCTGCGCGAGCGCGTCATCGGCCAGGAAATCCATGCCTGATTTGATCGCCGGCGCCTTGCGCTCGAAATAAAGGGCAAGGCGGACGCCGTTATTATCATCGCCGGCTGTCTGTTCCAGCGTCTGGCGGGTATATTTCTCGATGGTGCCCGATTGTGCAGCCTCGGTCGCGGTCGCAGCTTTTCCAAGCTCGGCAAAATTCAGTGATTTCGCCAGATCCGCGTAACGATTGTCGGAAAGCTTGTTGGCGAAGGCATCCTTGTCCGAGGTGCCTTCCGTCAGCACCTTGCGGATGAAGGCTTTCGCATAGGCCATGTCCTCGAGGCCATGGGCTTTCAACGCATAATTATAAAGGCGTGTATCGGCCATGAAGTCGTCGATGGATTTCACATCGCCGATCTTCGCGCGGTAATATTCGGTTTCGCGCGCCACGTCAGGCTGCTTCGACACGCGCTCAAGCGACTTGCCGATGTCCTGACTGATCAGTCTGTAGCTGGTGTAGGTGGAAGTCACTGAACCGCCGCTCTCGTTTGATCCCGATCTCGAGGCGCACGTCCGCCTTTGCCGGCATATTGCCGTAGCTTGCTTGTGCGAAACTGGTTGCCGGAGAAGCATGAAAGAGGCGTAGCGGACAGGTTCACGCAAGCCACATTTTCTAGAGATGGCGGCATGGAACACTGTTCGGGCGTGGTCGATCAATGAATATTGTAATTGGACTTATAATCACCTTCGGCTGCATCATCGGCGGCTACATGGCGATGGGCGGCCATCTGGACGTCCTCATCCAGCCGTTCGAACTGTTGATTATCGGCGGAGCGGGGCTTGGCGGCTTCATCATGGCGAACCCGATGAAGGTCGTGAAAGATTCGGGCAAGGCGCTCGGCGAGGCCTTCAAACATTCGGTTCCGAAGGAGCGCAATTATCTCGACGTGCTCGGCGTGCTTTATTCGCTGATGCGCGATCTGCGCACGAAATCGCGCAACGAGATCGAAGCGCACATCGACAATCCGGAAGAATCCTCGATCTTCCAGTCGGCGCCCTCGGTTCTGAAGAACAAGGAACTGACCTCGTTCATCTGCGACTACGTTCGCCTCATCATCATCGGCAATGCCCGTAGCCACGAAATCGAGGCGCTGATGGATGAAGAAATCGAAACCATCCTCTACGACAAGCTGAAGCCTTACCACGCGATCACCACCATGGGCGATTCCTTCCCCGCCATCGGTATCGTCGCGGCGGTTCTCGGCGTCATCAAGGCCATGGGCAAGATCAACGAATCGCCGGAAGTGCTGGGCGGCCTGATCGGCGCCGCACTCGTCGGCACCATGCTCGGCATCATCCTGTCCTACTCGATCTGCAACCCGCTCGCATCGCAGGTCAAGATCGTCCGCTCCAAGCAGCACCGCCTCTACATCATCGTCAAGCAGACGCTGATCGCCTACATGAACGGTTCAGTGCCGCAGGTCGCGCTTGAATACGGCCGCAAGACCATCTCCAACTACGAGCGGCCGTCCATCGACGCCGTCGAGCAGGAGATGATGAATCCCGGCGGCGAAAACAAGGCGGCATGACCATGGTAAAAGCTGCAGCGCAAAGAGCCCCCACCATCGACACGGCCCTGCTCGCGCAACTCACCGGTGGGCTTTCCGATCGCAAGACGATCGCCAGGATCGGTTCCGATATCGGCCATCTCTACAGCGAATTCCTGCCTGATATCTTTCACAGCGAGACCGGCATCGCGATCGATGTCGAATATATCGGTTCCGAATCGGGGCTGATGACCGATCTCATCGCCAATGTCGGGCACAACGTCTCGGTTGCCGATTGTTCGCTGCGCAACTGGTGCCCCAATTTCATGATGGCGGTCGGCAACGGCTTTGTCATCGCGCTCATGGAGCGCATGCTGGGTGCTGCACCCGACACCATCGGCGAACCTGACGAGCGCAACCTGTCGCATATCGAACTCGACCTTGCGGCCATGGTTCTCGGCCGCATCGCGGGCGTGCTGCGTTCGGGCGTCAACGCGCCGGGCGGCTTCGAGGCGACGATCGACCCGCCGTTCAGTGCTAATGGAAAGAGCGCCTTCGACGAGATGATTGCCGGCCTTTACGGCGTCAGCATCCGCATGAAGATCGATATCGGCAAGGTTTCGTCGGAGTTTTCTCTCATCGTGCCGCAGCGGCCCCTGCTCAAGACCTCCATCGTCGCGCCCAAGGCTTCGGCCCAGGCGCTGAAGAAGCAGGAGGAATGGATGGAAATGATCTCGCAGCAGGTGAAGAGATCGCAGGTAACGCTCGAGGCGCGCATCAAGCTCGAAACGCTGACCTTGCGGACGATTTCCAAACTGGTTGCCGGCGATGTCATTCCGTTTCAGGATCTGAAGCAGGACGATATCGGCGTCGAGGTCAGCGCCAACGGCTCCAAGCTCTATAATTGCGAATTCGGCAAGTCCGGTGAGCGCTACATGGTTCGGGTGAAGAACAATGTCAGCACGGACGACGAGATTTTGCGACATTTGATGGGTTAAAATCCTGCCCGCCCTTTTTGGGCTCTGGGCAGGCTGACGCAAGTTTCAAAGGGAATAATCAGCGCATGGCTACGAAGAAAACACCTCTGACCGATGATGCGGAGCTGCCGTCGCTGGAAGATGCCGGCGACATCGACCAGGCTATCGGCGATCTGCGTGGCGTCCTCAAGACGGACGCGGAAGGTTCGCTGTCCGATTTTGGCGACTTCGGCGATTTCGGAAGCACGGACGACGCTTCCGATGATACCGACCTTTCCGCCTTCGGTGGCGGAGCGGCCAGTTTTGCGATGGATGATTTCGCCACCACCCCGCAGGTCGCGGGTGTGAAGGCGCCGCTTGGCAGCGGATTGTCCGAGAACATGGAACTGATCATGGACATCCCGATCGATGTCCAGATCGTTCTCGGCACCAGCCGTATGCTGGTTTCGGGACTGATGAGCCTCGAAGAGGGTGCGACGATTGCGCTTGACCGCAAGATTGGCGAGCCCGTCGAGATCATGGTGAATGGCCGCCGTATTGCGCGCGGTGAGATAACGGTACTTGAAGACGACGATACGCGCTTCGGCGTAAAATTGATTGAAGTAATGAGTACCAGAAAAGCCTGATCCCTGTGGGGACGGAGAGGAAAGACCATGATGGACTTCGAGGATTTCGGTAACCCCCTTGCGGGCAAGCCGTTGTCTCAGGCCGACAAGGCGGCCGCGGTGCTGCTTGCCATGGGCAAGGGTGTCGCCGGCAAGCTGCTGAAGTTTTTCACGCAGCACGAATTGCAGATGATCATTTCCTCGGCCCAGACCCTGCGCGTCATTCCTCCCGATGAGCTTGCGCAGATCGTGGCGGAGTTCGAAGACCTGTTTACCGAAGGAACGGGTCTCATGGACAATGCCAAGGCAATCGAAAGCATTCTCGAAGAAGGCCTGACCCCTGAAGAGGTGGACAGCCTTCTCGGTCGTCGTGCAGCCTTCCAGGCCTATGAAGCCTCGATCTGGGATCGCCTGCAGGAAGCGGAGCCGGAATTCGTCGGCAAGTTCCTGCTGCGCGAACATCCCCAGACCATCGCCTATATTCTCTCCATGTTGCCCTCATCCTTCGGTGCCAAGGTTCTCCTGACCATTCCCGAAGAGCAGCGCGCCGATATCATGAACCGCACGGTGAACATGAAGGAAGTGAGCCCGACGGCTGCCCAGATCATCGAGAAGCGTGTGATCAATCTGATCAACGAGATCGAAGCGGAACGCAATGCAGGCGGCTCCACCAAGGTTGCCGATCTGATGAACGAGCTGGAGAAGCCGCAGGTCGATACGCTGCTCAGCTCGCTCGAAACACTGAGCAAGGAAGCCGCAAACAAGGTCAAGCCGAAGATCTTCCTCTTCGACGATCTCATGTTCATGCCGCAGCGCAGCCGCGTCATGCTGCTCAACGATGTTTCGGCCGACGTTCTGACCATGGCGCTGCGTGGCGCCACGATGGAAATCAAGGAATGTGTGCTGTCCAGCATCAGCCCGCGCCAGCGCCGCATGATCGAATCGGATCTTGCCGTACCGCAGGCCTCGGTCAACACCCGCGAAGTGGCGATCGCCCGCCGCGCAGTTGCCCAGGAGGCTATCCGTCTGGCCAATTCCGGCCAGATCCAGCTGAAGGAAGCCGGCGCGGAAGAACAATCGGCCGCCGCTTGAGCGGAAGCCGGTTGATAACCCACCCTTCGGGCAGAACCGGCCATTGCGATGGCCGGCCCCGGACGCTAGTTTCGGGATGACGGCCTGCCGGGATCGGCGGGCCTTTTTTTTGATCCCGGGAACGTGCCTTGGCAGACGATGAGGACAAGGACAGTAAAACAGAAGCCCCGACGGAGAAAAAGCTCCGCGATGCGGCTGAGAAGGGCAATCTTCCCTTCTCTCGGGAAGTGCCGATCTTTGCCTCGTCGCTCGCTTTTTACTGTTATCTGGTCTTCTTTTTGCCCGATGGCGCCGGCCGTCTTGGCGTCACGCTGAAAGACCTGTTCGGTCAGCCCGAACAATGGGACCTCAGCACCCGGCCTGATGCCCTGTCTCTGCTTTATTTCCTCGGCACGTCCATGGCCTATCTGCTCATGCCGGCCATGATCATGTTCATCGTTTTCGGCCTTGCCTCGTCGTTTCTCCAGAACCTGCCATCGCCAGTGCTTGAGAGGGTGCGCCCGCAATGGTCGCGCATCTCGCCCGCAAAGGGGTTCACGCGCATTTACAGCAAGCAGGGCTTCGTGGAATTCGGCAAGTCGCTGTTCAAGATATTGATCGTCTCGATCATTATGTTCATGTCGCTGCGCGGCGATTTCTACAGCCTCATCGACCTGATGTTTTCCGATCCGCAGGTGATTTTTGTCAGGGTCGTCGAGATCGTCAAGAAAATGATGGTCGTGATCCTGCTTTCGACCGCATTGCTTGCCGCCGTCGATCTTTTGTGGACGCGCCACCACTGGTTCAGCCAGCTGAAAATGACGAAACACGAGGTGAAGGAAGAGTACAAGCAATCGCAGGGCGACCCTGTGGTCAAATCCCGCCAGCGTTCGATCGCCCGCGATCGCGCCCGCCGCCGCATGATCAACAATGTGCCGCGCGCAACACTTGTCATCGCCAACCCGACACACTTTGCGGTGGCGTTGCGTTACGTGCGCGAAGAAGGTGACGCGCCTGTTGTCGTCGCCAAGGGCCAGGACCTTATCGCATTGAAAATCCGCGAGATTGCGGAAGAAAACAATATCCCCGTTTTTGAAGACCCACCGCTCGCACGCTCCATGTTTGCGCAAGTCTCGATCGATAGTGTGATTCCACCAGCCTTTTATAAGGCTGTGGCTGAGCTCGTTCATCGGGTTTACGCCATGAAGTCATCGAAAATACGGGTTCAATAAAACCAATGAAAAAATCCGCCTATTCTGAACAGCGGGAAATGATCGTCGCAGAGGCGATCAACCCGATCGCTACCGAATTACGATTGCTAGACCCGGCAGACCTGATTTCGTTGCTCAGATTCGAGTGCTATGGCAGCATCGCCGACCTCGTCTCTTCCGCCGCAGAGCTTTATTATCATCCCGGCACGATCAATTTCGGTGCGGGTGGCGAATACAAGCTTGAATGGGAAGGCGCCCCGGAGATCGTTCTCGATCTCGAAATCAAACCGAAAGGCGCCACGGTCTATGCGCAGTTGATTCTCGCCAATGAACATGCGGCGGTCGAGATCAATCATGTTTCGTTTCAGAACCCGTCGGAAAATCCGGATGAGAATACCGAGTTCCTGCGCAGAAGCCTGATGGCGGCCCGATTCGTTCCGGCCCATCAGGGCGAGGCGGCCTGAACATCACAACCGGATAATTATCCGTTGCGACTGCCGAATTGGCGGTCGCAGCGGTTTTGTTTGATCGCTTTTTTGCCCGAGCTTGCCTGAAGCCTGCAGCTTTATGCGAAACCGCTCCGGCGAAGCGAGGAACGCCTTGCAAATCAGCGTTGTTGTTTGGTACCTATCGAATTAACGATTTGTTAACGAACGGCAGGTCGCGGTGGCTCATTTCAACCATCGCCGATGCGCATGATGCTCCTGCTCGTTTTCGGCGCTGCGCCGGATTTCTTCTTACATTTTGAATTGGGTGGAACCCATGACCAGCATTATGACCAATGCGGCGGCAATGGCCGCGCTGCAAACCTTGCGCATGATCGACAAGAGCCTTGAGACAACGCAGGCGCGTGTCTCTTCGGGTTACCGTGTCGAGACGGCGGCGGATAACGCGGCCTATTGGTCTATCTCCACGACCATGCGCTCCGACAACACGGCGCTTTCGGCCGTACAGGATGCGCTGGGTCTGGGAGCCGCAAAGGTCGACACCGCCTTCGAGGCCGTTGAAAGTGCCATCGAGACGGTCAAGTCTTTGAAGGCGAAGCTGGTCGCCGCCTATGGCGTAGGTAGCAACCGGACGAAGATCCAGGAAGAAATCAAGCAGCTTCAGGACCAGCTGAAAAGCATTTCCGAATCGGCCTCCTTCTCCGGCGAAAACTGGCTCCAGGCGAAAATCGGCGATGGCAAGACACCGGCTGCCGAAGAGCCGACCATCAAGAAGATCGTTGCCTCGTTTACCCGCACCGCTGCAGGCTCGGTGAGCGTAACGACTGTCGATTATTCGCTTGATTCGAGCACCGTGCTGTTCGATCTGAGCGGCGGAAAATTCGGCATTCTCGACACCGAGGCCCGCTTCCTCCGCAAGAACGAGATGTCGGTCACGATGCGCACGACGGACACGCCCGCGCTACCTGCACTTCCTACAGTCACCGACAAGAATTACGTGGTTACTACGCTGAAGGACAGCGAGGTCGCTGCTTTGGCCGGCTTCAGTCTCAAGGCAACGGGTATTTATACGAATGCCGCCAGTACCCAGGGATATTTGAAGATCGGCGACGGCGTCTGGGTAAAGCTCACCTCTACGGATCCGGCAAGTGCCACTGCTCCGGCCACCGACAGCACCACACCGGTCGCAACGACGACATCGCCGAACACCAACTGGTACTACGACATTTCCGCGGCGGTCGATCCCGACACCCGCAAACTCGGAATCTCGGTATCGACGCTCGACATCAACAAGCTGACCGACCTCGCCCAGAAAATGGGAACGATGACGGGAGAGCAATATACCGAAGCCGATGTGCTGGATGCGATGATGTCCTTTGTCGACGGACAGCTTGAAGCGATGACCAGCGCGGCATCCAGCCTTGGTTCGCTGCAGAGCCGCATCGATATGCAGGAAAACTTCGTTTCGAGCCTGATGGACGTGATCGACAAGGGCATCGGTCGTCTCGTCGATGCGGATATGAACGAGGAATCGACCAGGCTGAAGGCGCTGCAGACGCAGCAGCAGCTCGGCATACAGTCGCTTTCGATCGCCAATGCCAACGCGGAGAATATCCTCCAGCTCTTCAAGTAAGGGTTTGGCCCGGCATGGGCAGGCGCGGAGACAAGACGCGGGCTTCCGGAACAGGCCGCCTTCATCCTCGCACAAGTTTGAACACCTAACGTCGGGGCAATATCGGCTGGATCGCATGGCGTGATCCGGCCGGAGCAATGGAAGAGACGGACAGGGTAGCAAGGATGACGATGGTGCCGCCAAACGGCTTAAATCGCAGGCAAGGAAACATGTCTCGCCTCTCTGGCCAGTTTTGCCGGGGGCGCGCATGAGCGCCTCCATTGCAAGATATCTCAAGGATTTCGGTGACAGCCAGCCCGCCGGGCTGGCGTTTGGCGATCCGCTGGCGGATGCCGAGGGCATGTCCGGGTTCGGTGACGTCGCTGCCGGTTTCGATGAGTTCGAGACCGTCGATGTCGAAAGCGAAAAACAGGCTGCCTATGCCCGTGGCCGCGACGATGCGACCCGGGAAATCACTGAGAAGATGCAGGCCGAGCAGGACGCGTTACTGGCTTCCCATGCGGCCGAACTGGAGGCCCTGCGTTCCGTCTACCTCGAGGAGATCGCGGTTTTCCTGTCCCGTGGTCTGCGTGAGGGCATCGATGCGATCGCGGCCAATCTCAGCGAACAGACGGCCAGTATCCTTGCCCCGGTTCTGACGGAAGAGCTGTCGCTCAAGGCGGTTTCGGCGCTGGCGGATGTGGTGCGCGCTTCCATGCCGGATGGCGAGGCTGTCACAATTGTCGTCAAAGGTCCCAGAGATTTGTTCGAGCATTTGAAGGCCCAACCGGGCTTCGAAGAAGAAACGATGAAATTTACCGAGACCACGGACATCGACCTTTCCGTCGAACTGGGTGAGAGCGTGTTCGTAACCCGCATGTCCGCCTGGGCGTCCAGTCTTCGCAAGGTGATGAAATGAGTGAAGGCGAAAATCACCACCACGGCAAAAACGAGATCATCATCGTCAAACGCCACAAGGGTGGGCACGATGGCGCCCATGGCGGTGCTTGGAAAATCGCCTATGCCGACTTCATGACGGCCATGATGGCGTTCTTCCTCGTCATGTGGCTGGTCAATGCCGCCAATGAGGAGACCAAAGCCTCGGTTGCCAGCTATTTCAATCCGATAAAACTGTCCGATGAAAAACCCTCGTCCAAGGGGCTGGAAAAGCCCGTGGACAAGGAAGAGGGTGTTGAGAAAAAGGACCAGTCGAATATCAAGGCGGAAAAGGTGACCCAGGGCTCTGCCGCGGCGACGGGCGAGGACCTGACGTCCCAGACTGGCGAACAGTCGAATTTCTCGGAAGCCGACTTCTTCGAGAACCCCTATTCCGTGCTGGCGGAAATCGCCCAGCAGGTCGGGCAGCAGGCCAATGTCAGCGCCAAGGGTGAGGGCGGTGCAGCTGATTCCGGCCCGGCGACGGGCGCAAGCGGTGGTGAAGCCTATCGCGATCCCTTCGATCCCGATTTCTGGACCCAGCAGGTGAAGATCACCCGCGCCGACCAGCAGCAGAACCCGACGGAGCCGCAGCAGACGGCGGAGAAGCAGCAGGATGCGGCCAAGGACGCCGAAGCGGTGTTAGCCGCAGCATCTCAAAAGCCCGCTGATCCTTCGCAAGATGGCAAGCCGATGGAAGTTGCCGCCGTTGTGCCGCAGCAGCGCCCGGATGCCATCGAGCAGGCAGCACTTGTAAAACCGCAGCCGGATGAGCAGCAGGCCACTGATGCCGAATGGCAAAAGGCCGACACGCTGCGCGAAGAAATCGAAAAGCAGATTTCGGGCATTACCGGCAAGCTCTCTGAAGGCCTGGTGGTAACGCCGGCCGAAGGTGGATTGCTGCTCACCATTTCCGACCAGTCGGAGACGCCGATGTTCAATGTCGGATCGGCCGTGCCGCGGGGTGAAATGGTTCTGGCCATGGAAAAGATCGGCAAGTTGCTTCAGGAACGGGGCGGCAGCGTAGTGATCCGCGGCCACACCGACGGACGACAGTTCAAGGGCGAAGCCAATGACAACTGGCGGCTTTCAATGGATCGCGCCCACAGCGCCTATTACATGCTGGTGCGCGGTGGTCTCTCGGAAGAGCGGGTGAAACAGGTCTCGGGCTTTGCGGATCGCAGATTGCAGGTGCCGGCAGACCCTCTGGCGGATGCCAACCGCCGTATCGAAATCCTACTTGAGGCCGATCGGGGGTGAGTGTGACGAAATCCTCGAAACGCTGGCTTTTTCTCGCGGCGACGCTTTGCGGTCTCGGTGCGGAGCCGATCAAGGCATTCTCGCAATCGCAAGACAGCCTCATGCCCTATGCTATGTTGCGCTCCCTGCAATTCGTGCAGGATTCGGTTGCCATGGGCGACCATTCGGCAACGGAAATGCAGCGGTTCCTGCTCCAGACTATCGATGAGCGGCTTAAAAGTGCACCATCGGCGATCTTCAAGGATCCGCGTAATGTCGATGCGGCGCTTGTCTATGCCATGAGCGGCGGCAATCCGGCGACGCTGGAATTGCTGGTCGCGCGCGATGTGGACGGCAATTTCGACAG
>CAACWB010000368.1_pt1 | contig 23628 bp, 9 predicted proteins | sample 2275501 | NCBI WGS metagenome assembly CAACWB01 (sample SAMEA5312444, study PRJEB27640) | indoor metagenome | biome: indoor environment; feature: controlled; material: polymer antistatic dissipative epoxy resin | place: Italy | collected 2014-05-27 | reverse complement strand
GCTCCATGAAACCGCGCGGCGCAACGGTCCTCGAAATTTCCGCCAGTGGAAAACCGCTTCCAGCCAGCGGCAGGAAACCTTTTTCGAAGGCGTAATCGAGATAACGCATCATCAGCATCACATCGCATTCGTGGCAGCTGATTCCCGTTCCGGCGAGTGCCTGTCGGGCATTGCCGGTGTCGTATCTGGCGCTGTCACGCACATAATCGGCATTGCCCAGCATCGACAGAAGATCGGTGAAAACCGAGCTATAGGCCTTGCCCTCCCGCAGCATCCGGCCCTGGTTGAGCGCATCGAAATAATTGTCGCGTGACAATTCGCGCACCACGTAGCCGCAATCTCGCACCTGTTCCACCAGCGCGTTCCAGTCGATCGGTTTCGGATTGACGAGATTGAAGGTGCGGCGGTTATGGGCTCGCCAGTTCATGGCGAGATGCAAGCTCGCCCGCGCCACGTAATCAACCGGAGTGATGTCGAAATCCTCGTCCGAAGCGAAGGTGAAGCCGGTTTCCACAATGGCGCGCACCGCTTCGTAATAGATACCCTTTACCTTGGTCTGCGTCAGCGGATAACGACCGGTGCGGCTATCACCCCATATATTGCCGGGGCGTACGATGATGAAATCGAGACCCTTTTGCCCGGCGGCGTGCATCAGCTTTTCCGACTCGAACTTGGAACGTTCGTAATCCATGTCCGGAAAACGTTGGCCGACGTCGAGCGCATCCTCATAGAGCGTAAACTCCTCATAGAGCTTGTCGCCGATAACGCTGAAGCTCGATGTATGCATCAATGGAATTTTACCCTCGAGGCAAAACTCCACCATATTGGCCGAACCGCCGACATTGACCGGCGCTATTTTGCTGTAGGATGCGATGAGATTGACATTGGCCGCGCAATGCAGCGCAAGATCGATCTTTTCGGCAAGATCACGCCATACCTGCCTTTGCAGGCCGAGATGTGATCTGGAAACATCGCCGAGAACAGGCACGATGCGGGCGGCGGCTTCCCCTTTTAGGCCACGTTCCTCGTCATAGCAGAAGAGGATGCTCTCTACCTTGCCCATCGCTTCCGCCATGTCGGCGGCACGCACCAGGCAATAGACCGTGGCTTTCGTTGTACTCAGCAGTTCCTGCAGCAGGCGTCCGCCCATGACGCCGGTGGCGCCGGTTAGCAGAATATTTTCCACGCCGTTATCGTAAGTCATCGCCGATCTCCGTTCAAAGCGTTCCGACCCGCATGCCGCCATCCATTGGGATCACTGCGGCATTGAGGTAATTGGTTTTGCAGGTGGCCAGAAACGTGACCACTTCCGCCACATCATCAGGCGTACCCCACCGCCCGACCGGGACGATCGAGCGCACCAGACGTTCATCGGCCACCGTGTCGTTGATGCCTTCCTGTTCGAAGGGTTTGGACATATTGGTCTTGCAGATTCCCGGCGCAATCGCCGTGACGCTGATGTTGAACTGTCCGAGTTCCTGCGCCCAGGATTCCGAAGCCTTGATGAGACCGGCCTTGGAGGCGGCATAAGCCGCCCCTCCCCCTGCCCCCCAGATGCCAGCAATCGAGGCGATGTTGATGACCCGCCCGTAACGCTGGCGGACCATTGAGCGCGTAAAGACACCCGTGCAGTTGAACGCGCCCGTAAGGTTGACGTCGATGACCTTGCGGGACTGCGTCTGGCTGCGGTCGTTGACGCAATAGGTGCGGTCGAGAATGCCGGCATTGTTGACCAATACGGTCACCGGCAACCCCATTTTCTCGGCAATGGCGCCCGATGCCTGCTCAACGCTGCCATGGTCGGTGACATCCATGGCAAAAACGCCAAGGCGCCCGGGTTTTCCGATCTCCTCTTCAAGGCGTTGCAGCGCGGCGACGTCGATATCCGCCGCCGCTACCGCATAACCCACATCGAGCAATGCAAGGGTAATGGCGGCGCCGAAGCCGCCTGAAGCACCTGTCACGACCGCAATTTGCTGGCTCACGCGACTTCCTCGTCCTTGAAGGCGATTTCCATGACCTTGCGGGCATTGACAAGCGCATCGGAGATGCGTTCCTCGAAGAAATTCACGTCGTCCTGGTTCATCAAGAGGTTGGAATAGATGCGCGACAACGGCGAGAACTGGATGCCGTGGCGCTTGCTCACTTCGCGGATGATGATGTCGCAGAATTTCACCTTGTGCGAATAGCCTTCGGAACGATCCACCGGCTCTTCCTGTGAGTGATAGACCAGCGCCGTCGGCATGCCTTGAATGACGAGCGGCATGCCGGCAGCCTTGGCCGCCTTGGTGAAGACGCCCGAGATCTGTTCGGTGTAGCGACGCATCCGGTCGTAGCAACCCGGATCCTTTTCGACGATATCGAAGGTCGCCTTGATGGCGGCGAGACCCAACGGATAACCGTTGAAAGTGCCGGCATGGATGACTTTGCCGCGCGTATAAAGGTCCATGATGTCGCGCCGGCCGGCAATGGCGGAAATCGGCATCGATCCGCCGCCGAGCGCCTTGCCGAAGGTGGCGAGATGCGGGGTAACGCCGAGAATATCCTGCGCGCCGCCGAGACCCAGGCGCACACCGGTGATGATCTCGTCGAAGATCAGCACGATATTATGCTCTTCACACAGTTCCTTGGTGCGCTCCAGATAACCTTCGACCGGGAAGATACCGCCGCCATTGATGCAGATCGGCTCCATCAGTACGGCCGCGATTTCGTTGCCGTAGCGGCGGATGGTGGCTTCCAGCGCGTTGATATCGTTCCACGGCAGCATGAAGCTCTGGCTTTCCAGCACGCCATCCGCACGGCCGAGCGTATCGAGCATGTCGCCCTGGTATTTTTCCGGCACGGGAAAATCGAGATTGTCCTTCTTGCGCCAGCCCATGACGTTGTCAGCATTGCCGTGATAATGGCCGTGGAAGCGGATGAAACGGTTCTTGCCGGTAAAACCGCGCGCCAACCGCAGCGCATTCTGCACCGCTTCGGTGCCACTCAGGCAAAACCGCACCATCTCGGCGCAGGGAATGTGCTTTATCATCAGTTCCGCCACCTCGATCTCCAGATCGCAGGTGTCGACCGAAGTGACCTTCTCCATGTAGCGGATCAGCGCTTCATTATAGGCCTCATTGTGGTGGCCGACGAAAAGTGCCCCGAATTTGCAGAACAGGTCGAGATGTTCGTTGCCATCAAGATCCCATACGCGGGAATTGCGGCCCTTGTTGAAGGGCACAACGAAGGCGCGCTCGGCGTCACCGAAATTATAGTGGGTGCCGCCCGGCATCAGTTCCCAGAGCCGCTTGTAGAAATCGCGCGAAATCTTCAGCGTCAGCTTGCTATCCGTATCTGTGATCATGGCTGTGCGTTCTCCAGTCTGGCCGGCGATGCTGCCGGGGCGGTTCCGATTGACGGGGATGGATGCCGTGTTGGCGGCGTTGAAGGACCGGCGGAATTTTCCGCCCAGGGCCGATAGCGGTAGAGCGCGTCCGGCACCGGCAGGCCCATGTGTTTCAGCGCTCCGAGCCTTGCAAGATAGGCCGCGTTGCGCATCAGAAGATCGGCGATAGCCACGACGGAGCGGCGCTCCACCGGCTCGTAAGGGCTGCCGCGCAACCATTCATTGATTGCGCCCATGGCTGGGCCACACCATATCTGGTAGTCGACCGCGCGGGATTTTTCTCCGGCAATCGCCCAGCGGGAGGATTGGCCGAGATACCATTGAAAAACCAGCGCCATGCGCTTTTTCGGATGCGTTTCCGCCGCTTCGATCATTCTGGGATTGCCGCGCGCCTGAAAGAACTGCCGGGTGTCTTCCCAGACCTGCGGCAAGGTGCGCTGAAAAAGCCCGCTCTCCAGACTGGCGATTTCTGCTACCGGAATGTCTTCGAGGCTGTCATATTGCTTGTAGAGATTGTAGAGTTTCTGGGCGCGCATGGCATACATGGTGCCACCCTTCAGCACCTGAACCTTGGATCCGATCTCGAACATGTCGGCGGATGGCGCCATCGCCATGTCATCCATCCTCGCGCGTCCGAGCAGGGCCTTCACCTGTGGCGAAGTGCCAGCCTCGATACAGGCCTGATTGATGGAACCGGTGCAGACATAGGCCGCTCCCATGGCGAAAGCCGCATAGATCGCCTGCGGATTGCCGATGCCGCCGGCCGCGCCGATGCGGACGCGGAACACCTCTCCCCTGAGATCGGCTATTTCATCCCGCAACGCCGCAATGGAAGGAAAGGCGCAGTTCAGCACGCCATTGTCGGTATGACCACCGGAATTGGCCTCGACGGTGACGTCATCGGCCATCGGCACTTCGCCCGCCATCGCCGCCTGTTCGGCGGAAATCAGACCGTCCTCGACCAGTCTCGAAAGGATTTTTTCCGGGGCCGGATTGATGAAATGCTGTGCCACTTCGCGGCGCGAAACCTTGGCGATGATGCGGTTGCGCGCTTCGATAGTCCCCTGCCCGTTGCGAACAAGCCCGACTGCACGCCAATAAACGATGGCCGGTGAGAGGTTCATGTAGGCCGAGGCCTCCACTACCTTCACGCCATGGCGGATGCACAGACGCACCACATCCATTTCCCATTCGGCATCGCCGGGATTATGCAGCAGATTGACGCCGTAGGGGCCGTGCGGCAGAGCGGCGCTTATTCGCGCCAGCGCCGAGGCGACGCGCTCCCTGCCAAGACCACCCGCACCGAAGAAGCCCAGGAGCCGTTCCTTGCCGAGCGCGATCACCATGTCTTCAGAGTGAATGCCATTGGCCATCGCCCCGGCATAATAGGCCATGCGCACGCCATAATCGCGCAGGAAACCCGGATCTCCGAGTTGGTGGGGCTCCAGCACGGGCACAATTCCCAGGCATTTCTCCACCTCCGCACAGCTGGTTTCGAGCAATTGCTTGCCGCCGGGGTTGAGTACGTAGAGGCGTTTATCGAGATCGGCGAGGAGCCGGCCCATTGCCTCGATAGAGGTAGCGTCAATGTCTGCCTGTTTTTTCCATGTCCGGAAAAGCGGTGTGAAATTGATTTGCGGATTTTCGTTCATGCTGCGGCCACCCATGATGATTGGTTGGTGCGGCGACGGGCAAAACCGGCGCCGAGATTGTCGCAAATGCCGATGACATTGCCCTTGTGGATGATCTCGGCGACGAAGACGAAGGATGCGGTCTCCAGCGTCACACCGTCCTCGCCATAGGCGAGGTCGATCGACTTGCAGGTCAGGCGATAACTGAGCGTATCGCGCTGCGGCTTTACCTCCCCCCGGAACTTGGCGCTGTATTGATGGTCGGTCAGCGTATGCCCGCTAAGGTGAGGAACCGAATAGAGCCCGAGATAGGCCAGGTAGAATTTCAGAAGTTGTTCGCAGCCTTCCACCAGCAATGTTCCCGGCACACAGGGGTCGTTCTTGAAATGCGCCTTGAAAGCCCAGTGATCAGGATCGATGTCGCGCTCGCCGACAACCACGCCGAGGCCGAACGCGCCGCCTTTGGGGTCGACATCCACCACCCGGTCGAGCATTCTGGCCATCGGTGTCCACAGCTTTGGCGCGGCAGTTTCAGTTCTGTAGTTTTGACCAAAGCAGCTTGCCGGGTCGCCGTTGCCCAACGCCTCGACATCGTCTTCGCTGAAACGATTCCTTGTGCAGTTCAGCAGCGGCGTGAAGGGTTGCCGCACAGCGTCGTCATTTTTCAGGAAGGGAGCCGGATCGACACCCTTCGAGCGTTCCAGATCGCGCGGCAGGAAAAAGCCGGAATTGGCCTCCAGCCGGAAAACGGGCCGCTCATCGGCAAGGCACCAATATTCGTAGGAAACCAGAATATTACGGCCGACCTTGAGGAAGGATTTGATATCCACCCGCCCCCGCAACAATTCGCCGGCGCGCGGCATTTCGCCATAAACGAAGGTGCGGCTGTCCACCGCCCGGTAGCGCAATTCGCCCCTGAAAAGCTGGTCGCAACCGATAAGCGTGAAGGCGACGATCATCGCATGTGAGGATTCCAGCGCCACGAAAGCCGGAACCTTGTCCTCGCACATGAACCAGGCATCGCTGGGCAGATCGAGTTCCCATTCGATGCGGCAGGGCTCCAGCGCGCCGGCCTTGGCCGTTGTGCCGGTAATGCGTGAGGCGAACATATAGGGCGGCGACGGCATGCGCGTGCGTACCGCATAGGTGTCGGCCAGCGCATAATCCGGCCCAAGCACGCGGCTGACCGCGCCATCCGTCAACTCGATCAATTGCGCTTCATCGAACAATGCGGCACGCGCCGGAATAGCCACCTCAACGGACATCAAATGGCTTAGACGACGATAGAACGCCTGCTCGGTCTGCATGAAACGCAGGTTCGTTTGTGCATTCCGGATCGCCTGCCGCTGCTGCCAGGTCAGCGGCAGGCGTGGGAAGCAGCCGGAGACCGGGCTATCGAAAGCTTCGGTCACCACTGCCGGGGACGCAAGTGGCCGCATTGCAGGTGGAGATTTTCCAAACAGGGCAAAATTGGCGGGATCGAGAATGATCTCGGCCATGGTCCGCTCCCGTCCGGTAAACACCCTGACGAGCAGCGGATCGGTCGCCGAAGCACGCACCGGAACGCTCACCGCCTGAGGCCTCGCCACTGTCGGGCTTTCCAGCAATATATGGGTATAGGCCCGGTCAACCCCCATACCGCTGATTGCCGCCAGTCGCGGACCGGCCGAGCGCTGCGGTGACAGGCCATAATGCAGGACCAGCGCCGTATGGATAAGACTGAGCATGCCCGAAGCCGCGCCAAGATGGCCGTAATGACGCTTTGAACTGCCCGCAGCAACGGTGGCGCCATAGACCCTGGCAAGCCCCTCTGCCTCGATGCGGGCCTCCCTATCATCCGCCATGCTGTAGCGTTCGAGATAACTTATCTCTTCCGGCGCAACGCCTGTTTTTTGCAGGCAGGCCTGAGCCGCATCGGCCACGGCATCCGCCGATGGTTGGAAGGTGGTGCCCGGCGTCATGTCATGGCGGATTTCAAGACCGCGAAGGCGGGCATAAGCGCGCCCGGCTGGTCCGCCATTCGCTCTTTCGAGCATGAGCACGCCGCAGCCTTCCCCCACGGGCTGGGTTCGATGGGGAGTGGCATAGATCATGTTTTCCAGCCCGCCATCGCAGGCGCTGCTGGCCAGAATGACCGCATCGACCATATTCTCGGAGAGCATGTAGCGCGCCAGTTGAAGCCCCTTGAAAGCCGAGCTTTCATGCGCACACAGGGCAAAAGCCGGTCCGTCCAGCCGCAGATGCGCGGCCACACGGCTTGCGGCGATATTGCCCACCCCACCGGTAATGCCTTCGGCGAAGGGTTCAGGAAAAAGACTGTCTTTGACGATGTGCTGCAAACCAGCGAGCTGCTCTGCCGAAAGTTTTATGCCCGACCTGTCGAGGCTGTCGCGCAATTGCCAACCGATCTCGTTGCGCGCCTGATAACGCAGGCAGCTATGATCGACATCCCGCGCGACGATGACCGCGATGTTGCGCCTCTGCCCGTCCAGCGCATAACCCGCATCCAGAAATGCCCGCTCGGCCACCGGCAGCAGAAAGGCGTGGGCCAGAAGGTGATTGCCGATGACCTTCGGCGGCAGCTTGAAATGGCGGCAATCGAAATCGAAACTTTCGATATAGCCACCGGCCGGCGCTTCCCCGATCCCGCCCAGGGCCAGAATATCGGCACGCTTTTCGAGACCCAGCCAACGCGTGCGTGGCAATGGCTGGAGCCATTGACGTCCGGTAGTTATCGTCTCGCGAAATGTTTCGACATTGTCTGTTCCCGGCAGGGCCATGGCTATGCCGACAATATCAATTCCTGCCGGAATGGAGGCAGGCAGGCCTGAGAACGTCGGCACCATCGCGCCAGCGACATGCTCGCGCAGCACCATATGGCCATTGACGCCACCGAAGCCAAAGGCATTGATGCCGGCACGGCGCGGCTTTTCACCCCTCGCCCAGGGCTTGTTTTCGCGAACGATATGCTCACGGTTCACAAGCCCTTTGGGTGTCGTCACAAGGTTTTCTATATCCAGCGTCGCCGGTATCAGGTCGTGCTGCATCGCCAGCAGCACCTTCAGCAGGCTCGCCATACCGGATGCGGTGAGGCTGTGGCCATTATTGGCCTTGTTAGCGCCAAGAAGCGGTATCGACTTTTCGCCAAAGAAGCGTTCGACGGTCGAAAGCTCCACCTGATCGCCCGCCGGCGTTCCCGTCGCATGGCATTCCAGATAATCGATATCAGGCGATATCCCCGTATAGGCCCGTTGCAGCGCCAGCATCTGCCCATGCGGATCGGGCAGCAGCATGTGCTTGGCGCCGCCATCATTGGAAACGCCGATCGCTTCGATGACACCGTAAATCCGGTCGCCGTCGCGCAGCGCATCTTCGTAGCGTTTCAGCGCCACGATGCCGGCACCTTCCCCGGCCTTCAGCCCTTGCGAGGACCGGTCGAAGGGAACCGAACGGCCGTCGGTCGGAAAAGCCTGCAAAACGTTGAAACCATGGTCGAGATAGATATGGTCCGCATGGCAGACCGCGCCCGCCAGCATCATGTCGGCGCTGCCGTCGAGAAGATAGGAACTGGCCACGCGGATGGCGTAAAGTGCCGAAGAGCAGGCCGCGTCGATGGCGTAGGTCGGCCCGGAAAGACCAAGCGCCAGGGCCGCAATCGTGGCATTGTGGCTACCGGTCATGAGATTGAGCCCGGACAGGCCGCTGGCATCCCAATAGGCGGGGAAAGAAAAATCCGGCCGGTCGAGCAATTCCCGAAGATAGGGTTCGAGAATCCGGTGATAAAAGCCCGACATGAGCCGTTTGCCCGAGTGGGTCGGCATGCCGATATTGCCGGCGATCAGGCCGCAGCGCTGTGGTGATGCGCCGCTGTCCTGAAGAGCCTGACGCGCCGCATGCATGGTCCAGTGGAACAGAGGGTCGAGTGTGGCAAGGTCCTCCGCCGGCAGACGATACCCCTCGGCCTCAAAACGGAAGTCATGCACGTGGCCGTTCCGGTTGTAGCAGATATGATCGGCCGTTCCCGGCTCGGGATGATAATAAAGCGCTGGATCGACACCCAGTTCAGCAGCGGAGAGTGGCGACGTGCTGTCCCTGCCCTCGACCAGGTTGCGCCAGTAACCATCCGGGGTATCCGCACCCGGAAAGACGCATCCAAGCCCCGTAATTGCTATCTGTCCCATCGCGATCATCCTTCAAATGGCGCGCAGAGGGAGAGCGTCTCCGGCCTGAACCGGAACACGGAAACGCTTCTCACTGCCTGTCGTTACGAGATTTATGGAAAGCCTTTGCTTTTTCGGGGCGGCTATTCTGCCGCCTCGACCTTGTCTTCGCGCCCGACCAGCCGCTCTCGCAATTGCCGGGAAACGGTGAACTGGACATCCGAGAGCCGGAAATAAAGCTGTCCCGTCTCGTCATGCACGGCGATATCCACCAGAAGGCTCGCCTGCGTCAGGGATTTTATCGTCATGGAGAGGAAGAACGGCTGCCCGAAACCGAGTGCTGCAAACTGGTCAACGCGGCCGATGGCGGAAGGAAGTCCGGCATAATCGCTGCCGAGGATCAGCCACAACCACGGCGCCTGCATGAAGACATCACCGAGATAGGCATTAAACGAGGTCGTGCGAAACTGCCCTTGCATAGCCTCTTCGACCGGCTTCAACTCGCAGGCGAGTGTGAGACCGTGATCGCCGCCGTTCAGCACCTCCCGCAGCCCCCGAAAGCTTGGGCCATGGAACAGAAGTGGACCTTCCTGCGGCGTGCCGTAAAGCGGGTAACCCAGCGGCTCGTCATCCTTGCCAAGATCGAAGGCCCCGAGACGTGGGCGAAGGCTCAGTTCGCGGCTTAATACCACGGTGCCCATATATCGGTTCTGACGTTCGGAGCCGGTCCGGCTATGAACCGAAATCGTCAGGGCATGCCTGTCACCGGCCACAGGGCACGACGCTTCCGCAGCAGGTTCGATCTGCGCTTCCAGCATGCAGGTTTCCCCGGCTTCCAGCGTGACACCCTTCAGAACCTTGAAACCGAGTAGGGTCTCAAAACGGTAGCCGGGCAACATATCTTCCGCCAACTTGACCAGCCAGCTTGCCGCTGCCGTGGCGGGAAGGACGTAACGTCCGTCGACCACATGGTCGGCGAGGAAGGGCGCAGTAGTGAGATCGACCCTGCGCTCCACGAGACGAGATGCCACCTTCGTCTTGACCGTTTTTGCGGCCCTGTAGCTGTCGCCGCCGACCAGAATTTGCGGACCATCGCCGGAACCGAACTCTTCGGCGAAGAACCGTGTCCCCGTTTTCACCGGAATGATCGCCAGCCCGCGCTCACCATAGGCCTTCTTGAGCACGTCATTGACCATGCCGCTGTCCCAAGGTCCCCAGCCGATGCTGCGCACGAAGGCATCCGGATAATGCGCCTTGAATATATGCGCGAATTTGTTCAGCGCCTCGTTCGCCATCGCATAGTCGGTCTGTCCGGCATTGCCGAAGAAGCCCGATACGGATGAGAAGAGGACCAGCTGCCTGATGGCATCCGGCTGCAGCGCCCGCATCAGATTTTGAAGGCCTCGCACCTTGGTATGGAAGACTGCGTGGAAATCCTCCCCAGTCTTTTTCTCGATACGCTTGTCCGCAAGCAGGCCCGCGCCGTGGATGATGCCGGTTATCTTGCCGAAGGTCTCTTCGACGGTGGTCACGGTGCGTTCGACATCCTTCGTATCGGCGATATCGCAGGGGAAATAGGCCGCCTTGCCGCCAAGCTGTTCGATCTTCGCCAGCGTCTGCCGAATTTGCACCGCATGGCGTACACCATTCAGCATTTTTTCGACCTTCACCGGCGTCGGCTGTTCGCCTTCGGCCTGCATCGCGGCAATCGCGGCTGCCTTCAGCGCCTCATCTCCTTCGATACCTTCTGCCCAGCTGGGCAATGGCGCGTTGATATCGGTGCGCCCCAGGAGGGCGAAACGAACGGGACGGCGCTCCGCCAGAGCGATCACGCAATCGGCGGTGATGCCACGCGCGCCGCCGCTGACGAGAAGAACGCTATCCGCATCGAGCGCGGTTTCCGGCTGGTCCATCGCCGGTTCGGCCTGGTTGGTAAGGGTCATGCGTGACCCGTCAGGACCACGCCCGACTTCCGCCAGTGCGGTTTGCGGGTCTTCCAGTTCTTCGATCAGGATGCCGGCAGCTTCCTCGTCGGGCAGTGCCGGATCGATGTCCACAAAGCGGCAGAAAACATCGTCCCACTCTACGGAAAGCGATTTCGACAATCCGCCGAAACTTGCGCCGATGGCGTTGAATAATCCCCTGCCAGACGTTCCGAGCGAACCGTCGCATCGGCTGGCGATGAAGAAGGAACTGCGTGCTGCCGTGCCCGTCAAACGCGGCTGAAGTACCCCAGCCAGGGTAAAGAGTGTTTCGGCCGCCTCATAGCCTGCTTCGGGGAACACATCGCCGATCGATTCCACAGCGGTTACCGGCTGCAGATGGATGAAGCCGCCAATCGGGCCTTCCGCCTGTTCGATTTCAGCGATCATGGCCTCGATAGCCACCCTGCCGCGATCCTGGAGGTTATAATCGCGCAAGCCCTCCATCGCCAGCCCGGACGATGATTGTTTTGCCGTTCTCTTGCCTTTTGCCGGTTTAGCCGGCGCGGACAGCTGAAGGCGCGCAACCTTCTCGCCCAGGGCAACGAGGCGGGAGGCCAATGCCTCACTCAGTCCCTTGCCATCATCAACAAGCAGCCAGATCCGTTCGGCACCAAGGGTCAGCGATGTCCGGTCGGGCCGGGCAAGGTCCTGACGAACCACCCGCTGACGATGGACGGAAGGGCCGGCATTGAGCGGCTGAGCAGGAAACGCGGATGCATCCTGCTCAGCCGAAGCTTTTTTTGACTGTGATATCTCCTCATCGCCGATGTCCGACAGTTTCGTTGATGTCACCACGCCGAGACGTTGCAGGGTCACAACGGAAGCACCCGCTGCAGCTGGTGCGCTGGCGGGTGCAGTCGGTACCGCAGTTTCGGAAACGGCCGCAACAACCGGAGAAGGACCTTTGATATCGGCCAGCAATTCACCGATAGTGCGCAGGAAGAACTGCGTCATCTTGCGAATATTGCTCATGGTTTCGATGTCGAAATTCTCGTCGTTGCGGTTCTTGTCCGCATCTTCAAGAAGCCGGGTGCCGTTCGACAGCCGGTCGAACATGGCCCCGAAAATCTCCAGCCGCTTGATCGAATCGATGCCGAGATCGGCCTCAAGGTCCATCTGGTCGCCGATCATATCGACCGGATAACCCGTGCGCTCGCTGACGATGTCAGTCAACTCGCAGATCAGCCGCTCTTCGGTGATACCTTCAAGCACCGCAATTCTTGCCTGATCCTCGGCGCTGAGTGCCGGGGCCAAAACAACCGGCGCCACGGCAACAGCAACGGCTGAGTTTCCTTTGACGGCCACCAGCAATTCATCGACCGTGCGCAGGAAGAACTGCGTCATCTTGCGGATATTGCTCATGGTTTCGATGTCGAAATTCTCGTCGTTGCGGTTCTTGTCCGCATCTTCAAGAAGCCGGGTGCCGTTCGACAGCCGGTCGAACATGGCCCCGAAAATCTCCAGCCGCTTGATCGAGTCGATCCCGAGATCGGCCTCAAGGTCCATCTGGTCGCCGATCATATCGACCGGATAACCCGTGCGCTCGCTGACGATATCCGTCAACTCGCGGATCAGTCGCTCTTCGGTAATGCCTTCGAGAACAGCGATCCTCGCCTGATCCTCGTCGCTGAGAGCAGGAGCCGGTGCGGCGGGTGCCGGCGTCTGCGGCACGGTTATCTGCGGTGCGGCCATCACCGGCATCACCGGTTTCGGCGCGGCTATGGAGACGATCGGTGCTGAAGCTGCCCTATCGGCAGCCTTGGGTGTAGCCAATGGCGCCGGCGCGAAACTCTCCTGCCGCGTTACCGCAACCGGCTGCGCCGGTTTCGGCATGTCCAGCATATTGGGAATGTAGGCGGGGGAATGCGGCAGGTTACGAACCACCTCGCCGCTGATCAGGGACATCTGGTTGTCGAAATAGCGCTCATGATTGAGGTGGTAGAGTTCCTGATTGCGCTCCAGCAATTGCAGGCTACGCGCAAGGCTCGCGGTCATGTTTTCCATCTGCGGATGACCGTGGAATTTTTCCAGAAGGTTATGCTGCTTGCTGACCAGAGACCCCAGCATATTGATATATTCGCTCTGGTTGGTCTGGAACTGCTGGTGAAGCTGGCTGAGCAGATTCTGGCTTTCGATCTGCCTGTCCATCTGGTCCGGCTTCGACATATTTTCGGATTGGCTGGTCATCGCTATCTCGATCCTGTCAGTGTCATGGGAGGGCTGAATGGAGGAGGACAAAGGGGGAAAGGAAGGAAGAGGTTTCGCAATCGGCGCAAAAGCCTCGGCCACCTCAACAGGTCGAGGTGCGGCGCGAACGACCGGAGAAGCGGCCGATTCAGGCGAGCCTGCGGCACGCTGGGCGATGAACTTCTCCACCACGGCCGTATCATGCCGTAGCGCGTGCTCGCGCCGCGCGCGGTTTTTCTCGGTCAGATAAAAGCCGCCCTGCAGCCTGAAGCTGGTGGCCGGCTTCACCGATCGATCCTCCAGCGGGCGCGGGCGGGCATAAGGGTCGGCTTCGGCAAGAGCCACACCTTCCACCACCAGTTTTGCCAGTGCCCGGCGGAATTGCAGTGCTTCCTCGCCATTGGCGCTCGGGTTGAGCGAAACCACCGCATGCGGTTTGCCCTTGAGTATGTCACCGGTCAGTTTACCGAGAATGCCTTTCGGCCCGATCTCGACGAACAGATAACCGCCATCGGCGTGCAGTCGCTCGATCATGTCCCGGAACCGCACGGGCTGCACCAGCTGCTCGACAAGCGCATCACCATAAAGCGCGGGGTCGCTACCATAAGGTTCCGCCGTCGCGCTTGAATAAAGCGCGCAACTTGGCTGCGAGAATTCAATTCCGGCAATTCCGTCCCGGAACGGATCCGCCGCATGTCTGACGTAAGATGTGTGAAAGGCCGTCGAAACCGGAAGCGTCTGGCAACGGCGGCCACGTTCGGTAAGCCAGGCCTGGGCGCGGGCAATCGCCTCCGTGGCACCGCCGAACACCAGCTGCTCCGGTGCGTTATCATTGGCGATCACGATATCCGGCACGGCCGCCAGCAATTCCGCCGCATCCTCACGGCGCATCTGTGCCGCGAGCATCGCGCCGGGATCGCTAAGCCCACTCGGAGTTTCGACAGCCCGGCCACGGGCAAGCGATGCCCGGTGAAAATCCGCATCCGAAAGCACGCCTGCCGCCCACAAAGCTGTAAGTTCGCCATAGCTATGCCCAGCAACAAAATCGGGGGTGAAGCCAAGCCGTTTCAGCAGCTGGAAATAACCGGCGCTCACCGCGCCGATAGCCGGCTGCGCATTGGCGGTACGGGTAAGTTCACGGGCCTGCCGCATGGTCTCTTCGTCGGAAAAGGCCGGTGGCGGATAAATCACACCCGAAAGGGCGGGCTGGCCCGCCTCTATAGCCACGGCATCCGCGGCCTCTACGGCATGGCGCAGCTCCGGGTAATCGACCGCGACCCCCGACCCCATATTGACATATTGCGCGCCCTGCCCCGGAAAAAGCGCGACGATACGGCCTGCCACAGGTGCGGCCTCAGGCTTGTAATACATTCCGGCCGAATGCTCGAAACCCTGATCGGGACTGGATTGCAACAGCGCCAGAGCTTCCGTCAGCAAGGCGCACGCCTGTTCGGGCGTCGCGGCCGCAAAACCGAGGCGAGCGGATGCTGCAGGTGGAGAAAGCCTGCCGCCATCGGCCAGATGTGCGTCGAAGAAAGCCGCCCTGCCCTCGCCGGAAAGCTGCGAAAGCGCATCACGGCAGGTCGCATCCAGCAGGGCCGGGTTTGCCGCATGAAACACGAAGACCTCAGCCGCGCGGTTCAGCCGGTATGTCTGTTCCCGTGTTTCCGGTTCGTATTCCTCGAGAATGACGTGAAAATTGGTGCCGCCGAAACCGAAGGCGCTTAGGGCGCCGCGCCGAAGCTCGCCGCCGGCCGGGCGCATCCATGGCCGTGCGAGGCTGTTGACGTAAAAGGGTTTTGCGAGAACATCAGTGGGGTCTTCCACATTGATGGTCGGCGGCAGGACCTTGTGATAGAGGCCAAGCGCCACTTTCATCATTGCCACCGCACCTGCCGCGCAGCGTGTATGCCCGATCTGCGACTTGATGCTGCCAATCGCAATGGCATGACCCGCATCGATGCCCTGTTCCTCAGACAGTCTGATAAGGCTTTTGATCTCAGTCTCATCACCGGATTCCGTGCCGGTACCATGCGCTTCGATCAGCTGAATATCGGCTAGCGTCAACCCGGCCTGGCTATAGGCGCGCTTCAAGGCCTTCACCTGCCCTTCGGAACGCGGCGCAAAGATGCTCTTGGCGCGACCATCGCTGGACGCGCCAAGCGCGCGGATCACCGCATAAATGCGGTCGCCATCACGCTCGGCATCCGCAAGCCGCTTCAGCACCAGATAACCGACGCCATCACCCAGCATCATGCCGTCCGACTGCTTGTCGAATGGCCGCGAACGGTTGCTTTTCGACAAAGCGGGCGTCTTGCTGAAGCACAGGAACGAGAAAATCGAGTTTTCGAGATTAACGCCGCCGGTCAGAACAGCGTCGCAGCTGCCATCCGTCAGTTCGCCAATAGCGGCCTTGATGGCGGCGAGACTGCTCGCGCAGGCGGCATCCACCATATAGGACGTGCCACCGAGATCGAAATAACTGGCGATACGGCCGCAGGCCACGTTACCGAGAAAGCCTGGAAAACTATCCTCGTTCCATTCCAGCGACAGCCCCTGCAGGCGTTCAATCGTTTCTTCCGCCACCTCGGCCGACAGGCCGCTGTTCAGGAGAATCTGACGCAGAAACGGAACCTGCTGACGCACGGCAAGCGAAAACGCCGTATTGCCGTTGCCGGAACCGCCCAGAATGACGCCGATGCGGTCGCGGTCGGTCTTTTCAGCGCCTGCTCCGAGCAGACCGGCATCCGCCATCGCCCGTTTTGCAACATGCAGTGCGAAAAGCTGCGCCGTACTGATTGATTGAAGCATCAGCGGCGGCAGCTTGAAACCGGCGGGATCGAAATCGATCGGCGGCACAAAGCCGGCTTTGCGGCCATAGACCTTGTCAGCGGCGCGCGGATCAGGATCGTAGAAGTCCTCCGGCCGCCAATATTCCACAGGATCAACCGTGCCTATGTCGCGGATCGCATCATGACCGTTCACGATATTGGACCAGAAATCATAGAGATCGGCCGCATCAGGAAAATGGCTGGCCATGCCGACAATGGCGATATCGAGAGGAGGCGGTGCGGAATTACGGTTTTGCAGCATCACAGGAATAGTCCTTCCCTGGGGACGAGAAGCAACGCTCCCGTCAGAGACAAGAAAAATTACGATGTAATTCAGAAATGGAGGCCGTATCGCATGCAAAAAATATTATTAATACTCCGGATTTGGAATATTAATATGAGAGTTTTCTCAGTTCATTTCGCCTTTATGCGTCTGAGGCTGTATAAAACATACATTCATTCATTTGAAAAGCATCAATATACTTTGCGTTGAAATTTTCATAAATCCGACATCTTCAGTTGAATTAATGAAAACTGGCTGTCAAAAGCCCCGCTCTACATCTCGGATTTTCTCGTAAATATCCGCGAACCCGGAGCCGCCTGTCAGCGACTACAGAAGCAATGGAATGGAAAACCGCAGACCGATTTTCCTCTGGGTATTCCCTGCAGGCCTATCGACCAGCCGTTGCCGGCGTCGGATTTTGCCCGGTCCCAGCCAGCTCGCCGACAGATTGTCTCGCAGCCAGAAAGCGGCCGATAATCAGATGCATCATGTCGGCCTCTTCAAGTGGCCGGAAATCGGGATCGACCGCCAGACGTGAGAAAACTCCGTCTATCAGCGCCGCGATCCAGGTCGCAGCACGCTCGGCGTCGAGATTGGCGTCGATCTGGCGGCGTTCCATTCCCTTGCGCAAAAGATCAGTGATCCCCGCCCGGATTTCCTGATCGGCGGTCCTGACAAGCGCATGAATAGCCGGGTTGCGGATCGCCTCTGACGCGATCTCCAGCACCAGCCGTGCATAGGTAGGATCGGTGGCAAGTTCCAGCGATGCATCGACAAAGCCCAGAACAGCACCGAACTGATCGTCCGCCGCGCCGAGTTCGGCGAAATAAACGGCGGTTTCCCGCCGCTCCTCGGCAACGATCGTTTCAATGATCGCTTCCTTGCTGGAGAAATAATGGAAGAGATTGCCGGAGCTCATGCCGACCGCCGCGCAGATCTGCGCAGTGGTGGTCTGGTGAAACCCGTTTTGCGCAAAGCAGCTGATGGCAGCTTCAAGTATCTGCTGCCGCTTGGCTTCATGCTTTGCCGGATCGAGCTTGCGGGCCATGATTGCTCCCATAAATTAACTGAGCGCTTAGTCCATTAATTATATCGAGGCGGACTGTCAACCCGCCCCGCCCCGACCTCGCGCCGATCACGCCTCAAACGGTCAATTCGAACTGCTCGCATTCACGCAGGAACGGCAATTTCGCCCTTGTATCGTCGAGCATCTGGCGCGAAAGCTGCTGCTGGTGCACGGCAGCATTCACATTGGCGTGAAAACATATCTCTCCCAGCGGATCGATGACCATGCTGTCACCGTCATAAGCAAGCTCGTTGCCATCAATGCCCACGCGGTTCACACCGATGACATAGGCCTGATTTTCAATGGCGCGGGCCGGCAGCAGGCTTTTCCAATGTGAAGCCCGGCGGGCGGGCCAGCTCGCAATATAGAGCGCCACGTCATATTGACCGCGATTGCGCGACCAGACCGGAAATCTGAGATCGAAGCAGACAAAGGGCGCGATGTTCCAGCCCTTCAAATGCACCACCTGCTGCACCTGCCCTGGCGTATAATGCTCGTGCTCTCCGGCATAGGTGAAGAGATGCCGTTTGTCGTAATGGATGAGCGCACCGTCCGGACGGGCCCAGAGCAGGCGATTGAAATAACGGCCGTCTTCGGCGATCGCCACGCTGCCGACGATATCCGCGTCGTGCCGACGGGCAGTCTCCCGCAACCATTCCACCGCTGGCCCGTCCATGGGTTCCGCCACCGTCTGCGGGTTCATGCTAAAACCGGTTGTGAACATTTCCGGCAAAACGATCAGATCCGTCTCACCTATATCATCCAGATGGCGGTCGAACTGCTGCAGGTTCTGCTTGGCGTTTTCCCAGGCCAGATCCGCCTGCACCAGCGTTATGCGAAGATCACTGTCACTCATGAATGTCTCCTTGAAAACACGATTTTAACGACAAACAAGCCAGGTGCGGACGAAACTCCCGGTCACCGAAAAACGGATAAGGAAACGTCTGCCGGCCGGAAGCGAGCGATGCAGTGGACGTGTCAGTTCCAGCCGCAATTCGTTTCGATCCGGCCTCTCGAAAAGACGCGCCGCACGAAAATCGAAGTGACGTCCAACCACCGGATAAAGCGCTTTGAACAGCGTCTCCTTGGCGGAAAACACCAGAAAAGGCAGCACGCGACCGTCGCATTGTTCCCGGTCGGCAATCAGCTCTCGCTCCAGCGTGTCGAGGGCACGCTTCAGAATGATCTCGATAACCGCGCCAGGTTCTATTTTCTCGATGTCGACGCCGACCATCGCCTCACTGTCCAGCGTCGCCATGCTGACGCATATGCCGTGGGAATGGCTGATGGAACCGGAGATGCCCGGCGGCCACACAGGCTCGCGCTTGTTGCCAATGCCGATCGGAACGGAAGGCCTGCCGAGAAGCTTCAGCGCCGCCTGCCCCAGAAAACGCCCAGCGAGAAACTCCGCCTGCCGTTTGGGAACAGCGTCGGCAAGCAGCGCAGGCATTACTACCTCCAGCCTGTCGAACAACCCCGGCCGATAGCAGGGCAGATGATATTGCGCTTCGAGCGCAACGACGTTTTTCGAGCCGGTATCGAGAAAAACCGGGCCTGACAGAAAACCCTCCGAACGGGAAATGGCAGCGGCAATATCGTCTCGCATGACGGGTGCGCTTGTACCTGAAATCTGGTGGCCGGGCATCATCCGTGCCCCCGCAACGTTTCGCTCCCGCCAGTCATCAGCTGCTCAGCCCCTGCCCGGTCAGCGGCCGTGACGGAGGTGAGGCGCTGCAGCCTGCGGCCAAGCCAGCCGCGCAGATCATCCATATAGGTGAAGACAACTGGCACGAAGACCAGGCTCAGCAAGGTGGAGGTGATGAGGCCACCAATGACCGCAATCGCCATGGGCGCGCGAAAACCCGCATCCGCCCCCACCCCCAGCGCCGCCGGCATCATGCCGGCGACCATGGCAAGCGTGGTCATGATGATCGGCCGGGCACGTTCAACGCCGGATTCGACCAGCGCCCGATGGCGGTCGAGACCGCTATTTCGCTTCTCGATGGCAAATTCCACCAGCAGGATGGAATTCTTGGTGACGATGCCCATCAGCATCAACAGGCCAATGATGGCTGGCAGGTCAAGCGCGCCGCCATAAAGCATGAGGCCTACGATCGCTCCTCCCACGGAAAGCGGTAAAGCCACGAGAATGGTGATCGGCTGGAGAAAGTCCTTGAAAAGAACGACCAGCACAGCCAGCACCATCAGCAGGCCGAACAGCATGGCCGCGCTAAAACTCTGGAACATCTCGCCGATATATTCCGCATCGCCATATTGCACCTCCCGCACTCCGGCTGGAAGCGCCGCCATGGCGGGCAAGGCATGAATGCGCTCCAGCGCCACGCCAAGCGGAATGCCGGCAAGATCGGCGCTGATAGTCACGCGGCGCTGGCGATCAAAGCGGTTGAGCTGTCCGGGCCCTTCCGAAACCGAAAGATCGGCGATGGACATCAGCGGCACGCTGCCATTTGCCACCGACACCCTGAGCATACCGAGCGTATCGAGATTGCTCTGCGCACCCCTGTCGATCATCACGCGGATCGGCACCTGCCGGTCGCCGATGTTGAACTTGGCGGAATTGGCATCCGTATCGCCCGTGGTGGCAATGCGCATGACGGCGGCGATGGACTGCGTGGAAATGCCAAGCCGGGCCGCCTCATCGAAACGTGGCCGGATTTGCAGCTCGGCGCGAGGCAGGGGTTCGATGGTCTGCACATTGGCGATGCCGGTAAGGTCGCGCATTCCCGTTTCGACGGCAAGCGCCGCAGCCGCGAGCTTCTCCGGCGCATCACCGACGAGAATGATGGAAATGTCGCGCGCCGCATTTTCGTTCTGGAACGCAAAGCGAATATTCGGCGTGCGGGCAATGAGGCTTGCGGCTGCCAGTTCGAACTGGCGTTGTGAAAGCGTCCGCTCGGAAGAAGGCGCCAGATTGACCAGCAACGAGGCACGGGCCACATCCGGCCCGTCATCAGTACGCCCGACGGAGGCGAAGATGCTTTTGACCTCCGGCATCTGCCGGAGCGCCGTCATTACCGACTGCACGGCATCGTCGGTATCGCGCAACGTCGATTCCGGCGGCAGTTCGATCTGGACTCGCGACAGGCCGCGGTCGTCGCTCGGCAGGAATCCCGATGGCAGGAGTGGAACGAGAAGGAACGAACCCACCAGCACCAGAACGCCAATTCCGCAGGTTTTCAGCCGGTGGCGCAGCGCCAGCTCGAGAAGCGCGACATAAGCCCGGCCCAGGCGTGATTTCGGTGCTCCATGCTCCGCCGCTTTCATCGCCTTCGGCGCCAGAAGATAGGCGGCCATCAGCGGGGTGACGAGACGCGCAACGAGCATGCTGGCAAGGACGGCGACCGAAACGGTAAGCCCGAACTGCTTGAAATATTGCCCGATCACCCCGCCAATGAAGCTGACCGGCAGAAACACCGCAACAATCGTGGCGGTAATTGCCAGAACCGCAAAACCGATCTGATCCGCCGCATCGATCGACGCCTGAAATGACCGCTTGCCCATATGCAGGTGGCGGTCGATATTTTCCACCTCAACGATGGCGTCATCAACGAGAATGCCGATCACCAGCGTCAGCGCCAGAAGGGTGATGCTGTTGAGGGTGAAATCAAGCCACAGCATCGCCGCAAACGTAGGCAGGATCGATAACGGCATGGCAACGGCGGCGATCAGCGTCGCACGCCAGTCGCGCAGGAAGAAAAACACCACCACGACCGTCAGCACCGCGCCCTCGATCAGTGTTTCCATGGCGACCTCATAGCTCGCCCGTGTATAATCGACCGTGGAAAGCACCCGATCGATCTCCACGACCGGATAGGTGTCGGTCAGCCGGTCTATAGTGGCGTCCACACCATTCTCGACGGCGGTGTCGCTCGAACCCTTGGACCGGAACACCGAAAAGCCAACCACCGGTTCACCATCAAGACGCGACAACTCGCGCGGTTCGGCCGATCCGTCCGTGACCTTGCCAAGCGTGGCGAGCGTCGTCCATTGGCCGTTGCGAAGACTGATCGGACGTTCCGCAAGCTCGCCGGCGGTAATCGCTCCGCCGACCGCGCGGATCGACTGTTCCTTTTCATTGAGCCGGCTTCTGCCGCCGGGCACGTTGGTGTTGAATGCCTGAACCTGATTGTTGATATCCTCGGCGGTGATGCCGAAGGCAATGAGCTGATTGGGGTCGAGTTGGACCGTGATTTCGCGGCTGACTCCGCCAAGCCTTTGCACGCGCTGCACGCCCTTGGTCGTCAAGAGTTCCCGCGCAATCGTCTCGTCGACGAACCAAGAAAGGTCGACAGGCGACATCTGCGGCGCGCGAACGGCGAAATAGAGGATCGCCCCACCCTCGACATCGAGGCTGGCAATGATCGGCTCCTCGATGTCCCGCGGCATTTCGGTGCGGATTTGCAAGACTGCCTGACGCACATCATTGGTGGCGCGGGCGGTGTCGATGCCGAGCTGGAACTCCACCGTCGTGGTCGACAGGCCGTCACCGATGGTCGACTGGATGTGCCGGATGCCGGCAAGGCCTGAAATCGCGCCTTCTACCCGCCGGGTCACCTGTGTTTCCAGTTCGGCTGGCGCAGCACCGGCCTGGGCGATGGACACAGTGACAACAGGAAAATCGACGCGGGGATTGGCGTTGACCGGCAACTTCAAAAAGGACTGGATGCCGACGAGCGTCAACAGCAGGAAGAGCACGAGAGTGGGGATCGGACGGCGGATGGCCCAGGACGAAATGTTGGTCATCAACGATCCTCCCCTTTCTGCGCCAACTCATCCACGCCGACGATCTGGTCGCCGTCACGCAGAAAAGCACTGGCGCTTTCAACGACGCGTTCGGCCGGTTCCAGCCCTTCAAGGATTTCGATGATGCCGTTCTGTGCCAGCCCCAGGCGAACGGTGCGTCGCGCCACCCTGTCATTGTGATCGACCACGACGAGTTGGGCGGTGCCTTCACGGCGCAGCCGCAGGGCCGCCTCCGGCACGGCGACACGGAACCGGCGCTCACCAAGATCGACCTTGCCACGCGCAAATGCGCCAGCGCGCAGATCTGCGGACGGAGGAACGGCGATCCGCACGATACCGAGGCGGCTCTGGGTGTTGACCGCCGGTTCGACGACACGGATGGTGCCCTGAATGGGCCGGCTCACGCCATTGACGGTGATCGTCACGGACTGGCCTGCCTGCAGCGACGGCAGCACCCGTTCCGGCGCTTCGGCCAGAAACTCCAGTTCTCCATCCTGCAACAGACGAAACAACGGTTCGGTGCTATCGGGCATCGCGCCGATGCGGGCGTGGCGCTGGGTAATGACGCCGGGTTTGGGGGACAGGATTTCGGTGCGTTCCAGTTCAAGACGGTTCTGGGTAAGCTGCGCCTGCGTGCCCGCAAGTTCCGCCCGCGCGCCCTCGATTTTCGCCGCCGCCATCGCCGCCGCCGCGCGCCGCTGGCCAAGCTGCTCCTTGCTGACGCTGGAACCGGAAAGCCCCTCGGCGCGACGCAGATTTTCGCTTGCCTCGATCTCGGCGGCCTCCGCTTCCGCAAGCGCAGCACGCGATCGGGCGACATTGGCCTCTGTTTGCTGGACCTGTGCGGCGAGCGTCTTGCTCTCCAGCCGCGCCAGCAGCTGCCCGGCGGCGACGGTATCGCCGACATCAACAGAAACCTCGACTATGCGTTGACCGGTCACGGCCGTACCGATCGAAATATCATTACGTGCAGCGAGAAGACCGGCAACATCCTGGCTGGCGTTGAAATCATAGGAGGCTGCCGCAACGACGGACACATGCGGCAACACTTTGGCGGCCTGCGCATTCTGCGCCGCTGCCGGTGTTTCTTCGCCAGACAGCATCAGCCACAGAGCGACACCGACAAAAGCGACAGCAACAGCCACCCACCAGAACAGTCTGGTGGCGGAACCCCGTCTGCGTTTTTCGGCAGATGTGGGCTCGGTATATCCCGTGGAATTTTCAGCGATGGAGCTCGGTTCAGTCATGATGGAAGGGGTCCGGATGGGAAGTTGAATGAGATGGGAGGATTGCGACGGCTCTCCGGTCATGGCGGCGATTTGCCGAGCATCCG
>CAACWB010000124.1_pt1 | contig 24554 bp, 18 predicted proteins | sample 2275501 | NCBI WGS metagenome assembly CAACWB01 (sample SAMEA5312444, study PRJEB27640) | indoor metagenome | biome: indoor environment; feature: controlled; material: polymer antistatic dissipative epoxy resin | place: Italy | collected 2014-05-27 | reverse complement strand
ATCATAATCCGCGTGTCGGGGGTTCAAGTCCCTCTCCCGCTACCATTTTCATCCAAAAGCACAAAACTAAATCAGCGCCTTGTGCGCCTGTTTCTTGTCGTCTGTCCAGGGCAGAAAAGGGTATATTGTGGCGTATCGCCCATAGCGGTCGCCAAAAAAAGGGAAACCCGCCTGCTGCCAAAATGCAGCCAGCGGGTCTCGACCTCTACCCCCTCCCACAAGGGCGGCTGCACAAAAGCACATCGAATGAATTATGGCAAGATCATGGCGACCATATTGTTGCCGTGGACGGCTCCGTTCGCCAATTTAGTGGCGGATGGCAGAGCGTGACCAGCTCCGTATGCCGCTGGTAAGGCGCTTGATAGGAGACGATGTTCTCGGAGCAGCGCATTTCTATACGATTCGAATAGGTGTTCTCAGCCGTGCGTGGTTGATAATGGTTTCTGTGCCGCCGAGGCTGGTCGTGGCCATACGGGATCATGTCTGCGGCGAAGGAGGCGGCCGGCATCGTCACGGCAGCGAGTGCTGCAATCAAAAGAGTTTTCGAGATTGCGGACATGGGTGTTCCCCCGGTGTTGATCAAACACAGGAGAACGCCCCGTATACGGGCGGTGTTCCAGACGGGCGGATTTATTTCTTGGCGACAGTTGCCCTAAAAAAATGCCCGCTCATGGCGGGCAATTCAGAGGGGAACTGAGGTTAGGAGCCTCGCATCTGAAACGGCCATTTCCGGGGGAAGTTCCATTCGTCCGATAATTTCACGCCTGTTCTAACGGGGAGGGTGACGAACTCTTGAGCGGCAAACCGCATAACCCTGCATAATTCGCTGGTCTGAAGTTCAGTATTCCGTGAATATTCCGCTTTTCGGAAAATTTGGAGCGGGCGAAGGGATTTGAACCCTCGACCCCAACCTTGGCAAGGTTGTGCTCTACCCCTGAGCTACACCCGCTCAAATCCACCGGTCCGGGGTAGTCGCTGAACCGTGGGTCACCATGTTGCGGCGACGGGCGCTATATCGCTCAATCGATTTTGGAATGCAACAGGGAAATGACAAAAACGCGAAAATTTCTTTGAAAAATGCGACAAGCGACGGAAATGATTGGCGGTTTTTCATCTCTGCGGTTTTTCCTGCGTTGCCAAGCGCCGGTTGCCACCTTAATCAGGAGTGCAACGGTATCGAAATCGGCAGGGGCGGGCGGCGGAATATGGCGGAGAATTCTCCCAGGACGGCAACGGAGCTTTTCCAGTTTCTGGATGGGCTCGGCATTTCTCATACCACGAAACAGCACGAACCGGTGTTTACCGTTGCTGAGTCCCAGTCGCTGCGCGATCTCATTCCCGGAGGCCACACGAAAAACCTTTTCGTGAAGGACAAAAAGGATCAATATTTTGTTCTGACTGTCGAAGAGAATGCGGTCGTCGATCTCAAAAGCGTTCACAAGACGATAGGTGCTGCAAGCCGCGTGTCCTTTGGCAGGCCGGAAAAAATGCTCGAATATCTGGGCGTCGTACCGGGATCGGTGACAGTATTCGGGGCGATCAACGACATTGGCAGGCAGGTCACCTTTGTGCTCGACAGTGATCTTCTGGAAAACGAACTGGTCAATGGCCATCCGCTTTCCAACGACCAGACGACGACGATCGCGTCGAAGGATCTCATCCGCTTTCTTGAGGCGACCGGACATGCGCCGCTTGTCTTGAAAGTCAGTGAGTGAGATACGATCTTTGCTTCAACTGAGACATGCGACAGAAATTGCGGGAGACCGGCATGAGCGACACGAATAATCCTTACGGCGGTTCCTATGGCGGGCAGATGTCTGCAAGCGCGCATCATAATGGCGAGCTGAATGGTGCGGCCTCCGGTCACATCAAGGACACAACGACGGCTGCTTTCTCCAAGGATGTTCTTGAGGAATCGCGCCGCCAGCCGGTTCTGGTGGATTTCTGGGCGCCCTGGTGCGGCCCGTGCAAGCAGCTGACGCCGGTGCTCGAAAAGGTCATCAACGAGGCGAATGGCCGTGTGAAGCTTGTGAAGCTGAACATTGACGATCACCCTTCGATTCCGGGCCAGCTCGGCATCCAGTCCATTCCCGCCATCGTCGCTTTTGCCGATGGTCGGCCGGTGGACGGCTTCATGGGCGCGGTACCGGAAAGCCAGATCAAGCAGTTCATCGACAAGATTGCCGGCCCGGATGCGGGTGATCCGAAAGCCGAAATCGAGGCGGCTCTGACCGAGGCGAAACAGCTTCTGACGGATGGCGATTTTAACGGTGCGGCACAGCTGTTCGGCGCCGTCATGCAGGCCGATCCGGAAAACCCCGCGGCGATTGCCGGTATCGCTGAATGCATGATCGCTGCCGGTCAGTATGAGCGGGCCAGCGAACTGCTCTCCTCCCTACCTGCGGAGCTCAACGAAGATGCGGGCATTCAGCTCGTTTTGAAAAAGATCGCGCAATATGAGGAAGCCCGAAAAATCGGCGATCCGGTGGCGCTGGAAAGCGATCTGGCGCTCAATCCCGATCATCACGAGGCGCGGGTGAAGCTCGCCAAGGTGCTGAACGCTCAAGGGCGGCGCGATGAAGCGGCAGACCATCTGCTTTATGTCATGCGCAAGGACCGGACCTTTGATGATGACGGCGCGCGCCGGCAGCTTCTGGAGTTTTTCGAGGCCTGGGGCTTCAAGGACCCGGCAACCGTCGCTGGCCGCCGGAAGCTTTCGGCAATATTGTTTTCGTAATGCGGGCATATCCCGGCCGCGGCGGTTGATTCCGCCGGCCGGGCAGCGGTGAACAGGGGGCTTGATCCCATGCATGTCGGAAATGCGAGATATGTGAAGAACGACGATCTGCCGGAAACCGTACCGGTGTTTCCCTTGCCGGGCGCCCTGCTGCTACCGGAAGGCCATCTTCCGCTCAATATTTTCGAGCCGAGATATCTCGCCATGATCGACATGGCCCTGGCTGGCCACCGTGTCATCGGCATGGTACAGCCGGCCCTGCATGTCATTGAGGCGGGGATTGAAGGCGGGCCTTTGAGTGCGGTCGGATGTCTTGGCCGCATCACTTCCTTTTCCGAAACCGGGGATGGCCGTTACGTCATCTCTCTCACCGGTGTCTGCCGTTTTCGCTTGTTGGAAGAGGTGGAGGTCGACAAGCCTTATCGCAGCTTCCGTCATGCGCCCTTCATTGCCGATCTTTCCGGCGAATATAACGAGGAGGCGGTGGATCGTGAAAACCTGCTCAGGGTATTCCGCGCGTTTCTGGATGCAAACCAGCTGGAGGCTGATTGGGAAAGCGTGGAAAGGGCGGGCAATCGTGTCCTCGTCAATTCCCTTTCGATGATGTCTCCCTTCGGTCCGGCCGAAAAACAGGCGCTGCTTGAAGCACCCGACCTGAAGACGCGGGCCGAAACATTGATCGCCATCACCGAGATCGTTCTTGCCCAAGGGTCGGGCGAGGGCGGCACCGTGCTGCAATAGGATTGTCGCCATGGACGACAGGATGAGCAATGTCGATCCGAAGCTCCTGGAGCTGCTGGTCTGCCCTTTGACCAAGGGACGCCTTTCTTATGACCGGACCCACAACGAGCTGATCTCCGAAAGCGCAAGGCTCGCTTACCCGATCCGCGACGGCGTACCGATCATGCTGATTTCCGAAGCGCGTAAAATAGAAGACTAGTCTTCCCCCCTTTGCTGGCCTCCACGCATCCTCCTGTTGTGAATTGACGAAGATGCGTTGACAACCATGCGTGGATTTGACCAGAGTCCCGCCCGACATGTCTGTTGCGGGGAGAATACTGATGTCGTTGCGCGCGCTCGTTCGGATTTCGTTGGTTGCGGTCTCTACCGCCCTGATTTTTCTCCCGGCTACGGCGGCCGAACCTTCGCGGAAAGTGGTAACTACGCAAAACGGCGATTATTTCGGCTTCGATCTTCGGACGGAGCAGAATGTCTCGCTGGAACAATGCGGCGAGATTTGCGTCGGCGACGCTGCCTGCAAGGCTTTCACCTACAATCCCAAGGTGAAATGGTGTTTCCTCAAATCGGATTTCAACCAGCTGAACGCCTTCCCCGGCGCAGTTGGCGGCAAGATCGTGGAAGTGGCTGCGGAAGCCGATATCGGCGCGCCGCAGCGCCTTTCCTTCGTGACGGACAGCCTGCAGCAGGAAGCCCGCCGGCTGAAATCCGGCCTCGCTGCCAGTGACGGTGACGAACAGGGCGTGGAAGCCCTTGTGCAGACGGCGCGGCAGCAGGTCGCTGCGGGCAATATTCCCGATGCGGTCACGACCTATAAACAGGCTCTTGCGATCACGCCTGATGACGGCGCGCTCTGGGCGGAATTGTCGGAAAAGGCGGCGCAGGTCACCGATAATTATTCGATTGCCGGGCAGGCGGCGTCTGCCGCCATCAACGCCTATCAGCTGAGCGGCACCGTCAGCGCCCGTACCGAGGCCCTGAACCGGCTGGCGAAGGCTTTCGAAAGAACCCAGAATTATCGCGCAGCACTCAACGCCTATAAGGAGAGCCTTGCGCTCACCGACAATGCACAGACAAAGGCGGCCTATGCCGACCTGCGCACGCGCCAGGGTTTCCGCGTCATCAACAATACCGTGGATACGGATAGCGTCAGCCCGCGCGCCTGCGTGCAGTTTTCCGAACCGCTGGTGAAGAACGGTGTCGATTATTCCTCCTTCATCACGCTCGATGGGGCAGCCCCCAAGGCCATCGAAGCGAAGGGCAGCGAGATCTGCGTAGAAGGACTGACCCATGGCCAGCGTTACAAGATCGCGCTGCGCGCCGGCCTGCCGTCCTCGGTGGAAGAGCCTCTGGAAAAGCAGGTCAATCTCGATATTTACGTGCGTGACCGCGCCGCGACCGTGCGCTTCACGGGCGAGAATTTCGTGCTGCCGGGGACTGCGCGCCGCGGCATTCCGATCGTCTCTGTTAATGCCGACAAGGCTGATCTGAAGCTCTATCGCGTCGGTGATCGCAACATCACCTCGCTTCTTTCCAATTCGCAGTTTCTGACGCAGATGGACGGTTACAACGCTGACCGTATCGAAAACGAAATAGGCGAACTCGTCTGGCAGGGCGCGATCGATATCCAGCCGGATCTCAACAAGGATGTGGTGACGAGTTTCCCGGTGGATGAAGCTTTGCCGGAACGTAAGCCCGGCATCTATGTACTGACCGCCGTGCCGCCGGGCACTGCACCGGAAACCTGGGATTCGCGCGCCACGCAATGGTTCCTGGTGTCGGATACCGGCATCACCACCTATGCCGGAACCGATGGTCTGAATGTCTTTGTCCGTGCACTTGGCAGCGCGAAGCCGCTGGCAGATGTGGATTTGCAGCTGCTCGCCAAGAATAACGAGGTGCTGGGCACTGCGAAGACGGATGCGGATGGCCGCGCGGTGTTCTCGGCTGGCCTGATGCGCGGCACCGCTGCGCAGGCGCCCGCAATCTTGACGGCACGGAACGGCGACAAGGACTACGTGTTCCTCGACATGACCCGTGCCGGCTTCGATCTTTCGGATCGCGGCGTGACGGGACGTGCAGCACCCGGCGCGATCGATGTGTTCAGCTGGACCGAACGCGGCATCTACCGCGCCGGCGAGACCGTGCATGCCGCAGCGCTTGCTCGCGACGTCGATGGCAAGGCAATCGAGGATCTGCCGCTTACCTTCATCTTCTCGCGCCCTGACGGTGTCGAGGACCGGCGCTTCGTCAGCGATGGCAAGGCGCTGGGCGGCCATGCGGTCGATCTGCCGTTGCAGGCAAATGCGATGCGCGGCACCTGGACAGTGCGCATCCATACCGATCCGAAAACGCCTGCGATCAGCGAAAAGAGTTTTTTGGTCGATGATTTCGTGCCTGACCGTACCGAGTTTGACCTCTCGAGCAAGGCAAAGCAGATTGACCCTGGCGCGGAAACGGCAATCGATGTCGACGGTCGTTATCTCTATGGCGCCCCCGCCGCCGGCCTGACGCTGGAAGGTGAGGTCGCCATCAAGCCAACGCGCACCAGCGCTGATTTCGAAGGTTATTTCTTCGGTCTGGCGGATGAGGAAAGCGAAGAGGAGAACCGCACGACGCTTGCCGATCTGCCGGTGCTGGACGAAGAGGGCAAGGCGAGCTTCAATGTTGATCTCACCGATCTGCCCTCCACCACGCAGCTTCTTTCCGCCAACATCACCGTGCGCATGCAAGAGGCGGGTGGACGTGCCGTGGAGCGTTCGCTGACGCTGCCTATCAAGGCGGAAGCTTCTGTTATCGGCATCAAGCCGCAATTTTCCGGCGATCTCGCCCAGAATTCCGTCGGTCGTTTCCATATCATCGGCGTTGGTGCCGATGGCGTAAAACAGGCGATGAGCGGCCTCAACTGGAAGCTCATCAAGGTTGAGCGGAACTATCAATGGTATCGTCAGGGCAATTCCTGGCGTTACGAGCCGGTGGAATATACCAAGCAGCAAGAGGCCGGCACCTTGTCCGTCGATGCCAATGGCAGCGAGATTTCCGTGCCGGTCACCTGGGGCCGCTACCGGCTGGAAGTGGAGGGTGCCGGCAATGGTGCACCTGTTTCCAGCGTTGAATTCGATGCCGGTTTCTACGTTGAGGCAAGCTCGACCGAAACGCCGGATGCGCTGGAAATCGCGCTGGACAAGCAAAGCTACAAGATCGGCGATACGGCCAAACTCAAGGTCTCCTCGCGTTTTGCCGGCGAGCTGATGATCACGTCCGGCTCTGAAAAGCTGATTTCCGTTCAGAATGCCGAGATCGGCGCGGATGGCGGCGAGATCGACATTCCGGTAACGGAAGAATGGGGTGCGGGCGCTTACGTCACCGCCACGCTGTTCCGGCCCGGCGATGCGCAGGAAAGCCGCATGCCGATGCGGGCCATCGGCATCAAGTGGCTTGCTGTCGACCCGGCCGAGCGCAAGCTTGCCGTGACCCTCGGTGCGCCGCAGAAGACGCTGCCGCGCCAGCCGCTTGAAATTCCGATCACGGTTGCGGGCGCTGGTGTCGGCGAAAAGGCCTATGCCATTGTTGCGGCGGTGGATGTCGGCATTCTGAACCTCACGCGTTACGAGCCGCCGAAGCCGGATGAATGGTATTTCGGCCAGCGCCGGCTGGGGCTGGAAATCCGCGACCTCTATGGCCGCCTGATCGACGGTTCGCTGGGCGCCACCGGCCGGCTGCGCACCGGTGGTGATGGCGCAGGGGCAGCCCTTCAAGGCAGCCCGCCCACCGAAAAGCTGGTGGCGTTCTTTGCCGGTCCGGTCGAGCTTGACGACGACGGCAAGGCGACTGTCAGTTTCGATATTCCGCAGTTCAACGGCACGGCCCGCATCATGGCGGTCGCCTGGACGAAGACGGGTGTTGGCCATGCGGTCTCCGATGCCGTCATCCGCGATCCGGTCGTGGTCACGGCCAGCGCACCGAAATTCCTCGCTCCCGGCGATGTCTCGCAATTGCGGCTCGATATCGCCAATACTGATGGCGAGGCCGGCGATTACCGGCTGGATGTGACCAGCAACACGGCCTTGACGGTCGATCAGGGCGAGATGTCGCAGACATTGGCGCTTCAAAAGGGTGGAAAGTCGTCGCTGACTGTCCCCCTGACCGGCGAACAGCCCGGCAAAGGCGCGATCACCATCAAGGTCTCCAATGCCGCCGGTATCTCGCTGGAGCAGGTTCTGAATGTTCCGGTGCGCCCGGCCGTTCTGCCGGTGACGACGCGGCGCGAAATCAAGATTGCGCCGAACAGCAGCCTGACGATCAACGGCGATCTTCTGGCCGACAGCATGCTGCTCGGCTCTTCGGTCGCCGTCAACGTCACGCGCTCGCCCGCCTTCGATATTCCGGCGCTGGTGATGATGCTGGATAAATATCCTTACGGCTGCGCCGAGCAGACGACGAGCCGCGCTTTGCCGCTGCTTTATCTCTCGGAAATGACGAAGGATACCGGCCTGACCGAAGATCCGGATACCCGCAAGCGGGTGCAGGAGGCGATCTACCGCGTGCTGTCCTTCCAGTCGAGTTCCGGCAGTTTTGGCCTCTGGTCGCCGGGTTATGGCGATCTGTGGCTCGATGCCTATATCAGCGACTTCCTGACAAGGGCGCGCGAGCAGAATTACGATGTTCCCGAAGCGGCCATGGTGCAGGCGCTGAACAATCTGCAGAACGGCCTGTCCTATGACAGCAACGTCAAGGATCGCGGTAACGAGATCGCCTATTCGCTTTATGTGCTGGCGCGCAACCGCAAGGCGGCGATCAACGATCTGCGTTATTACGCGGATACGGCACTTGCTGATTTCCCGACGCCGCTCGCCAAGGCGCAGGTTGCCGCCGCCCTTTCGCTTTATGGCGATCAGGCACGTTCCAAGGCCGTGTTCGGCGCTTCGCTCGATATGGCAAGTCGCGCCACCAATGTCAGCTTCGCGCGGGCAGATTACGGCTCTGCGCTGCGGGATGGTGCTGCGACGCTGGCGCTTGCGGCCGAAAGCCGGCCGGTCCCGGCCGTCGTGCCGCAGCTTGCCGGAGCCGTGGCGAAGGAATGGGAAAAGAAACCCTATACCAGCACCCAGGAACAGGCATGGATGCTGCTGGCCGCCCGCGCTGTCAAAGGCGAGGACAAGGATATCCGTCTCGATGTGAACGGTGATTTGCAGACCGGCGGTTTCGGCAAACGGATGAGCGGCGATGAATTGCTGGCAGCTCCCCTGAAGATCGCCAATGCCTCGGCCGATCCTGTCACGGCTGTTGTCACCACGGTGGCGCCACCGGCGCAGCCGCTTGCCGCCGGCGGCGAGGGTTTCACCATCACCCGCACCTATTATTCCATGGATGGCGAGGAGGTGAACCCGAGCGAGGTAACGCAAAACGAGCGTTATGTGGTGGTGCTGAACGTCGTGCCGCAGAATAACTGGCAATCACGCATTCTGGTGACGGATCTGTTGCCCTCCGGCTTCGAAATCGACAATCCGAGCCTCGTCAATTCGGCAGCGCTTTCGAATTTCGACTGGTTGCCGGAAACGGAAGCGGCACATACCGAATTCCGCTATGACCGTTTCGTGGCGGCCTTCGACCGCTCGGCCGGCGACAGTTCGGAAATTGCGCTTGCCTATGTCGTTCGTGCCGTTACCCCGGGCACCTATGACCATCCGGCAGCCTCGGTGGAAGATATGTACCGGCCGCAATTTTCCGCCCGCACGGCAACCGGCCGCATGGAGGTGCGCTCGGCAACCCCATGAGGCGACGCAAGGCGATCATTGTCGGCATCGTGACGGCCGCGTTGCTTATGGGCGGCGCGGCCTTCGGTCTTGATGCGCTGGACAAAGCCTATCCGCCGCCGCTGGATGCTGCGCGGCAACGATCCTTCGAGGTGCTGGATCGCGACGGCAAGCTGTTGCGCGCCTTTGCGACACCCGATGGCCGCTGGCGGCTGAAAACCACCGCTGCCGAGGTTGATCCGCAGTTCCTGCGCATGCTTGTCGCTTATGAGGATCAACGTTTCTATGATCACCACGGGGTCGACCTACGGGCGCTTTTGCGCTCCGCCTGGCAACTGGCCAGCAACGGCCGGATCGTCTCCGGCGCTTCGACTCTTTCCATGCAGGTGGCGCGGCTGATCGAGCCGCGCGCCGACCGCTCATTCTCGGCAAAATTGCTGCAGGCCATGCGTGCGCTCCAGATCGAAAGGAGGCTCAGCAAGGCTGACATCCTCGATCTCTATCTGAATATCGCGCCCTATGGCGGCAATCTCGAAGGTGTCAGGGCTGCAAGCCTCGCCTGGTTCGGCAAGGAACCGGGCCGGCTCGATACCGCGGAGGCGGCGCTTCTGGTGGCGCTGCCGCAACTGCCGGAGAAACGTCGTCCGGACCGTTTTCCGGAGGCGGCGAAGCAGGCGCGCGAGCGGGTGCTGCAACGGCTTGCCGTGGAACGCGTGGTGGGCGAGGGGGAGGCGGAACGGTCGGCACTTGCGGACGTGCCTTCCAACCGGCGCGACCTGCCGGCCTATGCGCCGCATATGGCCGTTGCCGCACGGGTGAAGTTCCCAAATGCTGCCGAGGCGCGCTCGACGCTCAAATTGCCGATCCAGCGGGAACTGGAAGGTGTTGCGCGCCATGCTGCGGAGAAGCTTGGCGATAAGGTCTCTGTCGCCATCGTCATGGCCGACGCCCAGACCGGTGATATTCTCGCGGAGGTCGGCTCGGCGGATTATCTCGATACGGCAAGGCGTGGTTTCGTGGAGATGAGCCGGGCCGTGCGTTCGCCGGGCTCCACCCTCAAGCCGTTCATTTACGGTCTTGCCTTCGAAGACGGTCTTGTCGGGCAGGAAACCATCATCGAGGATCGCCCGGCCGACTTTTCCGGTTATCGCCCTCGCAATTTCGATATGCATTATCAGGGCGATGTCAGTATCCGGCAGGCGCTGCAATTGTCGCTCAACGTGCCTGCCGTCAAACTGCTCGATGCCGTCAGCCCATCGGCGCTGATGGTGCGGTTCCGGCGAGTGGGCGTCCGGCTGGTGCTTCCGTCAAACGAGGCGCCCGGACTTGCCATTGCGCTTGGCGGTGCGGGTATTTCGCTTGTTGATCTGGTGCAGCTTTATGCCGGGCTTGCCGGCAGCGGTGACCCCGTGCGGTTGGGTGACGGCGTCCGCTCAGTCCCTGAGCGCCTTGTCGGCGACCGGCTGTTTTCCGATGCCGCAATCTGGAATGTCTCGGACATTCTCTCTGGCGTGCTGCCGCCGCTCGGCATGAAACAGCGCGGCATCGCTTACAAGACAGGCACGAGCTACGGCTACCGCGATGCCTGGTCAGTGGGTTATGACGGGCGGCATGTGATCGGCGTCTGGGTCGGTCGGGCCGATAATGGCGCGGTGCCGGGTATTGCTGGCTACGCGACGGCGGCCCCGATCCTGTTTGAGGCCTTCGCAAAATCCGGTGTGGCGATCACGCCGATGCCTGCTGCGCCCTCCGGCGTTGCACGCGTTACCGTTGCCAACCTTCCCGCCAACCAGCGGCGTTTCACCACGACGGCAAGCGGCTTGCTTTCGGCCTCGAGACGCGAAAGCGCCCCGCGCATCGTTTATCCGCCGGAAGGAGCAAGGGTTGAGCTTTCCGGCCAGTCGGGCATTTCACCGCTGGTGCTGAAGCTGCAAGGCGGGCGTGCTCCCTTCCGCTGGCTCGCGAATGGCATGCCTCTGCCCGACGCTTCCCATCGCCGCAACAGCGAATGGCGACCCGAGGGGCAAGGGTTTTCCACCCTCACGGTGATCGATGCCGATGGGCGTGCTTCGAGCGTACGCGTTTTCGTCGAGTGAGTTTTGCGGCCAGACCGTGCCGCTTTCATCTGCTCTTCCTCAAAAGCAATAGGGAGCATTTCCAGGCGAAGTGGCTCCCGGTTTTCCGTTCGGAAATGCGACAACGCTCTAGTCGCACGGTGCGGTCCGCGAAACCGTGGCATCCGGGTTTGATGGGTCCAGGTCGACGAGTGAGATTTTGGAAATTTTATTGCCGTATATAAATTCTGCAATTTTTGTTGCGAATCCTGTTTCATCCCGCTATGTTGAAACTGCGCCCGGAAAACACCCGGTCGCATGGGAGAGACGGGCGTAGCACTAAAGCTGCGCGCAAACAGTGCTGCCGTTTCGACTGATCGACAGGACATGACTTCGCTTGAGGCGGATTTTGCTGCTGCATCCGTCATCGGCGAAGCCATGCCTGGAGACAGCCGGGAGGCGCTGGTTTGGGTGATCGCACACATTCGTCACGTGCGGGGAAAAGAGGAGGAGAAAATCTCGTGATCAAAAAAATCGTAATCACAACCGCATTCTGCGCCCTGATGGCAAACGCTGCCCATGCTGAGAAGATCGGCGTGGCAATGTCGCTTTTCGACGACAATTATCTCACCGTGTTGCGCCACAACATTCAGCGCCATGCCAAGGATCTCGGCGTCGAAGTCCAGATGGAAGATGCGCAGGGCGATATCGCCCGTCAGCAGTCGCAGATCGAAAACTTCGTGGCGGCCGGTGTTGATGGCATCATCACCATGCTGGTGGATGCGGATTCTGGCAGGGCGATGTCGAAGATCGCCGATCAGGCGGGTATCCCGCTTGTCTTCGTGAACATGCTTCCGGCTAATATGGAGAAATTCCCGGAAAAGCAGGCATGGGTTGGTTCCAATGAGGAACAGGCTGGCGAATTGCAGGCGACAGAGGTTTGCAAGCTTGCCAGCGGCAAGGGCGATGCGGTCATTCTGATGGGCCAGCTTGGCACCACCGGCCAGCGCGGCCGCACCGCGGCGGCCGAACGTGTCCTTAAAAGCGATGCCTGCAAGGACATCAAGGTGCTGGACGCGCAGACCGCGAACTGGATGCGCACCCCGGCCATGGACCTGATGACGAACTGGATTACATCGGGCATGAAGCCGACCATCGTGCTTGGGAACAATGATGAGATGGCGCTCGGCGCGATCCAGGCGCTGAAATCGTCCGGCGTCGGCATGAAGGATGTCGTCGTCGCCGGTGTTGACGCAACGCAGGATGCTCTGGCGGCCATGGAAGCGGGCGACCTTGACGTTACGGTCTACCAGTCCGCCAAGGGTCAGGGCGAAGGATCGCTCGATACCGTGCTGAAAATCGCACGTGGTGAAAAATTCGAGCACAAGGTCGATGTACCCTTCGAACTCGTCACCCCTGCCAATGTCGCTCAATACAAGTCCAGCAACTGATTTGTGGCCGGCGACCGGGCATTGCCCCGGTCGCCGGCACAGCAAATCACGGCCCGGCCGCTGGCCGGATAAAGGACGGGTGAGACATGATTTCCACAACCACCTTAGAGGCGATCGAACGCTTCAAGCAGGCCGCAGGCCCATATCTTCTCGAAATCGAGGGGGTGCGCAAGGAATTTCCGGGCGTCGTTGCGCTGGATGATGTGCAGTTTCGCCTGCGCCCCGGTTCCGTGCACGCGCTGATGGGCGAAAACGGCGCCGGCAAGTCGACGCTGATGAAAATTATCGCCGGCATTTACAGCCCCGATGCCGGCACCGTCAGGCTCCGGGGAGAAGACGTCCGTCTGAAAAGTCCCCGCGATGCGCTGGAGCGCGGCATCGCCATGATCCATCAGGAACTGGCGCTGATGGACTGGATGACCGTGGCGGAGAACATCTGGATCCGTCGCGAGCCGAAAAACCGTCTCGGCCTCATAGACCATGCGAAAATGCTGGCGGAGACGCAGGCGCTGTTTAACCAGCTGAAGATCAATATCGATCCGGCGGCGGAGGTCAGCACGCTGACGGTGGCGCAGCGGCAGATGGTCGAAATCGCCAAGGCCGTCAGCTACCAGTCCAGCGTGCTCATCATGGACGAGCCGACATCGGCCCTGACAGAATCGGAGGTCGCGCATCTCTTCGATATCATCCGCGACCTGCGGTCACGCAATATCGGCATCGTCTACATCACCCACAAGATGAACGAGCTGTTCGAGATCGCCGACGAGTTTTCGGTGTTCCGCGACGGACGATATGTCGGAACCCATGCGAGCACCGATGTCACGCGGGACGACATCATCAGAATGATGGTCGGCCGTGAGATCACCAACATGTTTCCCAAGCAGGAAGCCTCGATCGGTGACGTCGTCCTTGAGGTTCGGGATCTCGGTTTGGCCGGGGTTTTCCACGGTATTTCCTTCGATCTGCATCGCGGCGAAATCCTCGGCGTGGCGGGGCTGGTGGGCTCCGGTCGCTCCAACGTTGCCGAGGCGATTTTTGGGGTGGTGCCGGCGAGTGAAGGGACCATCCGCATCGACGGTGCCCCGGTCACGATCCATTCGCCGGCGGATGCGATGCGCAGGGGCATGGCGTTACTGACGGAAGATCGCAAGGCAACCGGTTGTTTTCTGCCGCTTTCGATTCTTGAAAACATGCAGATTGCGGCCCTTCAGAATGGCCACGCGACCATGGGTTATGTCGATGAGCGCGGGCTGACGGTGCTATGCGAAGACATGAAGAAGGCGCTGCGCATCAAGACGCCCGATCTCGACGAGCGGATCGAAAACCTGTCCGGCGGCAACCAGCAGAAGGTGCTGATCGCCCGCTGGCTTCTGACGAAGCCGGCAATCCTCATCCTCGATGAACCGACGCGCGGCATTGATGTCGGCGCCAAGGCAGAAATCCATCGCCTGATTTCCAGTCTGGCGAAGGAAGGTGTCGCCGTCATCATGATCTCGTCGGAACTGCCGGAGGTTCTCGGCATGTCGGACCGGATTGTCGTGATGCATGAGGGGCATATGACCGGGATTCTCGATCGCGCCGAAGCGGACCAAGTCAAAATCATGGAACTGGCGGCCCGCTGAGGCTGCGACGGCGGCAATGCCGGGGAGGAAAAATTATGGATAGCGTACAGACCGAACCGGTCGAACGAAAAAGGCGCAAGCTGCCGCAGGAACTGAATATTCTGACCGTGCTGATCGGCGTCGCACTTGTGTTTGAGTTGCTCGGGTGGTTCGTGCAGGGGCAAAGCTTTCTCGGCAGCCCGCAACGCCTGACGATCATGATCCTGCAGGTCTCCGTCGTCGGCATCATTGCCGTCGGCGTCACCCAGGTCATCATCACCGGCGGCATCGACCTCAGTTCGGGCTCTGTGGTGGCTATGACCGCCATGATCGCCATGAGTTTTGCGCAAAGCAGCGATTTTGCCAGGGCCATCTATCCCGCACTGACTGATATGCCCGTGGTGGTGCCGCTGGCCGTTGGTCTGGGCCTCGGTCTCATTGCCGGCATCGTCAACGGTATGCTCATAGCGGTGACGGGAATACCGCCCTTCATCGCCACGCTTGGCATGATGGTCACCGCACGCGGCATCGCCAAATGGTATACGAAGGGTCAGCCGATCTCCTTCCCGACCGAGAGCTTTGCCTCGATCGGCTCGGGCGCATGGCCTGTCGTCATCTTCCTGCTCGTCGCCGTCACCTTCCATATTGCCCTGCGCTATACGCGTTATGGCAAGTTCACCTATGCGATCGGCGCGAACATGCAGGCGGCCCGGGTGTCAGGCATCAATGTTCAGCTGCATCTGGTCAAGGTCTATGCCATTGCCGGCCTGCTCGCGGGCCTCGCCGGCATCGTCACCGCCGCCCGCGCGGAGACGGCGCAGGCCGGCATGGGCATGATGTACGAGCTTGACGCCATAGCCGCGGCGGTTATCGGCGGCACGTCGCTCTCCGGCGGGCGGGGACGCATTTTCGGCACGGTTATCGGCACCGTGATCCTGGGGTTGATGATGTCGGGCTTCACATTCCTGCGCGTGGATGCTTACTATCAGGAGATCGTCAAGGGACTGATCATCGTCAGTGCGGTCGTTGCTGATGTCTACCGTCAAAAAGCCCGGCTCCGGAAGGGCTGATATCCATGCGCGCGGTGCCCCGGCTCGGGTGCCGGCGGCATTGCCGAGGAGATGCACTTGATCCTTTTCAACTCTCCTCTGGAACTGGGCGTCACCGTGCTCGCCGTCGTGCTGGTCGGGCTTTCCAAGGGTGGGCTCGGCGGTATGAGCCTGCTCGGCGTGCCGCTGATGGCGCTGGTGATGTCACCGGTCACGGCGGCCGCCATCCTGCTACCGATCCTCGTCGTCATGGACATGGTCGGCGTGGCGGCCTGGCGCAACTGGGTCGACTGGCGGATCATGCGCCAGCTTCTGCCGGCAGCCGTCCTCGGCATCGGGCTTGGTTGGATGACCGCCGAGATCACCTCGGATGCCGTGGTGCGCCTGATTGTCGGCCTGGTCTCGGCCGTGTTCGTGCTGCGCGTCGTGCTGTCGAGGGGCGTTCTGGTGACGGTTGCGAAGGAGCGGCCGATGGCAGGCCGGTTCTGGAGCCTGCTTGCGGGTTACACCAGCTTCGTCGCCCATGCCGGCGCGCCGCCGCTGCAGGTCTATCTGCTGCCGCTTCGGATGGACCCGAAGGTTTTCACCGGTACCAATGTGATGTTCTTTGCCATCACCAATGTCCTGAAACTCGTGCCCTATGCGGCTCTCGGCGGTTTCGGCGCACAGAATCTCGGCCGCGCCGCCCTGATGGTGCCGCTGGCGATCGCCTCTACATGGCTTGGCGCCTGGACGGTGCGCCACATGCGCGCCTCGATCTTTTATCCCCTGACCTATGTTTCCGTGGCGCTGGTGGCGGTGAAGCTGATCTGGGACGGCGTGACAGGGCTTTAAGGAGTGTGGGTGTCTAGAGGCCCGTAACCGTCGGAATGCGTGGCGCCGTTTCGTTCTTCTGAACGCGCGCGGCCACGGCGACGGCCAGAGCCTGCGCAAGGCACATCGGCGCGGCCAGAGACCGGGAAAAGCTATAATCATGCTCGGGAACCGCGAACAGGACCTTTGCCGATTTTGCCAGCGGCGACAGGGTACTGTCGGAAATCGCCACGGTCGGTACGCCGATTTTTTCCGCCTCCTCGACGATATTCACCACTTCAGTCGCATAAAAACGGAAGGATACGGCGATCAGCACGTCGCCAGTCCTCATCGTCCGCGCCATATGGGTGGCGAGGCCTCCGCCGGGGTCGAGAAGGATGCATTGCTTGCCGAGCATGGTGAGGATGTAGCGCAGCAGTTCCGCCACCGGCGCGGAGCGCAACTGGCCGACGAGATAGACGGTGCCAGCGGCCTCTATGAGGTCCGCGGCGGTGCCGAGCTGTTCGGCGCTGATGCGCTCCAGAAGGTCCTGCAGGGAGGCAATGTCCCTGACGACAAGATCGTGAAGGAAACCGTATTCAGAACGGTCCTCGCGGCTCTGCAGCTCGTCATCGAGTGCGCGTACGCGCGCCTCGAAACCTGGAGCCGCTGTCGCTAGCCGTTTCTGGAACAGCGCCTGCAGCTCCTTGAAACCCTTGTAGCCTAACGATTGCGCAAACCGCACGAAGCTGGAGGCGTGGATATTGTGCCGCTCGGCAATGGTATTGACCGAATGCACGGCGACTTCATTGGGGTTCTGCGTCAGATAGACGGAAATCCGCTGATAGGTCTTGCTCATCTGATCGTGACGATCATGGATGAGGCGGATCAGTTCTTCGTAATCTTTCGGAGGTTCGACGGGCTGCGGTTGTTGCTTCATGGCATGATATTGCAATATTTATTGCAGTTTTCCAAGGGGCATGAAGGCCCGCAGCCCGTCTCGCGATCACGGTTTTCAGCCGGCGACCTCCATCCATTGGCGGGCGGATGATGAGTGCTGGATTGTCTCGACCAGCCGCTGGATGCGCAGACCGGCAGCAAAACCGAAAGGCTCTGGCGCCTCTCCCGCGATCGCCCGCAGATAACCTTCGATTTCGATGGCTTTCAGGTCGTTGAAGCCGAGCTGGTGACCGGGTGCTAAGCAGAATCGGCCATAGGGCGCGTGATCGGGCGAAGCCTCGATCCTGCGGAAGCCACGGCGGCCGGCCGGATCGGCGGCTGAATAGAAATGCAGCTCATTGAAGCGTTCCTGCGTGAAATAAAGCGCACCCTTGTCGCCGTAGATCTCGAAATCATGCTGCATCTTGCGGCCGGTGGCGATCCAGTTGCCTTCGATCGAACCCTGCGCACCATTGGCGAAACGCAGGAAAGCGCGCCCCACATCGTCCACTTCCACCTTGCGTGTGCCACCCTTGCCATCCGGCCGCTCGGCAATCAGCGTCACGCAATCCCCCATCACTTCGGTTATCGGGCCGAGCAGGAATTCAGCTGTGGCAAGTGCGTGTGAGCCGATATCGGCAAGTGCACCGCCGCCGGCCGGATCGTGGCGGAAGGTGAAGGCGCCGGAGGCCTCGGCCATATAGTCTTCGGCATGCAGGCCACGATAACCGCGTATCTTGCCAAGTTCGCCCGCCGCCACCATGTCCCGAGCCAGCCGCAGCATGGGATTGCAGAGATAGTTGAAGCCCACCTGCGTTTTGACGCCACGCGCAGCCGCGGCAGCGGCCATCTCGCCGGCATCCGCGGCAAGCGGCGCCAGCGGTTTTTCGCAATAGACGTGTTTGCCGGCGGCAATGGCGGCAAGCGCCATCTCCTTGTGCAGGGCGTTAGGCGCGGTGATGTCGACGAGGTCGACATCCGGGTCGGCGATGATGCTGCGCCAGTCCGCCGTGAAGCGGGTAAAGCCGAAATCCGCAGCTGCCCGTGCGGCTGCGTCTTCGGTGATGTCGGCAACGGTGTGCAGTTCGATCCAGTAGGGCAGGTCGAACACCTTCTGGGCAGAGGCGAAACCGAAGACGTGGGCCTTGCCCATGAAGCCGGTGCCGATGAGGCCGACGCGGAGAATGGGTTTTTCAGACATGGGCAAATTCCGGATTGACGATGAGACCGGGATCGATCGTCCCTTTCAGGTAGTTGACGGCGTTCTGGATGGACGCAATCGCCATCCTCTCCCCGCATTCCGTCGTAAGTCCGGCAATATGCGGAGACAGGACGGTATTGAACTGCGACAGCAGGGGAGAGGAGCTTTCCGGCGGCTCGTCATCGAAGACATCAAGCCCGGCCGCGCCGACATGACCCGAGGCGAGCGCTTCGCTGAGCGCCTTTTCGCAGACCACACCACCACGGGCGGTGTTTGACAGCACGACGCCACGTTTCATCAGCGCGATTTCGGCGGCCCCGATTGCCGGGCTTGGCCCTTTGGGAATATGCACGGAAATATAGTCGGCCCAGGGCAGGCCCTCTTCCAGCGATACGGGTCTTGTTGGCCCTTCTGGCCATCCCGCTTGCAGCAGGTAGGGGTCGTAGGCGCGGATATGCATGCCGAAACCCGCTGCCATCCTGGCAAGATGCCGCCCGATCCGGCCATAACCGAGAATGAGGAGGTTCTTGCCGGATATTTCCTGCTGCTCCAGCCTGTTTCGCCAGCTCCATTGCCCCGGTTCACGAACCGCGCGGTCGGCGAGTATGGCCCGCTTCGCCGCCGCCAGCAGCAGCATCATCGCATGTTCGGCGACGGAGACGGAATTGACGTCGCCGACGATGGTGAGCGCGATGTTGCGGCGGTTGAGTTCGGCAAGATCGACGCTATCGTAACCCACCCCATGGCGGGACACCACTTTCAGCCGCCCGGCCTTTGCAATGGTGGCTGCCGAAAGCGGTTGCGTGCGGATGACGATCGCATCCGCTTCCTCGATGAAGGGTGCGTAGGAGGCTTCGGAGACGTCCTCGATATAGCGGACGGAGAAGCCGAGGGAGGGCAGATCGCGCAGCATCGCCTCGCCGGAAGGATGAAGTTTTCCGGCCACGAGAAGGTTCGGCATTCAATACCCCCCTTTGCCATCGGTTTTTTTGGTGGTCTTTTCCACCAGCCTGCGCCACGTCGCGGTCGATTCCGTCGCCGCCGCGGCCAGCAGGCGCGAATCGCCGGATACGGTGGTCATGTCGAAACCCCATTCCACCGCGCGTGCTGCGTAATCCGCCGTGCCGCAATGGAGGGCAGCCTTGATGCCGTTGCGGCGGCAGGCGTCGAGGATGCGCTTGATGGCGTCGATGACTTCAGGCTCTTCCCGGTCGAAGGCGGGCGTCAATTGCCCTTTCGAAAGCGAGAAACTCAGATCGGCGGGGCCGACATAAATCCCGTCGAGGCCCGGAGTGGAGGCGATCTCCTCGAGATTGTCCATCGCTTCCGCCGTTTCGATCATCGCAAAGGCGAGGATTTCGTCATTGGCCTCCGCGGCGTAATTGCCGCCGGCGGCGTAAACGGCGCGGGTGGGGCCGAAGCTGCGTTCCCCGAGCGGGGGGTAGCGCATGTACCGGACGAATTGCTCAGCCTGCGCCCGGTTGTTGATCATCGGGCAGATGATGCCATAAGCGCCTGCATCCAGAACCTTCGATATCCATGCCGGGTCGAGCCAGGGCACCCGCGCCATCAGCACCTTGTCGGAGGCGCGCATCGCCTGAAACATGCCGAGCACATCCTTGTAATCAACCGCGCCGTGCTGGATGTCGATGGAGATGGCGTCATAATCCTGTGCCGCCATGATTTCGGCGCTGAACGGGCTGGCGATGGACAGCCAGCCATGCAGTACCGGACGTCCTTCGGCCCAGATTTCCTTCAGTTTGTTTTTCCGCATGATTTTCTCCTGCAAGAATATCCGTCGCTAGAACACGTCCGGTTAAAACGGGTTTGTCGGGCGTGCTCTATCACTTTGTTTTTTCGCATTTTCCGGACGCAAAACCGCTACGCACTTTTACTGGAAATGCTCTAAAAGACGATCTGGGCGAGTTTGGTTTCGAGATAATCGCTTATCCCTTCTATACCGCCCTCACGCCCCATGCCGGAATGGTTCGTGCCGCCGAAAGGCGCTTCGGATGCGGCGAGCGCGAAACTGTTGATACCAACCATGCCGGCTTTCAGCGTCGCTACCGTTCGCCGTGCCCTTTCCGGCGAACGGGTGAATGCATAGGCGGAAAGGCCCATGTCGGAGGCATTGGCCCGCTCCAGAACCTCTTCCTCGGTGCTGAAGCGGGTGATTGCGGCAATCGGGCCGAAATTCTCTTCGGCAAAGACCTTCATCGTGTCCGTCACACCGGTCAGCACGGTGGGCTCGAAAAAGAAGCCGTGGTTGAGGTGAGGCGGGCGTTTACCGCCATGGGCGATTTCTGCGCCGGCGCGTAGGGCGTCGGCGACCACCGCCTCGATTTCCTCAAGGCGGCCGGCATTGATGAGCGGACCCATGCCGGTATCGGGATCAAGCCCGTCGCCGAGCCTGATCTTCGCCGTGCGGGCCACGAAACCCTCGACAAAGGAGTCGTGAAGGCTCTCGTGAACAAAGATGCGATCCGGCGTGACGCAGACCTGGCCGCAATTGGCGAACTTGGTAGGCACGGCAAGATCGAGCGCGTTGTCGAGATCCGCATCGTCATAAATGATGAGGGGCGCATTGCCGCCCAGTTCCATGGAGACTTTCTTCACGGTCTGCGCCGCATCGCGGATCATTTGCTGCCCCACCCGCGTCGAGCCGGTCAGCGACACCTTGCGCACGCGCTTGTCCGCCATGATCGGGCCATAGGTATCGGCGGTCGAACCGACAACGAGATTGACGGCGCCATCCGGAAGGCCGGCTGCCCTGAGGCAGTCGACCATCACCATGGCGACGCCCGGCGTCTGGGATGAGGGGCGCAGCACGACGGGGCATCCGGCGGCGAGCGCCGGGGCAAGCTTGCGCGCCGGAAGGGCAGCCGGGAAATTCCAGGCGGTGAAAGCGCCAACGATGCCCACGGCCTCGCGGGTCACTTCAAACCGTCCGCCGGGCACCCGGCTGTCAACGATGCGGCCATAGATGCGGCGCGCTTCTTCGGCGAACCAGCGGAACTGGTCGCAGGCAAGGCTCCATTCTCGGCCTGCCTGGGCAATCGGTTTGCCGGTCTCCAGCGAGATCATCTTCGCGCCTTCGTCCGCACGTCGCAACATTTCGTCGGCGGCCCGATGCAGCGCTTCGGCGCGGGCGAAGCCGCCCATGGCGCGCAGCTTCGGGAGGGCGGCTGCCGCCGCGTCGATTGCATTGCCGGTGTCGCGGGCAGTAGCAAGCGACACTTCACCCAGCGCAGCGCCGGTGACCGGAGAGACGACTTCTCCCGTTGCAGCGCCGGTAAGCCAGCGGCCGTTGATGAAAAGTCCAAAATTCGCGTACATGGCTTATCCGATCTCGCTGGTGTTGACGGTGCGCCCTTCGGCGGCGGAACGGATCGCCGCTTCGGCAAGAAGCAGGGCCTGCCTGCCGTCTTCGAAGCCGACCTCCGGTGCTTTGCCCTGTTCCACGGCATCGACAAAGGCGCTGATTTCGGCTGCGAAGGCATCGGCATAGCGGTCGATGAAGAAGTTCATCAGCGGCGCTGCATGGTCGGTGCCGCTTTCGGTGTAGAGACGCAGGTGATTGAGCGTCCGGTTTTCGGAAATCGCCATGCCGGCACTTCCGAAGGCTTCGACCCGCTGGTCGTAGCCATAAACGGCACGCCGCGAATTGCTGATCATGCATTGTTTGCCCGAAGCGGTTTTCAAAACCACGGTCACGGTGTCGTAGTCGCCGCATTTCTCCATCAGCGCCCTATCGACCAGCCGTGAACCGGTGGCGGAGACTTGGCTGATTTCTTCACCCAGAATGAAACGGGCCATGTCGAAATCATGGATCGTCATGTCGCGGAAAATGCCGCCCGACATTTCGATATAGGCGGCGGGCGCCATGCCGGGGTCGCGCGAGGTGATGACGACCTGATGCAATTCACCGATCGTTCCGTTTTCGACGGCCTCACGCACGGCACGATGTCCGCTGTCAAAACGCCGGACGAAGCCGAGCATGATCGGCACGCCGCTGCCGGCAATTTTTGTTGCACAGGCGTTGACGCGGTCGAGGGAGAGATCGATGGGTTTCTCGCAGAGCGCCGGTTTTCTGGCGGCGACCGCCTTTTCCAGCAGATCCGCATGGGTGGGGGTTGAGGTGGCGATCAGCACGGCGTCGACTTCAGGCGAGGCAAAAACCGCCTCGGTCGACTCAAATCGCATCACATCAAGCTTTTCGGCAATTTCTTTCGCCGAGGGCTCGTATACATCAAAGATACCAGCCAATGTCGCGCGTGGATGAGCGACGATGTTTTCCGCATGCATGCGGCCGATACGGCCCACACCAAGCACTGCAATTCTCAGCATTGAAATTTTCCTCCCAAGGTATTTGGCAATAATCATTGCAAAGTATCGAATTTGTCAATATGTATTCCAAAAACATATCAACAACCATCCGCAGGAGGAGGCGAGATGACCGCGAAGACCTTACGCCTGACCATGGCTCAGGCGCTAGTACGTTACCTGTGCAACCAGTTTACCGAGATCGACGGAGAGCGCGTTCCCCTGTTTGCGGGCGCGTTCGCCATTTTCGGGCACGGCAATGTCACATGCCTTTCCGAAGCTCTGGAGACGGTGCAGAACCGATTGCCAACATGGCGCGGGCAGAACGAGCAATCCATGGCGCTTGCCGCAATCGGTTTTGCCAAGGCAAAACGGCGCAGGCAGATCATGGTCGCCGCGACATCGATCGGCCCGGGGGCGCTGAACATGGTGACCGCCGCCGGCGTCGCCATGGCCAACCGGCTGCCCGTTCTCCTCATTGCGGGCGATACTTTCGCAAGCCGCCTGCCGGACCCGGTTCTGCAGCAGGTTGAGCATTTCGGCGATCCGACTCTGACCGTCAATGACGCGTTCAAATCCGTGGTGCGTTACTGGGACAGGATCGTGCTGCCGGAGCAATTGCTGCAATCGCTGCCGCAGGCGGTCGCCACCATGCTCGATCCGGCCGATTGCGGCCCGGCCTTCATCGGTCTTGCGCAGGATACGCAGGAAATCGCTTTCGATTATCCGGCAGTCTTTTTTGAACCGAAGGTCTGGAAAATTCCTCGGCCGCGTCCTGACCGTGACGCTGTGGCGGCCGCAACCCGGCTGCTGGCGCAGGCAAAACGTCCGCTCATCATTTCCGGCGGTGGCGTGCGTTATTCGCTGGCGGAAGAACGACTTGCCGAATTTGCGGCAAAGCGCGGCATTCCCGTGGTCGAAACCATCGCCGGCAAGGGCGCGCTCACCCATCACCATCCGGTGCATGCCGGGCCTATCGGCATTGTCGGATCAACTTCGGCGAATGCGCTGGGCAAGGATGCGGATGTCGTGCTGGCGATCGGCACCCGGCTTCAGGATTTCACGACGGGTTCCTGGACGGCCTTCTCCCGCGATGCGCAGTTCATTTCCGTCAATGCCGCCCGCTTCGATGCGGTGAAACACCGGGCGCTTTCCGTGGTCGGCGATGCACTCGAAACCATTGACGAGCTGGACCAGGCGCTCGGTGCGTATAAGGCCGATGCCGCCCATATGCAGCGGGCAAAAACGCTGTTCGCAGAATGGGATAATTTGCTGGACGAGCATCAGCGCGTCACCAATGCGCCGGTTCCCTCTTATGCGCAGGTGGTCGGCGTACTGAACCGCGTCGCCCGGCCCGAAGACACCCTGATTGCGGCGGCGGGCGGAACGCCGGGTGAGGTGACGAAGGGATGGCGGGTCAAGAACCCCAATACGTTCGATTGCGAATTCGGCTTTTCCTGCATGGGTTATGAAATCGCCGCCGGCTGGGGCTGCTCCATGGCGCAGGAGGGGCCGGGTGGCACCGGCGGTGTCCCCATCGTCATGCTGGGGGACGGCACCTATATGATGATGAACTCCGACATCTATTCCGCCGCGCTCACCGGGCACCGGATGATCGTGGTGGTCTGTGACAATGGCGGATATGCCGTCATCAACCGCCTGCAGCAGGCCAAGGGTGTGCCCGGCTTCAACAACCTGCTTGCGGATTGCCGCATCAGGGATCGGGAAAATCCGCTGCATGTGGATTTCGTCAAACATGCACAAGCCATGGGTGCCCATGCGCGCAAGGCGGAGAGCCTCGCCGATCTTGAAGAGGCGATGATCTGGGCGCAGGGCAACGAGGGCGTGACCGTCATCTCCATCGTCTCCGATGCGTGGAAATGGGTGCCGGGCGATGCCGACTGGGATGTCGG
>CAACWB010000216.1_pt1 | contig 25173 bp, 25 predicted proteins | sample 2275501 | NCBI WGS metagenome assembly CAACWB01 (sample SAMEA5312444, study PRJEB27640) | indoor metagenome | biome: indoor environment; feature: controlled; material: polymer antistatic dissipative epoxy resin | place: Italy | collected 2014-05-27 | reverse complement strand
TGGGCCAGCGCCCATTTCCTCCATCCCTACGGTGAGCGTTACCGCGCCAATCCGACAATGCACTGATGCGGATCGGAACTTTGATGCTTATTTCCACGATCGCAATCTCCGGCTTCTACGCAGGCTTCGTCATAATGCCGATGCTCACCGGTGGCGAGTTAACGCAAATGCAGCCTTCCAGGTTGCCGGTCGTTCCCGTTCAGGCATCGCAAGCTGACGCTCCTCCCACGGAAGACGCGGCGCTTCCGCCATCTTCCGCATTCACACCATTCCCGACGCATGCGCAGTTTGAGACCGGCGATAGCTGGGTCTCAAACGGACGACGGTACCGGCTCTATGGTCTACAGTCATGCCTGCGCGGGACTACCGTTGCCCTATCTCAGGGGACTTCGCGCGACTGCGGTGAACTCAACGTGATCATGATGCAGGCGTTGGTCAGGGACACAAGGCCCGTCTGCGCCACCATTCAGATGGTCGACCAGAACAATGCCGCGGTTGCATGCCAGACGACTGCCGGCGAGCACCGATATGATCTTGCGACCTACGTTATCGCGCAAGGATGGGGATTTGCCGCAGTCGACAGCACCGGCCAGGTCATTGTTCCCGGATATAGGGTCGCTGAGGAAAGCGCCCGCACCGCCCGCGCGGGTCTCTGGGCCTATCCCGATAGGCCGCACCCTGTCTCTGTGCTGATGCAACAGGCCGGAGTGTCGCGATGAAGCTTGCCACCATCTCGACGATTGTCCTCGCCCTCATCCCGACAGGGACGCTGGCGCAAGCCCGCCCATCCGACGTTCCGCGTCAGATATACGGCAAGGTTCAGGTCATCGATGGCACCACATTCGAGTTCGTCAAAACGCGTCAGCTCATCCGTCTGGCTGGATATGAAGCCCCCAGGCTGGCGCAGAACGCAACGACCGAAGGTGTGACATGGCCTGTCGGTCAGGTCTCGCGTGCCTGGATGATCCTTCGCACCCTCGGCCAGGACGTCAACTGCGCGCCTATCAGTCGCGACACCAATAAGAACCTGATCGCGCATTGTTTCGTTGGTGAGACCAACCTGGCAGCGACGGCGATCGCGGAAGGGATCGGCTACGCCTTCAACTATCACAACGAGCCCCAGGTCCCTGCCTATTTCGATATTGAGAGAAGGGCTAGAGGCCTCGGTTTCGGCATCTGGTCGTCGCCGGACCTATCCCCTCCCTGGCTCTACAATGCATCGCCAGTGCCTGGTGATCTTTCCGATGGCCCCGCGTCAGCCACAGAAGAGGGGCTTCCGCTGCCCCTACCCGTCACTCCCGACAAAGCACTGTCGTTCACGCAGGTGCACGGAGGTTAAATGAAAAGCGCTTTCGAAACTTCGACCATCATTGCGATCCTGCTGGCTGTTTTTCCGGTCGCCGCCGTCGCGCAGGACGGCGCCAGCCAAACCCAGATCGAACAACGCGATCCGGACTTTTGCGGTGCGGGCGGTGCGGGCTGCGATCCAGCAGACGTGCAGCAGTGGAAGGCGGTTGGCAACAGGCTTGCAGACCTGTCTTCGGCGGACCTTAGCCAATACGCCTACGCCTGCGCCACGCATCGCGAATGGAAATCGGAGTGCGAAACCAATCCGATCGCGATCCTGAAACGCCTTGGGATTGAAGGATATTGAGGTTGCCAATGAAGAAGCTCGACTACGAATCGCTTGTCGCCGCCGGCATTGCTTTCGTCGTGGGATCTGCCGGCGGGTACACGATCAACGCGTTTGAACGGGCCGACAGGATAGCGGAGCTTGAACAGGAGGTCGCACGGCTCGAGAGTGAGCTTCAACGGCCGCCGACGTTTGACTTTCCCGACGACAGTCAAGCGAGTGCCGCGATCGCCAAATCGGGCCGCACGATCCGCATCTCGGAATGCAAACCCCGCCCGACCGTACCCGGTGTCACCTGTACCGGCATCATCACAACAACAAGTGGTTCCTTCGCGGGTACGACGCAGCCCGGCACCCTGTCCTTTGCAAAAATCGACGGCACCTGGGTGCAGATCCAATAGGTCACTCAAAGGAGACGGACGGTGAAAGCGATCATGTTCTTGGCCGCAGGCTTGATAGGCACATTTTCGGGGGTACCAGCAAAGGCAGAAGATGCCGAATGGGGATGCCAGGTTTTGCTGTGTGCAGCATCGAAAAACCCATCCTGGCATGGCGTCCCCTATTGCGTTCCGCCCATGCGGAAACTCATCACCGCCATGTCCAAACCCGGCTTCTCCTGGCCGATTTGCCATGAAGCCAAATCCAGAAAGCCGGGCCACGAAACCTATGAGGATTGCCCCGCGGGAACGACTGTCGGCTACTCGTCGGCAGGCGGCGACAACAATTGGCGGGGTGAACCCGATCAGTGCATCAAAACGGTCAATGTCTGCGGAACCTCGGGCCACTACTTCAACAGCCATCGGGATGGCGAAAGCTGCATCCAGCAGATCGCCACTCCGCGCCCGCGACGCGCGGACCCTTACTATTTCGACATTCCAAACGAGGACGGGGTGAAAGAGAGGTTCTGGTTTAACCTGAACCACTAGCGCTCACGAGTCTGTCTCGGCAGATTTCTGTTTCTTGCGGCGGGCTTTCCAGACCGCTACCCGTGGGAGATCGGCTTCGGTGATATTGAGCAAATCCTCGATAACAACATTCCATTCTCGTTGCATCTTGTCGAGGGTCGACAACTTGACGTCCCGCATGGCACGCATCACCTGCGATATGTACGCGGCGTGCACGCCGAGCTGCTCGGCCAGATCCCTGTTCGTCAATTTGCGCTCGGACTTCAACCGTTCGAGGCCAATGGCAAGTCTCTCCTGGAACGTCAGGGAATCGAGTGTCGAAATGTCAACGGCCTCGACCGGAGGCTGGCGTTTTACACGAGGCATCGACCGCCATCCCCAGCCCCGATCGGGCTTACGCAGCGACAGACGGACATGCTGGCAGGACGAGAGCCAGTCGCGCGATCTCGGCGAGGTGGAAAAATCCCTGAAACCATTTTGCTCATCCGTCACCCGAAATCGACCGCAACCCAACACGCCCAAGCGTAAACCAATCATCGCTCATATTCTAAACCGGGCGGTTCACAAGCTTGTTACGCTTCCTACACCGGCACGATCTACCCATGCAAGGGGAGTTGATCGGGCCATCGGACCGGGGCAAAACCGGGACCCCTCAGGCTCGCATATCGCATGCGTATAGTCGTCCGGAATAGCCCCACTCATAATCTGGCAGAGCTTACCGAGGAAGACGCCGCCGCGCTGCGAGCCTGGTATGGCAATGCTGCTTCCAACGCGGAGAAGGCGATCGCTCTCGCAGTCATCAGGCAAGCCAAGGTGATGAACGGCTGGATCGAGTGCGACTGCCTCGCCGGTCAGCCGCAGCCACTGCTCGCCCCGATCCGGCAGGAGCACACCTATACGCTGCGACGATTGACGTCGAAGGACGAGGATCCTCTCCGGCACAAGGAGAGGCCGAACCATGCGAGCACCTGTCCGTTTCACGTTGACAAGGACACCACCCCGGCACTTATCGATCGCAACTACAACATTCGACCGGTTCGAAAAACAGATCGGAGCTACATCGATGCATTGCCAGCTATTCCCGACCGTCTGGCCGATGTCGCAGACGACGACATCACCCGTTCGACGGAACGGAACGACCGTCCGTCCAGACTCGGTGGCATCCTGTGGAGGCTGCTCGACGACGCCGGGACGAACGTCCTCCAACCGCTCCAGGATGATCCCGATCTAACGCTTCGAAATCAGCTGTCAAAGCTACGCACCGCTGCCAGCGGCCTTCGGGTCTTGAGAACATGGTCCCTCAACGCACTGCTGTCGACCTGGGCGGCCGATTACTGGGAGGCCGACAGTCGCTGGCAGCGCCTGCTGGAAACCTCACGCCCGGACTGGCCCGGAACGCTTCGCCGAACCGGATTCATGCTGCTGTTTGCAAAGTCCGTATCGGCTCAAGAGATCATGCCGGCATCGTCCTCACGATCAATAGACGTACTCGGAAAGGTAAGACAACCGTTGCGAGGCGATCCAAAACAACGTGGCCCATTCCTCAGCCTGCTGAACGTGGACTTTGGCGACGATGACGAGGGGCCGGTGCGCGCCGTCCAGGCCTATGCCCAGCCGGTCTATAATGGTGACACGTTGTTTCCGGTGGAATCCGGTTTCGAAAGGGATGTCTCCCATCTCCTGTTCTGGCTTCAGGGATCCCTGTTCGAAGGCGTTCCTGATCTTCGCATCAAGATCACCAAACCGCTCTTTGCGTCCGAAACACCGCTTGGGCCTTGTCGTCCGGATTTCATCCTGGAGGCGAGCTACAAGGACCATCGACCCACGACGCTGATCATCGAGGCCTTTGGTATGGAAACCGAAGAGTATCGGGAAGCCAAGAACAAGACCGTGCCTCGCATGAAGCATCTCGGGCCGATGTTCGGGATTGTCCCCGACGATCTTGCTGAAGTGAATGCACAGCATACGGCCAAGCGCCTCCAGGACTGGGTGATCGACAAGGTGCGACATGCGTGAAGTCAACGGGGTGGATGGCAATTTCCGGCTTCAGTATTGCGTCCCACTTCCGACGGGCGGAACTGTGCAGGCGAACCTTTCACCGCCCCGAAGCCTGTCTGAGAGCGTTCGTTGTGCGATGCCATCGAACAGGTGGCACCGGCGTTCAATTCAGTTTGTCCATCAGTGAAACCTCACGTTCATATCAAGCGTATCGGCCTTGCCAGGGATCGATCACGACGACGCCAGTTCCTTCGAAGTCTCTGAGGTTTCGCGTCACCACCGCCATGTTATGAACCAGACCGGTGGCGGCAATCAGGGCGTCGGCCTCGTTTCGCCGATCCGGTATGTGAAGATGTGCACAACGTGTCGCGATGGCGTCATCAATCGATAGAATGCGACCGGCGAATTCCTTGCGGACATGATCGTCGAGCCACGACCGCAAACGGCCACCCTGTACCGCGTCCCGGCGTTGAACGCCGAGAATGCCGCGCTCAAGTTCAAGGATGGTGATTGCGGAAATATAGAAGCTGGCCGCATCCTCCGCCGTGATCCACGTCACCACATTGGAGTCAGCCTTGCCGTCACCGATCTTGCGCAGTTCGGAAACGACGTTCGTATCCAGGATAAATGTCAAGAAAGATCCACTCCGCGAGCCGCAATCTCGGTGCGGGGCGGATCGAAGTCGATATCCGACAGGCCGGGCATGGCCAGCGCATCGACAAGGCTCCGACGCTTGCCGGTAAGGCGGGCGAACTCATCATAGGTCATCAGGACATGGGACGGTCTGCCACGGTCCGTGATAATGACGGGACCATTTCTGGCGGCCTTCTTGGCGTTGCTGACGTCATGGTTCAGCTCGCGGCTGGTCAGTGTCGTGATGCTCATAGACACCTCCATGTAGGTATTTACCTACATATAGCATTTCGGCCCGACAAGACAAGCAGGATCCGGAATGGGATGAGCACGATCTGTCCCCTAACGCCGCGATTTCAGCCTTTGACTTCCGTTTCGAACCGTGCGGCAACCTCATCCCACGACAATATGTCCTCCTTCCAAGCGGCAAGGTGGAGCATTGTTACGGCTCTGTTCAGCTTGCCAGCCCAGTCCGTTTCGTGCCGCTGTTCGTAACCCACGATGTTCGGACGCGAATTCGTCATCAGGTCGGGAGCGAGGATCGGGAGCTCACAATAGGAATATTGCTGAAGCTTCAGGCTCGATTCTACGAGATAAAGCTCACGCTCCTTCAGTCTATAGGGGGCCAGCCCGAAATCAGCGAACTTGATGTAGGGAATGATCTCGTTGAAGGCGCGTTCGCCGTAGACCCGGACATTCGGTGGAAAATCGACTGGAATCCCTTCGCCGAAAAGATGAAAACTCACATCAGGTGCATGGGTCGCCATGGCCATCACGGCATTCCTGTCGAACAGCATGTTGCCAACGGCAACGCCGTTGCGGGTCCCGACCGGATAGGGCGAGTCCTTACAAGAATCGAAACCCTTTTTGTCGATGCCTTGCGGAATGATCACGACCTTGCCAGCTTCCCGGAAACCCTCGGCCATGTGGGACGAGGGAACGACGATCCGGTCAAACAGCGGCACAATTCGTCGTTCCAGCCGCTGCAGATATTCTGACGCCCCCACTGTGTCGAGCCGGTCGCGGGCGAAGTAGACCATCCGCGCACCTGGATTGGCTCTGCGGATCGCGTCTAAGAACACGATGGCCGTCCCGGATTCGATGGCGATCACATCGGCCTTCACGATGGCCTCCCGCATGAACCGTGGCAGAAGGGTGCCATATAGCTTGAAGAACGGCGCGGTCAGCGCATTGAGTAGCGTATTTCCAGAACTGAAGGGGTGAATGAGCGGCAGGTAGCAGGCTGAACGGTAGCGCGGATCTGTCTGCACGAAACGGTTACGCTGCTGTGCGGCTAGTTGGCTATAGATCGCCCGTTTCTTGAAGTACGACAGATGGCTGAAACCAACACTGATCGTCTCGACTTCGTGGCCGCGGTCCGCAAGCGCCTGGCTGACAAAGTGCACACTTGTCTTGCGTGTCGTCGGTAGAAACGCATGCGTGGAAAGGAAGAGAAAATTCACACTGCTGCCCAACCCTAGCAATGCACTGTCCGAAAGAACGGTATCAGTGCTCCTTCGACAGATCCTGCTTCCATTGCGCGCCGAGCGGTTTGTCCAACGCGTCGGGCACACACCCATTGAACCCGCCGCCTGGATAAAGCGTCAATTCGCCAACGTGAATCTGCCCTTCGGCCAGATAAAGGTCCACCCGCATGAAGTCGCAATTGCTCGCGATTTTTTTTGCCACGCTGCACATTTCCTCCAGTTTTTCCGGCTTCGACAACTCGCCGGGAAAGCTGACATAGTAACTGCTCACGATGTCGAGACGTTTCCAGTCGGGATCGAAATAAGCTTCATACCCGATTCCATTCCGGCGAATCCGCAGCTCGATCAGGACAACCCTGCCATCGAAGACAAAAAGGCGATAATCGTCCGGGACTTCGTGATCATCGATCAGCATCGTCTCAATAATGATTTGTGGCACGAACTCGCCATAGGCCCATTCGCGGTTGAAACGGTGGTGCTCCAGAGCCATCCATTCGGCGCTGGGATCGTCATCCATCAGCGTCCTGATGTCATCGGCGCCGCGAAGAAAAGCGCCGCACCCTGATGCGTGGGTCGGCTTCACGACTACGGGAAGTTCGATCTTAGACCAGTCAACGGTGGAAAGGTTGCGACCTACCCATTGCGTCGGGATGACATATTGCGAACCGGCGCGCTCGCGGATCAATTCCTTGGCAGCGTGCTTGTCAACCATAATTGGGTACAGCGGATTGCGGTCATAAAGCTTGCGGGCCTGAATTTTTTCGGAAAAAAGTTCAGGCGCATTGAGCCGTGGGAATCGTCCCGACATAGACCAGTATTTTAGCATGATATACGCTTTATCTGGCAAGCCAGATATCAAGCGCCAAAATAAGTGTAGCGCCTTTTCTCTGAGCCAGTTTTTCTGATTTGATGGAAGCGTGATATTGGACATGACCATACTAACCGGACTTACATTTCCGACCGGCAAAACGTAGCGGATGGCACTTACCAACATCTTAACCGAGCGCCGAAAAGCAACCCAAAGGCGTAGGATGCATACGCAATCTTAAACTCCTGTCTGTATCGGTATTCATGGAATATGATCCTGCCATTGCGCATGGCCGACCTTAATCGATCTTTCCGGATCAGGATGCCTGTTCCGGGCGTCTCGGGTTGACGGGCGCCGGCTCACGGCAAAACAGTTGGCAGTAGGTCTTGGATTCAGTACCGGTCAGGAACATGCATCATGTTTGGCGCATCAATGATGAACACGGCCGCCGGGTTGGCATCGTTGATCGCCGGGTTCGGCAGTAGCATTATCGTTGCCCGCGTCCTTGGCGTGAATGGCTCAGGGATCGTTGCCTACGCGCTGTGGATCATGACTGCCGCGACCCTGGTTTCCGACCTCGGCCTTCCACAGGCATTACTCCGCTTTGCCGCGAAGGGGAGTGATAGCGAACGCATTGCGCTACTACGAGCGCTCACAAGGCGGTTCGCGCTCTCGACCGGCCTACTGGCAACTGTAATGGCCGGCTTCGCCATGTGGCGATATTCAACCGGAAGTCCGGCAACAGCCTGGGTCTGGATGGCGACGGCCGGGCTGTTCCTGTGCTACGCCTACTCAACACTTTCCCTCGGTGTCGCCCAAGGGCTGGGTCACTTCCGCCAGACCAGCGTGAACACCGTCGCAGGTTGCCTCATTCAGCCCGTTTCCGTCGCAGTAGGCGCGGTTTTCCTCGGCCCCGCGGGCGCGATCCTCGGCCAAATGGTCCGCCACCTGCCACAGGCGCTGGGGTTGCGACGCTACTTCGCATTCGAAGCCGCTCCGGCGGATTACAGCGTTCCCTCAGCCGTCAATACCTATGCGCGCAACAACTGGATGTCCGGCGGACTGGCGGCACTCTTGAGTTCCCGTGTTGAACTGGCGGTCATCGGCGCATATCTCGGCGTCACCGAGATTGGACAATATGCCGCCGGCGCGACGATGGCCAGCATGATCGTGCAACTGACCTTCTCACTTGCTGCCGTTCTCGTTCCGCTTTTTTCATCCTATCAGGACAGAGAGGATTCTGCCGGCCTCATCTGCGCCTATCAGCGCAGCCTTTTGGGGCTCTCCCTTCTCCTCGCGCCGATATGCTTTGGGGGGGCCGCGATAGCGCCCGTTCTGGTGCCAGCCATGTTCGGCGAGGCGTTCCGCCCGGCTGGCGAAATAGGCGCCGTTCTTGTCGCCTTCGCCTTTGCCCAGGTGCTGACAACGGTTCCCTATCGGTTGATGCTTGCCAGAGAGCGCACCGGCGTCGTTCTGCACCTGTCCGTCTGGGAAGGCGTTGCGAGCATGGCCGCCCTTCTGGTCGTGACTCCGCTCTGGGGAGCGATGGGCGCGGCCTTCGTCAAGGGTGTGACCTCAACCGTAACCGCTATAATATATTTGGCCTATTGCCGCGTTGCGCTCGACACCCCGGTTCGGATATGGCCCCTGCTCAAGATCGTTCTCTCCGCCGCGCTCTGCGCGAGCGCAGCTTGGGCCTTGCTCATGTGGAAAAACGATCTTATCGGCCTTACACTGTCCATACCGGTGGGTGCGACGACCTATATTGTTGCGCTCATCTGCCTCTCCGCGATACCGGAGGAAGATCGGAGGCTGGCAAAGGGCTGGGCCGCAGAACGTCTTACCTTTCGGAAGGGTCAATAACGGCTCTACATTTACTTGAAATTTTCATGAGCAAGTTCGTAGTTAGGCCAGGTACAACATTGAAAACATCACAACCATCCATTCGTCCCTTTTGCTATGGTGATCTGGATGAGGCCGCCCTGACCGTGCCGAGTTTACCGGAGACCATTCGGTTTAAGTTATGCGACCACGGCTGGCGCATCCAGTATGATGTAGTAGGGGTCAGGACAAGAGCAGTTCAAAATCGATGGGTTGGGAGGCTCTCACCGATACAAAGTCGTTATGCGTCGATCTGGGCAGGCCCTTGAAATCTAAACCGCAAATCATTCGTGCTCTTCACAAGGATGACCTGGACGACGTTGCCCGTCTCTTCCAGAAGACGTTCCGCAGCAGCGCCGCGGCCTCGCCGGCGGTCAAGGCTGCGCTTTCGGATACGTTTCTGAACCATCCTCACGCTGACGACGAACTGACTTCTCAAGTGCTGGCGGATGAAACCGGCAAGGTTGGCGGCTTTATCGGCATCATTCCAGTAAAGATGGTCATTGAGGGCCGCCCCGTTCGGGCGGCTTGCGCCGGTTCAATGATGGTGGAGCATCCGAGTGAGAATCCGCTGGCAGGTGTGCGGCTGCTGCGCTCCTTCCTTTCCGGCCCGCAAGATGTATCGATCAGCGAGACGGCGAACGCCACCGCGCTGCGAATGTGGCGTGGCCTCGGCCACGGCCCCCTGACTGCCTACAGCCTGAATTGGCTGCGGCTTCTGCGGCCCGGCGCGGCGGTCGGTGCAATCACGGCGAACGTGCATCCAGCCGGTAGGCTGTTAAAGCCCTTCGGAAAGCTGGCGGACGGGGTCGCGCGTCTTGCCCGGATCGAACCTTTCCGCTTGCAGACCGCGAATCCGAGAGCGCCCGTCTTCCGCGACGCGGACGCACCGGAACTGGCTGAGGCGCTGTTGACCCTTGCGACCGCCCACACGTTGCAGCCGGACTGGAATGAAGGAACGCTCCGCTGGCTGCTCCGACAGGCGTCGGAAAAGCCGCTCTATGGGAAAATCGTCCGGCGCGTCGCCTATGAAAAGGATGGCTCCCCTCTCGGCGCCTATGTCTATTACGGACGGCCCGGCGGAATCGCCTGGACACTCCAGCTGCTCGCCCGGCCGGAGCGCGTGGATGCCACCCTCGACGATATGCTTCATCATGCCCATGATGCCGGTTGCGCGGCCATCCGCGGCAGCGGCCAGCCCTGGCTGACAGCGCCGTTACTCAGCCGCAAAGCGCTGTTTCTCGGGCGCAGCTTCACCGTCGCCCACACCCAGGATGCGGAGATACGCCGGGCGCTCGACGGTGGCGCGGCGCTGATTTCCGGCCTTGCGGGAGAAACCTGGTCGCCGCTGATCGGAAACCGTTTTAACTGACCGGAAGCAGGGTCAGCGGCGGCGCGCCGAGCGAAACAGCTACCCGGCGCTTGGCCGCAATCGCCTGCCACGCCGCCTCCACCTCGTCAGTCTGCATGCCTGTGGCGGCGGCGGTTTCTGCCGCGCTCCTGCCGTGGTTCAGGGCATAGAGACAAATATCCATCAGGCCATGCGGCAACGAGAAATAATATTCGTCCTGCGTCTGCGGCAGCGACCACGTATCGGTCGTCGGCGGGCGGCGACGGATCGCCTCCGGAACCCCGAGCGCCTCGGCCAATTGATAGACCTGCGTCTTGTAAAGATGGGCGATCGGCTTCAGGTCAGCGGCGCCGTCGCCGTTCTTGACATAGAAGCCCTGATCATATTCCAGCCGGTTCGGCGTGCCCGCCACGGCGTAGTTCAACCGGTCGGCGTGGTAGTATTCGAGCTGCTTGCGGGTGCGCTGCTTCATGTTGGCGGCGGCGATCATGCCGAGATAGACGGAAGCAGGCATGCGCTTCTTGACCTCGCGCCCGGCGGGGTCGGCGGCCACCAGCCACGAAAGCGCCAGCCCGCGCCCGGAAAAGGGCGATTCGAGAACCACCTTGCAGCGCCAGCCCTCGCCATAGTCGGGCAGGATTTCGCGGATGAATGCGTCCCGGCGCTCGTAGCAACCCGCGGCAGCAAGGATGGGGCCGATCGTCTCGACGACAGTGGCGACACCGAGCGTTTGCGCCAGCTCCCGCCCCAGCGCCAGGCTCTGCGGATCGGATTCGTCTTCCGGCATGAACAGGCCGAACACCCGGTCCGCCCCGAGCGCCCTGACCGCCAGCGCCGCCGTCACCGAACTGTCGATGCCGCCCGAAAGTCCGACCACGACGCCGCGCCGGCGCAACGGCGTACGCAAGGTTTCCATCATCCAGTCGCCGATGCGGGCAATTTCCACCTCGGCATCCAGCCGCAGATCCTCCGCGCTAAAGCTCATCGTCTATTTCTCCCTGCATTTTGGGCGACGGCATCCGCTCTACCCGCACTTTTCCGCTCGCCGTCTTTGGCAGGACGTCACAGAATTCGACGATCCTGGGCAGCATGTAGTCTTCAAGCGTTTCCGAAAGCCGCAGCAGGATGTCGCGCCGACCCAGTTCCGAGCCCGGAGCGAGCACAACGAAAGCCTTCACCGCCTCACCCAGAAAGTCGTCCGACACGCCGGCCACGGCGGCGTCTCGTACGCCCTCGATCGCATAGAGCGCCCGCTCCACCTCCTGCGGGCTGACCTTCTCGCCGCGCGACTTGATGATATCGTCGGAACGCGAGACGAAGGTCAGGAACCCGTCGGCGCTGGCGGTGAAGAGATCGCCGGTCAGCAACGTGCGCACGCCGTCACCCCCCACATCTCTGAGCTTAGCGTTGCTCGCCGCGGGGTCGTTCCAGTAGCCGGCCATGACATGCGGGCCGCGCACCGTCAGTTCTCCCACCGCGCCCGGCGGAGCGACCTCGCCGCTCTCGTCCAGCACGAAGGCCTGCGTGCCGGGAATGGCGAAGCCCACGGAGACCGGATGCGTGGCGGTAGCCTCCGGCGGCAAGGTCACGGCGCGGATGCATTCCGTCTGGCCGTACATCAGATGCAGGCGCGCAGCGGGAAAGAGCCGTTGCAGCTTGTCCGTGACCGTGGGCGGCATGGCGGCAGCGGCGCTGGTGATGGTGCGCACGTCCGGCAGGAAGCCGGGAACAGGACCATCCATCGCGACAATCGTCGAGGCGATAGAAGGAACCAGCGGAAAAACGCTCGCCCGGCTTTCCGCGAGCCGTTGCAGCGCAAAAGCCGGAAAGGCAAAGGATTTCTCCAGATGCAGCGTGGCGCCCGTCATCATCACCATCAGCACCTGCGTCAGACCGTAGCCGAAGGAAAGCGGCAGCACATTGAAGACGCCATCGTCCTCTGTCAGACCGAGATAGGCACAGATCGCGACGCAGGCCGCACCGAGGCTCGCATGGGTGTGCATCACGCCCTTCGGCGCGCCGGTGGAGCCGGACGTGTGGAGGATCAGCGCCAGCCCCGCCGGAACCTCCGCCGGTGCTGACGGCGGCCCGCACGCGGCCACCGCCTCAAGGCGGAAGAGCGGCTCGCCAGGGGAATCTCCCTGCTGGTCCGCGGCGAAAAGAGAGACGGACAGGCCGCACGCGGCGATAGAGGCATGCGCCACCGGCAAAAGCCTCGCCTGCGTCAGCAACGCCACGGCACCGAGGTTTTCCAGGATCGCACCGAGTTTCGCTACCCGTGTAGATGGATGCAGCGGACAAGCGACAGCCCCGGCCTTCCAGATGGCGAACAGCCCAGCGACATATTCTGCGCCGTTGTCGAGGAAAAGAACGACGCGATCACCAGGCCGAACGCCCGCATCGCGCAATGCGGCGGCAAGCCGGTGACTGGCCGCATCGAGAGCGGCGGCGGAAAGCTTTGTGCCGTTCGCCGTCAGCGCCGTCTTTTGCGGCAGCCGCCGGGCATAGACGCGCAGATGATCCTCAAGCCGCATCTTCCGGCCTCACTCTCAGGCCGCCTGCTTGCGCTCGACATAGGCGGCGATACGGCGGATGGTGTCGAGATTGTCCGGCACGATGTCGCTGTCGGCCACCGTTACCCCGTGCGTTTGCTCAAGGAAGGCGATGATCTCCAGCACGCCGGTGGAATCGACGATGCCGCTGTCAAGCAGGGATTCGTCATCGCCGGGCGCCTCGTCAGCGCTGCGAAAGAGGAAGTTGTCGGCAATAAAGCCGCGAATGGACGACAAGAGTACGGGATTCATCATTGACCTGCCATTTCCCTGAGCGGCGCTTCCTTCTCCCCGGAAGGATGCGGAAATTGTTCACGCCAAAGCTGTGTCGACAAGATGCCGGTCAGCGCCATAGCGTCGCGGGTGCCGGGCGACGATTGGGACTGGAGCTTGCGCACAAGCCTAGCCGTGGCAGCCGGATCGAAAAGTCCCTCACGCCGGATCGCCGCCTCCGAAAGCGCCTGCGGAACCGGGCCGGACGGCCGCAGCAGAGCCGCGTCCGGCGCGCGATAGGGCTGCTTCGGGCGATTTCGGATTTCGGGGGGCAGAAGATCGGCGGCGATATCGCGCAGGTTGTGCTTTTCGGTCAGCCCCTTCAGCTTGAGACGCGGCGGAATGCGGGCGGCGAAATCGACAAGACGCGGATCGAGGAACGGATAGCGCCCCTCGACGCCGTGCGCCATGCTCATCCGGTCGCCCTGGGAGGAAAGGATATAGCCCGGCAGCAGGCCGGTCATTTCCAGATATTGTGCCTGGTGCAGCGCGTGCCAGCGATGGAACGCTTCCGGCAGGCGGCTGCGCAGGTCGTCCAGCACATCGTAGCCCTTCAACGCATCGCCAAGCGCGCGGGAGAAGAACACCTTCGTTCCCGCCGCAAGGCGGAAACGCGGTTGGTGCGAATAGAGCGGATCGGCCATGTCGGACGTCGCCGAGAAAAAGGCCGAGAGATAGGCGGGCGACTGGCGGCTGAGGCGCGGCAGATAGGGATAGAGCCGCTGGAAGAGAAGCGGTCGTCGGCGCGATCCGGGCTGACGGTGCGCGAAGCGCCGGAGCTTGGCTTCCTTGAAGATGTCGTAGCCCGCAAAGACCTCGTCGGCCCCCTCACCGGTCAGCACGGCCTTCACACCGCTTTTTCGGACATGGGCGGCCAGCATGTAAAGCGGCACAGGCCCAGTGCGCGGCAGCGGCTGCTCAGCATGGCGGATCACCTCCGGCAGCAGGGCGGCGATCGCATCGAACGGGCAGCACAGCGCGCTGTGTTGCGTTCCGAGCGCCACCGCCATTGTTTGTTGGGCTGCACTCTCGTCAAAATCCGCCGCCTCGAAGGTGACGGAGAAGGTGCTCAACGGCTCCGGTGATTGCCTGGCCGCGAGCGCCGCTATCAGCGAGGAATCGAGGCCGCCGCTGAGATAGGCGCCGCAGGGCCGGTCGGCGCGCAGGCGGATGCGCACGGCGTCGGTCAGGAGCGCGGCGAGTTCGTCCTTTACCGCGGCTTCGTCGCAGGGCGCACGCGCCTCGTCGGCGTCCGGAAAGGAGGGCTGCCAATAGCGCGAGACGTGCGCCTCACGGCCCGCCTGCGCCAGCAGCACATGGCCGGGCGGTAGTTCGAGAATGTCCTTGAAGGACGTTCGGGGGGCGAGCGGAAACCAGAGGGTGAAAATCTGGTCGAGCGCCAACGGGTCCGGCTCCGGCACGATGCCCGGCACCGCGAACAGCGCCTTGATTTCCGAGCCGAAGAACAGGCCATTGCTACGTCTTGCATAATAGAGCGGACGCACGCCGATCCGGTCACGGGCTAGCATCAGCCGTTTTAGCCGCCGATCCCACAGCGCGAAAGCGAAGTCGCCGTTGAGATGCTGGACGCAATCAGCTCCATAAAGCTCGTAGAGATGCAGTATAACTTCCGTATCGGAATGGGTGCGAACACATCGTCCCCGCTGCATGAGGTCTTCGCGCAATTCGATGTGGTTGAATATTTCGCCGTTGAAAGAAATGACGGGACCGCCGTCGGGTAGGCTCATGGGCTGGGCGCCACCCGCTATATCGACGATGGAAAGCCGCGCATGGGCGAGGCCGAGGCCGGGTGCGGTGAACATCCCCGTCGCATCGGGGCCGCGATGCGCAAGCGTTGCGGCCATGCGGGAAAGCAGCGCAGACTCCGCCGGCGTCTCCAGCGAGTTCAGGTAGCCAGCAATTCCACACATTTCGATCTTCCTTCCAACGCTTCATGCACTGCCGGACTTTCAAAGTGCCGACTACAGATCGATTTCGTAACCATTACACCCAGGCCGTGAATCAGGAATTAAGACGCTTCTCAATGATCGTTGCCGGATGCGCCTTTCAGAGCGGGTCTCACAGCCAGAGGAGCAAGCGCATCAAGAAATCCAGAACGCCTAATTCGCATATTAGAAACTGTATTTATGCGACCGGGTGAAAGCGCGAAGGTTTAGCCGTTTTGGAGGTGGGATGATGCAGCATGACGCTCCGCCTGACGGTTGGCCTTGGACTATGCGCGGCTCGGCTCAGTGTCGGGCTTTGCGTTATCTTCGCCCAACGGATCCCGCGCCGCGCCAGCGAACTCGCGTAGCCAGACTCTCGAACTGTCCTCCGCCAATCTACCCGAAAGCGTGTCTATCAGGAGTTCGACGTCCGCATTCAACTCTTCCGGCTCAATGACGCTTTTCCCGGCTTGCCGGAAGACGGCATCATTCAAAGCTTGAAGATCGCGCCCGAATGCTTCTCTCACTTCCTGGCGTTTGAGAATGGGCGAACCGGTTGTTTGGTCGGGGAAAGCACCTGCGGAAACGGATGAGCCATCCTGAGGATTGCGCCGTCTCTTCGGAGATCCCGTATAGATGTTCTGGCCAAGCTTTTCTTCATCGATATCGAGATCGATGTCGCTAGAAAGCTTGGCGTGCGCGTCTTTCACCTCGCCCCGCTTTGCTTTCCGGCCGACCGCGTCCTGCGCGGGCTTCCGTCCCGACGGCTGCTGCCCGTCGCCAAGGTCTTCTTCGGCGACACCTGCCGCCCGCGTCTCATCCAGGTCCAGCCGGCGACGCAATTCATCGAGGGAGGAGATATAAACGTGACGAACGCCTTCCTTGACGATGAAGCGCAGGTCCTGGGGCTTGCGGACACGCTCGATCGCAACAAGGTCGATATCAGCTCCTGGTTCGGCACCTGACCGATCGCCCGGCGAGGCCGCATCTGAAGAGGGCGGCGCGGTGGACTCGAAACGGTCACTGTCAGCGATCGTCCACTCAACGGGCTTGATACAGGGCTTCGGCACCATTTTGAACTTGCGCACCTTCGCAAACATCCGTTCGCCGCCCGCGTCCAGTTTCATGATCCGCATCACCGGCATGCCGGTGACCTGCAGGATCGCCTCTTCCGGCTTCATCATCATCAGCGTGTTGACCGGAAGAAGATCGACGGAGACCGGCACTTTCGAGATCGAGCGCTGACGGCGACCGTGGCGATGGGAGTAAGACGATTGCTCGACCCATTCCGTCGTCTTCCCGGCCGCCAACGAGACCGCCATCGCGTCGTCCTGGTTCTGGAAGTTCATGAAGACCTTGATCGTCGACGCCCCCATCAGGATCTTCTGGCCCGATCGCTGGTACAATCGCTCCAACTGGGCGCCGTCCTGAAGAATGAAGACGAAACGCACACCGTTCTTTCGTATCAGTGGCGCGAGCGTCAGCACCGTGTCGATGCGGCCGCCATTGCCGAACTCGTCAAGCATCATCATGACTTCGTGCTCGCCATTGGGCAGCGGACCCATCTGGACCAGCTTGTCGGCCATTTGCTGGATGAACATCGAGATCAGGCGCTCGTAGATCTGAATGGCGTTCCAGTCGGCCTGGATGTAGATCACCATCTTGCGCCGACGAATACGGTCGATCGGGATGGTGGTGATCGACGTCAGTGCCTCGACCAGGGGATTTTGGAGGAAGTTCAGCTTCGCGACGATCTCCGCTGCGATCCCCTCGCCCAGCTTCTCATGGCGTCCGGCAAACTTGGTAAGCTGCATGCGGGTCTGGTCGGACAGGACTTTCTCGTAGTTCTCCAGCAGCTGGACAATCGCTGTGCGCTCGTCGGACATCGAGTTGAGGATACGATACAGTTCGCTGAGCGATTTGCGGGTGTCCGGGCATTCGAGAACAAAGCCAAGCATGGCGGTGAGCAGGATCCGGGCGCTTTCCTCCCAGAAGTCGGAGGAATCCGAGCGCAATCGTTCCGGCAGCAGCATCTGTGTCAGCTTCTGGAGATCGGTGATCCGCTGGTGCGGATCGGTGCTGATCAGGTCGAGCGGATTGTAACCGTCGGTGAATTTCGATCCCGGCGCCAGCAGGAAGGTCTCAAAGCCCTTGTCCCTCAGAAAACCGGAGGTTTGCTCGAACAGCTCACCGCTCATGTCGAGCACAACCTGCGATCCCTCAAAACTCATCATCGAGGGAATGACAAAGCCGCGTGATTTCCCCTGCCCCGGCGAGCCGATCAGCATCACATGCTGGTCGCCGTCATTGCGCAGAAGAAGCCCTTGCTTGAGCCCGAGCACGATCCCGTGCTTGTCGCGCAGGCGAAAGTCAGCCGCATCCTTGAGGGTGGCAAGGCGGGCCTTGCCCATGATCATCTGCTGACGCTTCTGGATTGCCGCACCGATCGGAAACCCCACCAGCGCGCAGGCGGCGGCAAGCCCCACGAGTGTAGCCTGGACCGTCTGCCGGGATGGCCGCTGGTAGCCACCGGCTGCATCGGTCGTCCCGAACGGCGCCTGATACATGGCGGCGAGATGGCTACCATAATAGCTGGCGATATCGGCATGTTCGCCAGCCTTCGAGGCGACGAGATAAAAGGCGAAGCCGTAGATGAAAGCACCAGCCCAGGCCGCGGCAAATATCAGCGCGGTCATCGCAATCAGGCTGAACATCGAACGGACATGCAGGAGATAAAGGATCTTGCGCGACAGCGCCCTTCCGCCCTTGAGCATCCAGATGCACATCAGAAAGAACAGGAAGGGTGATGCAAGCGCGAATGCCAGAAGCGACAAACCAACCGTGTTGCGCGTATGGATGATCGACCAGGTGTAGCGGGCGGCATCAGCGAACCGCGCGTGGCCCACATAGTCGAAATACGACAGTGAACCGAAAGAAACGACATAGGCGTCGTAGATCAAGGTGAAGAAGGCAAGCCATATGCAGACCACGCCAACCAGCGCGACAGGCAGGGTGAGAAAAGACAGTTTCTGGAGGCCCGTCCATTTCGGGCGATCAATCTCTCCGTCTGTGAATACGCTGGCCATGTTCATCAACCTCGTCGGCAAAATAGATCTCGCTGACACCGCGCCCGCCGGCGGCATCGCTCTTCTTCAACTGGACTACGATCGGGATGATCGAGCGGATGTAGCGGATGATATCGTCGCGCTCCATGCGGACATTGCTGTTGAGCACCAGCGTCGAGAGGCGGTTGAAGGCATGGTGCGGCGAGTTGGCGTGGATGGTTGACATCGAGCCAGGGTGACCGGTGTTGATGGCGTTCAGAAAATCGAAGGCCTCGTCGCCGCGCAGCTCGCCCATGAAGATGCGGTCGGGCCGGAGGCGAAGCGCCGTGGCAAGGAGGTCGCCCATCGTCACCCTCGCCTCCCCTTGTCCGCCCTTCGACACGAGCAACGAAACAACATTCTCCTGCAACGGCTCGAGCTCGGCCGTGTCCTGCATCAGGATGAAGCGCTCGTGGTTCGGGATGGCGGTGAGCATCGTGTTGAGAAAGGTCGTCTTCCCGGTGGATGTTCCGCCCGAGATCAGGATGCTCCGATGGTTGGCGGCGGCCAGTTCCAGGAATGCCCGCGCCTTCCCGATCCGCAACAATCGCGAGAGCTCGATATCGACATCATCGAGATAATCGTCACCGGTGACCTTGGTGAAGCGAAAGGCGCCCGCCTCCTCATAGTCGTTGAGGTCGAACCGTCGGATAAACTGCTTGCGGATCGAGAAGGCGTGACCGGTTGCCGAGGTCGGGCTCAAGACAAACTGGACGCGCTCGCCGCCCGTCAGTGTCGCCGACAGAAGCGGATTCTCCGCATTGATCGTCTGCTTTGTGAATGAGGCGGCACGAGCCGCCATGTGGCGGATGACATCCTGGTCCAGTCCCTCGATCTCATGGCGCACCATCCGGAGCTGCCCGATCTTCTCCAGCCAGACCTCGTTGCTGCGCTGGCAAGAGATTTCGACGACAGCGGGATCGTCGAGGAATGACCGGATCGGTTCCAGCGCCTCGGTCAGAAAGTGCTGTTCAGCTGAAATCTGGGGGCGTGCGTTCATTTGCCGTATCTCACCTTGCGCAGTCGCTCGAACTCTTGGCGGACCGGGTCGGGATAGAGGCCGGCAAAATCGAGATCACGCGTCACGAAGACGTTGATATCGGACCCTTGCGGAATATGGATGGTCGGACGGATGTTGCGGGAATCCTCAAATGCCGTTGCTGCCATTTGCTGGATGCCCGATGCGATGGTCTCGGCGGCAATCGCGCGGGCGCGATCTTGAGGCGTCTCGCCATTGTCCTGCGGAATGCGGGTGACGCTGCCGTTGTCGTTGACGATGGTGATGTAGCGATCTTGCCTCTGTCCAAGCTGCGCGATGTATTGTGTCGCGCCGCCGATCAGCGTCATCAGCGCCGGCGGTCCGAACCTCTCCCAGTTCTTGCGGTCGACGATGCCTGTCATGCCCGAGCGGCCGAGGCGATCGGTGCCATAGGAGCCAAGCTGCACGGAAACGCCGTCGCCGCGGATCATCCGCGTCCAGACAATCAGGATGCGCTCCTGCCCCCTTTGGACGCCGGACTTGTACTCGCCGATCAGCGAGGATCCGGCCGGAATGAGAATACGCCGACCGTCGAAGGAATAGACATCCTCGCGCACAATCCCTTTCACCATGCCGGCGAGATCGGAGTTGATGGCTGTTTCGAGCGTTCCGCGGATCATCGTGCCCTGCGGTATCCAGGCATCGATGCGACGGTTCTCGGTTGCGACCGACACCTCCACACCCTGTCCGCCCATCGCCTTCAAGAAGGCACGATCACCATCGACAGCAGCGCCGGCTTCTCCATTCACGGCCGTGGATGCACCCGGCGTGCCGTTTGCCCCGAACAGACCCGATCCCGATGTATCGGACGACGTCGCCGACGCGCCCCTGGTCTGGTCGGATTGATCGAAGACCATCGCGGATGAGCGGACGCGTTCAAGCAATTTGGCCTTCCGCTCCAGCTCGATACATTTCGGGTCGTCGGGATTTTTGCCCCGGGAGCAATCGATCTCGGCGGGCGGTGCGACAGGGGCCGCGGCCGGCACACGCGGCGCCGGTGGCGGCGGAGGTGGGGGTGGTGCTTCCGGAATTTCGACCGTGGGCAGCGGCGGCGGTGACGGCGCCCGGAACCCCTCGTTTCGCGGTGTCTGGACCGGCCGGAATTCCTCGCGAGGCGTCGTATCGATCGGCGGCTCCGCCTCCCCGCCAGCCAGAAGGAAATAAAGGACAGCGCCAACGCCCGCAATGCCCGCGACGACGGCAAACGGGCGCATGAGACCTATGCCACCGCGCCTCACCTCTCCACCGATGGAGGTATCGGTGTCGATCGAATGGTAATTGGGATCGGACATGGCGTGCCTCCTATCTTGACTGCGATTGCTGGTTGGATGTTCCGCTGCCAATTCGCTTCGGCGCGACCGCACCCTCGATCGGTGCGGGCACATCGGCAGGGGCGGTCCGGAGATTGAAGAGGCAGGTCTCGCTCTCGGTGCCAAACCGAAGCGTCCACTGCCGCGACACCTTGTCGATCACGATGTAATCGGCCTCGCGGCGGTAGTTCACGAGGCTTTCACGACGTTTGGCGTCAACAATGAAGATTGCCGGGATGTCGCCGGTGAATTTCATGAAGGTCTTCAATCCATCGTCGAACACCCAGAGCGGTTTGGCTCCGTCGCTGCCCTTGAAACCGTAGTCGTAATTGACCTTGTCGCGGCGAATGTTCTTGATGTTGGGATTGCGCTGGGAGTCCTGCGCTTGTTTCCAGAGCTCTGCCGTGCCTTTCAGTCCCGCATCCTCCGGATAGGTGAACCGCAACTTGAAGGTCTGGTTCTGCATCGCCTTGCTGTCGTTGACACGCAGGTCGAAGGAATAAGTTCGCTTCGTCGTGACCACCGACAGATTGGTAGCCGCGTCCTTCTCCATCGGCTTCAGGGTGAGCGAACGCCGGTCGGCCGAGGTGAGGATCTGCCAGGAGACGGTATCGCCGGCGACGACCTGCGTTATGTCCTCGTCGGCCCCGAAGAGGATCGTCGTCACCAGCCCGTAGGTGCCCGTCACGAGGAAGACCTGCTCGACCGAATAGGGAAGTGACCGGATTCTTGGGTCAAGGCGACCCGGTCTGGCAACCAGTTCGGCATGTGCGGCCAGCGGCCCGAGCATTATCAAAAGGGAAATTGCAACCGTCCGCCTCATCATGGCGTGATCCCCGACGGCATGGTTTCGGGGACCCTCGCATATTCGGTCACAACAAAGCCGAGAGGATTATAAAGACGGACCCGGTTGCTGGCGGGTAGGTTGATCTGCCGGTATCGTATCGTCGCCGACCATCGCGTGACGACATCGCCACCACGGCGACGTTCTCTTGTCTCGAAGCGGACGGCCATGGTCGATGGATTGAGGGGATTGACCGAGAGGATTTCCGGACGGATTTCGCCGGTTGCACCGAGCATCTTGACCGGACCCCTCGGATTGGAGGGGTTCATCCAGGCCTCGTAGTCCTTGAAGGCCTGCGAGCCGGGTTCCGACCACAGCGCGATCATGTCGAAATTATCCGACAGATAGCGGGGATCGTAGGTTTCGCGGCGGATGACGTAGTTGCCGGCGAAGGCGGCGCGAACGGCCTGGTTCTCGGAGACCGTCGTACGGTCTTTGTCGAGAGTGGTCACCGTCTCCATGTACCCGGTGTTCCGGTCGACAACCAGAGGCACGACCTCGGTGCGAACGAGCGGAAAGAGCTGCGCCACCGAAAACGACAGCACGCCCGCAACGGCCCAGCCGGACAGGGCAAACCCCAGCAGGATGATGCCGATCAGGGTGCGAAGCGAACGGTTCTTCTCACCCCAGGAAAGCTGCTGGTCGTAGATGTCCTGCGGCCCGGCAACCTGGTCGGTCGGTGCGGCTCGCAACTGCCTTCTGAACAATGCCACGTTCTATCCCCAAAATCATGATCGTCATGGATGTTTGCCAATTGTGCTGTCGGCAGATCCGGTTTCCGCATGCAAAACCCAGGCTTGACCAGCGCATGTTTCGCCTCATTCGCCGCTACGCCGACGCATGGTCAGCATTCGGCCGAGCGCACCAGCGCCAGCCATGCCGCCGCGACCGGCAAGTGCCGCCGCCGTCAACGCGCCTTTTGGCCCCGCCAGCATGCCAAGAGCCACTGCTGCGGCCTGCCCGGTTCTGGAAGTGCTGGAGCCGAGTCTCGCGCGCGCAGCGCCATATATCTCGCTGGCGCCGCCTCCGCCGGGCGTACCCGACGTCATCGTGCCGTAGGCAAATGTTCGCGCGAAATCAGGAACCTGAAAAATGAAATAGGAGATCAGCGCCAGATAGAGCACCATGGCCAGCACGATCGCCAGCGCGTTTTCCTTGGTCGCCATGTCGCCACTGATCGTGTCCATCATGCCGATCAGGAATCCGAACGACAGCCCGGCCATGACATAGGTGAAAAGCAGCATGAACATGCCGTAGGCGATGCCCCTCACCCAGGCATCGAAGACGAAGCGCGTCATGCCGAAGAAATAGGATAGGACGGCGATCGGCCCGATCGCCAGCATGACGGCGGTGATCATCTTGGCGAACAGTGTCACGCCGGTCAGGATCAGCAGCATCGGCAGGAGGCCGAAAACCAGAACGATGAACACCACCACCGCTCCGGTGACGTTCGGCAGCCATCCGGATTCGTAGGAATTGAAGAGCTGCATGGCAAAGTCGTAGACCTTGCGGGACATGCTCGCGACCTGAGAGGCAAGATCGGAGCCGGCCGCCTCCCCGCCCATCGCCGAGGAAATGGCAGCACCTAGATCCTGAGGGGAGGTCAGAATGAACTGACCGATATTGTCGTAGAACGTGGCCCAGGACATGATCAGGGCATAGGCAAACGCAAGCTTCGAGGCTGTGATCGCCATGTCCTGAAGAGACACGCTCGACAGGCCGAGCGCGCCCCAAAGGAAATAAAGAATGAGGAACAGTGCCAGGATCGATGAGACCAGATTGCTGTTCTCTGCAAACAGCCCCCAGGCTTTCTCCAGCGACGCCTCATTGATCTTGTCGAAGTATGCGAGAGCGTCGCCATAAAAATTGACGGCATAGCTGACCGGATCCATCATCCCCCCTGGAAGGAATTGACGGGTCGCATCGGACCGCAATCACTGCTGACGATTTCCGCGAGCGCCTGTTGCGGCGCCGTCGGTTCTTGTCTTGCCTCGTAACCAAGCGCCGCCACTGGGTTCTCGTCGGCGGCGCATTTGGCCAGCTGTTCGTACTTGCCGGCGCATCCAGACAAGATGACAAGAGCGAGGACCGGCAAAGGGAGAAATCTCACTGGTTCTGTTCCTCGAATGCCTGCAACTGGTCGCGAACCGAAGCTGCGTCTGCGCCGCCTCCGCCGTCGCGCATCACGCTGTCGGGAAGCGTTGCGAAGGTCTTGAGGTTCTGCGATGAGGTCGCGAGTGCCGCCTTATACTGCTGGTTCAGCAGCATCACCTGGTTGTTCAGCGAGCCGACGGCCTCGTTGGCGGTCTGGTTGCCCTGGAGCACCATCTGCGTGTTCTGTTCCAACGCGCCCTTCAGATCCTGTGCCGTGCCGATCTGCTCCGTCGCCTGCATGAAGGCGTTCTGCCGGTCCTTGGTAGCGCTGTTCATTGCATCGGTAAGGGCCGTCAGCGTCGTCAGCGCGTTGATCCCTTGCGAATAGGCCTTATTGGCGCCTGACAGCTCGCCGCCCTTGACGGTATCGACGACCATTTTCACCAGATTGAGCCCATTGATGAGCTTGGCGGCCGTGTTCTGAAATTCACCGCTGATGCCGCCGAACAACGCTTCATTGCCCGACAGGATGCTGTTGAAATCAGGCGCCTGGCCCATGCTGAACCCATTGCCGGTGGCCAGCTTGGCAAACTGGCTCGCATCCTGTGACCGGTCGCCGGTGATCGCCTGAAGCGTCTTGATCGTGTTGTCCTTGACGATGGACGTGTCGCCCTGGATCTGCTTCGAAAGCTCTTTGATACTCTCGCTGATCGCGATATTGACCGCGTCCTTGACCGGCACCTGCGCGAAGGCGGGCGACACCGTGGTAATGCTGAGCGCTGCGACGAAAACGATTTTCTTCATCTGCCTGTCCTCTCTGTTCCTGTTCAATTAGCCGCTGGCTTGGCGTCAACGACCGTCACCAGTCCGAGTGCGGGATCCTCCAGCACCGAGAAGGTCGCGACATCACCACTGGCCCGTGCCTGCCCCTGCAGGTCCTCGAGCCAGCTCTGAATCTGATCGGTGGTGGCGGTCGACGGGACGGCAAAGCATCGGGTGCTTCCGGTATCGATAATTGTCGAGGGGCACTGGACTTCAGCCATGACGAGGGAACCATCGTGGTCCCTGGCGTTGCCGCCTCCCGAGCCGCGCAAGGCCGCAGAAGACGATTGCAGTCCCGCCTGCAGACGCTGGAGGTATTGCTGGTTAGCCGAGAGCGATTTTCCGAGCAGCGCGTTCCAGACTGAACCGCGTTCGACCTGCGCCTGAGTATTGCGGTCGACCGCCTTTTTCAGCTGCTCCCCGCATCCGCGCGCATCACTGACGGTTTCCGTCTCGACATCATCGCCCGACGGGGTCCGGTCGCCGTTCTCAG
>CAACWB010000071.1_pt1 | contig 25363 bp, 20 predicted proteins | sample 2275501 | NCBI WGS metagenome assembly CAACWB01 (sample SAMEA5312444, study PRJEB27640) | indoor metagenome | biome: indoor environment; feature: controlled; material: polymer antistatic dissipative epoxy resin | place: Italy | collected 2014-05-27 | reverse complement strand
TCATCCGACCCTTCGGGCCACCTTCTCCCCCTCGGGGAGAAGAATACGCGGCACCCTTCGAACGCATCGCCGCGCGACAGATAAAGTCGGCTTATGAGGCCGATCAAAATAACTCGCTTGTCCCTCATCCGCCCGGTTGCGATAAGCCGTTCATGATCACCGACAAGCCACTTTCCGCCAGACATCTGACTGCACTCGGATTTTCCGGGGCGCTGATGATGGCATCCGCCATGGGTTTCGGCCGCTTTTCCTTCACCCCCATTCTGCCCGGCATGATGGCGGATGTGCCGCTCTCGGCGGGGGATGCGGGCATTGTGGCGGCGGGCAATTTTGCCGGTTATCTGGCGGGTGCGGTGCTTTCGGCCTATTCCTGGGGCTCTGGACGGGAGCGGCTGGTAGCACTTGGCGGTCTGTTTTCCACCGCTGCGCTGCTGCTGGCCATGGCGGCTTTCAATTCCGTCGCGGCCTTCACCATCATCCGGTTTCTTGCCGGTGTCGCCAGCGCACTGACCATGATCTTCACCTCGCAGATCGTCATCGGCCATGCCGTCAAAGCGGGCAGGGATAATATCCAGGCGTTGCATTATGGCGGTGTCGGCGCGGGCATCGCCATCTCCTCGCTTGCGGTCTATCTGATCGGCGTCGTTTTTGATGGCGGGGGTTCCTCATGGCGTGAGGAGTGGATCGCAGGTGCTGCCTTTTCCTTCGCCACATTCCTTCTCGTCTGGCGGGTGCTGCCCGCAGGCCCGCCGCGACATGCATCCTCGGCGGCGGAGCCGCCGCTCAACTGGACGCGGCCGCTGTTTCTGACAACGCTCGCCTATGGGCTTTTCGGTTTTGGTTATGTCATCACCGCCACCTTCATTGTGGCGATTGCCCGCATGGCTGCTGCCGGTGCCTTCGTGGAATTTCTGGCCTGGTTCATCACCGGCTGCGCCGCCGCCGTTTCGCTGTTTCTCTGGAAACCGGTGCTGAAGTCACAGGGGCTGAAGCGCGCTTTCGTGATCGTTCTTGCCGTCGAAGCCATCGGTGTTTTTGCTTCCGTGATGCTGCCACCCGTGCCGGGCGTTCTGGCGGGTGGCCTGCTCTTGGGGCTGACCTTCATGGTCATCACCGCTTACGGCCTGCAGCTCGGCCGGGAATTTGCCGGGCCAAGCCCGCGCCGCGCCTTCGCGCTGATGACGGCGGCCTTCGGAACGGGCCAGATCGTCGGGCCACTGGCCGCCGGCTGGATCGCCGAGGTGACGGGCAGTTTTACCGCACCCAGCATTCTCGCCTCCGCCGTGCTTGTCGTCAGTATTGTGCTGATGCTGCCGGTGCTCGCCACAGAGCGGAAGCGTTAGGCGCGGGCCGTCTTTCCCAGCCTTTATGCGGTGTTCCATCTTGGCTCGTTTCGCCAACTTCGTCTTACATCTTGTTAAGGTCCGCGCTTCGCCGTTGCTGTGCACAAATTTCTGCCCTAGGTTCGGGCCATCTAGTGCTTCGCCAATAATGGCTGATTTCAAACGCGCGTGAGTTCGAAAACGTGTTTCATTCTTTCTTTCCCAAGCCGAAATTGTTCTTCACCTCCGCTGCGCTGTGGACTGTTGTCTGTATTCTTGTCTGGTACAGCGTCGGTCCGCAAATGGGCGCCGCCCTCGGTATGCCGCCTCTGGCTCCCGGAGAAAGCGCGCCTCTCGGTATCGCCTTTTTCTTTTCGCGAGATAATGTCTGGTTCTATCTTTATTTCACGATTTTCGTCGGGATTTTCGGCGTCGCCTGGCAATTGATCGCCAGAGACCACCCCTGGACGAATTGGTCGATCTGGGGTTCGGCCTTCATCATTTTCATCGCCTATTTTGCGGTGCAGGTTTCGGTTGCGATCAATAATTGGCGTGGTCCGTTCTTCGACCTTTTCCAGCGCGCGCTAGAAAAGCAGCCCGGTATTACGGCAGACCAATTCTATTCACTTCAGTTGCGTTTTCTTGAAATCGGCATGGTTGGCGTCGCGATGAACGTCATCACCGCTTTTTTCACCAGCCACTATGTATTCCGGTGGCGCACGGCCATGAATGATTTCTACCTGTCAAAGTGGGACAAGCTGCGTCACATCGAAGGTGCCTCGCAGCGTGTGCAGGAAGATACGATGCGATTTGCGTCCATTGTCGAGGGGCTTGGTGTCGTGCTCATCAACTCGGTCATGACGCTGGTGGTGTTCCTGCCGCTGCTGTTCCAGATGTCGGCGCATGTGACGGAGCTGCCCTTCCTTGGCGCCATTCCGCATTCGCTATTCTGGCTGGCTTTGTTGTGGTCAGTTTTCGGCACGGTGCTGCTTGCCGTTGTCGGTATCAAGCTGCCGGGACTGCAGTTCCGCAACCAGCGTGTCGAGGCGGCATTCCGCAAGGAACTGGTCTATGGCGAAGACCATGAGGACCGTGCTCAGCCGCCGACCATGCGGGAGCTTTTTGCCAATGTGCGCAAGAATTATTTCCGCATGTATTGGCACTATCTCTATTTCAACGTTGCCCGCTACACATTCGGCCAGCTTGATGCTCTCATTCTAACCTTCATGTTGATCCCGACCATCGTGGCAGCCAAGATCACGATGGGTATCTGGCAGCAGATCGCCACCGCCTTTGGGCAGGTAAGCGATAGTTTCCAGTATCTGGTGAGCTCCTGGTCGACGATCATCGAGCTTCTGTCGATCCGCAAGCGTCTGGTGGCCTTCGAGTCCGCGATCGACGATCAGCCGCTGCCCGATATCGACCAGCGCTATCTGCAGCGCGAGGCAGAGAGTGGTCCGATGGAGGCCAATCGGCCCTGAGGCAAACAAAAAAGGCGGCCGGATGGCCGCCTTTTTTGTCGGGTGCCAAGAGGTTTCAGCCCTCGGTCTTCTGCTTCTTGCGGGCCTCGATCATCGGCATGGCCTCAGCATAACTCACGCAGGCGACATCGTCTTTCCGGCAGACTTCGCGCAGCAGGCGCTCATAGGCGTTCCAATAGGCGCCGCCATTCATCTTCACGAAATGAAAGCCCATCTGTAGCGGAATGCGCTCGCCATTGTACTGTCTGTCGAAGGCATTGCGGAAGGCCGCATAGGCGCGGTCTTCAAATTCCCTGGCGCGATCCGGCGTCTCGACACCGATGGAGTGACGGATGAAGAGATTGTAGTCCATGGCGATGATGGGACGGTTGCCCGGCCCTTCGGGAATGAGCGGCAGGCCGAAATGCTCTATGCCGTCGCGCTCCGCCGGCCATTCCGGCCCCTTGGTGATGCTGGTGGCATCGTAAACGAAGCCGTGTTTTTTCTGGGCGGCGGTCAGTGCCGGTCCCTGCGACAGATAGGGCGCACGGAAACCGTTGATGTTCTTCACCATGTTGCGCCAGCCTTCAGGCTCTTCGCCCTTCTTGCCGATCATCTGCCAGGCATTTTCCAGCGTGCTGGTGAAGGTGGTGAATTCGCCGTCCCATTGTTCGGCGGTCCATTGGCCCCCATCGAAATGGCCGCAGGTGTGGTTGCCGATCTCGTTGCCTTCACGATAGGCGGCCCAGATGTTTCTGAGCCTCGTCTCCACCTCTTCCGGCGACTGGCCGAAACCGACATTGGAGCGACCGGCCTTCTGGCCCGGACCCTGATAGGTCTTGGCGCTGGTCTTGCGGTCCATGACCAGCGTGCAGGCGAGAAAATAGGTGAAATGCGCGCCGACTTCCTTCGCCGTCGCCCGGCTTCTTTCCCACAGCGTATTGTCGCCCGCACCGTCAAAGGAGACGATGACGAGCTGCTTCGGCTTTTCCGTATTTTCGGCGAAAGCGGGCAGGGCGGTGAGAAGCGACAGGGAAAAAGCGGTAAATGGGCGAAACATCAGTCATCCGTCATATGATACACCGTGGCCTTTTGCGGGTGGAATAAGGCGAAGCTTTGAATAGTCTGGCTTTTTTACGCCTTTCAGCCTAATTCCTGTTCTGCCTCGCGGTGATAGGGCCGCGTTCCGATCCACCGGGGGACCGTGTTCCATGCTTTTTCTCGTACTCTGTCTTGCCTTGTTTTTCCTGACGCATCTTTTGAAGGTGTTTGCGCCGCAGTTTCGCGCGCGGATGATCGCGAAGCTGGGTGAAGGTCCTTTCAAGGGGCTTTATTCCGTCGCCAGCCTCATCACGCTCGGCCTCGTCATCTATGCCTTTGGGGAAGCCCGGCAGGAGACGGGCATGTTGTGGTATCCGCCGGTCTGGACGAGCCATCTTGCCGTGACGCTGATGCTGCCGGCGATGATCTGTCTTATCGCCAGCCTCATACCGGCTGGCCACATCGCGGTGAAGACGAAGCATCCGCTCATTCTCTCCGTCAAGATCTGGGCGCTCGCCCATCTTCTGGCGAATGGCGAAACCTCTTCGATCCTGCTTTTTGCGTCGTTCCTTGCCTGGGGTGTGGTGATGCGCATTTCGCTGAAGCGGCGCGAAAGGGCGGGCGAAAAAGTGCTCCGTCCCTTCGTCTCGGGCCGCTATGATGTGGTGGCCATTGTCGGCGGCATCGTTCTCTGGGGGGCTTTCATCCTGAAACTGCACGAATGGTTGATCGGCGTTCAGCCGATCGCGATGTAGGAAATCAACGTTTCCCCCTTACATATCAGGCAAAATAGGCTAGAAGGCCGACCATGACCCGGTCGGCCACGCTTGTGCTTGCCCGGGTAAGCGGCTTGGTATGTCCGCGGACGGATGGATCGGAGACGATCTCCGCGCGGGTAACGGAGAATTTGATGGCAAACGAAAATGATACCTTTATCCGCGAAGTGAACGAGCAGATCCGCTCCGAGCAGCTGTCGCGCTTCTGGGGCCGTTACGGTATCGTGGCTGCGGGCGCCGCCGTTCTCGTGGTTCTCGGCGCTGCCGGCGCCGGCATTTACGAATACTGGAACACCAGCCGCGCTTCTAATTCCGGTGACCAGTTCCTTGCGGCGCTGACGCTTGCTTCTGAAAACAAGACGGATGAGGCGCTGAAGGCCTTTGCCGATCTCGAAACCTCCGGTCACGGCAATTATCCTGTGCTGGCGAAGTTCCGCTCGGCCACGCTGCTGTCGCAGAAGGGTGATGCGGCCGGCGCCATCGCTGCCTTCACCGCCATCGGCAACGATACATCTGCGCCGCAGGTCTTCCGCGACACGGCCAAGGTGCGGGCGGCCTGGCTTTTGGTCGATAACGGCACCTATGATCAGGTGGTTGCACTGGCCGAGCCTTTGAGCGCTGAAGGCCAGACGATGCGGGCGTCGGCCCGCGAGGCACTCGGCCTTGCTGCCTACAAGGCTGGTGATTTCGTCAAGGCCAAACAATGGTTCGAGCAGATCGTCAACGATACGCAGGCACCGCGCAACGTGACGAGCCGTGCGCAGATCATGCTCGACAATATCACCGCTTCGGGCAAAGCTGCTTAAAGCCGCTCTCCGAGCTATCGCCCCGGCATTTCTTCGCATTGCCAAAGCGATCCAACTGATTATTTTACGCATGTCTTTTGCCCAAAACAGGTAACGTTTTGGGCAGACTTGCTCTAAGGAACAGACAACAATGAGCTTCACCGTCGCCATAGTCGGGCGCCCCAATGTCGGCAAGTCCACGCTTTTCAACCGTCTGGTCGGAAAGAAGCTGGCCTTGGTGGACGACACGCCTGGCGTGACCCGTGACCGCCGCCCCGGCGACGCGAAGCTTGTCGATCTGCGTTTCACCATCATCGACACCGCCGGTCTGGAGCAATCCGGGCCGGAAACGCTTCAGGGTCGCATGTGGGCGCAGACGGAAGCGGCAATCGATGAAGCCGATGTAACGCTGTTCGTGGTTGACGCCAAGGCGGGGCTGACGCCCGCCGACGAGACGCTCGGCGAAATGCTGCGCCGTCGCGGCAAGCCTGTCGTGCTGGTGGCCAACAAATCCGAAGCGCGCGGTTCTGACGCCGGTTTCTACGATGCCTTCACGCTCGGTCTTGGCGAGCCTTGCCCGATCTCGGCCGAACACGGTCAGGGCATGATCGACCTGCGCGACGCCATCGTTGCGGCGATCGGCGAAGACGCCGCCTTCCCGCCTGAAGTGGACGAGGCGGAGACGGATATCGTTCTGCCGCGCGCTGAGCCCGGCAGCGAGGAAGAGGAAGACGAAGACGAAGAGCCCGTCTATGACGAGACTAAGCCGCTGCGCGTCGCCATTATCGGCCGACCGAATGCGGGCAAATCGACACTCATCAACCGTTTCCTCGGTGAAGACCGGCTGCTGACCGGCCCGGAAGCCGGCATTACCCGCGACAGTATTTCGGTCGAATGGGACTGGCGCGGCCGCACCATCAAGATGTTCGATACGGCCGGCATGCGCCGCAAGGCCAAGGTGACGGAGAAGCTGGAAAAGCTCTCGGTGGCGGATTCGCTGCGCTCCATCCGTTTTGCCGAGACGGTGGTGATTGTGTTCGACAGCACCATCCCGTTCGAAAAGCAGGATCTGCAGCTGGTCGACCTCGTTATCCGCGAAGGCCGCGCCGCCGTGCTCGCCTTCAACAAATGGGATCTGGTCGAAGACCCGCAGGCCTATCTGGCCGATCTGCGTGAAAAGACCGAGCGGCTGCTGCCGCAGGCGCGCGGCATCCGCGCCGTGCCGATCTCCGGTCAGACGGGTTATGGCCTCGACCGGCTGATGCAGAGCATCATCGATACGGACAAGGTCTGGAACCGCCGTATCTCCACCGCCAGGCTCAACCGCTGGCTGGATGGGCAGACCACGCAGCATCCGCCGCCGGCCGTTTCCGGCCGTCGCCTGAAGCTGAAATATATGACGCAGGTCAAGGCTCGCCCGCCCGCCTTCATGATTTCCTGCACCCGCCCGGAAGCCATTCCGGAAAGCTATACGCGTTATCTGGTGAACGGTTTGCGCAAGGATTTCGACATGCCTGGCGTGCCGATCCGCGTGCATTATCGTGGGTCGGATAATCCGTTCGAGAGCAAGGCGAAGAAGAGGCGTTGATTTTGACGTGAAGGGTCGGATGAGGGGGCAACCTCTCCTGATATCTCGACCCTCGCCCCCTCATCCCGCTGCCGCGGACTTCTCCCCCGGGGAGAAGAAACAAGCGGCGGGCGCTCGTCCAACGTCTTGTTTTGAAGAGTAAAAGACCATGCTGATCAAGCAGACCGACTATCACCGGATTTACCGGGTCATCAACAGCCTGCTCCTCAGCCAGAATGCCGATCCCGCTTCGGCCTCGATGTATTTCAGTACCTTCGGCGCTTTCATCCTCAAGCAGCACTACAAGGTCAAGGCTTTGCCGAAGGGTGGGCTTGCCGCCTATAATCTGGATGGGAAGGTCCTGCTGTTTGCGGATCATCGTGACGATGGTTACGTGACAGGTGCGGGCGACAATTTCCATTGCTGGGTCGAGGCGGATGGATGGGCGATCGATTTCATGGCGCCGGCTTTTGCCGATGGTGCCCGGGGATTGTCCGTGCCGCCGAAGATGTTTCAGCGCCCACTATCCACGATGGCGGCATCAATCAACGATCTCGGGCAATCCGGTGATTTCTTCTACCGTTCAGAACCTGAAGCGACGGCAAGACGCTTTGCCGACTGGCACCACCACGCCATGCTTGGCGATATGGCAAGCGTCGCCGCCAACTGGTTCCGCAAATCGCCTAAGCAGATGTCGGCATCGCTGTCGGCGACGGACAAGGACGGCAAGCCGCGGACTGTGCCGCTTTCCGGGCAAATGCTTACCGGAGCATGGTGAAGGCAGGTTCCGCCGCACGGCGCTGATCCCCAAATGTTTCGGCAGCGAAAGGTCTTTTGATTTATAAGGGCAACCCTGCTACGCAGATTAAACTGCACAGGGACGGGATGACGTGCTCCTATGGCCGATGAAACGATTTCAATAAGCTTCACGCCCGACCCGAAACATATCCCCGACTATGTCCATGGTTATCAACATCAGGCGTATGAAAATTACAGCATGATTCTCGACAGGTCGTGGACGCGCCATCTTGCCTCGGCAAGAGTGAAGCTGTCGATATTTGCGGGACTGGCTGCCGGTTTCATCTATTCCCTAAGCCTGCCATGGTTCCCGGGTGTCTGGCCGGTGGTCGGTTATTGGGTGTTTGCACCCGCACCGATCGTGGCCCTCGTCATATGGTGCATTATCTGGCAGGGCGCGAGACGGGAGGCGAAATCCTATTACGAGGTTCTGGCACACTGGAATATCGCGCACGAGCGCATGTATTCGCCTCATTCGCTGATCGAAATCGGGCCCGAAGGCTTCAAGCAGGTCACACGGCTGGACACCGTGCACTTGAGCTGGGCGCGCTATCATCTCGCAATCACGCCGCCGGACAGTCTGGTGCTGGTTTTTCACGGAACGGTGGCTGTCATACCCAACAGCGCCCTGCCGATCGCTCCAAAGGACATTATCGAGAAGATCAACCAATGGTCCGCAGCCCAGCAAAAAGAGCTTCTTCCTATATCCTGAAGCGGCATCCCAATGGAGCTGGCGGGGTATCATCTTGAAATAGGACGGCCAGCGTAATCTCGCGGCAACCGCCTGACGTCAATCAGCAGCCCGACCCCGTTCTAAAGATAACGGCAGTCGCGTCCTGATCGCCTTGTGACATTCCCGTCATGTTTCGTCCACTGTCCTTGCAGAAAAAACCGGGGGATGTGTTTACCTTCAGGCCAGCCGTGAGCGGGACAGGAGCGGCAGGGATTTTCCAGCCGCGTGAATGACGTTGTCGAGGAATTGCCGCGACGCCTTTTCCCAGCTGTAGCTTTTGGAAAGCGCCAGCGCCTCCTGCGGTGAACAATGAAGTGCTGCCAGGCAGGCATTGCGAAGATTGTCATCCAGCGCGCCGGCGGCCGGGTTGCCGCCGAGAATGTCGATCGGCCCGGTGACGGGGAAGGCGGCGACGGGTACGCCGCTTGCCAGCGCTTCCAGAATGGTGTTGCCGAAGGTGTCGGTCTTCGAGGGGAAAACGAAGACATCCGCCTGCGCATAGGCATCGGCCAGCTCTTCGCCGGTCTTGACGCCGGTAAACAGCACGCCGGGATATTTTTCCTGCAACTCATGGCGGGCCGGGCCATCGCCGATGACGACCTTCGATCCGGGCAGGTCGAGTTCCAGGAATTCCGGCAGGTTCTTCTCCACCGCCACACGACCGACCGTCATGAAGATCGGCCTCGGCAGATCGAAAGGCAGCGTTGTTTTCGGGCGCGGATGGAACAGTTCGGCATCAATGCCACGGCTCCAGCGCTTCAGGTTCTTGACGCCGCGCGCTTCCAGCTCGGTCTCGAGGCTCGGCGTCGCCACCATGCAGGTGTTGCCGCCATTGTGGAACCAGCGCACGAAAGCATAAAGCCAGCTTTCCGGGATTGGAAAACGCGCCGCGACATATTCGGGAAAGCGTGTGTGATAGCTGGTGGAAAAACGCATATGGTTCTTCACACACCAGCGCCGCGCCATGAAACCCAGCGGCCCTTCGGTGGCGATATGCACGAAGGAAGGCTGGCTTTTTTCGATCTCGGCCGCAACACGACGATAGCCGGCGACCGAGAGGCGGATTTCCGGATAGGTTGGGCAGGGAATGCTGTAAAAACTCTGGGGCGTGACCATGTTCACATCCACACCCAGCCGCGCCAGCTCGGTATTGGTGTTTTCTATCGAGCGAACCACGCCGTTGACCTGCGGGTGCCAGGCATCTGTGACAATCGTGATTCTCGTCATGAAACACTGATCCTGCTCATCTGCGCGCAGGCGATTCCCCATTGCCCGGCTTCCGCCCGTATATGCGGCGCGCGTGTTACAGGATCATGTCAGGCCATGTGACGGCGGGGAAGTGGGGTTTTCGCGCAGAAGTTTGCGGTTGTTCACGGCGCTTCCCAGTGCGGCGGAGCCTTATCCCACCAGCGGCAGCAGCTCGGGGCTGATCAGCGCGCCGTGGTGACCGATGACGGTTGCCGCCGCCCTTGCCGCGAAGGTGGCCGCCTCCTCCGGCGAACTGCCGGTCACATAGCGGGCGAGGAAAGCGCCGTTGAAGCTGTCGCCGGCGCTTGTCGTATCCACCACGTCCACGGCCTTCACCGCCGGGGCGTGACTGCGGCTGCCGCCGAAATCGAGCGTCGCGCCCTTGGCTCCATCCTTGACCACGATGTTCTCGACGCCGAGGGAACGGTAGCGGTCGATGGTTACTTCCACGGAGACATCGCCGAAATGGCTCGCCTCGTCATCGAAGCTTGGCATGACAAGCGTTGCGGCGCGTGCGCCGTTGGAGATGGTCTCAAGCATCGTATCCTTATCCGCCCACAGGCGCGGGCGGATGTTGGGGTCGAAGACCACCAGCTTGCCCGCTGCTCTGGCGCGGCGCAGTTCGGCGAGGAACGTATCGACATCATGGGCGGAGGCGAGAATGGCGAGCGTGATGCCGGAGAAATAGACGACATCGGCGCTTTCCACCGTCCTGCGCAGGTGGTCCGCATCGGCGGCGAGCTGCCTTGCGGCGGCGGCATTGCGCCAGTAGCTGAAGGTGCGCTCGCCATCCTTCAGGTTGATGAGGTAAAGGCCGGGCGTGCCGCCCTTGATGCGGCGGATTGTTTCCGTGCCGATGCCGGCTTCCGCAATGAAGGCCAGCATGTCTTCCGAAAGCGGATCGTCGCCGAGCGCGGTGAAATAATCGACCGACCAGTCTTGCGGCAGGCAGGCGCGGGCATACCAGGCGGTATTGAACGTATCCCCGGCAAAACCCTTGCGCAGCAGCCCGTTGCCGGCCTGCGACAATTCCACCATGCATTCGCCAATCGACAGAAACCGTCCGCCCACGCCGTCATCCTCCCGTTTTTTCCAGCCATGCGGCTTACGACGAGTGCGCGCCGCTGACAAGGGCGGTTCTGGCCGATTGTGCATCTGCGAAGTTCCGGTTTACGCGGGCGCAACGGCTTTATATTCTCGAATGAACCGCCATCAGGAGATCGCCCATGACGCCAACCCATGCCCCGGTCCACAAACCCCAAGCGCAATCGGACTGGTGGAAGGGAGCGGTGATCTATCAGGTCTATCCGCGCTCGTTTCAGGACACGACCAGTGACGGTTACGGCGATCTTGCCGGGGTGACGAAACGGCTGCCCTATATCGCCTCGCTCGGCGTTGATGCCATCTGGCTGTCGCCGTTCTTCACTTCGCCCATGGCCGATATGGGTTATGACGTTTCCGATTATTGCAATGTCGATCCGATGTTCGGCACGCTTGCCGATTTCGATGCGCTGATGGCCGAGGCGCATCGGCTGGGGCTGAAGGTGATCATCGACCAGGTCATTTCACACACGTCAGATCAGCATCCGTGGTTCGTGGACAGCCGCGCCAGCCGCACCAACAGCAAGGCCGACTGGTATGTCTGGGCCAATCCCAAGCCGGATGGCACGGCGCCCACCAACTGGCTTTCCGTGTTTGGCGGGCCGGCATGGGAATGGGACGGCGTGCGCAAGCAATATTACATGCACAGTTTCCTTGCCTCGCAGCCAGACCTTAATTTCCACAATCCGGATGTTCAGGATGCGCTTCTCGAAACCGTGCGTTTCTGGCTGGATCGCGGCGTGGACGGTTTCCGGCTCGATACCGTCAACCATTATTTCCATGACAAGCTGCTGCGAGACAACCCGCCGCTTTTCGATGAGGAGAGCTTTGGTCTTGATGCCTCCGACGTCAATCCCTATGGCATGCAGGACCATCTCTACGACAAGACGCGGCCGGAAAATGTTGCTTTCCTGAAGCGTTTTCGCGCACTGCTCGATGACTATGAGGGCCGCGCCACCGTGGGTGAGGTGGGAGACGGCGCGCGCTCGCTGAAGACGGTTGCGGCCTATACGTCCGGCAATGACAAACTCAACATGTGTTATACCTTCGATCTTCTCGGGCCGGATTTCAGCGCAAAACACCTGCGCGGCTCGGTGGAGACCTTCGGCAAGGTGGTGACGGATGGCTGGGTGTGCTGGGCCTTTTCCAACCATGATGTGGTGCGCCATCTCAGCCGCTTTTCCGAAAGCGTGGAGGAGCAGACACGGGTGGCGAAGCTCGCCATCTGCGTTCTCGCCAGCCTGCGCGGTTCCATATGCCTCTATCAGGGCGAGGAACTGGGGCTGACGGAGGCCGAACTTGCCTTTGAGGATTTGCGCGACCCCTATGGCATTCGTTTCTGGCCCGCCTTCAAGGGGCGGGACGGATGCCGCACGCCGATGGTTTGGGAGACCGGCAAGCCGAATGCCGGTTTTTCAAGCGCTGAAAAGCCCTGGCTGCCGGTGCCCTATGCCCATGCCATGCAGGCAGTTGATGCGCAGGAGCGCAAACCGGAGTCGGTACTCAATCATTATCGCGCGGTTCTGTCTTTCCGCAAAGGTCACGGCGCGCTGCGCGATGGCGACATGCATTTCATCAAGACCAATCTCGACGTGCTGGCCTTCACACGCCAGAAGGGCGACGAGAAATTGCTGTTCGTTTTCAACCTGACCCGTGAGGCGGTGGAATTCCCGATACCGAAGGCCATGCGGGTCACGGATATATTGCCGATGCCGGGTTTCTCGCCGCTGTTCGATGGGGGGATTGTAAAGCTCGATGGGCTGGATGTGTTTTGCGGGGTCGTCGCATGAGCAGGCAATTTGTCATCGAGACTGCGGGAGAAACATCGCTCGATGACTGGTCCCTCCTGCGGCACCGCTTGTGGTCCGACGCCTCACCCGCTGAACACCGGGCGGAATTGCAGGACTTCTCCGACAATGAAGTTGGATTTATTGCCCATGATCCGGCGGGTGCGGCCATCGGTTTTGCCGAAGCCAGCCTGCGGCAGGATTATGTCAACGGATGCGACACCTCGCCCGTGGCGTTTCTCGAAGGTGTTTATGTGGAGGAGGCGTTTCGCAAACAGGGCGTTGCGGCTGCATTGATTGCCGAGGTGACCCGTTGGGCGATCAGCAGGGGCGTGAGCGAGCTTGCTTCCGATGCCGATATTTCCAATGTCGATTCACACCGCATGCATGCGGCGCTGGGGTTTGAGGAAACGCAGCGGGTGGTTTATTTCCGTAAGTCTCTGCCTCTGGGTTCATAACCTCCCGGCACTGTTCAGCCAGCAGACGATGTCAGTCTTCGCGGGTGCGTTCTGACGACCGAATGCGGAGCCATAGTCGCGTCTCGGGTGTTGATTAGTACTATTTAGGTATTTGTGAATTTTATAATATCTTAAACTTAAATTAATTCATGGTGAAAACCTATGTATATTCTTATTAACAAATACAACTAAGTAATTTTTTTCATAATTACTTCGTTGTTAGCGATCCTCGGGCAAGCTTCCCGTATTAATGAATTGAAACCTACAGATTTTCGGTCTCCACCCATAAAGTGAAGCAGGGATTGTCATGTCCGTTTCAATCAAGAGTTTTAATCAGTCCAGTACCGCTAATGCCACATCCTCCCGTGCCAAAGCTCAGGCCGCCCCTCCATCCATCAGAGACGTCTTCCTTTCCGGGCAGTCGGCGGCCCGCGCATCCACACCGAATCCAGCCCCGAAAACCGCTTCAGCCGACTATATCGCATCGCCGGCCTTCATGCGGAATCTGAAGGCCAAGCTTTCGTTGGCGGGGGACGATCCGGCGCAATATCTGCGCGCCCGGTCGATGATGGGCGCTCTCGAGCGCGGGGCCCTGCAGGTTTCGACCCCCACCCAGGGCAAAACGATCGACGCCTGGGATCCGAACCAGAAAAACGCCAAGCCGACGACAGCCACTGACATCGCCAAGACCAACTGGGTCGACTTCCTCAACACGCAGCTGAAGCGCAGCGAAGACGGCGCGCTTTCCAGGGATGGAAGCGGCAGCTATGTCGACAAGGCGACGGGAAAACACGCCTATTTTGGCAGGGTCGCGGGCAAATATTATTACGTCACCTGGCCTTCGGAGACGAAAGCATGAGGCCGCTCTCGCGGCCTCAACGCAGATTGAGCGTATCCGCTGCCTCTGGTCGCTAAACCACCATTAAATCAGCGTAAACCGGTCCACGTCCACCATGCCCATATCCGAAATCTTCAGATGCGGAATGACGGGCAGCGGCAGGAAGGCCACCTGCAGGAAAGGCTCCTCCAGCGTTGTGCCGAGTGCATAGGCCGCCTTTCGCAGCGTATGCAGCGTATCGCGCACCGTCTCATAGGGTTCGAGGCTCATCAGCCCTGCGACGGGCAAAGCGATCTCGCCGGTTACACTGCCGTCTTCCACCACCACGAAACCACCCTTGATTTCGCCGAGCCGGTTGGCGGCGAGCGCCATGTCGTCCTCGTTGACGCCGACGACGCAGATATTGTGGCTGTCATGGCCGACAGTGGAGGCGATGGCGCCTTTCTTCAGGCCGAAGCCCTGAACGAAACCATTGGCGTGGTTGCCGTTCTTGCCGTGGCGCTCGATGACGGCGACCTTGATGATGTCGTTCGCAAGATCGACGGTGGTCTGGTTGCCATCCGTTGGCAGCTTGTAGCGGCGGTGCTCGGTAATGATCTTGCCGGGAAGCACGCCCATGACGGGTGTTTCGCCTTCGGTGACAGGCACGCCAAAATGGGAAGCGAGCACCGGTCTTGCCTTGACGCTGTCGAGGCCGACGGGGGCGACCGGTTTGCGTGTGGCAAAGAGGGCGTCATCGACGATCCGTCCGCCTGATAACACCATGCTGGCCTTGCAGTTCTGCAGGCTGTCGATGACCACGAGATCGGCGCGCCAGCCGGGTGCGACGAGGCCGCGATCGCGCAGGCCGAAGGCTTTTGCGGCGGAAATGGAAGCGGCGCGGTAGATGGCAAGCGGTTCCACGCCGCTGGCGATGGCGGTGCGGATCATATAATCGAGATGGCCCTGTTCGGCGATATCGAGCGGGTTGCGATCATCCGTGCAGAGCGCCAGATAGGGCGACAGGCGCTCGGTGATAATAGGCATCAGGGCGTGCAGGTCTTTTGAGACCGAGCCTTCACGCACCAGAATATGCATGCCCTTGCGGATTTTCTCCATTGCTTCCGGGGCGCTGGTGCATTCATGTTCCGTGCGGATGCCGGCGGCGAGATAACCGTTGAGCGCCGTTCCGGAGAGAAGCGGTGCGTGTCCGTCGATATGCTCGCCCTGAAAGGCCGCAAGCTTTGCCATGCACACCGGGTCCTTGTGGATGACGCCCGGAAAATTCATGAATTCGGCAAGGCCGATGACCTTCGGATGATCGCGGAACGGCAGCAGCTTTTCGATGGGCAAATCGGCGCCGGCGGTTTCCAGATGGGTGGCGGGCACGCAGGAGGAAAGCTGCACGCGGATGTCCATGATTGTTTCCATGGCGCTGTCGAGGAAGAACTGAAGCCCCTCCACACCGAGAACATTGGCGATCTCATGCGGGTCGCAGATGGCGGTGGTAACGCCGTAGGGCAAAACGCAGCGGTCGAATTCGTGTGGTGTCACCAGTGACGATTCGATGTGGAGATGTGTATCGATGAAACCCGGAACGACGATCTTTCCGGAAATGTCGATTTCCCTGATGCCTTTATAGTTCTCGCAGGTTCCGACGATCGTGTCACCACATATGGCGATGTCCGAGGCGACGAGTTCTCCGGTGACGAGGTCGAAGAAACGTCCGCCCTTGAGAACCATGTCCGCCGGTTCACGGCCCGTACCCTGATCGATGCGCGTTTCAAGTCTGGAATTCATGCGGGTTTCTTCGGCTCCTGGTTTACGTCGTATGCGAGAATTTTCACTATTTACATTCCAAGGTTGATTATTGGTCTATTCGAATTTATGCTTTGAGTTTTAAATATATCCGGAGTAAAATATTTTCATATTTGTGTTATCTAATCTTTCGAGGTCCAAGTTTAGGTAAAATCGGGAAGGCTTAACTTCACCTTTATATTTTAGGCGGTTGCGTGCCGACATTTTTTACGAATTACGGTTTCAGGTTATCATTCCCGGGAAGGAAAATAAAAGCATCTGATGCTCAAACGAATTTCCAGCCAGCAACTGACGATTGGCATGTTTATCGAAGCGGTCGAAGGAACGCTTTCGAACCAGGGATTTTTAAAGCGGCACCGCTTTCTTTTGCGGCACGAGGAATTAATGCGTCAATTGAAATTAAGCGGCGCCGAAAGCATTATCATCAATACGGCCAAGGGACATGATACCGAAGGCAGCGCGCGCTCCGCGGCCGTTTCGCCGCAATCGGACAATTGCCCGGAAACCGTCGCCGCCGTTACCCATGCCGTGCGCTCGGCCGCCGATGCGATCGCCGAGACCTTCGCCTCCGCCGAAGCTGGCGGCTGTGTTTCGTTGAAGGGCATGGCTGCCGCGGCGAGCAAGATTTCGGATGCGGTGCAGTCAAACCCGGCGATTTTCATCGGGGTCACCCGCCTGAAATCGAAAGACGAAACGACCTTCGTTCATTCGGTCTCCGTCAGCGGTCTGATGATTCTTTTCGGCAATTATCTCGGGTTGGACAGGGGAGCGGTCGATCTGCTCGGCATCAGCGGCTTGCTGCACGACATCGGCAAGGTGGAAATCCCCTCTTCTATCCTCAACAAGGCGGAGGGGCTGAGCGCCAATGAGCGGGAGATCATCAATCTTCACCCCGTATTCGGCCGGGATATATTGTCGCGCAATGCGCAGATGCCTGGCATGGTGCTTGATGTCTGCTTCAACCATCATGAGCGAATGGACGGCGGCGGTTATCCGAGTGGCCGTGCGGGCAGCGAGATCAGCCTTTACGCGCGTATCGCGGCGATCTGCGACGTTTATGATGCCGTCACTTCGGTCAGGCCCTACAAGAAGCCGTGGACTGCGAATGACGCGCTGACCTGGATGCTGCGGCGGGAAGGGCATTTCGACATGCAGCTTCTGAAGAAATTCGCGCTGTGTATTTCCGCCTCGCTGCCGAGGGGTTAGGTGCCGAAAATGATCGCCATGTTCAGGCTGTCGATGTATCGCCCGTCGATCAGAACGGCGTCACGGCCCCGGCCTTCATGCACAAAACCGATCTTTTCATAAAGCGCAATTGCTCTGGCATTGTCCGCATGTACGCTTAGCTCGACACGATGCAGCCCGCATTGACGGGCGGCATCGAGTGTCTGCCGCATCAGCCGTCCACCCAGCCCCTTGTCGCGATAGGCGGGCAGGATGCCCATGCCGAGCGTGCCGCAATGGGCGCGGGTTGCTCTGCTCTGGCGGCGAATATCGCACCAGCCGGCCACTTCGCCATCCGCAATCGCCACGAATTGCGGATGGTCGTTTTCAATCATGTCGAGAACGAAGGCGCGGACCGAATCGAGCGGCGGCGCCTCCAGGAAGCTCAGATATTTCCGCTCACGCGAAACCGTATCGAGAGCACGGTGAAAGCTTTCAACGTGCTCCGCCCGGATGGGTTCTATGGCAATGGCGCCGGCTGCGGCCATCATGCCGCCTTCGTCTTCGCCTTGCGGGTCAGATGCACCACGACGTTCTCGATCATGCGCATGCCGGCGTCCTGGCCGAGCGTCATGATCGATTCCGGGTGGAACTGAACGGCGGCTACCGGTTCCTTGGCGTGTTCGATGCCCATGATCGTGCCGTCCTCGCTTTCCGCGGTGATGATGAAATCACGCGGCAGGGTGGCAGGGTCGGCGAAGATCGAGTGGTAACGACCGACGGTCACTTCCTTGCCGAGACCGGAGAAGACGAGACCGGGTTCCAGCACGCGGATGCGCGAAGGCTTGCCGTGCATCGGCACTGCAAGCTGGCGCAACTCACCGCCATAGGCTTCCGCCAGAGCCTGAAGGCCGAGGCAGACACCGAAAATCGGCAGATCACGGGCGCGGGCGGCCTTGATCGTCGCCTTGCAGTCGAAATCCGTCGGGCTGCCGGGGCCGGGAGACAGCACAACGAGATCGGGCTGGAAGCGGTCGAACACGTCTGCGGCGACCGGCGATCTGACGGTGGAGACAGTGGCACCCGTCTGGCGGAAATAATTCGCCAGCGTGTGGACGAAGCTGTCTTCGTGGTCGACGAGCAGGATCTTGACGCCGGTGCCCACCTTGGCGGCATCGCGCTTGGTGGCCGCCGAGTTGGTGGCTTTTGCGTCACGAATGGCTGCGATCATGGCCGACGCCTTCAGTTCGGTTTCGGCTTCTTCTTCCTGCGGGTTGGAATCGTTGAGCAGCGTCGCACCCGCACGCACCTCGGCGATGCCGTCCTTGATGCGGATGGTGCGCAGCGTGAGCCCCGTATTCATGTCGCCGTTGAAGCCGACCATGCCGATTGCGCCGCCATACCAGGCGCGCGGGCTCTTTTCATGACCTTCGATGAAACGCATGGCCCACAGTTTAGGTGCACCGGTGACGGTGACGGCCCAGGCGTGGCTGAGGAAACCGTCAAAGGCGTCCATATCGTCGCGCAGGCGGCCCTCGATGTGATCGACGGTGTGGATGAGACGCGAATACATCTCGATCTGGCGACGGCCGATGACCTTCACCGAACCCGGCTCGCAGACGCGGCTCTTGTCGTTGCGGTCCACATCCGAACACATGGTGAGTTCGGATTCGTCCTTCTTCGAGTTGAGCAGTTTCAGGATCTGCTCGCTATCGGCAATCGGATCGTCGCCGCGCTTGATGGTGCCTGAAATCGGGCAGGTCTCGATGCGGCGGCCGGAAACGCGCACGAACATTTCCGGCGAAGCGCCGACCAGATATTCCTGATGGCCGAGATTGATGAAGAAGGAATAGGGCGAGGGGTTGATCGCCTTCAGGCGACGGGAAATCGCCGATGGATTGCTTTCGCAACGCTCCATGAACTTCTGGCCGGGAACGACTTCGAACAGGTCGCCGCGGCGGAAGCTTTCCTTGGCCTTCACGACAAGTTCGGAATATTCGCCGGGACGGTGATCGCCCTTGGGCGGGATCGTATCGGTGGTCTTGAAGGGATCGGGCGTGATGTCGGAGGACTTGCCGTCCGTCGTTACGCCGTCCTTTTCGAAATCGTAACGGTCGATCCAGGCCTTGGCGGAATAGTGGTCAACGACGAGGATTTCATCCGGCAGGTAGAGCACCATGTCGCGCTGATCTTCCGGGCGCGAAAGCGACAGCTTGATCGCGTCGAACTGGAAGGCGAGATCGTAGCCGAAGGCGCCGAACAGGCCGATGGCCGAATCCGCGTTCGAATAAAAAAGGTCGACGATGGCTCTGAGCGCCGTGAAGACCGTCGGGATTTTCGAGCGTTCTTCCTCGGTGAAGACGCGGTCCGGTTCGTTGACGGTAAGATCGAGACGGCGGGCGGAGGATGCGCCGAGCGTGAGATCGGGCGTCGCCTTCAGCTTTTCGGTGATGAAGCCGAGCAGCACTTCGCCACGGCCATTATAGGCCTCGATCCACATCTTGCGGCCAAAACAGGAAATGCCGAGCGGTGGGTCGATGATGGCCGTATCCCAGCGGGTGTAGCGGCCGGGATATTCATAGTTGGACGAAAAAACCGCGCCTCGGTGAGAATCGAGCTTTTCGATGTAATTATCGATGGCGCTCGCATAATCGGCGGGTCGACGCTTCCGGCTGACTTTTATGTCGCCTTTCGTCTCGTAGGTTTCCGCTCCGTCATCCTGAATGATCGTTACCATTTCTTTCGTACTTCCTGTTGTTCAGGCCCGATGACAGGCGGCAAAATAACAAAAAAGCCGCCTGAAAATTCGGGCGGCTTGGACTTTGTCTGAAGACATGACTGGTCAAGGCCGCGTAAAGCTGCTCCACCACCAGTTAGCAATGTTCATAGACACGATATTCATGGGAAAATTGTTAGCGTGCACGATCCGCCTTGGCAAGCGGATTTCGGTGAGGGAATGAACCTTAGGGGGCGCTGCTGCGTTGCTCTCCTGCCGAAACGGTCAGGAGTACCCCGTATAATGCTTCATCGCCTGTGTCTTCTGGTAGCCAGCCTTGCATTGATTTCCGCCTCGGAACCGCCCCCCCAGGTGCCTGTGCCACAGCCCAAGCCGGGTGAGGGGCAATCCTCCACCCCTTCGGAAAAACCATCGGACGGGAAGGCGCAAGACCCGGTGGAAGCGCCGAAACCGGTTCCGAAGCCGCAGGCTCCGGAAGAACAGAAACCGGATGGTGAAAAGACACCTGCTGATAAGAGTGCCGATGACGCGAAGGGGAAAAGCGAGGGCAAGGATGGCGGGGAACAACAGAAACCAGCTGACGAAGCGGCAAAACCGGAGAAACCACCGGAGCCGGTAAAGCCGGAAGACCCGGCAGCACTTGAGGCCTGCCTTGGTGCGCTGAAGGAAATCGGCGCGGAATTCAAAAAACTTGAGCCGATCCGTGACGAAGAACAGGGCTGCGGCGTTGAAGCGCCAATTGAGCTTTCCGTGGTTCTGCCTGATATAAAGCTTGAACCTTCAGGCACCATGCGCTGCGAAACCGCGCTTGCCCTTTCCCGCTGGACCAAGGAGATGGTGTTGCCGGCGGCGGCCCTTGCCCTGCCGGAGAAGAAGGTGACGGCGATCGCCAATGCCTCGACCTATATCTGCCGCAACCGCAACAGTGCGGAAAACGGCAAGATTTCCGAACATGCCAAGGGCAATGCGGTGGATATTTCCACGATTTCCTTCGACAAGGGCGAGCCGTTGGTGATGAAGCCGCGCGGCGAGGACGGAACGCCAGAAGGCGCCTTCCAGCGCACGATTACGGCCGCCGCCTGCCTGTTCTTCCGCACCGTTCTTTCTCCCGGCAGCGATGCCACCCATCAGGATCACCTGCATCTCGACGTCCTGGAGCGAAAGGGCGACTACCTTTATTGCCGGTGACAAAAAAGGGGCGACCCGAAGGCCGCCCCGACTGGAGGTGATGGTTCTGGCCCGGTTTTAGAATTTCTGGGTCAGAGAGATTTTGAAGCTGCGTCCGGCTTCCGTATAGAAGTCGACCGGCTGGTTGACGCTGCTGACGGTGTTGGGATTGACGTCACGAACGCCGACCGCATTCCAGTATTGCCTGTCGAACAGGTTGTAGATGCCGGCCTGGATGCGCAGGCCCTTGGTCTGTTCCGGCTCCCACCAGCCGGTCAGGTTGAAGATGCCGTAACCGGGTGCGTCAAAGGTGGTTGCGACCTTGTCGTCACGCATGCCGGAGGAGAAAATGCCGGTGAATTCCGTGCCCCAGGTTTCCTGCGCGTAGCCGATGCCGAGCACGGACTTGAACGGTGCCACCGTGCGGATGAACTCGTTGGTGTCTGTGTCCTTGCCATAGGCATAAGCAAGCGAGGCATGGGCGAAGAAGCCGTTTGCGAGGTCCTTGCGGACCTTGGCTTCCACACCGGAGATTTCAACATTGTTGCGGTTGCGATAGGTGAAGAGCGATCCGTTGCCCCTGCCGCCAAAGCCGGGGAACAGGGTCGTCGAGGTCGTGTACTGCTCGATGAAGTTCTTGTACTTGTTGTGGAACAGCGTCAGGCTTCCCGTGAGGTCACCGGAGGCATAGTTCGCGCCGATTTCAAAACCGTTGCTGGTCTCGGGGTTGAGGGCGGAATTGCCGACCACTGCGTAACCGGAGCTGACGTTGGAGAAGTTCAGGTACAATTCATTGATCGTCGGCGCACGATAAGCCATGGACCATTGTGCGAAGAGCTGAAGTTCCGGCGTCACGTCATAGGTGGCAAGCAGTTTTGGCGAGAAGCGCGAGCCGCTGTTGCCGCTCGGCAGGCCGAAGGTATTGTAGCCGCTGTTGCTGGATACCGAACCATCCGGATCGTAATCATAGGAATCGAAGCGCAATCCGGGGGTAAGGCGGAAGCCGTTGCCAAATGCGATTTCGTCATCGAGATAGAGGCCGAGGCTCTTGCCGCTCACGTCAGGCATGTCTGATTGCGACGAAGAGGTTGAACCAGCCGTGTTGGCGAAAAGCTCCTGGCTGAAATCGGTCGTCATGGCGTTGCCGCCGAAACGGACCGTGTGCTGCACGCCGCCGAGTTCGAAACCGGATTCAAGGCCGCCAACGATGCCGAATGCGCTGTTGCGCATGCTGTCTTCGCGAATATAGAGCGAATTGTTGGTCAGTCGGTCTCCGGCGCCGGATTCCTTGGAAAGACGCGTCCAGTAAAGCGAAAGATTGGCGGCGTCGATGAAGCCGTCGGTCGAGGGCGCTTCGTATTCGTAATCGAGGGATACGCGATCACGCTCGGTATCCTCGTAGCCCCTATAGTCGCCAATGCGGTAGGTCGATCCCGAAACGCTGACGCCCTGCAGGGTCTTCATGTCGCTGCGGTTTCTCAGCGAATAGCGCTCGGCTGTCAGGCCGATGCGATGGCCGCCTTCAAGATCCTGACGGATCTTGAACATCAGGTTGCTTTCATAGGTGTCGGCGGGATTGGGCTTGGTGCGGCGCGTGCCGTAGATATCGGCTGTGCCCTTGTTGTCCGTCTCGTTGCCGCGCTTGTAGGAACCCTGGAACAGGACCGAAGTGTTCTCGATCTTCTTGGCGACGGCGAGGGATCCGCCGACGCTTTTGTCTTCGCTGTCATAGGTGGTCTTGGCGACACCGCCCCAATCCCTGCCTTCGCCGATCAGGTCTTCCGGCTCGAGCGTGCGTAGCACCAGCGCGCCGCCGAGAGCACCGGAGCCGATACGGCTGGAATCTGCGCCGCGCACCACGTCAACCGTCGAGAGCGAGGAAAAATCGAAGCTCGAACTCGTATCGCTGAGGGTGGTGGTTGCCTGTCCCTGGCGGGCGAAATTATTGAAGTAGGGGACGGGAATATTGTCAATCAGCGTTACGACACGCGCGCCGCCGAGGCCGCGAATGAACAAGCCGCCGGGCCGGCCGGGCTTGGAATCCACATAATCGACGCCCGGTTCCGTGCTGTTGCCGAGGTCCTTGATGCTGCCGATGTCCTTCTTGCGGATGTCTTCCGCCGTGGTCTGGCTCGCCAGTGGCGTGTCGGCGGCGGCATTGGCGCTTTTGACGCGCTTGCCCTTGACGACGATCCTTTCAAGCGTGGTAGCGCCGTCCGCCTGCGACGCGGCATCCTGTGCCCGTGCGGGGCCGGCAAGCGGCAGAAGAGACATGGCAGTGCACAGAAGCAGCGCGGAATGGGTGCGCGAGATGGACATTAAGTACCCCCGGTAGGCGCACGGATAGACACGGCGCGCGAAAACGCGCCGCACTTGTGCGCGGCTTAAAATGTTCTGAATTGTTACGGGCGAGCCGATAAGCGAGGACTAGAAAACATGATGATAACTGTCAACATATTATATATGACTTTTAGCATCATGTTTTAAAGCATAACGGTATGTTGCAGAAATGTTACGGGCCGCCGTGGCGTCTTCCAGGTGCTGAATGCGGCAAAAACGCCACGGTGCCGCCAAAGTCCCGACATTGCCGCTTGCTAGGATATTCGCAGCCAGTTTACATGGCGAAAGAAAGCATGCTCCAACAATAAACAGATTATTAATCGGATACGGAAATGAAGTCTCTTGAACTGCTCGTCGAGCGGATCATCCTCTCCAGCCGCTGGCTGCTCGTCGTTTTTTATCTCGGGCTTGTCGCGGCGCTGGCGGTTTATGCGTTTTCCTTCGCGCTCAAGTTCCTGAAGGTTGCAAAGAACGTCTTTATTTACGACGAGTCGGATATGATCCTCGCCATGCTTGGGTTGATCGATGCGGCGCTGGTCGCCAGCCTGATCGTCATGGTGATGATTTCCGGTTACGAGAATTTCGTCAGCCGCTTCGACAATGCGGATGACGAGGTTTCTTTTCTGGGCAAGCTCGACGCCGGCAGTCTGAAGATCAAGGTCGCGTCGTCGATCGTGGCGATTTCGTCGATCCATCTGCTGCAGATATTCCTCAACGCCAACCAGTATTCGGACAGCAAGCTGATGTGGTTCACCATCATCCATCTGGCTTTTGTCGTCTCGGCGGTTATGCTCGGTTTTCTGGAAAAACTGATGGCCAAGCCGAAGGACAAGTCCGAAAACCCCGCGCTTTAATCCAGGTGGTCCGCCCGTCATGAAGGTCGCAACCGTCTTCGCCTCTGCTGTCTGTTCCTCACATTGGGACATTTTGCGCCCATCGGGTGGTGGTGGCTGAATGTCGAAGACGGAGCGCCAGGCCAGACTTTGCCGTGACCTGTCCGCCGCCGCCGACAGGCAGCAATGGTTGATGGCGCTGCAAGAGGTAATGCACGCATTCGGCTATGCGCATGTGACGCTGATGAAATTACCCGGTGGCAGCAATGCCTATGCCTTGCCAACAGTTGTGGAAAGCACCCTGCCGGTCTGGGTTGTGAATGCGATGACCGCGAATGGCGCGCTTGGCGAGTGTCCGGTTATCAAGCGCGGCGCCTCATCGATGATGCCGCAATACTGGTCGCTGGAAGACGCGGATATTGCCTGCGGAACGCTGGCGGAAGCGGGGGCCTCGCTCGGCAGCATCGGCATCACCTCCGGTCTCATGGTGCCAGTGAGCGGCATGAGCGGAAACCGGCATCTGATGAATTTTGCGGGTGATCGTGATACCCTGTCACAGGCATCGCTGAATGAGCTGGGCATGATCGCGCTGCATGCTCTGGAGGTCTATGATCGTCTTTGCCGCATCGGCTCCAAAGGCCCGTCGCCCCTCACGAAACGGGAGCTTGACGTGGTGCGCTGGACCGCGCAGGGCAAGACCTCCGTGGAGATTGCCGAGCTTCTCTCCATCTCGGAGCACACCGTCAATACCTATATGAACAATGCCATGCGCAAGCTCGACTGCGTCAACCGTACGCAGCTGGTGGCAAAAACCATACGTCAGCGCCTGATAGATTGAGCCGGCCGCAAAGAGCCGGCTCCCTTGTCAGCGGTCGAGAACGGAACGGAGCTCGACGAGGTTGGAGCGCACCCGCAGCACGTAAAATCCCATCGTGGCGAGATGCGAGGGCATGATCCAGCCGCTTTCCTCACCGTTGGAAATGATCGCCGGCTGGATGCGAAGGGCCGCGCGGGTCTGCGCCAGCGTGTCGTTCCACAGGTTGGTCAGGTTGCGCTCGCGGATGACCTGCGCGAAGTCCGATCCGGCGGCGGAAAGCACGCCGTAATATCCGTAGAGCTGGCCATAAGCGAACCAGAAACGGTCATCGGCGCGGGTGTCGAACCAGCCGCCATTATAATTCTCCGAACGCTCGCGCAGAATTGCAGAGGTGGAGCCGATATCGCCGGCGATGCGGTCGATGAACTGGATCAGGTTGTCGGCGCGGGTATCGAAGACGGCCTTGCAGGCGGTCAGTTCGCCATTAAAGGCCTGGAAGCTGCGGATCGCGGCGCGGTAATAGCTGGGCGTCGGCGTCTTCGGGCCGAAGGGATCAAGGCCGAAATACCAGGAATATTCGCTAAACTGCATGTT
>CAACWB010000341.1_pt1 | contig 26597 bp, 28 predicted proteins | sample 2275501 | NCBI WGS metagenome assembly CAACWB01 (sample SAMEA5312444, study PRJEB27640) | indoor metagenome | biome: indoor environment; feature: controlled; material: polymer antistatic dissipative epoxy resin | place: Italy | collected 2014-05-27 | reverse complement strand
CCTGCCGCGAAGGCCTCGTTTCTCAAGTCACCCCTCATAGCTATGCCCCGCCTTCAACCCCTCACGCACACGATGCGCAATCGCAAGGAACTCCGGCGTTTCCCTGATCTCAAGCGGCCTCTCCCTCGGCAAGGTGGACGTAATCACATCCGTCACCCGACCCGGCCGCGGCGACATGACGACGATTTTCGTCGAGAGATAAACGGCTTCCGGAATGGAATGGGTGACGAAGCAGATGGTCTTGCCGGTCGTATCCCAGAGTTTCAGAAGTTGTTCGTTGAGGTGATCGCGGACAATTTCGTCCAGCGCGCCGAAGGGCTCATCCATCAACAGCAGGTCGGCGTCGAAAGCGAGCGCGCGGGCGATGGAGGCGCGCTGCTGCATGCCGCCGGAAAGCTGCCAGGGGTACTTCTTGCCGAAACCGTTGAGGTTGACGAGGTCCATCGTGCGGTCGATGCGTTCGCGTTGCTGGGCTTTGGTGTAACCCATGATTTCGAGCGGCAAGGCGATGTTCTTTTCGATGCTGCGCCAGGGATAAAGCGCTGCGGCCTGAAAGACATAACCGTAGGATCGGTCTTGCCGGGCGTTTTCCGGCGTCGTGCCGTTGACGGTGATCTCTCCCGACGTGTGTTTTTCGAGATCGGCGATGACCCTGAGAAAGGTGGTCTTGCCGCAACCCGACGGACCGATGAAGGAGACGAATTCGCCCTTGCCGACCTCCAGGTCGACATTGGACAGCGCATGTACCGGGCCATCCCCCGTTTCGAAGGTGAGGCCGAGATTTCTGGCGGAAACGACGGAATAGGGGGAGGCCGGATTCATCGTGGCTTGGTTTCGCTTTCCATCAGGGCCGCGCGCGCCAGTGGCAGCATGCGGGTTTCGGTGAGTCTGGCGATCGGCAGATCGGGTTTGGCGTCGAGATCGAGCCAGCGCACTTCCTCGATTTCCGCCTGCGGCAGGACCTCGGTATGAAGTCTGGCTGTAAAAGCATGGGCGACGACATCTGCCCCCGGCTCATTGGCGGCTTCCTCGCGAAAAACGCCCTCATAACGAACGGCATGCTCGGGCAACATCAGGCCGATTTCCTCGGCAAGTTCGCGGTGAAGCGCCTGTTGCGGTGTTTCGCCCGGGTCGATCTTGCCGCCCGGTTGCATGAATTGCGTGGTGCCGCGCTTGCGCACCACCAGCATCTGCCGCCGCTCGTTTAAAAGAACGGCAGCGGCGATGATGATCTCACGTCTTGCTTCGGTGCTCATGGTTACACGCCCGATGCCGGGATGCCGCTGCGTTCCACCCGGCGTGGCGAAACGAGTTCCTTCCAGGTGGAGAGCGCGCGGCTGACGGCGGGGTAGGGGTCGCGGGCGACGAACTGGCCGTGGCCCGGCTGTGTTTCGATGCTGCCCTCCTCGATGCTGACGAGACCGCGCGACAGGGTGAAGCGCGGCAGTCCCCTGATCTTTTGTCCCTCAAACACGTTGTAATCGATGGCCGACTGCTGGCTCGCCGCGCTGATGGTCTTTTTCAGTGCCGGATCCCAGACGACGATATCGGCATCGCTGCCAACGAGGATTGCGCCCTTTTTCGGATAGATGTTGAGGATCTTGGCGATGTTGGTGGAGGTGACGGCGACAAATTCGTTCATCGTCAGGCGTCCGGTCGCCACACCATGGGTCCAGAGCAGCGGCATGCGATCTTCCAGCCCGCCGGTGCCGTTCGGTATCTTGCGGAAATCACCGATACCGAAACGTTTCTGCTCGGTGGTGAAGGCGCAATGGTCGGTCGCCACGCATTGCAGCGAGCCGGAGGCCAGACCCGCCCAGAGGCTGTCCTGATGCTGCCGGTTGCGGAAGGGCGGCGACATCACCCGGCGGGCGGCGTGATCCCAGTCGGCATTGGCATATTCGCTTTCATCGAGGATCAGGTGCTGGATCAGCGGTTCGCCATAGACCCGCATGCCGTTTTGCCGGGCGCGGCGGATCGCTTCATGGGCCTGCTCACACGATGTGTGGACGACATAAAGCGGCGCACCCGCCATATCGGCGATGATGATGGCGCGGTTGGTTGCTTCACCCTCCACGGAGGGAGGACGGGAGTAGGCGTGCGCCTCCGGCCCGACATTGCCTGCCGCCATCAGTTTTTCCTGCATCTGCGCGACGATATCGCCGTTTTCCGCATGCACGAAGGGAATGGCGCCCAGTTCGGCGCAGCGCGAAAAGGAGGCGAACATCTCGTCGTCATTCACCATCAGCGCGCCCTTATAGGCCATGAAGTGCTTGAAGGAGTTGATGCCCTTTTCCCGAACCACCGTCTTCATCTCGTTGAAGACCTGCTCGCCCCACCAGGTGACGGCCATGTGGAAGGAATAATCGCAATTGGCGCGTGTCGCCTTGTTGTCCCATCGTTGCAGGGCATCGAGAAGCGACTGCCCCGGCTCCGGCAGGCAGAAATCCACTACCATGGTGGTGCCACCGGCGAGCGCCGCCCGCGTGCCGCTCTCGAAATCATCGGCGGAATAGGTGCCCATGAAGGGCATTTCCAGATGCACATGCGGATCGATGCCGCCGGGCATGACATAACATCCGGTGGCATCGAGCACCGTGCCGCCCGTCAGATCGGGCCCAATCCCGGTGATCCTGCCGCCTTCGATCTTCACATCGGCCTTGTAGGTCAGGTCGGCGGTGACGATGGTGCCGTTCTTGATGATGGTGGCGGTCATTCCACGATCTCCGCCGTCTCCAGCACCGCATGCAGCAGCACGTCGCAGCCGGCCTTTGCCCATTCCTGCGAAATCTCTTCCGCCTCATTGTGGGAAAGCCCGTCCACGCAGGGGCAGAAGATCATGGTGGAGGGGGCGACCCTTGCCGTCCAGCAGGCATCGTGGCCGGCGCCGGAGATGATGTCCATGTGGCTGTAGCCCAGTCTTTCGGCGGCGGCGCGCACGCGGCCGACCAGCACCGGATCGAAGGTGACGGGGTCGAAATGGCCGATGGCCTCGATCGTGCAGCCGACGCCGAGTTCTTCGGCGATAACAGGCACCTCGCGCTCGAAAATGGCGCGCATGCTGTCGAGTTTCGCCTGTGAGGGGGTTCTGAGGTCGATGGTGAAGACCACCTTGCCGGGCAGCACATTGCGGGAATTGGGGGTGAAGATCATCTGGCCGACGCCGGCGACGGCGCCCGGCTGGTGGGCCATCGCCACTTCCTGCACCTTTTCGAGAATGCGGGCGGCGGCAAGGCCGGCATTGACGCGCATGGCCATCGGGGTGGAACCGGTATGGGCTTCCTTGCCGGTTAACGTCACTTCCAGCCACCATAGCCCCTGGCAATGGGTGACGACGCCGATCTGTTTGCCTTGCGCCTCCAGGATAGGTCCCTGTTCGATGTGATATTCGAAATAGGCGTGCATTTCGCGCGCGCCGACGTCTTCTTCGCCCAGCCAGCCGATGCGCTTCAGTTCGTCACCATAGGTCTTGCCGTCGGTGTCGGTACGGCTATAGGCGTAGTCGAGATCGTGGATGCCGGCAAAGACGCCTGATGCCAGCATGGCGGGCGCAAAACGTGCGCCTTCCTCGTTGGACCAGTTGGTGACGGTGATCGGGTGTTTGGTCCTGATATTGAGGTCATCAAGGCTGCGCACCACCTCCAGCCCGGCCAGCACGCCAAGCACGCCATCGAACTTGCCGCCCGTCGGCTGGGTGTCGAGATGGCTGCCGATATAGACGGGAAGCGCATCCGGGTCCTCGCCCGGGCGGGTTGCGAACATGGTGCCCATGCGGTCGACGCCCATCGTCAGCCCGGCCGCTTCACACCAGCGCTGGAACAGGCTGCGGCCTTCCCCATCCTCATCGGTCAGAGTGCGGCGATTATTGCCGCCGGCGATGCCGGGGCCGATCTTCGCCATGTCCATCAGACTATCCCACAGACGGTCGCCATTGACCGTCAAGTTCTTACCCGCCGCCATGAAATGTCGTCCTCACCTGTTTTGTTTTTATCGAAGCAAAGCTTGTGCCGTTCCCGTTTTTGCCGACTAAGATAACAGCCATTGCCTTGTGCTGGCGATGATGGATAAATTGACCGGCTGGTAAACAATGCAAATTTGCGATGACGTCAGCAAGGGACTTTCGTGACGAATCGCACTAATTTTGCCCAAACTGTACGCGTCGATTATTTTTTAATCATACTGTAGCGGCAATTGCATCGAAAAGAAACAGAGAGCAGAGAATGGCCATACCGCGCGCAGCGAAAACACAGAAGCGGACCCGCATTCAGGAGGAAAAGCAGGAAGCTATCCTCGAGGCAGCGCTCAGCGTATTTTCCATCAACGGCTTTCGTGGTTCCACCATAGACCAGATTGCCGAGGCGGCCGGCATGTCCAAGCCGAATGTGCTTTATTATTTCCGCACCAAGGAGGCGATGCATCGCGCGCTTATCGAGCGGGTGCTGGATACATGGCTTGATCCGCTCAGGGCTTTTGACGCCGAGGGCAATCCGGAAAGCGAAATCCGCTCCTATATTCGCCGCAAGCTGGAAATGTCGCGGGATTTCCCGCGTGAAAGCCGGCTGTTCGCCAATGAAATCCTGCAGGGCGCGCCGCATATCGAGGATGAGCTTAAAGGACCGCTGAAGCAACTGGTGGATGAAAAGGCCGAGGTGATCCGTGCCTGGGTGAAGGCCGGCCGGATCGCCAAATGTGACCCCTACCATCTCATCTTCTCGATCTGGTCGACCACCCAGCACTATGCGGATTTCGATGTGCAGGTGCGGGCGGTGCTGGGTGACAAAAACGGCGGCGATGGTCGTTTTGAAGATGCGGCCCGGCATCTGGAGCAGCTTTTCATGGGTGGATTGCGGCTAAACGGCTAAGCGGGATGGGGTCTCGCGAATATGTGATCGATGTTTTGCGTCAAAACATGAGGAAAATGATCACCTTTATACTTTACTCCAAAACTCATCTTTATTATGGTGCCGCTATCCCGAACGTCCGGGGCATGAAAAATCAACCGGCAGGTGAGGGAATGGCACGCAAGGAAAAGAAGAAGGCCGAACGCGGCGGCAAGCAGGGCAAGGGCGCGCCTCAAAACGAAAAGGACGTGGCCGAACAGCAGCTTTCCGGGCCGAAGAGCTTTCTTTATGTTGGCGGCCGTGACTGTCAGGTTGCCCATCTTCGCCAGATCGCCAGCAATTTCGGCGCCGAACTTATCCATCACGATGGGGGATTGCGTGAGGCGGTGTCGCGCATCGATACCGTTCTTCCTTCCGTCGACTGCGTTTTCTGCCCGATCGACTGTATCAGCCACGATGCGTGTCTGCGGGTGAAGTCGGGTTGCAAGAAATTCGGCAAGACGTTCATTCCGCTGCGCAATGGCAGCAAATCCAGTCTGGAGCGGGCGCTGCAGACGATGAATGAACGGACCTCCGGCGATGAGCGACGAGCGCAATAATTTCCATGATGATGAGCCCGCGGCAGCAGAAGCCTGCCGCGTGGAACTGCACAAGATGGCTGAACAGGGCGCCGATCCGGCCCTGACGGACATGTATGAAATCGTCGGCGAACGGGAGCGGCGCAACCGTGCGGCGGCGGCCGACAGCAATGTGGTGGTCTTTCCCCATCTGCGTACCCGCCAGCCCGGCGAAACGCCGTCCTTCGCCCTGGGCGAAGCGGCTGAAGGCGGCCGCAACATCCTGTCATTTCGCTGGACGCGGCGTTAAGGCCGATCAGCCTTTCGGCTTCAAAAATGCCCCGGCGCAGAGCACGAGCCACCCGGCAATCATGCCGAGGCCACCCGTGGGCGCGGCGAAGGGAAACAGGCTGTGGCCGGAAAAATGCCTGACGACGAGATCGCCGACGAAGACCGCCGTGCCGAGGCCGAGGATCAGGCCCGCCGGAATGGCCGTTCTGATGCGATCCGCGCCGATATGGAGCGCCACCAACACCGGGGCATGCGCCAGCGCCATGGCTGAGGCATTGCCCAGCATATAGGTTTCGCCCGTGTGGGTGGCGGCGGCGGCAAGCATCACACCGGCAGCCCCAAGCAAACCGCCCAGCAGCAGAATGAAAGATCGCAACCGTTCGCGCGGCACTGTTGCGTCTGTCGAACTTCCGTCGCTCATGCTTGAATTGCTCATGGGCTGTCCGCCTCCTGGTTCTGCATGTGAAAGGCCAGCCGCTCCACCGGCGCCCAGATGATCTCGCGCAGCTTCGGGTTCTCGATGGTTTCATCCATGGCGCGGCGGAAGCAGAGCAGCCATTCGTCGCGCTCGGCAGGGCCGATGGGCGCGACGAAATGGCGGCGGCGCAACATCGGATGGCCGTGTTTCTCGACATAGACGGGCGGTCCGCCAAGATATCCCGTCAGATAATCGTAAAACTTCGCTTCACTACCGGAAAGATCGGCAGGGTGAATGGCACGGCAACGCGCCGCCTCCGGCAGGGTGTCCATCAATTCATAGAAACGCCTGGTCAGGGCCTTGACGGTCGCATCGCCGCCGATCGCTTCATAAAGGGTAATGGTCTCGCCGCTCATCGTCCGCCTCATCTGGCCCTTCGGTCCTTATCGCTTTCTCAAGCGGGAAGAGCAACAGGGAAAGGCGGGATGCGACATTTGGGACATTGTGCCGATAGAAACCTCAGTTTTCGGGCCCGACGGATCGTTGAATAGCCTGAACGGCTATTTTGAGTGGCGCGACATGTTCGGTCACCACGGCCCAAACCACATCGTCCGCGATCTTGTGGTATTCATGGCGGAGAATATTGCCGATTCCGAAAATCTGTTTCCATGGAATGTCCGGCGCGAGGTTTAGCAATTCCTCCGGTATGTGTCGCGATGCCTCTGAAACGATCTCCAGAGCGCGCTGTACAGCAAGCTTGAGGAGCCAATTTTGCTGGAAATCAGCAAGCGACAGGCCTGCGGTGTGGGTCTCAATACCGTTTATGGCCTCCAGAATTTCGGCGAGAACCGGCCCGACCCTGCGTCTGGTCATCAAAATATCCGTACGGCGGATTGCTCGATGTCATTCCGGAGCAGCGGATGGAGGCTGTTGCGTGTTGTCACGTCGACTTCCACGGCTAATTCCTCTTCCAGAAACTGCTTGATACCGACGAGATCGATCAACGAGAAACGGCGGCCCGGATCATAGTCGATGAAGATGTCCAGATCGCTGGAGGCAAGGGCCTCATCGCGGGCCGTCGATCCAAAAAGATAGAGCGACGTCGCGCCCATGCTTTTCACTGCATGGGCGTGTCGCTTGAGTTTTCTTATTGCGTCCGTTCTCTTCATGCGCGCAGCTTACACCATCGCGTATGCGGCATCCACTCTCACCCAAAATTGCGGATGAGATCGAGCCCCTTGTTCAAAAGCGTTTCGGCTTCGTCCTGATTGGCGGCTTCGACGTAGCAGCGCATTTCCGGCGCGTTGCCGGAAGGGCGGAAGTGGATGGTGCTGCCGTCGGTGAGCGCCACGCGCAGGCCGTCGATGTCGCTGAGCGTCTTGACCTTGCCGACCGGGGCAAGGAAAGCCTCGAGATTGTCGCGAGACGCGCGCAGATGCGTCATCAGGGCGGCGCTTTTTTCCTGGGCGAAATTCTCTAGACGGTCGGCGGCGGCGACTGGCAGATTGTAGGCGGCGGCGATCTCCGACAGCGGCTTTTTCTGCTCGGCCGACAGAAGCAGCACAGCGAGAACCGGCAGGAAGCTGTCACGCGTCGGTAGTGGCGAAACTGCCCTTCCATTGAGCGTGAATGCCGAAGCCGTCAGCAGGCCGCCATTGGCTTCGAAGCCCATGACGCCGTTTCTGCCGGCGGCAAGCGCCTCTGCCATGCCGGCGATGACGAAAGGCGAGCCGACCTTGGTGCGAACGACCTCGAAGGAACCGCTCGCTTCAATGCCGGAATTGGAGGTGACGGGGGTGACGACCACGCCGGCATCGAGGAAATTGGCGGTGATGAGCCCGATCAGGTCGCCGCGCAGCGGCACGCCGTTCTCATCGGCAAGCAACGGGCGATCACCGTCACCGTCAGCGGAAACGATGGCGTCGAGACCATGCTCCGGGGCCCACTTCCTGAGAAGCGCCAGCGTTTCCGGCGAGACCGCCTCGGTATCAACAGGAATGAAGGTCTCCGAGCGACCGAGCGCCACGACGTTAGCGCCATAATGGGCGAGAACGTCGACGAAGAGATCGCGGGCCACGGTGCTGTGCTGGTAAACACCGATCTTGAGGCCCGACAATGCCTTTTCCGGCAGAAGGGCGATGTTGCGTTCGTAAAACAGTTCGGCTGCGGTTGCGGAATGGTCTTCCGCCGTCGCGGCCTCGTCGCTGATGCCTTCCGCTTCGACTTCGGCTGCAAGGGCGGCGATTGCCGTTTCATCCTGCTTGTCGATTTCGCCGTCCGGGCGATAGAATTTGATGCCGTTGCGATCGGCCGGAATGTGCGAGCCGGTGATCATCAGCGCGCCGGCCTTCAACGACAGGCCGTAAAGCGCCAGAGCGGGTGTCGGCACGGTGCCGCAATCGAGGGGGGTAAGACCGGCGTTTTTCAGCGCGGCGATGCAGGTTGCCGAAACATCGGGGCTCGAATCCCGGAAATCGCGGGCCACGAGAATGGGGTCGCCCGCCTTTGCCTGACCCGATGTGAGAAGGTGCCTTGCAAATGCCGTGGCATACACGGCCGAGGCTTTTCCCTTCAGATCGACAGAGAGGCCGCGAAGGCCGCTCGTTCCAAATTTCAGGCTCATGCCAAACTCCGTTTCGATAAAATCTTTGAGGTTCAAATGGATAATGCAAAAATATAACGCCTGAAAGAACCGTATCGATCCATTCACGTCAATCCTCTCTTTCATGATGGACGCGAATGGGCGATGATTGCGGGGATGAAGCGGGTAACTTAAAATTCACCCGTCATATTTAAACTTGTCCGTCTATAGCGGCTGTGGCGACGATGGAAACCATCTGTTGCCGGCCTTTTTGTGGTTCATTCGAGTTGGATTGGCTGATGTACAGGCTTCAAAAGGCGGGACATAAGCAGGCACGTCCGCTTGATGAAAAAACGGCGCCCGCCGCGAGAACCCACGGTTCCCTGCTGGACGATCTGGTGGATGAGGACGAGGTTTTCGAACGCACGGTGCTGAAAGAACATCTGGAGCCGAAACCGGTCGCCGCAGCAGAGCCGGCTCCAGCCGAAAAGCCAGTGAAACCATCCTCGCCGACCGGTAGTCTGGCGGCCGCGCTGCCGGGCCTGAAATATATCGACAGGATCGGTGTGGACGATATCCTCATCTGGCTGCGTAACGGCATTGTCTGGATCGTGCTGGCGATCATTCTCTGCGTCGCCGCCGCACTTACCTATGCTTCCATGACGCCGCCGCGTTACACCGCCTATACGGATATCGTCGTTAATCCCTCCAATCTCAACGTCGTCAATGACGGCGTGTTTTCACCGAGCCAGCAGCGCGACACCCAGATCCTCGAAGTGGAAAGCAAGCTGCGCACCATCACCTCGCGCAACGTGCTGGCACGGGTGGTGGATGAGCTGAAGCTCGATCAGGATGCCGAATTCATCAGCCCGCCGCCGCTTGCCCGGCTGAAGGCGATGTTTTCGTCGAAGCCGGAAGATGGCGACAACCGGGTCGGGGCGCTCCGTTCCCTCGGCGACCGGGTGGCGGCGGAACGCGATCCGCGCTCCTTCGTGGTGACGCTCTCGGTCTGGACCAACGATGCGGAAAAATCCGTGACGGTTTCCAAGGCCATCGTCAAAGCCTTTGAAAGCGAGTTGTTCCAGACGACCTCCGACAGCAGCCAGCGCGTTGTCGACGATCTCAAGAAACGGCTCGAGGAGATGCGCGAGAACGTGACGGCTGCCGAAAAGCGGGTGGCGGATTTCCGTCGTGAGAACGGGTTGCAGGAAAATAACGGCCAGCTGGTCAGCAATCTCGCCTCCGGCGAACTGAACGCGCAGGTTCTTGCGGCACAGCAGCGCGTCATTCAGGAAGAATCACGTCTGAAGCAGATGGAAGCGGCGATTGCCCAGAACCGCACGCAGAGCGATGCCATCTTCGACAGCCAGACCATGAACACCATCCGCGCACAATATAGCACCCTGCAGCAGCAGATCGGCGCGATGACGCTGACCTATGGCGCGCGGCATCCGCGTCTGGCAACCGCAGGGGCGGAGCGCGCCATGCTGGAACGCGGCATGGCGGATGAAGCGCGGCGCATCCTGCAGGCGGCCAAGACCAATGTCGCCGAGGCCCGCTCCTCGCTCGATGCCCTCAGATTGAAGGCGGTAGCGGAACGGGCCAACGTCTTCACCGACAACGAGGCGCAGGTGCGGCTCAGGGATCTGGAGCGCGACGCCAATTCGGCCGCCGCGATCTACGAGACCTATCTTACCCGCTCGCGCCAGCTTGCCGAACAGCAGTCGATCGATTCCACCAATGTGCGGGTAATTTCACAGCCTGTCGCCCCGAATTCCAGAAGCTGGCCGCCAGGCAAGCTGACCTTCCTGATTGCCGGTGGCGCAGGTGGTCTGTTCCTTGGTCTCGGCATTGCCGGGGCGCTCGGGCTCTGGGGTTATCTGCGCCGCAACGACCACGATGAAAGTGCTGCGCGATACGCCTGATGAGGCTGGCCCGCTGCGCCTATTCTTCCGAAATCAGGCCGTCATACACTTCGAGCAGGGCAGCGGCGATGGCAGCACCCAGCGCATTGCCTGCATCCCGAATGCCAGCCTCGTCGCCGTCGCGGACCGAAATGGCGAGATCGGACGCTTCGTTGGCGACGATTTCCTTTGCCCGTTCTATTGCCCAGAGGCCGAAATCGCCGCGGTTGTCGATCGAGATGGTTTCCATGGCCGGGACCTTTTCTGTGGTGTGGTTTCGCCGTTCCTTAACCCATCGGCCGGGAAACCGGAATAGGCGGAAAGCGTGGTCTCAACCTCCGGGCGTGTAAATCGTCCGCTTCAAACGATGGGTTTATAAAAATATTAATGATAGTTCTTCGTAGTGTTTGAAGCCTTATACCTTAAGCATATGTGTGACTATAACAATGAAACGATGCCTATCTTGGACACCGGACAGATTATGACAGGGAGCGAAATGCCGGATGCGAAAGGGCCGAACACGACCTGGCCCGTCATTCCGCTTGCGGCTTTACCCATCACTGACGCGACGATAGAAGAAACGGCTGAGGATTTCATCCTGCGGGCGGGGCACGTGCGCGCTGTCGGCGCAAGGCCGTTCTATTCGACCTCGGCGAACGGTCAGGTCATCGCGCTCTGCCATCACGACAGGGAATTTGACGCCATGCTGCGGCAGGCGGACCAGATTCACGCCGACGGCATGTCACTGGTCATCTTTTCCCGCACGTTCTGCCCGAATGCACTGCGCGAACGCGTGGCCACGACGGATCTCGTTCATGCGGTTGCCCGCCGGGCCGAAGAGACGGGTGCGCGGTTTTATTTCCTCGGTGGCTCCGAAGAGGTCAACCGCGCCGCGGTGGAGGAAATGCAGAGGCTTTATCCGCGCCTGGTTTTTTCCGGGCGGCGCAACGGTTATTTCAGCCGGGACGAAGAAGAGGCGATCCTTGCCGATGTCGTCGCATCGCAGACCGATATTCTCTGGGTCGGCTTCGGGATTCCGCTGGAGCAACGCTTCGTTTCGCGCAATCTGGACAGGCTTTCCGGCATTGCCGTGGTCAAGACGTGCGGTGGTCTGTTCGATTTTCTCGCCGGCAAGAACAGCCGCGCGCCGCAATGGATGCAGGATATGGGGCTGGAATGGCTCTACAGGGCGATGCTTGAGCCGAGACGCCTCGGCAAACGTTACCTGCTGACCAATCCCATCGCTATATATTCGCTTCTGAAACACAGTTACCGGGCTTCGGGACGCTGACGAAGCGGAGAGGAAGACGGCGGTTTTGCCGTCCTCGGTTTTGCCATTCTCAGTTTTGCCATTCTCAGTTTTGATTGCGCAGCGGATTTTTTGAAAGCCGCGCGCTCCAATCTATATGAGATCATCCTAACGTATTGAAACGATGCGCCTCGCCGCTAAAATACGTTGCAACTGGGCGCAACGGCGTTACACTGGGGAAATATTATAAATTTATTCGAATCAGAGATATTTGAGGGCAGCGATGGTCATTACGTCCATTTCTCTTTTTGTCTATGGGATTGGCACTGTTACCTCTCTCGCCATGACCTATATTGAAGGCGCCCGCCGCGACAGGGATTGGGATTTTTATCGGGTGACCGGTATCGTTCTTTGTTTCTTGTGGCCGGTTCTCGTTCCGGTTCTCATTCTTGCAGCCGTGTTTTCTTCCTTCGGTTTCCAGAAACGCATGAATGCGATTTCGCTGGGCAGGGAAAAAACGCTGAGCTGACACGGGTGCCCGTAATGAGGAATATCAGGCCTTTTTCACCGGCGCCTTATAGGGCGTGAGCGTGATGCCCAAGCTCGCCATCACGCGGCCGATGGACATCAGCGGCGGATGGGTGGCAGGCAAAAGCGCCCCGGTTTTCAGGAAAGCGGCAATGGCGCGGATGAGCGACAGGCACAGGCTGACGACGTTTTTGGCGGCAAGCAGCAGTCCACCCTTGAGGCCAGGGCGGCGAGCGCGGTCGATGCTATAATTGATGATGCCGGTTCTTAGCGAGCGCTCCATGATCCAGCGCGGCGCCATGCGGTTTTCCGGCACATATTCGATGATGAGGGCTTGAGCGTTCCAGGCGAATTTGAAACCGGCCTTACGGCAGCGGGTGAAGAAATCCATATCACCACCGCCGAGGAAATTGAACCGCACGTCGAATTCCGGTTTTGACAAGCTTTCGAAAACTTTCCGCGAAATCAGGCAATTGCCCGATCCGTGGATCTGCTCGACGAGACCGGTCGGCGCTTCGATGGAGCCGAACAGCGGATGTGACAGCACCGCCTTTGGTGCGGGTGCGTCGAATTCACGGTTGACCGGTCCGCCGACGATATCGGCGCCGAAGGACCTGGCCGCCGACACCATTTCGGCGAGCCAGACGGGGGAGGCGGCCTCGTCGTCATCGATCATCAGGAACCATTGAGCGGAGGGATAGCTCTGCCGGGCGGTGCGGAAGGCGGTATTGATGGCGTAACAATTGCCCTGCGTCGGCTCCACCAGTGTCTGGCCGGTCATGCCGCTTTCGCCAAAAAATGCACGCGCGACGGCAAGGCCCTGCTGGCCTGCGCCATCATTGTCGACCACGACGATGGCGAAGGGGAAATCGACCTTCTGGGCCGCGAGCGACAAAAGCGTCTTTCGCAAGCCTTCGGGCCGGCGGAAACTGGGAATGCACACCACCGCTTCCGGCATGATCTCGGGCATGGAAACTCCTAAATACCGGCAAGCGCTGCGGCGGAAAAAACGACGGCCCTGAGGCTTTGGCGGGGGCGATGAATGAGGGTATCGGCAAGCGCCGAAAAGGCCTCACGGTACCGGCGGGCGCGGAAGGCCTGCGCCACTGTGTAGGCATTCATGTGGTTTTCGGATTTGTGGCGAAGCCGCCGCAGTTCCTGCGGGGAAATGGCGGCGACGATGGCGGGGTCGGAAAACACCGCCTCGATGGCCGGCTCGCAATCCCGGAAGGTCAAAAGCCGGTTCATCATCACGCTCGTCCGATGCACCCGGTAATCGAGAACATGGCAGCCGGGCAGATAGACAAAGCGGCCGGCAGCGGCGAGCCTGCACCAGCCATACCAGTCTTCCGCGTAACGCAGGGTCTCGTCGAAACCGCCGAAATCCTGAAAGATGCGTGTCCTGACCAGCATGATGCCGCCATTGACGATGAAGTTTCCGCCCAGCAGCGGCTGGAGGATGAAACCGTCAGGCTTTTCACGCCGGCGGATGAGATTGCGCCGGCCGATCTTTGCGCCGTTTTCGTCGATACGCTCATAATCGCCATAGACGGCAACGACGTCAGGGCCGGAGATGCCGGCGCAAAGGGCGGCGATGGCGCTCGGCTTCAGACGGTCGTCGGCATCGAGGAACATCGTCCATTCGCCGCGTGCCTGCGACAGGCCGAAATTGCGCACGGCGGAAACGCCCTGCCGGCCCTGCGGCCGGGCAAGCAATTTGACACGCGGATCGGAGAAACCTTCCACCTTTTGCGCGGTGGTATCGGTGGAGCCGTCATCGACCACCAGCACCTCGCAAATGGTCTCGCCCTGAAGCAGGACGCTTTCGATCGCTTCCACGATGTAACGCTCGCCGTTGCGAACGGGAATGACAATCGAAACGGAAACCAAGGTTTTCAACTCCATAAGGGTGGGCCAAGAATTCGCACAGCGAAGTTACTACCGGATTAAGCGGGCCTCGCCAATTATGACGTGGTATAGCGTCGGTTAACCTTGCAAATCTTTAATATCCTTTTGGCATGATCGTGGTGTTATGTTTTGAGAATTAGAGCGCGGTTGCGTCCTGTTGGACATTGATGCGCCAGGGTTGCGGAGGCGGGTAAATGCGGATCGGGCGACGGAATTTTCTGGGCGGTGCGGCAAGTGCCGGCCTGTTGCATGCCATGGCCGGCCCGGCCCTTGCCGTGCAGAAGAAGACACCGGTCAAAACCGCCCCTTACGGCGCCGCCGTCTATCTGCCGGATCTTAATGCCGATAGCCGCATTGGCACGGCTGTTGTCAAATATTGCTCGCGCATCACCCCGGTTACCGAAATGAAATGGGAGGTCATGCGGCCTTCCGCTGACGTGTTCGATTTCGCTGCCGCCGATGCAATCGCCAACTTCGCGCGTCAGCACAAGCTTTCCATGCACGGCCATCCGCTGATCTGGTACGCCTCCAACGCACCCTGGCTTGCAAGTATCGGCGGCGGCGGCAAGGTCGAGAAACTGATGGAGACCCACATCGTCAAGGTGATGGAGCGTTACAAGGACGTGATCCACAGCTGGGACGTGGTCAATGAGCCGATCCCCGACGTGCCGGGCAATGTGCGCGCGCGGCGCGATGCCTGGTATTACGGAGCGGGGTCGGACGCCATCAAGAAGGCCTTCGATATTGCCCATGCGGTCGATCCGAAGGCGCAGCTTGTTCTCAACGAATATGATGTGGAATTCGCCGTCGAAAAATCGCCGGCCAAACGCGCGGCCTTCCGCAACCTCATTCTTGAACTGCTTGAGAAGGGCGCGCCGATCAACGCCATCGGCCTGCAGGGGCATCTGCGCGGCGGCTGGCCTATCGCCAAGGACGAGCTCGCCGCCTTTGCCACGGAAATGCGCAGCTACGGCCTTGCCATTCTGGTGACGGAGCTGGATGTGATGGACCAGACGCTGCCCGGCCCGGAGGCCGAGCGCGATATGCTGATCAACGGTCAGGTCCGCGATTTTCTCGAAGCGGCCTCGGCGGGTGGGGGGCTTTCCTCGATCACGACCTGGGGCATTTCGGACCAATATAGCTGGATCCGCTGGGCCTATCCGCGCCGGGACGGCACGGCCAATCGGCCGCTGCCGTTGGACTGGAGCTTCAACGAAAAACCGATGATGGCCGTCATCAACGAATTCCGGAACCGTGGTGCATGAGCATGAGTGCTGAAACTTTGCTTCCTCCCGTACAGAAAGCACTGCAGATCAATCTGCATCCCTTCGACGCACCGCATGCGGCCCTTACCCTGCCACATCAGCTGCGGGTCTGGGGCGGTCAGGTGGACCGCATTCTTCTGACTGTTGATACCGGGCAGGTCGGGGCAGGCCGTTACAAGGGCAACGGCTTTGATGCGGCCAGCAAACGCCTTTTCGACATGTTGGAGGAAATGCAGACCAATTATCCGCATCTGTATGTGGATGTGGTTGATTACAGCGATGCGGCACGCAATCTGGTGGCAAAGACCTTCTTTTCGCGCTCGCCGATCCCCTATCCGGCCAAGGCCTTCGATGGTGGGCCGTTTCATGTTTATTTCTACGGGCTGAAACGCGCCAATGCCCGTTATGTGCTGCATATGGACAGCGACATGATGTTTGGCGGCGGCAGCCAGAACTGGTTCGAAGAGGCCGTTGCCCTGCAGAGGGCCAACCCCGATGCCCTGTGCATCACGCCGTTTTCCGGGCCGCCGACCGTGCGCGGCGATCTTGATATTTCCCGCCATGTCGGCATGCCGGGCGTGAGGAATATTCCAGAGCCGCGCAAGCTGCCATCGCGCGTCCCCACATGGCGCTTCGCTACTGTCTCCACGCGGCTTTTCATGATTGACATGGACCGCTTCGCCAAACGGATCGGCTCGCTGGAACTGCTGCGGCCGGATGCCAAGCGGCGTATCCGCTCCTACGCCTATAACCAGCAGCCGGTCTCGATGCCCGCCGAAGAGGTGCTGAGCACCAACATGATGCGCGTGGGCGTGCACCGGCTGGATTTTCTCGGTACGGGAAAGGGCATGTATTCGTTGCATCCGCCCTATCGCTCGCCGGAATTCTACGCGGCGCTGGGGTCGATCGTCGAACGTATCGAAAAGGGTGACGTTCCCGAAGGGCAGCTGGGCGACTTCGATATCAATGGATCGATGGTGGACTGGACCAGCGCGCTGGCGGCCAAGACGCGCTCCAAACGTTACGCGAAGGCGCTGCGCCACCTGATCTCGGCGAATGTGCAGCGTTTCACCAAGGCGTAAAACGTTGCGGCCTGCCTTCTGCGTCAAACACGTGGGGGCGGCTCAATAGTCGGTTATCAGCTTGCTCCAGCGTTCCGAGCACAGGCCGCCAATATAGATGTCGCCGGCAATCGCCCGCTCCCGCAGTGCTTCATCCCGGGTTGCCATGCAGAAATATCCGTCATGGCGAAAGCTCATATGGTTCTGGCGGTACAGTGCATTTATGAGAAAGGGCTGCGACATGCCGGTGACGTGGGCGTAGTTCTCGTCGTCGAAATGGCGGAACAGGGTGTTGAGCACGTCGTTTTCACGACCGGCATCGCAGACGAGATTGAGCACATAGGCGGTTCTTCCCGGCTGGCCAAAAAACAGGGCGGCGCCCATGACATGGCCTTCGGCGGTTTCGATGGTCAGGCTTTTCAGTTCACCGAGGCTCTCATTGGTCCTGCTCATTTCTATCAGCCAGTGGAACTCGTCGTGAGACCATTCCGGACGAATGGAGAACCGCTCGATCATCGTCAGCGCCTTGCGGCGGAATGTCTCGAAATCCACGGTTCTTACCCTGGCGCCGGCGACTTGATGCGGCCTCAAGCCTTTTTTCCATGATCGCAGAATACCGTCGACAAATCCAAGCGCCGACAGGGCAAGGGTGGTCTTGGCCAGTTTCGAGCGTCGCGGCATGCGCAGCGCGATCGTGCAGAAGGGCTTGAGGGCCTTGTGCCATTGCAGGCTTTCGATCGGCATCATGGTGCCGCCGATCGCGACCCAGTGATCGGCGCTGACGGGGGAGGCCGTGTCCGAAAACAGCATGTCATGTTTCGCTGCCCGCATGCTGCGAGACAGGCGGGCAGCCCCCAGCGCGCCGAGTTTCCCATCCGATGCGAAAGCGCATAATAATCTGGCGGTAATGGCTTTTCCATTCGCGATAAACCGCATGGGGACCGCGAGAATGACGCTTGTGACCCTGTTTTCCCCCGCGTCATAGACGACGCTGCCATACTCCGGATCAAAGATGGGGCTGCTGAAGAACAATGTCTCGACATAGGAGCGCAAATCGAAGTTTACTTCACGCCCGGTCTTCTTGAAAGCGCTGTTGAGCACCGCCTCGACATCGTCCCTGCGCATGGGGCGAATACCGACCGTTCCGGACTTGTCCGGGCACCGTGTCGATTGACCGCTATCGCCATCGTCCATGTTGGTGTGTCTCGGAACGTCCACCTTAGGTCTCCAGCCTTATGCGCAATTATGAGATCAACTCAAGGATATATCTTAAGTTGTTAATAGAGGCTAAAGAGAGCCTTGGGCTATGCCCTCAATACGCCCAAATGGATATTCCATCGCGTAGGTAGAAGTAATTTATTCGATGGTTTATTTCGTTCTAATATTAATTAAATCAAATATTTGATTTCAACGGGCAGAATTTTTTCCGGCGGAAATTCCGTCACTTTCCAAATTGACCTGCCGAATTCGGCTCTGTTTCTCTGCTTGTGCGCCTATCCCTTCCTAACAAAAGAAAATGACGAAATTACTATTCTTCCGTGCATTACGAATAACTAAAAAATAGGATATTTGCAGGATATTCCTGTGACGGGGATGAAGCATCGGATACGATGTGTGCCGACGTGGAAAAAGGAAGAGAAAAACCCCTTATGGATGCAGCGGACGACGGACAGGGGCGTGGATATTGGCGGGACGCATTGTTTTATGTGACCTTCCTTTACTTCACGATCGGCTTTTCGCCCTATGTTTCACTTTCCTCCACTTATTCCGGCTCCGCCATGGCAGCCGGCTCCAGTCTTCTCAACCAGTTCACCGCGATCATTCTGCTTTTCAGTTTCGTGGCGTTCATGGCGAAGGAAAAGTCGTTCTCGATCCTCTTTGCACCGCGCCTGCTGATAGCGGCGATTTTCGGCTGGTATGCGTTCACTTCGCTGGTGGGCGAAGCGCCGATGTTCTCGCTGCGGCGACTGGTCATGTGCGCCATCATCTGTGCGCTTGCCGATGGTTTCCTGCAATTGCCGCGCTCCGAGCGGCATTTCACCACAATGCTTGCCTTCTGCGTGTGGATTATCCTGTTCCTTTGCTATTTCGGTATCGCCGCTCTGCCCGGACGGTCGATTCATCAGGTCAGCGATGCGCTGGAGCCGTTTCTTGCGGGCAACTGGCGGGGCGTCTTCAATCACAAGAACGAGGCTGCCTCGATCATGTCGGTGCTGATCATCGTCGGGATCTATCTTTGCAGGCGCTGGTCCTTCTTCGGGGGGCTGGTGGTTCTGTTGCTGTCGCTCATCTTTCTGGTCAAGTCAGGCGGCAAGACGGCACTTGGGCTGATGCCGATCATCATTGGCACAGGCTGGTTCATCGTGCGCTGGCCCCAATGGCGATATCTAATGGTGACCCTGCTGATGGTGGTCTTCGCGACGGTGGTGATCGGCACCACCGTCGATCCCGTCTTTTCGCAGATGCTGACCAAAATGGGTATCGACGCCAGTTTCACAGGCCGAACCGATATCTGGACCATCGCCATTGATTATATCCATCAGCGACCGGTTTTAGGATATGGATATCAGGCCTTCTGGCGCAGCGACGCGCTGCTATCGAGTTCCATTGAAAACAATAGCTGGGCGGCGACCGCGCCGGCTGCGCATAATGCCTATTTCGACCTCGTGCTTGCGGGTGGCGTGCCGGGTCTGGTGCTGGTGCTGGTATGGATTTTTCTGCTGCCGCTTCATTATCTTGGCAAAATGGATGAGGCCACGCGCAAAAGCCCACTGACAAGGCTCTATGTCGGCGTCTGGCTTTATGTGCTGCTTTACAGCTTTCTGGAAACGATCCTCATGCTGAGTGCGGGTTTCGTCTGGTTTTTCCTTATCGTTGCCGTGATGGGCCTGCATCTGCAGGCAACTGCCAGCCTGGTTCAGGATGAGAAGCGGCGGGAGCCGGCCCGCGCCGACGGTGAAGGGATGATGGTGCCGAAGCCTCTTTCGCGCCACCCATAGGCAGTTGGCTGCCGACGATATCGGGCAGGAGGAAACCGGCTTGTGCGCGTGGTGCTACGCCGGGGTGATGGCGGGACTGGAGACACCATCCGCCATTGATGGGCATATGTTTTTTATCGCGGCTATTGACCTCAACTATAGTTGAGGAACTATCAGAGCATGGAACACTGTTGAAGGACGTTCCATGAGCGATATCATACTCTCCCTACGGATCATATTTGGCAGCGGGCGCAATCCGCGGTTCTGCGACGTCATCGGCAAATGGCTGCTGGTGCGGCCCCGGCCGCCGGTGGTAAGCGCGCTGGTGACGATGATGAACACACCTGGCTGGTGGGCGCATGTGCTGAAGCAGGCGCGTTCCTCTACCCCTTGCAGGGAGGCGTGACGATGGCTGAAAATTCCACGGCGCTGAAAATCACCCTGCTGTTTGTCGCCACACTCACCATCATGGCCGGGACGACGGTTGCGCCCTCGCTGCCCGCTATCGAGCAGAACTTCCTGTCGACAGCCAATGTCGGGCTGTTGAGCCGTATGGTGTTGACCTTGCCATCGGTTTTCGTCGCACTCTGCGCGCCCGTCGCCGGGATGCTGGCGGATCGCTTCGGCCGCAAACGGCTGCTGCTGGGCGCAATCCTGCTTTACAGCCTTTCCGGCATATCCGGTCTTTTTGCTGACAGCCTTGCGGGCCTGCTGGTTGGACGGGCGTTTCTGGGTCTGGCGATCGGCGGCATCATGACGATCGGCACGGCTCTGGTGGGCGATTATTTCGAGGGGCCGGCACGGGAGCGCTATCTCGGGCTGCAGCAGGCTTTCACCCAGCTCGGCGGCGTCTTGTTCGTCGTGGCGGGTGGATTGCTGGCCGATATTCACTGGCGCGCACCCTTTGCGGTCTATGCCGTCGCCCTCGCCATTCTGCCGGCGGCCCTGCTTTTCCTGAGGGAACCGGCACGGGGCGATAGCCGCGCCCGGGACGCCGGGCCGGCTTTTGCGGTCAATTGGCCGCTGGTGGCTGTGCTGGCGGTGGCAGTGTTTCTCGTCAACGCGCTGTTTTACACCATCCCCTCGCAATTGCCGTTTTTCATGCGTGAACTCGGCGTGTTTTCCGGCAGCGTTGCGGGATATGCGATTGGCATCTTCAATCTGGCGGGCGCGCTGACGGCGCTCAATTTTGCAAGATTGCGCAGGCATATGGGGGTGGCCGCCATTCTTGCCGTTGGGCTGGTGCTGATGGCGACGGGATTTGCGCTGCTTGCCATGGCAGACGGGCTGGTCCCCATGCTGTCTGCGGTTGGTGTGGCGGGGCTTGGTCTCGGCCTTGTGATGCCGGCCATCATGTCCACGACGATCATGCTAGCACCGCTGCGGCTACGCGGGCGTATCGCCGGCATCGTCACGGCATCGATGTTCCTTGGGCATTTCATCTCGCCGCTGGCGAGCCAGCCGTGGATTGCCCGGTTCGGTTTTGCAACGGCCTATCGCGATATCGCCCTGGTCTTTGCCGTTATGGCCGGTCTTGCGGCATTGGCCGCCATTATTCAGCACTGGGTGGTGATGCGAAAGGCACGGTCTTTTGCCCGAAGCGGATAAGGGCCTGGCAGGGGCGGCGGCTACCCGCCGCCGCACGCGTCTTGATTTGGCAGGGCTGGCGCTGATGGCCCTGCCGTCGCTTTGCCGTCTTATATTTGCCGGGCGTCCGGATAGGAAGGAATTGTAAAGTTTTTAACTATAATCATTTTATCAGACAAGAAATGGCAGTCGGCATCCAAAAAGCAGCCCTTCCATTTTTCTCGAAATGTGGTCCGGCGTCCCCGCTCGCTGGCGGGCCGCCCGCGTCGCACGAATGGTAACCTGCCGATTTCTGAGGAAAAGGCATTACCCTTCGCGGACGCACGCATGATGCAAATTACGGCCCGAGCCGATGATGCGTCTCGTGAAACCTTGATGATCAAGGTGTTCGACGTGCAATGCCAGTCTTGCCGAACACCTCCGGCACGGGGAAGGAGCGGCTTTTGTTGACGTGAGGTTTCCCCGTGTCCTTTCTTCAAAATGCCAGCATCCGCACCAAAATCCTGTCGCTTATTCTGCCGCTCTGTATCGTTGGCCTTGGCGCCACCGCATTCATGTCCAACCGCTACAAGGAAGCGGATACGACCTATTCATTCTTCATTGCCAACCACAACGCCGCTCTGGTGGAGCTTGCGCGCGCCAACCGAAACCTCGTCGCAGTTGCTTATGGCGCCTATCAGGTAATGGCCTATGACGCGGCCGGACCGGATATCAAGGTCGCCCGGGATTTCTACACCGAGAGCAAGAGGCTGCTGGTGATGCGCCTTAACAATGTGAAGGCGGCATTTCCGGAAGAGACGACTGCCATTGACGGGTTTCTTGCAAAGTCGCAGGAGATTAACGCAATCACGGACAAGGCGGTTGAGCTGGGTCTGGCCAATCAGAACGAAGACGCGGCAGTCCAGATGCTGAAGGCCGATGCCGCCATTCGCCCGACGGCTGACAATATGGCGGCGCTGCTGGAAAAGCTGGTCAACGGCGTTGCCAAGGGAAGTGGCGAGCTGACGGATGAGACCAATTCGACGATCCTGACATCGCTTGCCGTGATTGGATTTGTTTTCTCCATCGGCGTCATTCTGGCGATTTTTGTGGCGTCGCGTGGCATCACAACCCCGATCGCCCGTCTGCGCGAGCGCATGGTGTCGCTTGCCGGCGGCGAGACGGCAACGGAAATCGACGGCATGGGCCGCGGAGATGAAGTCGGCCAGATGGCCAAAGCCGTTCAGGTGTTCCGCGAAAATGCGCTTGAACGCCTTCGCCTCGAGCAGGAGACGGAAGCCAATCGCAGCCTGTCGGAAAAGGACCGCATCGAGCGTGAGCAGCAGAAGGCAAACGAAGCGGCCGACGTCAAATTCGCCGTCGAAAATCTGGCTGCCGGCCTTTCGAAACTGTCCGAAGGTGATGTTTCCTACCGCATCGGCCAGCCGTTCACCGCGACGCTGGATAGCGTTCGCAACGATTTCAACATGTCTGCCGAAAAGCTGCAGGCGGCCCTGACCAGGGTTGCGCAGAATGCCGGCGGCATCGGTGCCGGCGCAAACGAGATCAAATCGGCCGCTGACGATCTTGCCAAGCGCACGGAACAGCAGGCCGCAGCCGTGGAGGAAACCGCCGCCGCCCTGGAAGAGATCACCACCACGGTGCGCGATTCCACCAAGCGCGCGCAAGAAGCCGGCCAGATCGTCAGCCGGGCCAAGGCGGGTGCCGAACAATCCGGCGAAGTGGTGCGCCGCGCCGTGGTCGCCATGGAACAGATCGCAAAATCCGCCAATGAGATCAGCAACATCATCGGTGTGATCGACGAGATCGCCTTCCAGACCAATCTTCTGGCGCTGAATGCCGGTGTGGAAGCCGCGCGTGCGGGCGAGGCGGGCAAGGGATTTGCTGTCGTCGCGCAGGAAGTGCGCGAGCTTGCGCAGCGCTCCGCCAGTGCGGCCAAGGAAATCAAGGCGCTGATCAACACGTCTAACGATCAGGTGCAGCAGGGCGTTCAGCTGGTGGGCGACACCGGCAAGGCGCTGACGACCATCGTCTTAGAAGTGCAGGAAATCAACCGGCACGTGGTCTCCATCGTGGAATCCGCGCAGGAGCAGTCTTCCGGTCTCCAGCAGATCAACACGGCCGTCAACCAGATGGATCAGGACACGCAGAAAAATGCGGCGATGGTGGAGGAAACCAACGCCGCAAGCCATAACCTCGCCAAGGAGGTCGCGTCGCTCAATCAGCTGCTCTCGCAGTTCAGGCTTGCCGACGCCGCCTATCAGCAAAAGAGCCAGCGCGCTCCGGTTCGCAATGCCGGCGGCAACGACAGGCCGGTAGCATCCCCCGTCCGCGCGCTGGGCCGCAAGATCGCATCCGCCTTCTCGGGCAACGCGGCCGTGGATACGTCAAAGGATGACTGGCAGGAGTTTTAAGCGAGGGTTGGTTGTTTGCAGTAGCGTCGGCGGGGTTATCCCCGCCGATGTTCAGGAAACATGCCGCGCAATCGAAAATCGTTTGCGCGGCATAATTTTAACAACGGATGATCGGTCTATTCTACCCTCACGGCAGCTCTGCGTGGAACCGCAGAAGCGCAAGGCCGAAATCACTTGCCCTGCAGGACACGGATGTACACCGGCCTGTGATTGACATAGTCGCTATACGTAATCCGCTTGCTTGCGACTGCATCATATGTCCGCTTGCAATAGGTGAAAGCAATGTTGCTGCTCGGGCTGACATTCATAAGCTTCGCCATTTCGGCGCTGTCACTTGGAGAGACCTTCCTTGTGGCTTCTTCACATTTTTTTATCACGTCACGTTTGATGGCCGGGCTGCCGCTGACCATTTCTTGCTCGCGATTAAAATTCGCTTCTGTCTGGCATCCCGCCAGAATGAATACAGATATCGAAAGAGTAAAAATCGTCTTTGTTTTCATTTATTAAGCGTCCATATTTGTATTTGCTATCTGATTATCAATGTACGTATACATCCATAATTTTATATTTTAATCCAATTTGCGGAATATAATTTTTTATATGGACGACTGAGCTGCGGCTTTGTGTTTTTCACGAAATTTGCAATGAAAATCTGGAAAATATTACCGCTACTGCGCGCCCTGCTGTTTTGATCTCGCCTCTCGATCGAATAGATTGAAGAGGTGGAAGGCGTGGCATAATGTTGCCAACATGAGGCAAGCCGAAGCCTTGCTCACATTTCCTTGCGAGTGTGAAGTAACTTACAATGCGGCGAGATTTCTAGCTTCGGTAAATGGCGCACCCGACAGGATTCGAACCTGTGACCTTTGGAATCGGAATTGGAAGAGGGTGGTTCTAAGTATATGAATTTCATGACATTAATTTCAGACTGCGCTAGGACTGCGCTACCGTAAATGCGGCAGGCGCGGTCCACGACAAGCATCTTGATGCTGTCCGTTTGGTGCGCAGATGCGGCCGGGATTGACAATATCGGCAAATCAGTCGATCAGTGAAAGTACAGGACCGGTTTGATGACTATAAGTATCTAATGGAGGCGCTTTTGCTGGCGAGGAAGGATTTTGTTGCCTGTGGTGACTGCATGGAACTTATCGAAAGTTTGCCAGACAATTCGGTTGATATCGTTGTCACCAGTCCTCCGTATTGGGGGCAACGTACGTCCTTTGGGTCTGGCGTAGAAGACGATCCGCGAGACTATATTGCATTTTTGACGCGCGTGTTCGCAAAGATACTCGTGAAATTGAAACCCGAAGGCATCGTCTGGATTAATATCGGCGATGCTTACAATACACCGATCAACTGGCGGTATGAGGACTATGAGTATAGCTCCTTGGGGCACGCCAACGAAGGACTTTCTCCAAACAACAGTGCGTATACGAAACCCCGCAAGAACCGCAAAGCATTCATTGACAAAGAACAAAACTGGCTTTCTTACGGAAATCTCTTAGCCCTTCCAATGCGCCTAATAGTCTCCCTCTGTGATGAGGGCTATCTTTTTCGAGGAGAGGTGGTTTGGAAGAAGGCTAATCCGATGCCTGAAGGCCGCTGCAGGCGGCCTCACCGGGCGCATGAGCCGATTTTTCTGCTGTCAAAAACTGATCAGCATAGGTTCCGGACGTCACCGCCTGTGAAATCTGTCTGGGAGTTTGCAAATGAGCGCGCTTCGGGAGAGCGACATTTTTCCCGATTCCCGAAAGAATTACCAACGCGTTGTATCGAAGCTTATGGTCATGTGGGGGACGAAGTTGTTGTGCTCGACCCGTTTTCGGGCTCTGGAACGACGGGTTTCGCTGCGCTTGATTTGGGCTGCTCCTATGTTGGCTTCGAAATTGATCCGGCCCATGCATATACTTCGAATGAGAGACTACAAGCCTACCGTCCTCGGGATAGGTTATCGGCCAAATAGCTTGTCGCGCACGCTAATGGCTGCCCTCGAAAAAGCGTCATCGGCAGTGTGAAAGTCGGTGACGAAAATGCGAGATGTTGCCATTTGCCCGTCGGGCGTTGGAATAGTATTTGCGTTAAACGAATAACAGCCAGAATAATATCCTTCATCCTCAAATTCTTTTCGTTTGTCTCTTCTGCTATCAGTGCCTTCTTTGTTGATCGTGATACCGAATTCACCCTTGTTGAGCGGGCGAGTTGACGGAGAACTCTTGCAGTCCATCGTGACAAACGGAGAAAAGAAGTTCTTACTCAGCAACGCCGCACTAAAGTTCTGATCGTTTTGCCTGCGTTCAGCTATGCTGGCTTTAACATGCGCCACACCAAAGCAAGCGCGTTTTGAGCCCGCAACATTCAAAAGCAGGACATCGGCCTTGTTTGCCTCGACATGGTAGTTGAGCCTCATGCCTTTTAGAAGCTCTTCCTTCTCCGCACGGCCAAATATGCCGATCTCGATCTTATGCTTCGCTAGGAATTCTCGATAGTGATCGACGACAATTTTTTCGAGCGCCCAACCTGCCGTTCTTTTCCAGCTTTGCCCGAAATCCCGATGCGCCTCAGTCGCAGGATGGAAATAGGGATCAGAATAGAGCCGCGACATGATGAACCACCAAATGTCAGATGGATTCGCCTGAGGCCATAGCTTCACAAGATGCATGTAGGCATCTACTACCGCCTCCGCTTTTCGGCCGGTGCTTAGAGTCTGACTCGAAAAGGTTTCAACGATATCCGTACCTTGCCAAGCGTCGCGTCATGACCCGGATGTGGGCGATCGTGATCCAGGCCTCGGCTGATGCGACGGACTTTTCCCAATCCTTGGCCAATCGTCGGCACCGTCCAAGCCACGCGAAGGTGCGCTCCACGACCCAGCGACGCGGCAGAACTTCGAAGCCCTTGGCCTTATCGGTCCGCTTCACGATCTGGAGAGTGAACGCAGCGATTTTTTGCAGTGCGCCCCTCAGCTTCGGTCCGGCATAACCACCGTCGGCGAAGATATGTCTCAGCCACGGCCAG
>CAACWB010000287.1_pt1 | contig 29011 bp, 25 predicted proteins | sample 2275501 | NCBI WGS metagenome assembly CAACWB01 (sample SAMEA5312444, study PRJEB27640) | indoor metagenome | biome: indoor environment; feature: controlled; material: polymer antistatic dissipative epoxy resin | place: Italy | collected 2014-05-27 | reverse complement strand
ACGAGGTCCGGAACCGCCACCGGCAAGGCATTGGCGGCGTTTGACAGGCCGGTCATAAGCCCTGTTGCGGCAACGAAACCAAGCGTCCTGACAAACATGCAATATCTCCTGTTGGAAGAGCCGCTCATATTGTACAAGCAACCGCCCGGCTTTTGGATCAACATCTTCTGAATGCCGGATTCTTGAAGGATTTACAACAAAACCGGAGACGAAAATGTCGGATGTCATCGAAGGCCGCCTCAAGGAACTTGGCTTTACGCTTCCCGTAGCCGCAGCACCAGCCGCAAACTACGTTCCCTTCACCATCAGCGGCAATCTGCTTTATGTATCGGGTCAACTGCCGATGGAATCTGGCAAGATTGCGGTGACCGGCCTTGTTGGCCGCGATGTCGACGTGGCCGGCGCCCAGCGCGCTGCCGAATTATGCGCCGTCAACATTCTCGCACAGGTCAAGGCCGCATTGAATGGCGATCTCTCGAAAATCCGCCGCGTCATCAAGCTGAACGGCTTTGTTGCCTCTGTCCCCGAATTCGTGGAACAGCACCTCGTTATCAATGGCGCCTCCAACCTTCTCGCCAATGTTCTCGGTGATGCCGGCAAACATGCCCGCGCCGCCGTTGGCATGGCCTGCCTGCCTTTCAATGCCGCCGTCGAGATCGACGCCATCGTGGAAATCGACGCATGACACTGAAACTTTCCTGGCTGACGGCGCAGCCCGTCTCCCATCGCGGTTATCATGATCTCAACAAGGCGGTTTGGGAGAACACGCTTTCCGCTTTTTCCCGCGCCATCGAGGCCGGGTTCGCCATCGAATGCGACGTGCAGCTGGCGGCCGACAGCGTGCCGGTGGTTTTCCACGACCATGACATGGCCCGGCTGACAGGCATCAATGGCGACGTGCGCGAGCGCACGTCAGGTGAACTGGCCATGCTTGCCGTTGGCCAAACCAAGGACCGCGTCCCTACCCTCAGGCAGCTTCTGGCGCTTACTGCCGGCAAAGTGCCGCTGGTGATCGAGCTGAAGGGCCGTGAGGGTGAAGGTGTCGATGACGGTTTCGCCGAGGCGGTTCTGGAAGACCTGGAGGGCTACAAGGGCCATGTGGCGCTGATGAGCTTCGACCACCACCTGCTGAAGGACCTGAAGGCTGCGGGCTCGCCCTGGCCACTGGGTCTCACCGCCGAAGGCGACAAGCCGGAAGACTTCTTCAAACACGACGAAGCGATGCAGTTGGGTCTTGATTTCATCTCCTATCATTGGGGGCATCTGCCCAACAGCTTTATCGAAGCGCAAAGAAAACTTGGCCTTCCGGTGATTACATGGACGGTCAGGGATGAAAATGCGCGCGAGACTACCTATAAATATGCGGACCAGATGACATTCGAGGGTTTCGACCCGAGAGAGAACCCATCCGCCACGGCATGACAGAAGATTATTCCATTCGCGTTGCGCAATCCCTCGGGGATATTGACCCGGAAAGCTGGAAACAGCTTTCCGGAACATCGCGCAATACATTAGGAAAACCGTACAATCCTTTTATTTCCCATGCTTTTCTATCATCGATGGAAAATTCCGGATCGGCGACAGCCAAGACCGGCTGGCTTGGAAATCATCTGCTACTCGAAAACTCGTCCGGTGATCTGGTCGGGGCAATACCGGCCTATCTGAAGAACCACAGCAAGGGCGAATATGTGTTCGACCATGGCTGGGCGGATGCTTTCGAGCGGGCCGGCGGTCATTATTATCCAAAACTGCAATGTTCGGTTCCCTTCACTCCGGCGACAGGGCCGAGGCTGCTCACTTCCGAAACGGTGGACGAAACGCGCTTCAAGCCGCTCCTTGCCTCCGGCCTCGCCCAAGTGACGGAAAAGATCGGCGTTTCTTCCGCACATGTCACTTTTCTGCCCGAGGACGATCTTGCCGCACTTCTGCCGCGCGATTTCCTGCACAGGACCGACCAGCAATTCCACTTCCTCAATGACGGTTACCGCGATCACGATGATTTTCTCGACGCCCTTTCTTCGCGCAAGCGCAAAGGGCTGAAAAAGGAGCGCCGCGCAGCGCTGGAAAACGGCATCGAGATCGACTGGCTTACCGGAAGCGATCTGACTGAGGATATCTGGGATCAGTTCTTCGCCTTCTATATGGATACCGGTGGCCGCAAGTGGGGCCGGCCCTATCTGACGCGGGAGTTTTATTCGCTGATCGGCGAACGCATGGCCGATGACGTATTGCTGGTGATGGCGAAACGCGATGGGCGTTACATTGCTGGTGCGATCAATTTCATCGGTTCGGATGCACTTTATGGCCGTCATTGGGGCTGCATCGAGGACCATCCCTTTCTGCATTTCGAGGTCTGTTACCATCAGGCAATCGATTTCGCGCTGGCTAAGGGATTAAAACGAGTGGAAGCCGGTGCCCAGGGCGAGCACAAGTTGGCGCGTGGTTACGTGCCGGTCACCACCCATTCGGCGCATTTCATCGTCCATCCGGGCCTGCGCCGCGCCATTGCCGATTATCTTCAGCGCGAGCGCGAGGAAGTCGAGCATATCGGCGATTACCTTGATGAACACACGCCCTTCCGCAAGGGCGAGAGACAGGAACCGGACGTTTAGTCCGCCATGAGGAGAGATCACGATGACGGCCAGCGCCTATGACGACAACAATATCTTCGCAAAAATCCTGCGTGGCGAAATTCCAAGCCACAAGCTTTACGAAGACGAGCATACGCTTGCTTTCATGGATGTGATGCCGCAGGCCCCCGGCCATCTGCTGGTCGTTCCCAAGACCGGTTCCCGCAATCTGCTCGATGCCGACCCGGAAGTGCTGGCAAAAACCATCCCCGTGGTGCAGAAACTCGCCGTGGCTGCCAAGGAGGCCTTCGATGCGGATGGCGTGTTCATCGCCCAGTTCAACGAACCGGCGGCTGGCCAGACCGTGTTCCACCTGCATTTCCACGTCATTCCACGCAAGGAAGGCGAGCCGCTGAAGCCGCATTCCGGCGTAATGGCCGATGGCGAAGTGCTGAAGGCGCATGCAGAGAAGATAAAGGCAGCGCTTGCTTCGTGATAGCTGCCTAGCATGTGACGTCATCCTCGGCCTTGTGCCGAGGATCCAACCACGTATCTGAAATCAATCGGTTGCAGATGCTCGGGACAGGCCCGAGCATGACGGAGGAGAGGTTTTCGGACTGATCATTCCGGAGAACGGTAAGCATTCCGTTCCGGCCATGGCCAGCCTTCAAGCACCGCCGTATCCGGCCGGAAAATCTCCACTTTCAGCGGATAACAGGCTGCCGTATCGTTGGAATGGGTGGCGCTGCAATCGCCGCCCGGGCAGGCGGAAAGCCCGCCGATGAGGTCGATCTCCGCGAAGAGTTCCAGATAATCACCCGGCCGCACCGGGCTCGCCTTCATGAAATATTGATGCGTGTCGCGGGTAAAACCCGTACACATGAAGACATTCAGCACATCGTGCACATGCGGTTCCGCCTCGCCGAATGACAGGTTTTTGGCCGAGGCAAGCGCATTGGTCAGGTTCGAATGGCAGCAATGGTGGTAATCGCCGCCGCTGAGCAGCTTGTTGGTATAGGGATCGCAGCGAGTGCCGATCACGTCATGCACGCCGCCGCCATCCTCGTCAAAGCCATACCATGAAAGCGTATCATGGGTGATGGTCGCCATCGGCCGCAGGGACGGCAGGTTGCTCCACATCCGGTTGCCGACGGAAACATGGGTGGCATGCAAAGCACGGGTCTTGCCGCTGAAAAAACGCTCGGTCAGATCATGGGCGTTCCAGAGGTTCAAATCCCCCACTTGCGGACCTTCGATGCTGACGATGCGGAAAAAATGCCCCTTCGGCACATTGAAAGTCCGACCATCACGCGGCGGCACGATGACCTCGTCGATCTTCTCCATGCTCTCCCTTGCCCTTTCCAGACGCGCGAGGTCCGGTGTCTCAAGAGTACCGTTCGGATAAACGACGACAGGGCGGATAGCGCGGCGCATGGCGGCATCAACGGGTTCGGCAGCAGGCACAGGGGTCATGAAATCCTCGAAGCGATGAAATGTCGATGTGAAATTGCGGCATGGACGACCGGCTGACAAGACGGGTTTTTCTTGCGCTCAGGGCAAGTCTTACTTACCCTTGCGGACCATGAAACTGCCGCCACTCGCCACACTCCGCGCTTTTGAAGCCGCCGCCAGAAAACAGAGCTTTTCTCTCGCCGCACAGGAACTCGGCATGACGGCGACTGCCGTTAGCCAGCATGTGCGCAATCTGGAGGCTTGGCTCGGTGTGCCTCTGTTCGATCGGCATGCGAGAGGCGTGAGGCTGAGCCCGGCGGGAAAGGAATTCGGCATTACGGTTTCGGCCAGCTTGCGGCAGATCGCTTCCGGCGCGGAACGGATCAGGCGAGGCAGCGGCGACCGCATGACTGTCCGCCTTGCCAGCCTGCCTTCGGTGGTGGCGCATTTTCTGACGCCCCGACTTCCCCGCTTCCGGGCGCTCCATCCCGACATCCAGGTATCGATCAGCTATTCCGGGCGAGATGATGCCACGCTACCCGATCTCAGCATCATCCACGGCCCGACACCTGCGCAGAGCGCCATGGCGCTTTTCAGCGCCGAGACGCGACCGACATGCGCACCGGCCTATGTCGCGAAATACGGTCCCTTCGATGAGGTATCGAGCCTGCTACAGGCGGAATTGCTGCATGACGACAGCGAGATCGCATGGCGGGGCTGGCTCGCGACGGCTGGCCTCTCCCTGCCAAAAACCGCCGGCCCGATCTTTGCGGATTTCAATCTGCTCGTAACCGCCCTCAAGGCCGGGCAAGGCATCGGCCTTTGCCCGACAGCACTTCTTGGCGATGAGATCGCCGAGGGTCAATTGACCGTACTTTCCAATCGGGCGGCCGATAGGGACAAATATTACTGGCTGATCGAATCGGGGGAGATGACCGGACCGGCCCGCATCCTGTCGGACTGGCTGGTTGCGGAAGCCCGCGGGCGCAAAACTCTTGGCGACTATTCCGCCGCGACGATCTGAGCAGGAGAGGTTGTCGCCTCCCCGGCCCGTTCCCTTGCCGAAAGCCAGTTGAGCAGTCGGGCCGAAGCGGCGCAGACGATGACAAAAGCGACGAGGCCGCCGAAGACATCGGAAAGATGGTGTCCGCCCTGCACGAGAACGGCCAGCGGCATCAGGAGGTTCACCGGCAGGATAACCGCCATCACCGCCCAGTGACGCGGCACAAACCAGACGGACATTTGCCGCCATGACGATGTGAAACGACGGAAAGCCGATCAGCCCCAAAGCGTTTTTGGGCGAAAGATAGACAACGCCCTGCGTTGTAAGACGGCTCAACTCCTGCCCATAGGTATTATCGACAGCCATCGGAATGACCTGAGAAATCCATTGCGGCAGTTGCACATAGGCCGAAGGTCCGAATGTGGGGAAGAATATCCAGAAGGCGATGCTCGCAAAGGCGCCAAGCACTCCGGTCACCAGGAAGTGGTGCAATCTCCGCTCCTTGCCCGTAAAGCCGAGCGCGATCACGATCACCAGAAGCTGCGGCAGCGACGTCGCATAAACGAAGAACAGGATCGTTCCGATCCAGGGGTGTGCCGCCGCCCACAGGACGATGCCCGTCCAGCTATAACCGAAAACCGCATCGACACGGAAAAGCACGTGATCGATCGTCGGGAAAGCGACGGGCAGGAACATGTAGTTGAAAACAGAGGCGACGAGCGTGAAAAGGATGAACAACCCGCTCGAAATCAGAGCGGTGGCGATGCGAAGATCACGTCCGCTTTTGCGATAGAACTGACCGAGGACGAAAACGCCCGCACCCGCCAGCGCGCATAGGAAATATCCGACGTAATCGACACCGATGCCTTTGATAGCGATCAATGCCGCATCGATGATGAATAATATGGCGATAAAGCCAAGTACAAAGCGTTCTGCCGCAAATAGCCGCATGGAAAAAAGCCCCTGTCTAGTCAGTGGCAAACTAGGGCATCGCACTTAATATTCGGATAAGGAGAGTATTAAAAACCGAGCACAAACAACCCGCCGGCCAGAAGCACGATCGGAACCGCCACGCCGACGATGACACGCTGGCCGGCCAGCAGAAATGCGATGAAACCGAGGGCCGCCGCGCCGATGCGCAGCCAAAGGGGTGTGGCTTCCAGCGTTCCGGTTGGAAAGACGATCAGCTTGGCGGTAACGGCCATGACCAGTGAGGTGGCGACCGCTCTCACCCAATAAAGCGCCTCGGAATCTTCTTTCAGGCGGTTGCCGGCGAGGACGCCGAGCCAACGCCAGAGATCTGTCGCCAGCCAGCCGGCGATGGCGATGAACAGATAGGGCGCCCACCAGTTTTCGGTCATCATGGCTCACTCTCCGGCGACACGGGTTTGATCTTGCAGCGGAAAACGAAGCGGTCAATCACATAGGCAAGCGTTCCGCCACCGATGCCGGCATAGAGAATATCGAATTCGGGAGCGATAACCGCAAAGGCCGGCCCGGCGATCACGCCGATGACAAAAGCGACCTTGACGACGGAGTGGCGGGCCGACGCCCATATCGACGCCACGAAATAGACGGGTGTGAGGAAAAACAGCACACCGGCAACGAGCGGCGGAAAGGCGGCGACGACGCCATAACATAGGCCGACGATGATGGCGTTGATGACGGTAAGCGTGATGCCGAAACCGGCGAACCAGGCGGCACGCGCCTCGCGCGGTACTTTCGACAGGTTCTGCGTGGCGAAGACCCAGGCCGTAATCGCGACGAAATGCGAGAGAAACAGCAATATCCATGTCGGCGTCTTCGCACCGCGCATCTCCGGAACTATGGAGGCGACCATGGGCATCATCCGGACCGACGACAGCGTGACCGCCAGAAAACAGGCGGCAAGATTGGCGCCGCCAACCATGGAGCCGATCAGGATCATCTTGGCAGGCAGAGCCCAGATCATCAGCGTCATGAACACCGCTTCGCCGCGCGGCACCCCGGATTCCAGCGCAAAGGCGCTGAAACCGACAAAGGATGTCATGAGAATGAGCGAGGGCAGCGAGAAAATGCCCCGCATTCCCCTGAAGAACCAGCCACTGAGGGGGATGGCATCGCTATCGGCAGTTTGCATTCAAGATCCACTACACATGAAAATGCCGGGCTTTCGCCCGGCATCGATTTATCGGTCGCTTAACCGCATCACTTCTTCTTCGGCACCTTTGGCACCGTATTGGCCTTGCGGCGTGGCTTGTTCTCCTCGTCGGGCTTATCCGCCTCGGCGACCAGAACATCCGCTTCCTCATTGGCCGTTGCCGCCTTCGAAGCGGGTTTCGCCTTGGCCTTCGAGGCCTTGCCCGGCGACTTGGCGGCCTTCAGTTCCGCTTCCGGCTTCGGCTTCACGGGTGCGGTTTCCGGCAGAACCTCAAGCATGAGGCCGTCGGAACCGTCGTCCTTCTTGCCGACGGTGACGCTGACGACACCGCCCTTCTTGAGCTTGCCGAAGAGGATTTCGTTGGCAAGCGGCTTCTTGATGTGTTCCTGGATCACGCGCGACAGCGGGCGAGCACCCATCTTTTCGTCGTAACCCTTTTCCGCCAACCAGGAGATCGCATCCTCATGCAGATCGAAGGTGACGTTACGTTCGGAGAGCTGGGTTTCCAGCTGCATGACGAACTTCTGCACGACCTTGTGGATAACGGCGGTCGGCAGCGGCGAGAACGGAATAATCGCATCCAGACGGTTGCGGAATTCCGGCGTGAACAGGCGATTGATCGCCTCTTCATCCTCACCGGTGCGGCGTGAAGAACCAAAACCGATGGCCGATTTGGCCATTTCGGACGCGCCCGCATTGGTCGTCATGATGAGAATGACGTTGCGGAAGTCGATCTTCTTGCCGTTATGGTCGGTCAGCGAGCCATGGTCCATTACCTGCAACAGAATGTTGTAGATATCCGGATGCGCCTTTTCGATTTCGTCCAGCAGCACCACGGAATGCGGATGCTGGTCGACGCCATCGGTCAGGAGACCGCCCTGATCGAAGCCGACATAACCGGGAGGTGCGCCGAGCAGACGCGACACGGTATGGCGCTCCATATATTCCGACATGTCGAAGCGCAGCATCTCGACACCGAGCGAGGCAGCGAGTTGCTTGGCCACTTCCGTCTTGCCGACACCGGTCGGGCCGGAGAAGACATAGGAACCGATCGGCTTGTTCGGTTCGCGCAGGCCGGCGCGGGCCAGCTTGATGGCCGTTGCCAGCGCCTCGATGGCGATGTCCTGACCATAAACGACCGAGCGCAGTTCCTTTTCGAGATTGGCGAGAACCATCTCGTCGTCCTTGGACACCGTCTTGGGGGGAATGCGGGCCATCGTTGCGATGGTGGCCTCGATCTCCTTTTCGGTGATCAGCTTGCGGCGCTTGGAAGCGGGCAGCAGCATCTGCGCGGCACCGGTTTCGTCGATCACATCGATCGCCTTGTCCGGCAGCTTGCGGTCGGAAATGTAGCGGGCCGACAATTCAACGGCAGCCTTGATCGCCTCATTCGAATATCTGAGGTGATGATAATCTTCGAAATAGGGCTTCAGGCCCTTCATGATTGCGATGGTGTCATCGATCGACGGCTCGTTGACGTCGATCTTCTGGAAACGACGCACCAGTGCGCGGTCCTTTTCGAAGAACTGGCGATATTCCTTGTAGGTGGTCGAACCGATGCAGCGGATCGCTCCCGAAGACAGAGCCGGCTTCAACAGGTTCGATGCATCCATCGCGCCGCCGGACGTGGCGCCAGCACCGATGACAGTGTGGATTTCGTCGATGAACAGCACCGCGCCCGGAAACTCTTCGAGTTCCTTGACGACCTGCTTCAGCCGCTCTTCGAAATCACCGCGATAACGGGTTCCGGCAAGCAGCGTGCCCATGTCGAGCGAGAAGATCGTGTCGTTGGCCAGAGCTTCCGGCACCTTGCCTTCGACGATGCGCTTAGCGAGGCCTTCGGCGATCGCCGTCTTGCCCACGCCGGGATCCCCCACATAAAGCGGGTTGTTCTTGGAACGGCGGCAGAGGATCTGGATGGTGCGGTTGACCTCTTCGTGGCGGCCGATCAGCGGGTCGATCTTGCCGTTGCGCGCCTTGTCGTTGAGGTTGACGCAATAGGCCTTCAGCGCGTCCTGCTGCTTTTTGGCGGACGGTCCTTCTTCCTCGGGATTGCTGCGGCTTGCCTTGTTTTCGCTTTCGGGCTCATCAGCCCCGCGCGGCGCACGCGTCTGCGACGTGCCCGGACGCTTGCCGATGCCGTGGGAGATATAATTGACCGCGTCGTAACGGGTCATTTCCTGCTCCTGCAGGAAATAGGCGGCATGGCTTTCGCGCTCGGCGAAAATGGCCACGAGCACGTTGGCGCCGGTCACTTCCTCGCGGCCGGACGATTGTACATGAATAACGGCCCGCTGGATGACCCGCTGGAAGCCGGATGTGGGTTTGGAATCCTCGTCGTAACCGGTCACGAGGTTCGTCAGTTCATTGTCGACGTAATCACTGACGGTCTTGCGCAGCGCATCGAGATCGACATTACAGGCACCCATCACGGCGGCGGCATCCGCGTCGTCGATCAGCGCCAGAAGGAGATGTTCAAGCGTCGCATATTCGTGGTGACGCTCATTTGCAAAGGTCAGTGCCTGGTGCAGCGCCTTCTCGAGACTTGGGGAAAAAGTTGGCACGTTGCGATCCTCATTTCTTTTCCATGACGCACTGCAGCGGATGCTGGTGCTGTCGGGCGAAATCCATGACCTGGCTTACTTTCGTCTCTGCGACCTCATATGTAAACACCCCGCATTCTCCCACGCCGTGCTGGTGCACGTGCAGCATGATACGGGTTGCCGCTTCGCGATCCTTCTGGAAAAAACGCTCCAGAATATGGATGACAAACTCCATGGGAGTGTAGTCGTCATTCAGTAAAAGAACACGGTACAAATTCGGTCTTTTTGTCTTTGGCTTGACGCGGGTGATAACAGAGGTTCCGCGGTTGGTGCCGCCGTCTTCCCCGTCGCCCTCGCCCTGCATGTAGATCGGCCTAGCGATCATCTTTCATCATTCTCCACACTATTCTCGAACCGACAGCTCATCGCCAGCAGGGAGAACTTCGCCTCTTCATATCTAGGTCGTCGTGACGCGATTTTAAGCCCCTTACGCAACGGCGCAATCACTATTGCGTTTGCAAAGAGGCAAACCTCGGGAAAAGTGGGGATGCGGAGGCTTCCTGAGGGCGGGCACAGGCAAACCGCTGATGGCGGCGGGTTTTCAGCCTGACGGAAAGGGTTACAGTGACCAACAGTGGGAGCGAATCTCTGTTGCACCGCCCTGCCGTTGCTCCTTGTCATCCAGCATTGTCATCCAGCATTTCGCGCACGGCAATCGCCAGCTGTTTCAGGGAGAAGGGCTTCGGCAGGAATCCGAATTTGGCATCTGCCGGCAAGTTTTTCGCAAAGGCGTCTTCTGCGTAACCGGACACGAAGATGAACTTCAGGTCGGGATAGGACTTGCGCAGTTCGCGAAGCAGCGAGGGGCCGTCCATTTCAGGCATCACCACATCGGAAACGACGATATCGACCTTGCCCTCCAGCTCCTCCATAACCTCCAGCGCCTCGGTGCCGGAGCCGGCCTCGTGCACGGTGTACCCACGGGTTTCCAGCATGCGCTTGCCGCCGCGCCGCACCGCCTCCTCGTCCTCTACCAGAAGTACGACAGCGGAGTTGCCGGTGAGGTCAAGCGGTTCTTCCTTTACCGGCTCAGGTGCCGCCATCGGGGTGAGAGCCGTTTCACCGGGCTGCTGGCCCGCAACGACTTCCACCACATGGCGCGGCAGGTAAATACGGAACGCGGTGCCCTTGCCCACTTCCGATTCGGGATAGATATAACCGCCGGACTGCTTGACGATACCATAGACCATCGACAGGCCGAGACCGGTGCCCTTGCCGACTTCCTTGGTCGTGAAGAAGGGTTCGAAAATCTTGTCCATGATTTCAGGCGGAATGCCGGTGCCGTTGTCGCCAACCTCGACCATGACCATGTCTTCCGCCGGGACTTCCGGACGGCCGAGAGCAGCCGCCTCCTTCGCATCCACATTGCGGGTGCGGATGGTGATCTTGCCACCATCAGGCATGGCGTCACGCGCATTGACGCAGAGATTGATCAGCACCTGCTCGAATTGCGACAGGTCGGTCTTTACCGGCCAGAGATCGCGGCCATAATCCACCTCGAGCTTGACATTGGTGCCGGAAATCAGCCGGTCGACCAGCATGCGCAGGTCACCGATCACATCGGTCAGATTGAGGATCGCCGGGCGCATGGTCTGCTTGCGCGAGAAGGCCAGCAGCTGGCGCACCAGAACCGCGGCGCGGTTGGCGTTGCGCTTGATCTCCATGAGGTCGGCAAAGCTCGGGTCGGCGGGCCGCGCCTGCAACAGCAGATGGTCGGACGACAGCAGGATGGCGGTCAGCACATTGTTGAAATCGTGGGCGATGCCGCCCGCCAGCGTGCCGACGGCGTTCATCTTCTGCGTCTGCGCCATCTGGGTTTCGAGCGCCTTCTGCTCCGTCACCTCTATGGCATAAACGATCGCCACTTCTTCCGGCGCCTCGTCGTCCTGATCGATGACGGCGTTGACGTAGAAACGGAAATGCCTGGTCTCGTCGCTCGGGTGGCGCGAATCGAACGGCGCGATATCGCCCTGACGGTCCTTCGCCTCGGCCAGCGCCTGTTCCAGTCGCGGCTTCTCATTGTCGTGCAAGACGGTTTCAAGCGCCACGCCCCGGTCGATATCGTCGCGTCCGACGACGCCGGAAAACAGCTTGAGGAAGGGTGCGTTGATGCGCAGAATGCGTCCTTCGCCATCCAGCGAAGCGATCGCCATCGGCGTATTGTTGAAAAAGCGGGTAAAACGCATGGCGGAGGAAGATTCCGTATCCTCCTGCCCCTTGGGGCGCATCAGAACGATCGTCCGGCTCTCGCCCGGCGCACCGTCCTTGGAACTGACCTGATGCACGAGGCGGGCCGGCATGCTCTGGCCGTTCACCCGGCGCATGTCGAGATCGAGGATTTCGGTGCGCTTGGCGCTGCCCTGCGGATGCACGGATTCGATCAGAGCCATGCCTTCGCCGGCAACGATGTCGGACACGGTCATCGAACCGGGTGAAAATTGCGCGAGATCGATGCCCAGCCATTCTGACAGGGTGGCGTTCAGATAAACGATCTCGCCCTTGCGTCCGGCGGAAAAGAAACCGGCCGGCGCGTGGTCCAGATAGTCGATGGCATTCTGCAATTCGCGGAAAAACCGTTCCTGATCTTCGCGCTCCGGCGTGATGTCGGCAATCTGGAAAACGTGCAGCCCCTCGCCGCCCGCATCCTTCAGCACCCGACCTTTAAGCCTGTACCAGTGCGGCCCGGCGCCCGCGTCATCGCCCAGCGGTTTCTGCAGCCGGAACTCCTCGTAACCGTCGCGGCCCTCCCGCAGCACGTTGATGAGCCGGTAAAGGGCTTCGGTGGATTCCCGGCTACGCGACAGCAGCGTCTCAAGGCTCTGTATATCGCTCGCCCTGGTGGTGCCGCTCATGCGGCAATAGGTGGCGTTGGCATAGACCATATGCCCCTTTGCATCGGTGATCAGCGTGCCTTCGGGATGGGCCGACAGGAAACGGCGGGCAAGCCCGTCCGATTGCGACTGGGGCATGACCTCGATGAAACCGATGATCGACGAAACCAGAAAAAAGATACCCATCATCGCCAGCACGCCGAGAATGCCGAGCACGATTTCGTTTTCCAAAGAGTTCTTGAAATAAACGAAGGCGGCGGCGGCGGCGATCAGCACCAGCGCCAGAAGCAGGATGCGCAAAACCGTGCCGGAACGGGCACGCCTGTCCACCAGCGGAAGGTCGTTGTCGCTTGTCTCGCGCACCCGTGTCATCTTGGCCTCGCAGTCGTGCAGGTCGTCATTCGGTCAGCCACGGTCCTCGACGGAATCGGGCGTTAAAATTTCTTGTAGCAACTCGCTTGAGCATCAAAAAGCTCCGCCGGGCCACAAAGGCTTAAAAACGCACAGGGAAAACGGCCTGAGAGGCGCAATACACCGGCCTTTCAGTCGATGAGGGAACTCAAAGCCACACCAACCGGTTTGTATTACAGGGGGACGGTGGCGGATAAACCTTGTATCGCGCCCAAAAAAATCGTCTTTTCCTGTTTGACGTTCACACTATAAGAACCACGGCAATATTAATTGCTCGAAAAAATCTGAAGGGATGATCTCCATGATGGAAGATTTTATCGGCACCTATGGAAACAATCTCATCGTCGCCGTCGTCGGTGTGGGTGTGGCGCTTCTCGTTCTGGCGATCGCTTTATGGCTTCTGCGCAGGCGCAGCGGTTCGGCTCCGTTTATCCGAGGCGGACGCAACCGGCAGCCGCGCCTGCAGGTTCTCGACGCGACGGCCGTTGATGCGCGCCGTCGCCTGGTGCTGGTTCGCCGCGACAATGTCGAGCATCTGGTGATGATCGGCGGGCCGACCGATATCGTCATCGAAAGCGGTATTGGCGCAATCCCGATCGTCAGGGACGTGCAGGAGCCGGAGTTGAAGGCGCTGCCGCGTCAGGAGAGCGAACCGAAGAGAGCCGAGCCGTCGTCCATCCCCCAGGAACGCCGTGCCGCCCTGCCGCAACAGCAGCCCGTCGCAGCGCCAGCCCCGGCTCCCGTGTCACAGGAACCCGTGAGAGCGCCGCAGCAGCGGCCGGAACCCATCGCACCCGCCCCTCGCCCGCAACAACCGGCCGCAGCAACTGCGCCACTGCCGTCGCGTCCACCGACACCATCGCAATCCGTATCGCCCCAACCCGTATCACCGCCGCCCGTCGCAATCCGTGAGCCCGCTCCACCGGCAAGGCAAGCCGCACCTGAGAGAGAGACCACTCGTCCCGCACTGCCGCCCTCAGCAGTGGTTGCCCCAGCTACGGCAGCTGCCGTTTTGCCGGCCGCCGCAGCATCGCTCGACATGGCCGGCGAACGCAGCGAACCGCGTCGCGCAGAGCCTTTCGTGCCCGCTCCAGTACAGACATCCATACCGGTCGCACCGCCAGTGCCTGCACAGACGAGTCAGGCAAAGGTGGAAGAAGAACGGCCCACGGTTATCGCTCCGCCGGTTTTTGCCGCGCGCGAGCCGGTGCTCGACCAATCCAGCGCCGCTGATTTTCTCGATGCGGCGCGCGAGCGGGTTCTTCCCGGCCTCAAGTCCGAGCAGAATGCACCGCCGGCCCCGTTTCCGCCGAAACCGGAAAGTCCAGCTTTTGCGTCCAACGACGCTGAGCCGAAATTTTCCGATGAGCTGGCCAGCGATTTCGAGAGTTTTCTCGAAGCGGAGATAGCCAAGAGCCGGGATGCGGATCATGAACCGGCAATTGCCGCCGCAGAAAAGCAGCAGAAAAACGAACCCGTTTCACCACCAGTCACCGGAGCGTCGCCAGATGGTGACGTGCAGAAAGAAATGGCGCGTATTTTCGGCGAGCTTTCCGTTACCCGCGACCGCTGAGGCGGCGCGCATGAAGCTTCAACGCAAAAGGGCACGGAATAATTCCGTGCCCTTTTGCATGTGCTGATGCTTAAGATGGCCGGTTCGCCGCGGCGTCCGGCACAGCAGCCTTGTTATTCGTCGCGATAAACTTTTTCGCGACGCTCATGACGTTCCTGCGCCTCGATGGAAAGTGTCGCTATCGGGCGGGCGTCAAGACGCTTGAGGCCGATAGGTTCACCCGTTTCCTCGCAGAAACCGTAGGTGCCGTCTTCGATCCGCTGAAGAGCCGCATCGATTTTAGAAATCAGCTTGCGCTGACGGTCGCGGGCGCGAAGTTCGATCGCCCGGTCTGTTTCGGATGAAGCCCGGTCAGCGAGATCGGGATGATTGGCGCTTTCTTCGGCGAGATGTCCGAGGGTCTCGCGCGCTTCTCTCAGGATGTCATTTTTCCAGGCGACCAGCTTCGCGCGGAAGTAGGCCCGCTGGCTGGCATTCATGAACTCGTCGTCTTCCGAGAGTACATATTTGCTAAGATCGATCTTCTCACTCAACGCGATTCTCCTCGAAGAACATCTCAATGCGGCGGTGTATACTCCAATGATATAGGCCGGTTCAAGTCTACAGATCAGTTTTCAGGCATTTTTAAAACTGACACAAAAATCATCTAAATGACTAATTTTTATCCTTTATTGGCGTCGAGACGATCTGTTCTTCGATCACTTCAATGCGACTTGCCAACAGGAAAGAGGACTTGCGGTCCCGCGATCCTATCCTGTAGCATCCGGCTGTACCCCAGAGTTTCGAACGCCGGTCCCCGCCCTTGACAGATTCTCATCCGAAGCGAGTTTATCTTTTGCGCCACGCCAAAGCCGCCTGGGCGGCGCCTGGGGAACGCGATTTCGACCGGGGATTGAACGAGGCAGGTTTTGCCGAGGCGGAGATCATTGCCGATCTTGCCGCCGACCGGCGCTACCGCCCCGACGTGCTCTTGTCTTCCACCGCCGCACGCTGCCGGCAGACCACACAGGCCTGGCAGCGCGCCTTCAACGAAAGCATCGAAATCGCCTATGTCGATGAGATGTATAATGCGCGCAGCGAAACCTATCTCTCCCTCATCGCAGCGCAGACGGATGCTGGTTCGGTGATGCTGGTGGGCCATAACCCCACCATGGAGGCGACACTGGAAGCGATGATCGGCGAGGATCTTTTGCATGCCGCCCTGCCCTCCGGTTTCCCGACCGCAGGGCTTGCCGTGCTCGATCACGACGGCAGTGCCGCAAATGGCGAGGATCGCTGGCGGCTGGTCGATTTTCTCTCACCGGGCAAGTAACCGCCACAACGCGTGACGGAGCCACTGCCGATGGCGGCTCTCGTGAAAATCCATCGGGGCGCTTCTTTTTTGGGCAGCCGCGACTTCCTATATTGCAGCCGTGATCATGAACCGCAGCCAGGAAACTACCATTGCCGCCTTCTCTGACGTCCCTGACAGACAGTGCGCTTATCGCGCTCGATAATCTGGCCGACCGTGCGAGCAACCTCACCCATCCGACATTGCGGCTTGGCGTTACCGGGCTTTCCCGGGCGGGCAAGACGGTTTTCATTTCCTCCCTCGTCCACAATCTCCTGAATGGCGGCCGCCTTCCCTTATTCGAGGCCATGCGGTCGGGCCGCGTCTCGAATGTGCGCCTCGAGCCGCAGCCGGACGACGCCATTCCCCGCTTCCAGTACGAAGATCATATTCAGGCGCTGGTGCGCGACAGGCTGTGGCCGGATTCGACGCGGGCGATCTCGGAACTCAGGATCACGCTGGATTACCAGAGCGCCAGTGGTTGGGGCCGGTGGTTCTCGGCCGGCAAGCTGTCCATCGATATCGTCGATTATCCCGGCGAATGGCTGCTCGACCTGCCGCTTCTGTCGCAGGATTACAAACAGTTCAGCGACGCGACCGTCGCGCTCGCCGGGACAGGCATCCGTTCGGAGCTGGCGCAGGAATGGCTGGCGATTGCCTCCTCGCTCGATATCAATGCGCCTGCCGATGAGATGACGGCGAGACGGCTGGCGGAGAGTTTCGCGGCCTATCTGAAGGCCTGCAAATCAGACGAAAGATCGCTCTCCACCCTGCCGCCGGGCCGTTTCCTGATGCCCGGCGATCTGGAAGGTTCTCCGGCGCTGACATTTGCGCCCTTGCCGGGGCTGACCGATGAAAAAGCGCCGAAAGGCTCGCTGCGCGCCATGATGGAGCGGCGCTATGACGCCTACAAGTCGATTGTGGTCAAACCCTTCTTCCGCGAACATTTCGCCCGCCTCGACCGCCAGATCGTGCTGATCGACACGCTGCAGGCCGTCAACCGCGGACCGGAAGCCGTTCAGGATCTGGAACGGGCGCTGGGCGATGTGCTTGCCTGTTTCCGGCCCGGCACCAACAGCCTCCTGTCGTCGCTCATCGGCCGGCGCATCGACAAGGTGCTGATCGCCGCCACCAAGGCCGACCACCTGCATCACGAAAGCCATGACCGGCTGGAGCGGCTGACCCGTCGCCTGGTGGACCGCGCCATCACCACAATCGGCATGAACGGTGCCGGCATCGAGGTCATGGCTCTCGCTTCCGTGCGCGCCACCAGAGAGGCAAGCGTGCGTCAGGACGGCCACGAACTGCCCGTCATCGTCGGCACGCCGATGGCTGGAGAAACCATCAATGGCGAGACCTTCGACGGCAATCGCAAAACGGCGATCTTTCCCGGCGACCTGCCCGAAGACCCTGAACCGTTGTTTCGCAGCATCGACGAGGATGGCGACAAGGCGACGCTGCCGGATGTCAACGTCGTGCGCTTCCGCCCGCCGAATGTGGACGAGCCGGGCAGTGGCGGCATCCGGCTTTCCGTTCCCCATATCAGGCTCGACCGTGCCATGCAGTTCCTGTTCGGAGACAAGCTCGCATGAAGGCTCCCACACCCACCGATTCGCAGGCCCGCCGTCCGGCGGCTTTCACGTTAAAGACAGAGGAGACGGCACGGCCGTCGTCCGCGCAGAAACGCGCGCCGCGCAGCTTCGATACCGAGATTTCATTGACGACTGACGAAGACGATCCGTTTCTGGCACCGGAGGAGATCGATGCCGCCGCCTTGCCGGTGGCCTCGCCGAAGAAAAACCGCTTCTCTTTCGGCAAGCTCGCGCTTGGCGCGCTTGGCGTCTTGTTCTCGCTCGCATTCGGCCTTTGGGCGGATCAGCTTATCCGCAACCTGTTTTCCCGCTCCGACTGGCTGGGTTATACGGCGAGCATCGCCCTTGTCGTCGCGCTTTTCGCCGTTCTCGTCCTCGTCGGGCGCGAAGTCTTCGGTATCATGCGGCTCAATGCCGTGCAGTCGCTCAAGGCCGATGCGGAGACGGCGAGCCTCGACAAGAGCCCGAAACCTGCCCGCGCCGTCATCACCCGCCTGAATGCCGTCCTTTCCCACCGCGCCGAAACGGCCAAGGGCCGCGCAGCGCTGAAGGATACGGAAAACGATGTGATTGACGGCCCCCATCTCATCGAGCTTGCCGAGCGTGAATTGCTGGCGCCGCTCGACCGGCAGGCGCGCGCACTGATTCTCAACTCCTCCAAGCGCGTCTCCGTGGTCACCGCCGTCAGCCCCCGTGCGATCGTCGATCTCGCTTACGTGTTGTTCGAGGTGACGCGGCTGGTTCGGGCCATGGCGGAACTCTACGGCGGCCGTCCCGGCACACTCGGCATGCTCCGGCTGCTGCGCGACGTCGTCGCCCATCTGGCCGTCACGGGTTCGATCGCCGTCGGCGATGGTCTCGCCCAGCAGGTTCTCGGACACGGCCTTGCCTCGAAGCTTTCCGCCCGCCTCGGCGAAGGCGTCATCAACGGCCTTATGACGGCGCGAATCGGTATTGCGGCGATGGACCTTTGCCGCCCGCTGCCGTTTCGTGCCGTGAAGCGGCCGGGGATCGGTGATTTCATGTCCGACCTGACGCCCGATTTAAGCGGCGGAAAAAGCGGCGAAAAAGCCTGATTGGCAAGACATGGGCGGTTCAAAAGGTTACGAACAAAGCCGCGAATACGGGTGAAATAAACCAAGCATTAACCATTCCGCCGGTAGATTGCCGCCTATCGAACAGGCTTCTTCGCCGGGGAAAGTATCATGTATTCGCGCTTCTTTTCGCTTGTGGGCGGACTTGCCGCCATATTGTCCGTCAGCGGCGTTTTCGGCCTGTCTGACGTCCATGCCGCATCGCGCGATCGCGACGACGTATTCTTCCGCTCCGTGGCCGGCGTCTGGAAAGGTCCGGGCGAAATCGTCGCGGGCAAATACAAGGGCACCAAATTCACCTGCGATCTGACGGGTGAGCCGCTCGATGACAAAAAGACCGGCATCAAGCTTGGCGGCACCTGCCGCGTCGGCGTCTTCAGCCAGCCCATGTCCGCCATCATCAGCCAGAAGGGCAGCAGCTACGAAGGCAAGTTCCTCGATGGCGCCGAAGGCAAGGGATTGGACATTACCTCCGGACAGGTCAGCGGCGACAAGGTCGTCGTCGGCATCAACCGCTCCAAGCTCAATGGCGCCATGGTTGCCCGCGTCTCGAGTGACAATTCGATGAACATCACTATTTCCGTCAAGGTCGCCGACCAGATGATCCCTGTCATCGGCGTGACACTGGCACGCGACATCGACCAGCTCGCCGTCGGCTCGATCAAGCCCTAAGCACGATAATTCTCTCAGTCATTACCGAGCGGGAGTGTCCACCACTCCCGCTTTTCATTTGTGCGGACAATACCGCTTCTATCCGCCTGCTGAAGCCATTCCCGCACCGGCTTTCCCCGGACCTCGATATCCGGAGCGATCTCGGCGAGCGGCATCAGCACGAAAGCGCGCTCCGTCATACGCGGATGCGGCACTTCGATGCTTTCCGTTACGATAACCTCATTGCCATAGGTCAGCACGTCGATATCGATGGTACGCGGCCCCCAGCGCTCCGTGCGCACCCGCTTCATGCCCCTTTCAATATCGAGGCATAGTTGCAGCAGCGCGGGCGCCGTAAGCGAGGTTTCGACCAGCGCACAGCAATTGAAGAAATCAGCCTGATCCGTCTTGCCCCAGGGAGGCGTGCGATAAAGGCCGGAGACGGCCAACAGGCGGCAATTTTCATGCCTATCCAATTCGTGCAAGGCCTTGGCCATCGCGGCGGCGGGATCGCCGATATTGCCGCCGAGACCCAATGCGGCGACGGTCATCTTTTCAGGCACGGTGTTCAACACTCACCTGCGCGTAGTCGAGAATGCCGGGAACGGGAGCGGACGGTTTACGCACCGTGATGCGCAACCAGACGATTTGCGGGTACCGGGCGCGCAGCGCCTTGGCGATGTCGTTCGCCAGCGCCTCGATGAGATAACGGCGCTGCCCCACGACGATTTTTTCAATGACGGCGAAGGCCACGCCGTAATCGACGGTATTTTCAATGTCGTCGGTTTCCAGTGCGTCACCCGCCTCGACCTCCATCTCGGCATCGACGAAAAAGCGCTGGCCCAGCACCTCCTCCTGCTCGAGAAGACCATGACGGGCGAAAAAGGAACAGTTTTTCAGGATGATGGTATAGCGGCTCATCGCATCGCCTCCATGGCAGGAATGTTTCGCCCGAAAGTCGCGCCTTTGTGGGGACACGGCGTTCCGGCACTCGTTGATCTACGCATCGGCCTTTGCCGGCGCTTTGGCAAGAACCGCATCGGCAATTGCCAGTGCATCGCGTGTGGCAGTGACATTGTGCACGCGAAAAATCGAAGCACCCGAAAGGCGCAGGATCGCTGTCGTCGCAGCCGTTCCGATATCGCGTTCGGGAGCCGCATCCCTGCCCGTCAGCGACCCGATGAAACGCTTGCGCGACGTGCCGGCCAAAACCGGCAGGCCGAAAGCGGCAAGCTCACCGAATCGCGCCATAAGCTCGACATTTTCGTCCTCGTCCTTGGCGAAACCGAAACCCGGATCGAGCACGACGGCGTCGCGGGCAACACCCGCGTCCTCGGCGATCTCCAGCGAACGATTAAGGAATTCGAACTGGTCCTCGATGACATCGGCCCGTTTTTGCCGGTCGCGGCCGGTATGCATGATGCAGACGCCGGCGCGCGCAGCGGCGATCACGCCCGCCATCTCCGCATCCTTCTGCAGGCCGAAGACGTCGTTGACGATATGCGCGCCCGCCTCGATCGCAAGCCGCGCTGTCGACGCACGATAGGTATCGACGGAAATCAGAACCTCGCTCTCGCGGCGCAGCCTCTCGATGACGGGCAATACCCGATCCTGCTCCTGCGCCTCCGTCACATCCGCCGCACCAGGCCTCGTGGATTCGCCGCCGATATCGATGATATCTGCCCCTTCTTCCACGCAGGTCAGTGCATGGGAAAAAGCCGCATCGACGGCGAGAAAACGGCCGCCATCGGAAAATGAATCGGGCGTGGCATTGACGATGGCCATAATACGGCCACGCCCATCAAGTTTCAGGGAGCGGCCATGGGCCGCTTGCCACACGTTGCTGCCGGCTGTTATCACGTAACACGCGCCTTTCGGGAATAACGGAATGTTATGCCAATTCTTATAGGTTCCGCTCCGCCTATGCAGCAAACGTTTTTCAAGTTCAACCGGAAGGCCGGGTCATGACCAAATCATCACGTGCTCTTTGCGCCGCCCTTGCGGGCGCGCTGGCACTTTCTTCGGCTGGGCCGGCTTTTTCCGAAACCATCGTCCGCAAGACCTATTCCTATTTTTCGATCACCGGCAAAACCGCCGCCGATCTCGACCAGCAACTCTCAAAGCATGGCCCGCTGACGCGCAATACCGGCGCGCGCCATCCCGGCGCGACCGAGATCAAATTCGGCGGCGAGCTCACCTATGTGGAAAAAAACGGCCAGTGCAGCGTGGGAACGGCCAAGGTTCTTTTGAACACCCGTATCCTTCTGCCGCGATGGAAAAACCGCCGCCGCACCACCGCGGAGCTCGCCTTCATCTGGGATACGCTGCTTGCCGATATCAAACGCCATGAGGAACGACACGCGGAAATCGCCCGCACCCATGCCCGTTCGCTCGAAAGACAGCTGGCAGCCCTTCGTCCGCAGAAAAGTTGCGAAACGCTTCAGGAAATGGTCGGCAAGATCACCCAGTCGGTGATGGATGAGCACGACAGGGACCAGATGCGTTTCGATGTGGTGGAATCGAAAAATTTCGATGCCCGCATGACCCGGCTTTTGAAAAATCGGCTCGAACAGGGGCAAAATCGGCGGTAAATCGCCTTCGCCGCATTTTCCGCTAGAGACGCAACGCAACGGAAACATGACGTTACGTCATGTCCGATCTCACCCGTGACTTCTCGTCATGGTGCCGCCGCCGAGACTCATTGTAGCTTGTTCATACGGTTTTTAACGGTTGTGGCCCGCAGCGGGTCCGGCGCTCAAAACCCTCTCCGGTTCTCCCGGTGCGCACTTGAGGGCTCGCAGGTGTTTCCTCCCTCGCCTGCATGCTGCGTACCCGCCTCGCCCCGCTCTCCTCTACCTGGTGAGCGGGGCTTTTTCTGCGACCGGCGATGTGGAGAGCTTTCAGCCCTGGCGTTCGGGAACGTGAACGACAAGACCGTCAAGCTCGTCATTCATCTTGATCTGACAGGAGAGACGCGAGGTGGGGCGCACATCGAAGGCGAAATCCAGCATGTCCTCTTCCATCGGCTCCGGCCCGCCGACACGCTCCGCCCAGGCGTCATCGACATAGACATGACAGGTTGCGCAGGCACAGGCGCCGCCACATTCCGCGTCGATGCCGGGAATGGAGTTGCGCACCGCGTTCTCCATGACGGTGGAACCGTTGCTCACATCGAGTTCATGGGGCGTGCCGTCAAAGGCGACGATGGTCAGTTTTGTCATGCCGGAATCCAAAATGGTGATCTAAGAACTGTTCTAAACACATAGAAAGGCCGGTTCGCCTTGGCAACCCGCTTCAAGGGCGCACAGGCTGAACCGGCCTTGTTAAATGGCAAATTTGATGAACTCCGCCTCAGCGGCAGAGCTTGAGGATGAAGTTTTCCGCCTCGACGATGGTTGCCGCGAGTTTCGCAATCGCTGCGCTGTCCTTGCCTTGGTCCTCTACCGCAGCTGCGGCGGCGGAAACGGCTGGGGCGCCGACGGCCTGCGCAGCACCCTTCAGGCGGTGGGCGGTTGCCCTCACGGCCTTGTCGTCGGCCTCGGCAATTTCATGCAATGCGGCGCGGGCGTTGCGGCTGAACAGTTGCAGCACTTCGATTTCCAGATCCTTGTCACCCATCGTCTGACGGGCAAGATGATCGAAATCGATCGGCTTTTTCGTAACGGCCGGCGCACCGCCGCAATTATCCGGAGCTTCGAAAGCAATACTGACCGCTGCCATGGCTGGAATTCCTTGTCTCGCCGTTTCTTGTTTCGTGTCACATCTGTGTCGTATTTACGCATCCAAACCGGTGCTATCGGCTTAAATTACGGCGTGACGCGGGCGAAAATCTTCTGCTATGGTTAATTTATGTTAAACTTATGCGAAACAAGGCGTTCAGAGCGAAACTCAGGTTTAAAAACTGTTAAAAAGCCGACACTTCGCCGCTGCCGTAAATCCGCATTAATTGTTTCGAACACCTAAATGTGTCACTACGGTACTGCTGTTAAGACGAGGCTTAAGCGCAAGCTTTGTTATTACGGCACAGTGATGTAATTTCGCCCGAAAGCTGGACCACCAGCAATTCGGGATTTGGTAAATGGCGGAATTGCTCCCTTTAACGGGATAATGTTCCGCCGGCATGATGGCGGCAGTCCGCTTGCAGGTTGCAAGTGGTCGAACGGCATGAAGCCGGGCGTATGTGTAACGAGGCGTAACCGCATGGCGAATAACAAGATCAGCGACTCTGTCGACGAGACTGCATTTCAGGCGTTGGAAGACGCCCTGCAGCTCGGTGCTTTCGAGGAAAAGCCGGAATCGCGGAAAACCGCAGCGCCAAAGCCGCCGGAGGCCAGATTGAAGGAAGCAAGCAGACAGACCCCTGCTCCCGAGGCCGCGCGCGCGCCTGCCGAACAGGCGCCGAAATCGCCCAATCTGGAAGCGGCCAATGACGGCTCCAAGCGCAGCCCGGCGATGATCCTGAAATCGCTCGAAGGCGGCTCCATCGGCGGCGCACTCAGAAATGCGACGATCATGTCGGTGATCTGGGCGCTGGGCGGTCTCGGTGTGGCACACCTGCTTTACGGCAATGCGCTCTGGAATATCGCCTCGCTGGCCGACCTCACCGCAATTCCCGGCCTGATGGCGATCGTCGTCGGCATCCTCGTTCCCGTCATGCTGTTCTTCGCCTTCGCGATCATGATGGCGCGTGCCCGCGATCTGCGCAACGCCGCCCGCTCGATGGCCGAAGTCGCCCTTCGCCTTGCCGAGCCCGAAACCGTTGCCTCCGACCGCATCATGTCCGTCGGCCAGGCGGTTCGCCGCGAAGTCTCGGCCATGAATGACGGTATCGAGCGCACCATTGCACGTGCGACGGAACTGGAAACGCTGGTTCATTCGGAAGTCAACGCGCTTGAGCGCAGCTATGCGGACAATGAACTGCGTGTACGCAGCCTTGTGCAGGAACTGACCGCCGAGCGCGACGCCATCGTCAACCATGCCGAGCGCATTCGCTCGTCCATCGTTGGCGCGCAGGAACAGATCAAGGAAGAGCTTTCCATCGTCGGCGAAGAGCTTTCGATGCGGCTTGCCACGACAGGCGAAGCCTTCGCCTCGATGATCGATACACGCTCCGCCGCCCTGCTTGAAAAATCGCGCGCTTCCACCGAAGCCATGGGCAGCCTGATCGCCGCCAAGACCGAAAACCTGCTTCAGGCACTGAATTCGTCAGGCTCGACCCTGTCGAACGAATTTGACATGCGCCTGCACAATCTTGCCTCGACGCTGGATGAGCGCGGCGAAGTGCTTCTCGAAAGGTTCGCAATCCATGCTTCGACGCTGGATAGCGGTGCTGAAAGCCTCAACAGCGCGCTTGAGGAGCGCACCCGCCAGCTCAACGAAACGCTGTCCACGCGCACGCTGGAACTCAACCGCAATATCGATCGCGGTCAGCAGATCATCGGTGGTTCGCTGGATACCGTGCTCGACAAGCTTTCGACGACGCTTGAGGAAAAGGGTCTATCCTTCCGCCAGAGCCTGCAGAGCACGGCTGATGATGCGATCATGGACCTCGATCTGCGTTCCGGCCTCTACGAAGAGCGGCTGCAGGCAACGGTTGGCCAGGTCAATACCGCCTTCGACGAACATGTGGCGGAATTTGCCAGTGCTTTCGACCAGCGCGCCGGCAGCCTCGACAGCAAGTTGATGGAAAGCCTCGCCCGCATCAACGAAACCGTTGCCGGCGGCTCCGAAGCGCTCGACACCATGCTGAACAGCGGCCTGGAGCGCATCGGCAATACCATGACCGATCAGTCTCTGGCGCTTGCAACCGCGCTGGGCACCGGCCAGGAAATGCTTGAAAGCGCCCTGGAAACCCGTACCCGCGAGTTCAGTGACGCGATTGGCCAGCGCACTGCCGAAATCACCAATGCCTTCGCCAATTCGCACGAGAAGATCGACAACGTGCTGGCGGAACGCAGCAACGCCCTGTTCGGCGCGCTTTCGGCCAGCCAGGACCGTTTCGACGAAGCACTCGCCAGCCGTTCGCTTGCCATTACCGGCTCTGTCTCCGGCACGGCCGAACGCCTTGCCGCGATGCTGGACGAACGTGCAGCCGCGATCAACAGCGTTGTTGCCGATGTCGAGCGCCGTCTGTCGGAAACCCTCGAAACCCGGGCTGCCGCCATCACCGGCGCTGTTTCCGGCATTGAGGACCGCATTTCCGACACGCTGGAAAGCCGCACCGCCGCCCTGCACGATGTCGTCTCCGGTGCTGAAAACCGCATCGCCGAAACGCTGGATGGCCGCACCGCAGCTCTTTCCAGCGCGATTTCCGGCGTTGAGGAACGCATCGCCGACACCATGGACAGCCGTACCTTGTCGCTGGACATGACATTCGCCAATGTCGAGGAGCGACTTTCCGAAACGCTCGACAACCGCACGTCCGCCCTCACCGGCATCGTGGCAAGCGCGGAAGAAAAGATCACAGGTGCGCTCGACAGCCGCACGGTGACTTTCGGCAACGTGGTTGCCGGTGCTGAAACCCGGATCGCGGAAACGCTCGACGGCCGCACCGCAGCCCTCAACGCCGTGGTTGCCGGTGCCGAAGAACGCATCGCGGATGCACTCGACAGCCGTACCATGGCGCTCGACATGGCATTTTCCGGCGCCGAGGAAAAAATCACGGAAGCTCTCGACACGCGCACCGCAGCCCTTGGCGAGCTGGTGGCCGGCGCCGAGACCCGTATTGCCGGCGCACTCGACAGCCGCACGGATTCCCTGAAGACCGTCGTTGCCGGCGCTGAAGAGCGGATCACCGACGTGCTCGACAGCCGCACCATGGCGCTCGACCTGAGCTTCTCCGGCGTTGAGGAAAAGATCGCCGATATTCTCGACGGTCGCACCGCCGCCCTGCACAGCGCCGTTTCGGGTGTCGAGGACCGTATTGCCGGCGCGCTGGACAGCCGTACCGCGGCCCTTTCCGGCATTGTCTCCGGCGCGGAAGAACGCATCGCGGACGCGCTCGACAGCCGCACAATGGCGCTCGACATGACGATTTCAGGCGTCGAGGACCGGATTGCCGAGGCGATGGATGCGAGAGCTTCGTCGCTTTCGCTGGCTGCGGCCGGCGTTGGCCAGCGGCTGGAAGCCACCGCTTTCACGCTTGAGAATGCGCTTGCCAGCGGCCACGAGCGGCTGGAAACCATGCTCGGCTCGCAGGCGGAACGCATTGCCGGCTCGCTGGAGCACAATAGCGGCCTGATCGAACAGAGCGTCTCGGGCGCTGCCAACCGCATCGAAAGCGTCGTGGAAGACGGCAGCAGCCGTTTTGCGCAGACGGTCGAAGAAGGCGTTTCGCGTCTCGAAAGCAATCTGTCGCAATCTCACGAGGATATCCGCACCGCGCTCGACCAGCGCCACGCGGATATGGCAGCGACGCTCAGCTCCGCCACCACCCAGATGGGGGACATGCTTTCCGAGCAGGCGATGATGATCGGCACCACTGTCGCCTCCAGCGCCAGCATGCTGGAACTGTCGCTCGAAACCCAGCAGGAAACGTTGCAGAAGGCGATTGACGGCAGTGCCGTAACGCTGGAAGAGCGCCTTCGCAACAGCGCCGGCGACATCGCCGTCAAGATCGGTGAAGCCGCCCGTGAAATCGGCGGCGCGACGGATGCCCTGTCATCGCGCATCGAAACCTCGATCGGCAATGTCACCACCCGTCTCGACGAGACCGGCGCCCGTATCGAAACGTCGCTCGACACGTTGCAGGCACGCGTCGGCGGTGATCTGGCCAATGTGAATACGTCAATCGAAGATGCCGGCCGCCGTTTCGCCGAAGCGCTGGAAGACAAGACTGCAATCTTTGCCCGCACCAGCGACGAAGCTGCCGAGCGTATCACCGGCATTCTGGACGAACAGACAACACGCGTCTCCGACACATTTGAAAGCCGCACAAGCCGTCTGGCGGAAACCTTCGATACCGGCACGGCGCGTATTGACGAACGTCTCGGCACCATGGACCGGGCACTGACGATCGGCCTCGAAAACGTCAACCGTACCATTGAAGGCAAGGCGAGCGATCTCGCAGTCAGCCTGCGCGGCGCTGTCGTCTCCGCCACCCAGAGCATCGGCGATGAAGCGGCTCGCTCGTCTGCCCTGCTCTCCAAGTCCGGCTCGGAATTTGCCGATCAGGTCCAGGCGCAGAACGAGGCCTTCACCAAGGCCATCGAGGAACGCTCCGGCGAGATCGTCAACCGCATTTCGGATGCACAGACGCGTCTTTCCGGCCAGGCCGCAGCCGTCGCCCAGACCTTCTCCGAAGCCGGCAACATCATCGTCAACAAGGTGGCCGAAGCTGAAGCCGTCGTCCGCTCTCAGGTGGGCGTCATTTCCGAAACGCTGACGGGTGTCGAATCGGCCCTCGACGCGCGGGGCGAATCCATCCGCTCGGCGCTGGATAACCGCACCCGCGAACTCAACTCGATGCTGGCCAGCCGTTCTGCCGAACTGTCGCGCCTGATCGAGGAAAAAGCCAAGCCGGTGGTCGATGAATACGCCACCATTGGCCGCGAAGCTGCCGAAAAGATCGTTTCCGCTGCCCAGCAGAGCGCAGAACTTCTGTCGCAGAGCAACAGCGGCATGGTCGGCATGGTGGAACAGGCGATCAGCGATTACGCCAATGCCGGCACGGATGCGGCAAGCAAGCTCGTCGCCGCCACCCGCCAGAGCACCGACATGCTGTCGCAGACCCATACCGCCATGGCGGATGCCGTCGAACAGGGTATCGACAAATATGCCCGCTCCAGCAGCGATGCCGCCAACAAGCTGGTCGCCGCCACCCGCCAGAGCACGGATATGCTGTCGCAGACCCACAACAGCATGGCCGAAATCGTCGAAAAGTCGGCTTCCAACTTCAACTCCGCCGTCGAGCGCGCCGCACAGGAATTCGGCACGGCCGACGAAGCGTTGAATGCGTCTGCGACCCGCTTCTCCGATAGCGCTTCGCAGGCCGCCGACATGGTGTCCAGCTCCAGCCGTCTGCTGGAAGGAAAGATCGACCGCCTGTCGAATATTTCCGGCCAGACACTGGCGCAGGTTGCCGGCATCGTCGGCCGCTTCGAGGAACATTCGAAGGTGCTGAGCCAGGCCTCCGAACTGCTCAATGCGGCGCAATCGAGCCTCGTCGGCACGCTGGAGGAGCGTCAAGACGCGCTGCGCAGCCTGTCGGTCGGCCTCGTCAAGCGCTCCGAGGAAATCGAAAGCGCCATGCGCAACGTCGTCGGCGTGGTGGAAACCACGCTCAACGAAGCCGAGGAGCGTTCGCAGAACGTCGCCGGCAATCTACGCGACAATCTGCAGGCGTCCTTTACCGATATCGGCCGCTCGCTGGATGAAACCGAACAGCGCGCCCGCTCGGCGGCACAGACCATGCGGGGCGTCCTGCTCTCCGCCGGTCAGGATGCCAGCCGCTCGATCGAAAGCACGCTGTCCGACGCGCAGAAATATTCCGACGAGCTGGTCAACCGCCTGCGCGGCGGTGTCGAATCCTCGCTTTCGGAAGTCGACAATCTCTTGGGCAGCGCCTCGGAAAAATCCAACGCCGCCGCCGCCAACCTCAAGGAAACGCTGCGTCAGGCCGTCGAGGAGGCCGTGAGCCGCTTTGCCGGCGCGACCGACGAGATCCGCCGCTCCAGCCATGACATCCGCCGCGAGCTGGATGCGACCCGTGCCGAACTGAAGCGTGGCGCATTCGACCTGCCGGAAGAAGCCAAGGAAAGTGC
>CAACWB010000049.1_pt1 | contig 29083 bp, 20 predicted proteins | sample 2275501 | NCBI WGS metagenome assembly CAACWB01 (sample SAMEA5312444, study PRJEB27640) | indoor metagenome | biome: indoor environment; feature: controlled; material: polymer antistatic dissipative epoxy resin | place: Italy | collected 2014-05-27 | reverse complement strand
TGCAGCCCGGCAAGATGCTGCTGATCGACATGGAAAAGGGTTCGATCATTTCCGACGAGGAAGTGAAGCATGAACTTGCCGCCAAGCACCCCTATCGCACCTGGCTCGACCGCACGCAGCTTATCCTTGAAGAGCTGAAGCCGGTCGAACCCCGCGCGCTGCGCCGCGACGTGTCGCTGCTCGACCGCCAGCAGGCCTTCGGCTACACCAGCGAAGATACGAAGCTCCTGATGTCGCCGATGGCGACCACCGGTCAGGAAGCTATCGGCTCGATGGGCACGGATACGCCGATTTCGGCCATGTCGGACAAGTCGAAGCTGCTCTACACCTATTTCAAGCAGAACTTTGCGCAGGTGACGAACCCGCCGATCGACCCGATCCGTGAAGAGCTCGTCATGAGCCTCGTGTCCTTCATCGGCCCGCGCCCCAACATTCTCGATCACGAAGGTGCGGCCCGCGCCAAGCGTCTGGAAGTGCGCCAGCCGATCCTGACCAATGGCGATCTGGAAAAAATCCGCTCCATCGGCCACACGGAAGACCGCTTCGACACCAAGACGCTCGACTTCACTTATGATGTGGAACGTGGCGCGGAAGGCATGCCTGATATGCTGGACCGCCTGTGCGAGCGGGCGGAATCCGCCGTACGCGGCGGTTACAACATCATCGTGCTTTCCGACCGTCAGCTCGGCCCTGATCGCATCGCGATCCCCGCGCTGCTGGCAACGGCTGCCGTGCACCATCACCTGATCCGCAAGGGTCTGCGCACCTCGGTCGGCCTCGTCGTGGAAACCGGCGAACCGCGAGAAATCCACCATTTCTGTCTGCTGGCCGGTTATGGTGCCGAAGCGATCAACCCCTATCTCGCCTTCGATACGCTGCTCGACATGCACAAGCACGGCGCCTTCCCGAAGGAAGTGTCCGACGACGAAGTCGTTTATCGCTACATCAAGGCGGTTGGTAAGGGCATTCTCAAGGTCATGTCCAAGATGGGCATTTCCACCTACCAGTCCTATTGCGGCGCGCAGATATTCGACGCCGTCGGCCTGTCTTCGCAATTCGTCGAGCAATATTTTTTCGGCACTGCCACCTCCATCGAAGGTGTGGGCCTGACGGAAATCGCCGAAGAAACCGTAACGCGCCATACCGCGGCTTTCGGCAAGGATCCGATCCTTGCCAATACGCTCGATATCGGCGGCGAATATGCCTATCGCATGCGTGGCGAGAGCCACGCCTGGACGCCGGATGCTGTCGCTTCGCTGCAACATGCCGTGCGCGGCAACAGCCAGGATCGCTACCGCGAATTCGCCGGCATGGTGAATGACACGGCGCTGCGCATGAACACCATTCGCGGCCTGTTCAACGTCAAGTCAGCGGAAGTGCTCGGCCGCAAGCCGGTCTCCATCGATGACGTCGAACCGGCAGCCGATATCGTCAAGCGATTCTCGACCGGCGCCATGTCCTTCGGCTCCATCAGCCGTGAGGCGCATGCGACGCTGGCCGTTGCCATGAACCGCATCGGTGGCAAGTCCAATACCGGCGAAGGCGGCGAGGAATCCGACCGCTACCTGCCGTTGCTCAACGGCAAGCCAAACCCCGAACGCTCGGCCATCAAGCAGATTGCGTCGGGCCGCTTTGGTGTGACGACGGAATATCTCGTCAATGCCGATATGTTGCAGATCAAGGTGGCGCAAGGTGCAAAGCCCGGCGAAGGCGGACAGCTACCCGGCCACAAGGTGGATGCAACCGTTGCCAAGACCCGTCACTCCACGCCGGGCGTCGGCCTCATTTCGCCACCTCCGCATCATGATATCTATTCCATCGAAGATCTGGCGCAGCTGATCTACGACCTGAAGAACGTCAACCCGGAAGCCGATGTTTCAGTGAAGCTGGTGTCGGAAGTCGGCGTCGGTACGGTTGCGGCCGGCGTTGCCAAGGCCCGCGCCGACCACATCACCGTTTCCGGTTTTGATGGCGGCACCGGCGCTTCGCCGCTCACCTCGCTCAAGCATGCAGGCAGCCCCTGGGAAATCGGCCTTGCCGAAACCCAGCAGACGCTGGTGCTGAACGGCCTTCGCTCACGCGTCGCACTGCAGGTGGATGGTGGTCTGAAGACGGGCCGCGACGTCATCATCGGCGCTCTGCTCGGTGCGGACGAATTCGGCTTTGCCACAGCGCCGCTGATTGCAGCGGGCTGCATCATGATGCGCAAGTGCCATCTCAACACCTGCCCGGTGGGCGTCGCGACGCAGGACCCGGTTCTGCGCAAGCGTTTCAAGGGCACGCCGGAACACGTCATCAACTATTTCTTCTTCGTAGCTGAAGAAGTGCGCGAAATCCTTGCCTCGCTTGGCGTTACCAGGCTGGACGAAATCATCGGCGCTTCCGAACTGCTTGAGAAGGATGAGATGCTGGCTCACTGGAAGGCCAAGGGGCTGGATTTCAGCCGCATCTTCCACAAGGTCGAGGCTCCCAAGGAGGCAACCTTCTGGACCGAGCGCCAGAAGCACCCGATCGACGACATTCTCGACCGCAAGCTGATCGAGAAGTCGCTGCCGTCGCTCGAAAACCGCGAGCCCGTGGTTTTCGAAGTGCCTATCAAGAACGTCGACCGCTCCGCCGGCGCGATGCTGTCGGGTGCGCTTGCCAAGCGCTGGGGCCACAAGGGCCTGAAGGACGATACGATCCACGTGACGCTGCGCGGCACGGCCGGCCAGTCCTTCGGTGCGTTCCTGGCACGCGGCATCACCTTCGATCTGGTGGGTGATGGCAACGACTATGTTGGCAAGGGTCTGTCGGGTGGCCGCATCATCGTGCGCCCGCCGGAAAACACCCGCATCGTCGCTGAAAACTCGATCATTGTCGGCAACACAGTGCTTTACGGTGCGATCACCGGCGAGTGCTATTTCCGCGGTGTCGCGGGTGAGCGTTTCGCGGTGCGCAACTCCGGCGCTGTTGCGGTTGTCGAAGGTGTGGGCGACCACGGCTGCGAATATATGACCGGCGGCATCGTCGTCGTTCTCGGTGAGACGGGCCGCAACTTCGCGGCCGGCATGTCCGGCGGCGTGGCCTATGTTCTCGATGAGACCGGCGATTTCGCCACCCGCTGCAACATGGCGATGGTCGAGCTGGAGCCGGTTCCGGAAGAGGACGACATGCTGGAGAAGCTGCACCATCACGGCGGCGACCTCATGCACAAGGGACGCGTGGACGTTTCCGAAGACATGACGCGCCACGATGAGGAGCGCCTCTACCAGCTGATCTCCAACCACTTCCACTACACGAACTCGTCGCGCGCCAAGGATATACTCGACCGCTGGAGCGAGTTCCGTCCGAAGTTCCGCAAGGTCATGCCGGTCGAATACCGTCGCGCACTTGAGGAAATGGAACGTATGCGCATGGGCGTGGCGGCGGAGTAATCCGCCGCGTGAAGATACTACACCAACTGGTCTCGCTGTTGATCGCGGTCGCCGTTCCCACGGCGATCTACTGGACGAGCGGCGAGATCGGATTTGAGTTCATCGTATTGGGGGCGGCTTTCGGTTTCGCTTACTGGTACTGGGGCCCGACAGGCGCTCCGCTTTGATGTGAGGACATAAACGTGGGCAAGGTAACAGGTTTTCTGGAAATCGACCGGCAGGTGGGCAAGTATCAGCCCGCATCGGATCGTATCCGCCATTTCCGCGAATTCACCATTCCGATGTCGGATGCCGAAGTGCAGAAGCAGTCGGCACGCTGCATGGACTGCGGCATTCCCTATTGTCATGGCCCGACGGGCTGTCCCGTGCACAACCAGATCCCCGACTGGAACGATCTGGTCTATAACAACAATTGGGAAGAGGCGATCCGCAACCTCCATTCCACCAACAACTTCCCGGAGTTTACCGGTCGCGTCTGTCCCGCGCCTTGCGAGGAAGCCTGCACGCTGAACCTCGAGGATGCGCCGGTCGCGATCAAGACCGTCGAGCAGGCGATTGCCGACAAGGCCTATGAGCTGGGTTTCATCGTGCCGAAGCCGGCGACCATTCATACCGGCAAGAAGGTCGCCATCATCGGCTCCGGCCCTTCCGGCATGGCGGCTGCGCAGCAGCTTGGCCGCGCCGGTCACGAGGTTCATGTTTATGAGCGGGAATCGAAGGCCGGTGGCCTGCTGCGTTACGGCATTCCGGATTTCAAGATGGAGAAAAACTTCATCGACCGCCGCGTCGAGCAGATCAAGGGTGAAGGCGTCACCTTCCATTACGGCGTCAATGTCGGCGTCGATGTAACCGTCGAGGCGCTCCTGGCTGATCACGATGCGGTGCTTTATTGCGGCGGTTCGGAAACCCCGCGCCCTGCCGGCATCGGCGGTGCAGATCTGCATGGTGTCTACGACGCCATGCCCTATCTCGTGCAGCAGAACCGTCGCGTTGGCCGTGAGAACATCGACAGCGTCGGCTGGCCGGCCGATCCGATCCTCGCCGGCGGCAAGCATGTTGTCGTTGTCGGCGGCGGTGATACGGCGTCTGACTGCGTTGGCACCGCTTTCCGTCAGGGCGCGGTGAAAGTCACGCAGCTCGACATTCGTCCCATGCCGCCGGAAAAGGAAGACAAGCTGGCTGTCTGGCCCTTCTGGGCAACCAAGATGCGCACCTCTTCCTCTCAGGCAGAAGGTGCCATTCGCGAGTTCCAGGTGGCGACGCTTGAGTTCGTCGGTGAAGACGGCGTGTTGACCGGCGTGAAGTGCTGTCAGGTGGATGATCGTCGCAAGCCGATTGCCGGCACGGAATTCATCATCAAGGCTGATCTCGCTTTCATCGCCATCGGCTTCTCCGGTCCCTTCACTGACAGCGTGCTGAAGGAAATGAACGGCAAGCTGGCGCTCAACACCGACCGTCGCGGTTCTACCAATGTGATCGCCAACGAGACTGACTATAAAACCTCCGTCGATAAGCTTTGGGCGGCGGGTGACGTTCGCCGTGGCCAGTCGCTGGTGGTCTGGGCGATCCGCGAAGGCCGTCAGGCGGCACGTGCGATCGATGAAGCCTTGATGGGTGCAAGCCTATTGCCACGTTGAGCGGATCGATGTGCGCATAGGCCGCACAAAGAAAAACAAAAGGCCTGTTGTGAGAAACACAACAGGCCTTTCGTTCGACTGGACGACCAAAAATGCGATTGGGGTGTCGCATTCATGGGGACAGGCAAAATATCGTGCCTGTGAATTACACCGGCATTACGAGTTTTTCAAAAAGCAGCTTTTTTACGAAAAACGGTGTGTCAGCAATAGGGCAGGCTGATACGGAAACAGGCGCCCCCGGTCGATGAATCACTGATGGTGATTTCTCCGCCGTGGTAACGGATGATTTCCTGAACGAGGTTGAGACCAAGCCCGGTGCCGCGATCTTTCGGCCTCAAGCGGTGAAATGCATCAAACACCAGCTCCCTGTCCTCTTCTGGAATCCCGCTGCCTTCGTCGCATATGTCGATAACGCGGTTGGTTGCGACCTTTATGGTGATTGTTCCGCGATTGCCGCCATGTTCAATGGCGTTTTGCACGATATTCATAAGGGCGCGTTGCAATGAGGCGTCATCGGCCAAAGCAAGGATCGGTTCTTCTTCCGGCTCGAAGGAAAGCTCATACCCCTGGGAGATGGCAAGCGGCGCCATGTCAGCCACAACCGACCTGCACAGGCTGACAAGATCAAGCGGAATAAGCGGCGCTTTCTGTCCGCCCAGGCGCTGCAGATCGAGCAATTGTTCGGCCAGCACGGCGATGCGGCTGGCATCGGCCAATATCCTGCTACGGGATGGGCCGTCCAGCAGCGTTTCGACACGGGTCTGGAGAATGGCGACGGGGGTTCGCAATTCATGGGCCGCGTCAAGAATGAAGCGCTTGTGCCGCTCGTAACCATCGTCCAGCCGTTTCAGCGCGCCGTTGACGGCATGCACCAGTGGCTGCACTTCTCTTGGAATATCGCCATCCGGCAATCGATATCCGCGTTTGTCGATGTCGATGGTCTCCGCTGTGCGTGCAATGGCGGAGAGGGCGAGAAATTCCCTGCGGATGATCCAGGGAATGGTCACGATCGTTACAATCGACATGAGAATGAGGATCGGCATGATCAATATGTTGGAAAACAGCAGCACAGGGAATGTCATGCTGAACGGTCCGCCTTTGCCGATCATCGCAAATTCGCCCACTGGCCCGGAAACGCGGCGAACGACGGCGATACGTACGACGGCGAGATAGGAATAGGACAATGCCGCATCGCGTATATCGGAGAGCTTAACGTCGCTCAGCTGCTGATCCATGTTGCTGAATGCTTCGGGCACTTGCCCGCCCTGCACGATCTCCCCTGTTTCGCTGACGGCGACGAACCAGAAATCGGGTGTGTTGCTGCGCAACTGCACGAATTCACTCGTTTCCTTGAGGACCAGCCGGCCATCCTTGTCCCGCACCAGCGCATTGGCGGTAATCTGGGCTGCCTGTGGGCTGAGCAGTGCACTGCCCCCGCCGCCGGTGGACAGATAGGCGACGAAGCCGGCGCTGACGATGAAGAGGCTGCCGATCTGGAACAGCAGCAATTGAATGGTCAGGCGGCGTTTAAGCGATTTCCTCTTGGCCGGCTTCATGATGTCGCCCTCAAAAGATAACCGACGCCGCGAATGCCATGGACCTCCACCCCCGCATCGGCGGCCAGCAATTTGCGGCGCAAACGGGAAATGTGGGAATCGAGGGCGTTAGACTGGATTTCATCATCGAAATTATAGACGGCTTCCTCCAGCAGCGAACGCAGCACCGTTCGGCCCTGTCGCCGCAACAGCGCTTCAAGGATGAGCAGTTCCCGCCTGGTCAGGGCAAGAAACTCGCCCGCAATGCGGACTTCACGGGTTTCGAAGCAAAATTCCAGCTTACCCAGCTTCGCCGTCATCGTCACGGCGCTGGCGGGTCGTCGCATCAGGGCGCGGATGCGGGCGAGAAGCTCTTCGACGGCGAAGGGCTTGGCCAGATAGTCATCCGCACCGAGGTTCAGGCCCTTCACGCGGTCGGCAAGCGCACCCTGCGCCGTCAATACGATCACCGGCGGGGTGACGGGCAAGAGGCGTAGATCCTCTATAAGCTGGATACCGTCTCCATCGGGCAATTGCCGGTCGAGCACGACAAGATCGTGGACACCATCCATGATGGCATGACGGGCAAGATCCAGCGTGCCGACATTATCCACGATGATATCGAACCGGTGGAGCGCGGCGGACAGGGCTGCTGCCATTTCGCGTTCGTCTTCAACTAGCAGCAGGCGCATGAATTGGTCTCGGCAAAATCTTGACGCGGCTCCCGCGGCCGTGCATGAAGTAAAAATGACAGCTTTTTGGTGGTAACGAAGAAATATCGCCATACAAAATGCGGCTACAGGCCGCATCTCTGTAGAACTTCAGTTATCTTGCCATTTTCGCATTGCCTAAACATTACGCCCGCTTGCGTTTGTAATGCCGGTGCAGAAGCGCCTATTGTCGGGCTTGCACATTCTCCGGGACGACCCGATAGTCATCGATGCGGCCCGCCGGCGCATCGGCCATTTCGCCACGCTTTGTCAGCCGTTCACGCGGCGATTCCACCACCGAGACGCGTGTCGGCCCGGCTGTCAAAGGCGCATCGCCCAGCAGCTTGTCGCCGCCATCGAGATTGGGATCGGTGAGGCTGATCGGCTGCGTGCGCACCTGCCCCGCATCGATGCCAAGCGCCGGCAGCGAGGTGAGTGCTGGAAGATTGCTGCCATCCAGTTTCACGAGATCAGGGCCAGCGCTGTCGAGGTGCCGGCGCACGAATTTCTCGACGTAGAAGGCGAGCTTGCGCTTGCCGGCCTGCGTCATACCGATGCCATCAGCCTCGCGCAGACGGGCCTGCTGGCCGTTCATATCATATCCGGTGATGACAAATTTTCCGCCCTCATCGACGAAGCCGTCCCACACATCCACGAATTCGCCGCCATATTTTTCGACATGGTTGCGGTAGAGCCGGTTGAAGCCGACGAGATCGGCTGTGAGCGAGGGGGACTGGAAGGCGGGCAGGCCAACCCAGAGCAGCGGCACTTTCGGGCGGCCGGCAAGGGTCAGAAGTTCATCGATCCGCCGTTCATATTCCTTGAACCAGACATCGGTGCCGAATTTTTCCCTGATATCGCCGATCTGCATTTGCTGGCGATCGTTCGAGCCCATCATGATGACGATGGTGGCCGGATTGGTCTCGCTTATGAATTGCGGCAGGTTGGAAAACCAGTCGTAATAATCCGTGCGGACGAGACCGGAAGAACCATTCGCACGCACATCGACGGCAATTGCCGGTGAACTGGCAAAGGCATTGACCAGCTCTTCCCCCATGCCGCCGGCCAGGAAGTCACCGATAACCAGAACGCGCCTTGCGTTTTCAAGCTTGGCGGCTGGCTCCGGCTTTGCGGTTCGCATTTGAACCACCGAAGGTGCCTTTCGGGCGGGTTGCGGGCGAGTAACCGATCTTTCGCGCGGGGCAGAGGGGAAATCCCGCCGGTTGCGGGGCTGGTATTCACGCCCGGATCCGCCATCGCGACCAACCGGCCTGCCGAACAGCATTTCAAACAGGGTGCGCCGCTGTTCTTGGGCAAAGGTCTGGGATGGAACGAGCGGCACGCAAAGGGCAGCAGAAAGAATGATGGCGCAGATGCGCCATCCGGTCTTTCCGCTATTCACCGCAGGTTTCCTATTCATAACATCGACCTTTCCGGATGCTTCGGCGGTGGTGAACCCCCGCCGAATTCGCCGGCATATTATCAATTGCGCAGGGCTCTCAGCAATCTCTGCGACGGCTGGCCGTCATTTTCCATGCCCATGCGCGACTGGATGGCGCTAATGGCGGCTTTCGAACCGGAGCCGAAATTACCATCGATTTCGCCATCATAATAACCGAGTTCCTTCATGCGGGTCTGGAGTTCGAATTTTTCGCGAATGTCGAGCGTGCCATCCGGGCGCGGCCATTTCTGCTGCATGCCGCCATAACCGGCGATTTCATCCGCGAGCAGGCCGACGGCCAGCGCATAGCTGTCCGACGCGTTGTATTTCTTGATGGTGAAGAAGTTCTTCATCATCAGGAAGCCAGGACCGTTTGCGCCACCCTGCAATTTCAGCATAGCGCGATCAGAACCGCGGGTGAAATTCTTGCCGTTCGGGCGGGAAAAGCCGAGCTTTGTCCATTCCGAAATCGTCTTCGTCTGGCCTTCGTAACGCGCGCCGCCGCGCGGTACGGCGGTTTCATAACCCCAGGTCCGGCCGGGTTCCCAGCCGTTCTTGGAAAGCAGATTGGCGGCCGTCGCCAGCGCATCGGGAACCGAATGCCAGATGTCGCGCTTGCCATTGCCGTCGGCATCCACCGCATAAAGCAGGTAGCTGGTCGGAATGAACTGGGTGTGGCCCATCGCGCCCGCCCACGAGCCCGTCAGCTGCTTCGGCGTGACATCGCCCGCCTGAAGGATTTTGAGGGCGGCGATCAATTGCGTGCGCGCAAACTTGCCGCGTTTGGGATCGGAATAGGCAAGCGTCGCCAGTGCCTGCGGAATATTGTGCAGCCGCTCCGGCTTTTCGAGAACCGCGCCGTAATTCGATTCCATCGACCAGATGGCGAGAATGATGTGCTTGTCGACATTGAAGTTGCGCTCGATCCAGTTGAGGGTCGTCGCATGCTTCATCTTCATCTCGCGGCCAATCCGCACCGTATAGGGGTTGACGCGGGAATCGAGATAATCCCAGACCTGGCTGGTGAATTCCGGCTGAAAGGTTGCCTTGCGCAGCGCATCCGGATCCGGTTCGCTGACGCCGGCGAAGGCCTTCTGATAGGTTGCCTTGCTGATGCCTTCTTTCGCGGCTGTTGCATAGAACTGGTTGATCCACTGTCTGAATCCGGCATCGGCATGGGCCGAAACGGGTGCCAGAGAAATCACCAGGCCTGCAACCATCATGCAGCCGAATTTGCGGACATCTGAAAGGATCATCTTTGTCATCGTCAGTCTTTCGTTCTCTCGAATGTCATTTCGATTGCGAAAACGCATCGGGCGTCGTCATGGATAACAAAAGAACGTCAACAAATTCTTTACCATTAATAGATGGTAGCGTCACCCTTTACAAAACGTTGTTATTTTTGAAATAACAACAGCGTGCGGGGATTGTGATCAAGTTTTATCTCTCAGGAGGGATATGTGGTAGAACAGAAAAAAATTCGGAAGGCCGTATTTCCAGTCGCAGGTCTCGGTACCCGTTTCCTGCCCGCAACCAAAGCGGTTCCGAAAGAAATGCTCACTGTCGTTGACAAGCCGGTCATTCAATACGTCGTCGATGAGGCGGCGGAAGCGGGCATCGAGCATTTCGTATTTGTCACCGGCCGCGGCAAGGCGGTGATCGAAGATTATTTTGATATTCAATTTGAACTTGAACAGATGCTGCGTGAGCGCAACAAGAATGCCGAGCTGACATTGCTGGCCGGCCTTCTGCCCAAGGCGGGCACGGCAAGCTTCACGCGCCAGCAGGTGCCGCTCGGTCTTGGCCATGCGGTCTGGTGCGCCCGTGATATCGTCGGCGACGAGCCTTTCGCCGTGCTGTTGCCAGACATGATCATGCATTCACAGAAAAGCTGCCTGAAAGGCATGGTCGAACTTTACGACCAGACCGCCGGCAATGTGATCGCGGTGCAGGAATGCGCTCCCGACCAGACCCACAAATACGGTATCGTTGGTGTGGGTGATGCCGTGGGCGAAGGTTTCAAGATCACTGAAATGGTGGAAAAGCCTGCCAAGGGTACGGCGCCATCGAATTTCTACATCAACGGTCGTTATATTCTTCAGCCGGAAATTTTCGATATTCTCGAAAATCAGGAACGGGGTGCAGGCAATGAAATCCAGCTGACGGACGGCATGCTGACGCTTGCCCAGTCGCAGGAGTTCGCCGGCTATCATTTCCGCGGCCAGACTTTCGATTGCGGCGCCAAGGACGGCTTCATCCTGGCCAACGTTGCATTCGCTCTTGAACGTGGTGATATTCGTCCGGCGATCGAAGAGCCGATCAAGGCCTTGATCGACGGATTGAAGTAACCGACCAGAACGCAATAAAATCCCGGCCTTCGCGCCGGGATTTTTGTTTGGCGATCATCGCTTCAGGACAAGTCCTGCACCGACGCGGAATTCGTTGCTGTCATAGACCGGTGTCCACTGGTAGCTGACGTCGGCGGTCAGGTCGAGATAGCGGTTCAGCCCCCACGTCAGGCCGGCGCCTGCCGTGTATTCCACGGCATTCTCGGTGTCGGAGGAGGGGAATGTGCGGTGCACGATCTGTCCCGTCAAACGTGCGACCAGATTGTTGCGTAATTCGTGGGTAAGCCCGGCATCCAGCCGATAGGAAATCCAGCCGCCCTGCGGACCGCCGGCAAAATCCTCAATCGTCGTGCGCAGGCCGAGATTGACATTCGTGCCGCGCTGCGGCGACCAGTTGAGTTCGCCGTCCAGCGTCAAAGCGCCGATGGCGGCAAGACGGTCATCATCATATTGCTTGCGCAGATAACCGATCGCGGCCTCGCCACGGGTCTTTTCGCCGAGATCGACCTCGGTTCCGATCTTCGCGCCATAGGAGTTGGAGGAGCGGGCGTAACCGGAATTGTCCAGACGGCTGTCATATCTGGTCTTTCCCGCGTTCAGTTCCAGGAACGGGATCAGCGCCGGCGACAATTCGTAACCAATGCGCCCGCGCAGGTTCGCACCGTTCTGGTCGCGGTCGCTGAGGCTGATCGGCCTGCCATCAAGGCCTTTCGCATCCGTATAGACCGTGCGGGAGAGATCGAGCGCCGCAAGCCCACGCAGTTTGCCGAAGTCCCGCTCTATCGAAGCGCCGGTCGTAAAACGGTGTTCACCACCCTGCACGGCAGCGCCGGTCAGAGCATTGGGGTCTGTTGTGTCTTCGCGGCTGAATTCGTAACCGGCCTTGAGATTGGCCTTCGTCTCTTCGCCGAGATCAAGGCGCAGATCGGCCTCTATCCGCGCCCGGGGCTCTTCACCATCCTTGTCGCCGCCGAAGTTTCTCTCCCAGGCGCCGTCGCCCGTCACGGTCAGTGCGTGGCGAGACCAGTCGCTGGTAAGCGTACCGCGGATGCCTGTTGTCAGATAGTTGCGTCTGGAGGGACCGCCGGTGTTCGTCTGTTTTTCCGTGTTGATGGTCTGGCTGATCGCGGGACGCAGCAGGAATGTGCCGATCCGGATGCCCGGGGTCTGGCCAGGCTCAGTCGCTATCTGCGGATTTTCACCGCCATCCACCGTCGGCTCATAGGGGTTTTCAGCCTCGGCATAGGGTTGGCCCGCATCGTCCTGCTGTTCGTAAATCGGGTCGCCGGGATTGTTCGAGGGACGCCAGAGCTGTTGTGGCGCAGGCGCGGCCGCAGGTGCAGTCTGCCGCGCATCTGTCGCTGCTCCATCGCTCGTCGCTGGGGTGGCCGAAGTTGTTCCGTCACCGGCGGGAGGAACGCCGGGCAATAAGGGTGTGGCTGTGACGGCAGTTTGTGCGAAAAGGCTTGCCGTGGTGGAGCAAAGAAGCGTGCAGGCAAGCAACAGGGTTGCTGCTTTCCGCGACGTCTGCAGACGTGTGGCGGCGCCCTTCACATTCATTCCTCTTCACCCGGCGAATTTGGCCGATGCCCGATCGATAATTTGCCAAAACACTTCCCCGGGCCAAATGAATGAGAGGCCGATGAAATGACGTGGACAAACCAGGGACCAGACAGGCGACGCAAGTTTTAACATCACTTTAACAATAGGTTTTTTATGGTTAACAGTTGATAAAGATCGATGAGATTTCAGAGTTTTGGCAAGCACGTGAAAATCGGCGGGCCTCGCGCTAACTGCTTGTATTCAGAATGCTGCCAACCGGAGAACTGGAAAAACGTGCCGCAGTGCAAAATATTTCTAATATGATAAGATTTAAACGTTTCAATTTGGCACGGAATCGCCCTATGATTTAGGGGTAAAGGTCTTTCTATTGCTTGGTAAATTCTATTGATTTTTATTTTATGTGACAGCGTCGTTTCATGAATCCCGTTTTGAACATCAAGCAGGTCGGTTTTTATTGCTGGGATATTACCAACGACCGATTCTATCTGGATGAGGTCTGTGCGGAACTCTTTGGAATTCCGCTGAGACAGGCGATGCAGGGCATCAGCATTTTTCAGATGCTTGAAAAAGTGCATCTGGATCACCGAAATCGTGTGATCGAGACCGCGTTGATCACCCTGAAAGCGGCAAGCTTTTACAATCAGGAATATGCCGTGCGCCGGGACGACGGTTCGGTATCATGGGTAAGGACAGTCGGGAGATATCTCGTCGATGAAGAAAACATCCCTTTCAAGCGGCTGGGAACGATGGAGGAAATCTCTCCGCCGGACCTGCGGCACTAAAAAGCAACACCGGCTGGCTGAAGAGTGGACTTCTTTCAGGTGAAAGAGTAACAGTCGGCCATGATTACGCGCGCCGTCAAACTGGTCGAAGACAATGCCATCTCATCCGCTGTGCGGACGATTTCGATGGAGCGGGCTGGTCTTGCCGCCCTTGAGACCGCTCTCACAAACGGTCTTTCCGAGCCTTTCTGCAAAGCCATTGAGACAATCGGCCAGTCGAATGGCCGTCTCATCATCACCGGGGTCGGCAAAAGCGGCCATATCGGCGCAAAGCTTGCAGCCACCTTCGCCTCCACCGGCACACCGGCGTTTTTTGTGCATGCGGCCGAGGCCAATCATGGCGATCTGGGGATGATCGGCGGTGACGATGTGGTTCTGGCGATCTCCAAAGGTGGTGAAAGTGCGGAACTGCGTAGCATCATCAACTATTCGCGCCGCTTCTCCATTCCGCTGATCGCACTCACCTGTTCCGAGGCTTCATCGCTGGCGAAGGCCTCCGATATCGTGCTGCTGGTTCCCAATGAACAGGAAGCCTGTCCGCTTGGTCTGGCACCCACCACCTCCACCTTGATGCAGCTGGCGCTGGGTGATGCTCTTGCCGTGGCACTTCTGGAAGCCCGCAATTTCACTGCCGGTGATTTCCGGGTGTTTCATCCCGGCGGCAAACTGGGCGCCAGTCTGACACTGGTCAGCGATATCATGCATACCGGCGACCGTGTGCCGCTGGTGGCCAAGGGAACAGCCATGCCGGAAGCGGTTGGCGTTCTTTCCCGCAAACATTTTGGCTGTGTCGGCATTCTGGATGAGGATGGACGTCTGTGCGGCATTGTCACCGAGGGTGATCTGGCCCGCAACCTGTCGCGCAATCTCGCCGAATTGACGGTGGACGATATCATGACCCGCAACCCGAAGACGGTCAAAAAGTCGGTGCTTGCGACCAGCGCGCTGGCGACACTGGAAAAATTCCATATCGGCGCGCTGATCGTGGTGGATGATGACAACCGGCCGATCGGCCTGGTGCATTTCCACGATCTGTTGCGAATCGGCGTGGCCTGAGGCCCGCTCGGCTCTCCTATTGATCTATCGGTTCGATCGTCAGTGTGCGGCCGCGTGCTGATGCGATCCTGACACGGGTTCCGGCTGGAAGGTCTTCACCATTTACTGGCCACCATGTGTCGTCCAGTCTTATCCGGCCGCGTCCTTCGACAATTGGTTCCTGCAGCGTCGCTGTGCGGCCGACAAGGCTTGCCTCGCGCTGATTGAGGAACGGTTCATCGGTGGCGGCCCGGTTCCTGCCGAAATATTTCCGGCCGAGCAGGGCAAAGACGATGGAGAGCGCGGCAAACAGCACCAGCTGCAATTGCCAAGCCCAATATGCCGCATCCCATAAAAGCAGCGAAAGCGCTCCAATGACAAGCGCGGCAAGCCCGATCCAGATCAGGAAAACGCCCGGAGCGATGAGCTCGGCCGCCAGCAGCACAAAGCCGACGATCCACCAGCTCCATGGTCCCAGCTCAGTGGCAAGCCGTTGCAGCATCGTCACTTCTCCGATGAAGAGCCGAAGGGGGAAGGCCGCGTCGGAGGTACGGAGCGGGCCGGAGCCGGGGCGGACGGCGCATCGCCTCTATCGCCAAAAACCTCTTTCGCAATCGTGCCGATGCCGCCGAGCGAGCCAATCAGCGCCGAGGCTTCCATCGGCATCAGCACGATCTTGGAATTCTTCGCCGTGCCGATTTCTGCCAGCGCCTCGGTGTATTTCTGGGCAACGAAATAGTTGATAGCGTGGACATTGCCGGCGGCGATGGCTTCCGACACCATCCGGGTGGCATTGGCTTCGGCTTCCGCGAGACGCTCACGGGCTTCGGCGTCCCGGAATGCTGCCTCGCGCTGGCCTTCGGCTTCCAGAATGGCGGATTGTTTTGCGCCTTCGGCGCGCAGAATCTGGGCGTTGCGGGAGCCTTCAGCCTCCAGCACCTGCGCGCGCTTTTCGCGCTCGGCCTTCATCTGCCGCGCCATGGAATCAACGAGATCCTTCGGGGGCGCGATGTCCTTGATCTCGATGCGGGTGACCTTGATGCCCCATGGTCCCACCGCCTCATCCACCACGCGCAGAAGGCGATCGTTGATGGCATCGCGGTTCGACAGCAACTCATCGAGGTCCATCGAGCCCATTACCGAACGGATATTGGTCATTGTGAGGTTTTCGATCGCCATTTCCAGATTGGAGATCTGGTAAGCGGCCTGTGCAGCATTGAGCACCTGATAAAAGGTGACGGCATCAGCAGAGACGCTGGCATTGTCGCGGGTGATGACTTCCTGTGTCGGAATATGGAGCACCTGCTCCATAACATTCATCTTCGAACCGATGCTTTCGAAGAACGGCACGATGAGGTTCAGGCCGGGTTCCAGCGTGCGGGTGTAACGCCCGAACCGTTCAACCGTGTAACGATGCCCCTGCGGTACGGTCTTGATGCCGGCAAACAGCACCAGAATAACCAGAACAACCGCCGCTATGACGACGATGTCAAAACCGCCCAATGCAATCATCACTTTCCCTCCAAGGATCAGAACCGTCAGGGTTTTACCCCAGTAGCGTTATGGCAAGATTATACCCAGCCTTGCAACTCCTGTCTTACAACCTTTTCGAGAACGTTCATGCCCTCGGCGCTGTCGTTCAGACACGGAATATGGGTGAATTTCTCGCCGCCATTGTGCAGGAAGATTTCTCCGGCTTCACCGGCAATTTCCTCCAGCGTCTCAAGACAATCCGAGACGAAGCCGGGGTTCATGACGGCGATGCGCTTGATGCCCTCGGATGCCAGCTTTTCCACGGTCTTGTCGGTATAGGGCTGCAACCACTCTTCTGGCCCGAAACGCGACTGGAAGGTGATCATGAAATTCTTGTCAGTCCGGCCAAGAGCCTCCCGCAGCAGGCGTGCGGTTTTCTGGCAATGACAATAATAGGGATCGCCCTTTTTGAAATAGGATTGCGGAATGCCGTGGAAGGAGGTGATCAGCATCTCCGGCTCCCAATCCAGCGTTGCCAGATGGTTTTTGACGGAAGCTGCTAGCGCCTCGATATAGGCCGGGTCGTCGTGATAGGGCGGCACCGTGCGAATGGCGGGCTGCCAGCGCAGCTTCATCAGATGTTCGAATGCCTTGTCGTTCACCGTTGCCGTGGTCGAAGCGGCATATTGCGGGTAAAGCGGGAAAAGCAGGATTTTTTCGCAACCCTGTTCCTTCAACGCGTCGATTTTCGAGGCGATGGACGGCTGGCCATAGCGCATCGCCCAGTCGACGACGACATTGGGCAGATCCGTCAGCGCCTGTGCCATCAGTTCGCCCTGGCTGCGGGTGAAGGTGCGCAGATAGCTTTCGTTACGCTCGTGGTTCCAGATTTCCTCATAAGCCTTGCCAACCTTCTGTGGGCGCTTGTTGAGAACGATGCCGTAAAGGATCGGATACCAGTAGAGGCGCGACCACTCGATGACGCGCTTGTCGCTCAGAAATTCCGCCAGATAACGGCGCATCGGCCAGTAGTCCGTACCGTCAGGGGTGCCGAGATTAACGAGCAGGACGCCAACCTTGCCAAATGCCGTACGGGGGTGGTCTGCGGGGAGTGCGGATAGTTCTGTCGCCATGAATGACACCTGAAACTCGGACTGGTTGCGTGAGAGCTTTTCCGCCTGGGATAGCGGCGGAGAGGCTCCATCTTCTATTTATGCATACCGGATGCAAACCTTGATGGCTTTTGCCGGAAATGCACGAGCTATACGCCCGTGTCGTCGATTTGTTCACGTGTTCTAGACGAATTTTTTCAGGATTGAACCACCAACGGATGTGATTTGCGCCTTCAATGAAGGGGCATGTTGCGTTTTGGCAATTCGTAGCGCCTAACAGACTGTTTTTTAAGGAAAAATAAGAAGCCGGCCCCATGGGTGAGGGCCGGCTTCCGGTCTGCGGCAAATTGCCCTGTCTTTCGGTGTCCGGCTTATTGAGCCGGAAGTTCAAGTTCCTTGCCGATTTCGATATGGTTTGGATGCTGCAGCGTGTTCGCCTTGGCAATTCGGGTCCAAAGCGCGCCATTGCCATATTTTTCCGCTGCGATCTTCCAGAGCGAGTCGCCCTTTTCGACAACATATTTGCTGGCTGTGGCTGCTGCTGCGGCAGGAGCAGTGGTGGCCGGTGCGGTTGCCGCAGGCGCTGTGGGGGCCGGGGCCGGTGCAGCCTCTTTCGCGGGAGCCACATAACCGGCCGGCGTCACTTCGCTGATGCGGCCGTCCGTAAAGGGCTTGTAGGGGCTGTTGGCGCTGATATAGGCCGCGACCGCTTCCTCCAGGTTGGGGCCGAAGTCATAGGCGTTGATCGCTTTGGTCGCAAAGACCTTGAAGCCGTCGCCACCGGTGCGCACATAGTTATTGGCCGCAACGATATAGGTCTTGGCCGGGTCGAGCGGCACGAAGGCCTCGCCTTCCTTCACGTCAACTGAAATGACGCGGCTGCCAGCCGGCTTCGACCGGTCAAATGAATATTTCATGCCGGAAACCTGCATGAAGCGGCCCGCACCGTCGTCGATCTGGCTGACGCCGTTTTCGAGGGCGGCGCGAATATCCTCGCCCTTCAGCTGGAATGTTGCAACCGTGTTCTGGAACGGCAGAACAGTCAGAACTTCGCCCATGGAAACATCGCCGGCATCGATGGAGGAGCGCAGCCCGCCGCTATTGGCGAAAGCAATGGTGACACCCTGATCCTTGACGCGTGCAAGCGTTGCATCCGCTACCAGATTGCCCATGGAGCATTCCTTGACGCGGCAAACCTTGCGGTCGCCCTCGATCGGACCTTCCGAGGAACCAACGACCTTGGTTTTCAGTGCCTCGATCGGGGCCTTCAGCTCATCGATACGCTTGAGTGTGGCTTCGTCGGGCTTGAAGGAGGAATCGATCAGGATGGGATCGCCCTTGCTTTCCTTGACCACGCCGCTGTCGTCGAAGACGACTTTCAGGTCGCCGAGATATTTGCTGTATTGCCCGGCCTGAACGACCGGAACCTTGTAACCACCGGGATTGTCAACGAGGGTCGGATAAGGGCCTTCGGCCTTCTGGTCGGTGTTGGAAAGCAGCGTATGCGTGTGGCCGCCGACCACCACGTCGACGTCAGGGATTTTCGCGATGAATTCTAGGTCGCGCGGATATCCGACATGGGTGAGCGCGATGATCTTGTTAACACCGTCCTGCTTCAGCTTCTGCACCTGTTCGCTGATCTTCGCGACATCTTCGGCGATGGTGATGTTAGGGCCGGGCGTTGCCAGTTCAGCCGTGTCGTTGGCGACAGCACCGACGATGCCGATTTTCTGCCCGCCGACTTCAAGCACGATGGAGGGCTTGACGCGGTCGCCGATTTTCGAGGTGGCGGTGGCCACCACATTGGCGGTCACGACGGGGAACTGCACCTTGTCGAGGAAGCCGGCAAGTCCGTCCTCGCTGTCGTCGAACTCATGGTTGCCGACGGTCATGGCGTCGAACTTCATGGCGTTCAGCACTTCCGCTTCCACCGTGCCCTTGTAAGTGGTGTAGAACAGCGATCCTTGGAAGTTGTCGCCGGCATTGAGCAGCAGAACGTTCTTCCCTTCAGCCTTCAGCGCGTCACGGGTCTGGTTGATTGCGGTCAGGAGGCGGGCAGCGCCGCCGAAGCATTCGTTTTTGCCTTCCTCTTCCGCCGAGCAGGTCGAGTCGAATTTATTGATCGATTCGATACGGGAGTGAAAATCGTTGATGTGAAGAATGTTGAGTTCGTAATCGGCCAGAGCTGCTCCGGCTGAAAGCGTTATCGCCGAAACGCTCAGCATGCCCAGTCCCAAAATTTTCTTCATGGTCCTATCCCCTGTTCAAGGCGAAAGCCGGGCTTCCCGATCATCATCCGCCCGTGCTCCGATCATTCTTTAATCTGAAAGTATGTCAGGCTTTCAAAGCCGGATGTTTCCATTTAGCGGCAATTGCCGCAAGCGAAATTATGACAGGTGCGCAACAAACAAAAACGCACGCTGGAAGCGTGCGTTTAAAAAGGTCATCACATTGAAAAATTAGAAGTATTAGCCTTGGCGGGTCAGCGAGAACTGGCTGTTGCTGTCTGTCGTGCAGTTCAATTGTGAAGGCGAGACGAGGGCGCAGTTGACGCGTGATTGCGTGTTGCGCACCAGCGATGTCATGTTGATTTCGTAAAGCGTCGGCGAAATCGTCACATAGGTGCCGGAGGCCAGAAGCGTGTTGGTGTCGGTCGAACGGGTGGAGAAGGCGCCGTTCTGGAAGGTCGACACGATGCCGTTGCGGTCGATCCAGCGGCCATCCACGGCCGGGCCGCGGGAAAGCGAAGGCGCCATCGAGGTCTGCTGCGAGGGACCCGGCGCGACGCATGAAGACACCGCGATGGCGGCACAAAGCAAAGCAGCGCTTGTCTTGAAGTTCATGAGCCTGTTCTCCTGCGATTCGATGAAACTTTCTGTGTTTCGACCATGCCGTGAAGCGTTCCTTATTTCAAGGCAACGTTGTTTGCTCCTGCCGGTTCCTCATCTGCCGCATGAAAGCATGGATGTGACAAATATGAGACGCCGCTTTCTTCACCGCACCAGAATATTGCGGAACTGCCATGGATCGGCGGTGTCGATATTGTCGGGAAACAGGCCGGGGCGGCCGTCAAGCGGTGTCCAGTCCGTGTAGTGTCCTTCGACCGGGCCTAGATAGGGGCGCTGCACCTCCAGGCATCGGCGATAATCCATTTCATCCGCCTCGACGATGCCGACCTGCGGATTTTCGATGGCCCAGACCATTCCGGCCAGCACCGCTGAACTGACCTGCAGTCCGGTCGCATTCTGGTTGGGGGCGAGCGAACGCGCCTCCTGCAGGCTCAGCCGTGAGCCGTACCAATAGGCATTTTTGTCGTGGCCATAAAGCAGAACGCCCAGCTCGTCGGCACCGTCGACCAGTTCGTCTTCGCCCAGCACATGCTGCACCGGCTGCGGGATGCCGCCGTTGCCGAAAAGTTCATGCAGCGAAAGAATGGCGTCGTTGCAGGGGTGATAGGCATAATGACAGGTCGGCCGATAAGTCACGTCGCCATCATCATTGCGGACCGTGAAATAGTCGGAAATCGAGATCGCCTCATTGTGGGTGACCAGAAAGCCATATTGCGGACCCTGTCCCGGACACCATGTCCGCACTCGTGTATTGGCGCCGGGTTGGTCGAGATAGATCGCCGCCTTGCTGCCCTTCTTCTGTTTTTTTGCGTTTTTCGGCATCCAGTTTTCATGGGTGCCCCAGCCGAGTTCGGCGGGCTGAAAACCCTCGGCGATAAAACCTTCCACCGACCAGGTGTTCCAGAAAGCGCCGAAGGGCTTGGGATCTTTTGCCCGCTGCGTATCGCGTTCAGCCACATGCACGCCCTTGACGCCGAGTTGCTTCATGAGCTTTGCCCAGGCTTCGCGGTCATGCGGCTGCGGCTCTTCGATATCAAGGCCGGTATCTTTGGCGAGATTGATCAGCGCCTGCTTCACGAACCACGACACCATGCCGGGGTTCGCCCCGCAGGTGGAAACGGCCGTCGTGCCGCCCGGCTTGCGTGCCTTTTCCTTCAGCATGGTCTCGCGAAGCGAATAATTGGTTCTGGATGCATTGTCGGCATCGGCGTCGAAATAAAAGCCCGGCCATGGCTCAACCACCGTGTCGATATAGAGCATGCCGTGTTTGCGGCAGAGCCGCATCAGATCGACGGAAGCGGCATCGACCGAAAGATTGACGCAGAAGCCCTGGCCCTGAACGCCCTTGAGCAGCGGCTTCAGAACTTCCTTGTAATTCTCCTTGGTCAGATGCGTGCGGATGTGGAGAATATTCCTCTCGGCCAGAAACGCGGCGATATCTTCGCGCGGATCGATGACGACGAGCCGGGTCTTGTCGAAATTGAAATGACGTTCGATCAACGGAAGAGTACCGCGCCCGATGGAGCCGAAGCCGATCATGATGATGGGGCCGTCAATATCGCCGTAAATCGGATGGTTTGCGTCCGTCATTCGTCAATTTTCCTTTTTCAGCCAATAAGTAAGCTAGATCACAAAAGCGTGCCACAATAAAGGGCAGGTGGATGACGGACATATGACGGTTGGGGTGAAAGCACACATGCAGGCACATTCTGCCCCTTCGCATTTTAGAGACTGCGTTTATAATCAAGTTCTTCTTTTCGTGTTGAGACCAAGTGCTGGGGGGCTCTGGTCAATGACGGCAAGGGAGTTTCGCCATCACAGGAGAATTGCCTGTTGGACAGTTTCATCGAGCGTGTCGCTGCGCTTCAAGGTGCCACCCCCGTTCTGATTGCCCTTTATGATTCCGAAGACCGGCTGCGGCATGCCAACCCGTCATTTCAGGAAAGCTTTCAAATTACCCCGGAAGAATTTCCGACCTGGGCGGATATCATGCGGCTGAACCATCGCCTGCAAACCGGTGTTGTCGTTCGACATAGGGATTTCGAAGGCTGGCTCCTGTCGGCCCAGTCCCGGCGCGGCAAGCTGCCCTACCGCGCCTTCGAGATGGACATGTATGACGGCCGCTGGTTCTGGATGACGGAAACGGTGCAGCAGGATGGCTGGATGCTGTGCATTGCCAGTGACGTGACGGAATTACGCCAGGGTTACCGGGCGCTGCGGCAGGACCGGGACCTGGCTGTGCGCGCCTCGCAGACGGATGAGTTGACGGGAACGGCGAACCGCCGTTTCGTTTTCGCCAAGCTGGCACTACAGGTGGAACGGGTTGGCAAGGGGCTTGAAGCACCCTTTTGCCTCTGCACGCTCGACATCGATTTTTTCAAGCAGATCAATGATCGTTTCGGCCATAAATGTGGTGATGCGGTGCTGCGCGATTTTGTCGGCATCGCCCATTCCGTCATCCGGCGGGTGGATTTTTTCGGCAGGATCGGCGGTGAAGAATTCATGCTCGTCCTGCCGCGCAGCACCGTGGCGGAGGGCCGGGAAATCGTCGAGCGGCTGCTGCAGAGGGTGCGGCTTTCAAGACCTCTGGCCGAGTTTCCCGATTTTTCTTACAGCTGCTCGGCCGGCATGACGACCTATCGGATGGCGGAAAGCGCCGATGATGTTTTTATGCGTGCCGATCAGGCTCTTTATGCGGCCAAGGAAAAAGGCCGCGACCGGCTTCTGGCGGTGACTGTTTAAATCAACTCAGCCGCAATCAGCCCATGCAGCGAATTGCCGACGAACAGCCGCCGCCCCGTGACGTCCTGCGGTTTCAGCGCCTGTCCGCGCGCCTTGCGTTCGCGGATCAGGTCGGCGCGCAGCACGCCCGGCAGGATGCCGCTGTCGAGCGGCGGCGTCAGCAGTTGCCCATCCGGCATTTCGACGAAAATGCTGGTCGATGATCCCTCGCACAATTCGCCGCGTTCATTGAGCAGAAGAACCTCATCCGCTTCCTCGGCTGAAAACTCGGCGCGGGCGGCATCATAGGGCTCGCGGCGCGACGACTTGTGGCGATAGAAGGTATCCGTGGAATCGAGCGTGGTTTTTGTCGCGATACGAACGCGCCAGACCGCATTTGTTTGTACGGGATTGAAATCGGCCGCCTCGATATCGAGTTCGCCCTTGTAGTTCATAACCAGCCTGACGCAGAGCGGTTTTTCGCCGCCCACCGTCTTTTCCAGCGCCTGAACGGCGTTGGCCGGGGCGCGGAAACCGAGCGCATCGGCCGAACGCAGCAGCCGGCGCATATGCTGGTCGATGCGCTGAAAGCCGGTTTGCGGCTCCCAGCGCAGGGTTTCCCTCAAGGTCAGATCGGCAGGTTTGCGTTTCATTGCCTGTGCTCGTCGCCTGTCATCATGGTCGGTTTCTGCGCCGGCACTATCAACCGGCAAAGCTTGTCCGAAATAGGATAGCCCTGCCGGCTGACGAGGTTAAGCCTGTTTATTGTCCAGCGCTTCCAGCTCGTCGATCAATCCCTCGATCATCGAAAGCCCCTTGTCCCAGAAGGAAGGATCGGTCGCATCGAGGCCGAAGGGTTTGAGAAGCTCCGAATGGTGCTTGGTGCCGCCTGCCTTCAGAAGTTCGAAATATTTCTCCTGAAAGCCCGTCTCGGCCTTCTGGTAAACCGCATAGAGCGAGTTTACCAGGCAATCGCCGAAGGCATAGGCATACACGTAGAAGGGCGAATGGATGAAATGGGGGATGTATGTCCACCATGTCTCGTAGCCTTCGGAAATGCGGATTGCCGGGCCGAGGCTTTCAGCCTGCACGGAAAGCCACAATTCGCCGATCTGTTCGGAGGTCAGTTCCCCCTGCTTGCGGGCGGTGTGCAGCTTGCGCTCGAATTCGTAAAAGGCGATCTGGCGCACGACCGTGTTGATCATGTCCTCGACCTTGCGGGCGAGCATGGCCTTGCGCTCCCTCACATCCTTCGTGTCGTCGAGCAGCTTGCGGAAGGTCAACATTTCACCGAAGACGGAAGCGGTTTCGGCAAGCGTCAGCGGCGTGGCGCACATCAGGGCGCCCTGCTGACCGGCCAGCACTTGATGCACGCCATGACCAAGCTCATGGGCGAGGGTCATCACGTCGCGCGGTTTGCCGAGATAATTGACGAGCACGTAAGGGTGGGCCGAAGGCACGGTCGGATGCGCGAATGCGCCCGGCGCCTTACCCGGACGGGCGGGGGCGTCGATCCATTCCTCGTCAAAGAAACGGCGGGCGATATCGGCCATCTCAGGTGCGAAGTTTCCGTATGCGGAAAGGACGGTGTCCTTCGCTTCATCCCATGGAATGATCGTGTTCGAGGTATCGGGAAGCGGCGCGTTGCGGTCCCAGTAATTCATCTGCTCCATGCCGAGCCACTTCGCCTTCATGGTATAATATCGATGCGAAAGACGCGGATAGGCTTTCTTTACGGCGGCGGCCAATGCATCGACCACTTCGCGCTCGACGCGGTTGGCCAAATGGCGGCTATCGGCAATATCCTCGAACTTGCGCCAGCGGTCGGAAATATCCTTGTCCTTGGCGAGCGTGTTGGTGATGAGGGTGAAAACGCGCAGATTGTCCTTGAAGGTGGCGCTCAGCGCCTGTGCCGCCTTCCTGCGGGTTTCAGGCTCCGGCTCCTGCAGCATGTTGAGCGTCACTTCCAAGGGAAGGCTCGCGCCGTCAATGTCGAAACGTAGATCGGCCATCGTTTCGTCGAACAGGCGATTGAAGGCCGCCGCACTGGTCATCGATTTTTCGAGGAACAGCTGCTCCAGCTGGTCGTCTAGCTGGTGCGGCTTGTCCTTGCGCAAATCCACCAGCCATGGCCGGTAGTGGCCCGCAGCGGCGTCATTCGCCATGCAGGCGTCCATCGTCGCATCATCGATGCGGTTGAGTTCAAGCGTGAAGAACAGGAGATGTGCGGAAATATCCGTCAGCTTCGCCTGGGCATCCCCATATAGCTTGCCGTTTGCCGGGTTGGATGTATCGGAAAAATAGGTCAGTCCGGCAAAGGAACCGATACGGCCGATAAGATCGTCCAGCGCCTCATATTCCTTCAGCGCCGCGCCGATGCCTTTTTCGCCAGCGGCCTCTGCGGCTGCCTCAAGCTTGCCCTTCCACTTATCCTCGAAAGCGGTCGCCATTGCCGCCGCTTTCTCGATATCGCCCTTATATTCCGGTGAATCGCTCGACGGGTAGAGATCCGAGAGCTTCCAGCCGGGCAGGTCACCGAGCACGGGACCGGAGGCTTCGGCAAGGGAGAATGCGGGCTGCGGGGTGAGGCGATTGAGGGTCATCGAACGCGTCCTTCTGATTATGCTTGCGAAGCATATGGGTCCTTTGTTTCCCGCAGCAATGGATAAAATGCAAGCAAATCTCAAAACTGGATGTTCAAGTCTCCCGTGCCAGAGTGCGGCACAAGGGACCGCATGACGCAGGTCCATAAACCGGAAACCGGAGCCAAAAATGACCGCGCATGTTCTCGTGATAGACGATGATCCCGTCCAGCGCCGCCTGCTCAAAAATGCGGTGGAACGTTATGGGCATCTGGCCTTGCTTGCCGAAAACGGCAGGGCGGGGCTGGAGCTGCTCAAGCAATATAGCGGCGAGATCAATGTCATCGTCCTCGACCTCATGATGCCGGAAATGGATGGTCTTTCTTTTCTGAAAGCCGTTGGTGAACTTGGCACCGACGTTCCCGTCATCGTTCAGACCGGCCAGGGTGGCATCGATACCGTCGTGCAGGCCATGCGCGCCGGCGCTTTTGATTTCGTCGTCAAGCCAGTCTCGCCGGAAAGGATAGGCGCGGCCATTTCCAATGCCCTCAAGCTGGACAGGAGAGAGGCAAAGGCCCGCACGGGCAGGCGTGGACGGAGCAATGCAGTGAATTTTACCGATATCGTTTCCGCCAGCCCGGCAATGCTGAGGGTCATAGAACTGGCGCAGCGCGCCGCCCAGTCCAGCATTCCCGTGGTGCTGGAAGGCGAATCCGGTGTCGGCAAGGAAATGGTCGCCCGCGCTATCCAGTCGGCAGGCGACAGGGCGAACAAGCCGTTCATCACCGTCAATTGCGGTGCCATCCCGCATAATCTGGTGGAGAGCATCCTGTTCGGCCACGAGAAGGGCGCTTTTACCGGTGCGACGGAAAAACACATCGGCAAATTCATGGAAGCCGATGGCGGCACGCTGTTCCTCGATGAAATCGGCGATCTGCCGCTGGATGTGCAGGTGAAGCTGTTGCGCGCGGTTCAGCAGGGTGAAATCGAAACCGTCGGCTCGGCGCGGGTGCAGAAGGTCAATGTGCGGCTGATCTCCGCCACCAACAAGAACCTGATTGAAGAGGTGAAGGAAGGTCGTTTCCGCGAAGACCTTTATTACCGTCTCAACGTTTTCCCCATCACCATTCCGGCGCTGCGTCGCCGTAAGGAAGACATTCCTCATCTGGCGCGGGTTTTTGCCGAGCGTTTTTCCGCCGAGCAGAAATTGCCCAATCCCGTTGGCCTTGATGCCAGCGCGCTGGCGCTTCTGACGGCCTATGATTGGCCCGGCAACATCCGCCAGCTTGAAAACGCGGTCTTCCGCGCCGTCGTGCTGTCGCAGGGCGAGGAACTGGCGGATACCGATTTTCCGCAGATCGCGCTGCAGCTGCCGGAATTCGCGGCGATGGACGATACGGGTGATGCCATCCGTTCACCATCCGGGTCGTCGCTGAAGCTGGCCGCCTATTCGCCGCCGCCTCCGCTTGCCGAAAGCCACGCTGTTGTGGAAGAGGCAACGGATGTTTCCACCACCATATATCGGGGCGGAAACCTGATCTCAAGCATGGACGAAGCGGGCAACATTCGAAAGCTGGCCGAGATCGAAGAAGAGCTCATCCGCTTCGCACTCCGTTTCTATCGCGGGCAGATGAGCCAGGTCGCCAGAAAACTCGGCATCGGCCGCTCGACGCTTTATCGGAAACTGAAGGATTATGGCATCGATCCCGACGATCCTCTTCGAGACGCCGCATGACGCCGCAAATGGCGTATCGCCCGGCAGATCGTGAAATTTGTTAACTTCTGAGCAAGGATATCCGCTTACCGTCTATAAACCTCTTGTTAGTGGCTGATTCACTATGTAGAGGAAGGTTGCATGTGTGTGGCAATTTTGCCATCGTGTCACCGTATTTGACGTTCATTTGAGGCAATGTGACATAAATTGTCTTCCAGGCGGGGATCGAATTGCCATATCTGCATCGGAATAACGCGCTTTCGACAAAGATTGCGCGCGGCTTGATCAAGGATATATGCACGAAGCTGTCGGCGCGCGCTGTCACCTTTGCCTGCCTGATGCTCGCCGCAATGCCCTTCGTAGGTGTTTCGGCGACGGAAGCCGCCGCCGAAACGCGCAGCCTCAAACTGTATTATATCCATACACGCGAGAAGGCGGTCATCACCTTCAAGCGCAATGGAAAATACGACCAGAAGGGCTTGCAGGAGCTGAACCGCTTCCTGCGCGACTGGCGTCGTAACCAGCCGACGCGCATGGACCCGCGCCTTTTCGATCTCGTCTGGGAAGTTTATCGCCGCAGCGGCGCGACCGATTATATCAATGTCGTTTCTGCTTTCCGCTCGCCGGAAACCAACGGTCTCCTGCGGACACGTACCAAGGGTGTTGCGGAAAAAAGCCAGCATATGCTCGGCAAGGCCATGGATTTCTACATTCCTGGCGTCAAGCTCTCCCGCCTGCGCGAAGTCGGCATGCAGATGCAGATCGGTGGCGTCGGCTTTTATCCCAGTTCCGGTTCTCCCTTCGTGCACATGGATGTCGGCGGCGTTCGCGCCTGGCCGCGCATGAGCCGCCAGGAACTGGTGCGTATCTTCCCGAACGGCAACACGCTGCATCTTCCTTCCGACGGCAAGCCGCTTCCCGGTTATGAGCAGGCGCTGGCGGACTACAAGAAGCGCGTCAGCTCTTCCTCCATTCAGGTTGCGTCCAGCGCCGGCTCCGGCCCGGCCTCCTCGGGTGGCGGCGGCAAGCGCAAGACATTGTTGCAGGCGCTCTTTGGCGGCGGTGGCGACGAGGATGAAGATCCCGATAGCATCGCAGCGCCGGAACCCGCAGAACGCCCGGCTGTTGCTCGCCCGGCAACGCCGCCACAGGCCGCTCCCGAGCCTGAACCGACGATTGCGGTTGCTTCGGCACAATCCCTTCCTGGCGTGAACGATGCGCCGCTGCCGACGGCTCGCCCTGCCTTCGGCAACCAGCCGCCGGCCAATACCGGTCTCGCGACAGCGCTCTATTCGCCGGCCCGCAATGCCGCGCAGGATGCTCTTCAGGCAGCAACAACGCCGACGCCCGCTTCCGCTCCGGCCGAGCGCCAGCAATTCGCCGATCTGGCTGAGGTCTCCGTGCCTGTGCCCACCCTTCTCGGGCCGCGTGGCATGAGAGGCGATGCGGAAGGATCGATCCTGACGGCGTCCGCCGATGGTGCGACCCCTGCGGCGACCGGTGAGCTTGCCTCGGTTCCGGTTCCCGCCAATCGCCCGGCAGTGGCTGAAGCCCTTCTTGCTGCCGCCAATGCCGATCCGGAAGGCGAAGACGATCTCGCCGAGGCTCGGCAGGATACGCTTTCTCCGACGGTTGTTGCGGCTCTGGAGCAGAGCGGCCAGGCTGCCCGTTCGCAGGTCCAGTCCGCCGCCATGCCGACCGCCGCGCAATTCCCGGCTGCCGTCAACCACAAGGTCACGGTTGCACCTGCTGAAACCGCCAAGGCGGAGTCGCAGGAAGGTTTCGGTGACGCTTTCGATCTGAAGCCCGCCATCAATGGTGGTCTCACCGCTGGCCTGCCGACCAAGGGCTCGCGCCCGAGCAAGCAGGATGCGGCCGTTTCCCACCAGGCGATGGTCGGTGGTGGTCGCCTGACGCAGGATTCGATCTCTGACTGGGCGCTCAACCAGAACAAGGGTACGACTGGACGTTCGGTAAAGGCGCCGCGTGTTATCGCCAACCGCATGCTCAGCCACGACATGTCGGCTTCGGCCACATCGGCAAGCTTCAAGCCGGGTGCGGCAGCAATCGAGTCCAGCCGCTTCAGCACACCGGTGAAGATGCACTGAACCCTGCTTTTTCTGATATGGCCGAAAGGCCAACAAAAAACCCGCCGTTGCCGGCGG
>CAACWB010000021.1_pt1 | contig 29780 bp, 28 predicted proteins | sample 2275501 | NCBI WGS metagenome assembly CAACWB01 (sample SAMEA5312444, study PRJEB27640) | indoor metagenome | biome: indoor environment; feature: controlled; material: polymer antistatic dissipative epoxy resin | place: Italy | collected 2014-05-27 | reverse complement strand
ATCGGGATTGGCCTTCTGGAAACCCTCGATCATCGGCGTTGCCAAAGGTTCATCCAGAGAGGAATAGACCACCAGCGTTTGCGCGTCCGCCTTGCCAGATGGGGCCGGAAAAACGGCAACCTGGGCAAGCCCGGGCGAGGCCATGCAAAGACAGAGGCAAAGAAGAAGGCAGATACGCATGGAAAAGATCATGCCGCAGGCGCTTGCCATTCACAAGCGGCAAGGGCTTGGTTAAATTAGGACATCGCGGGAGGGAAGATTTGCGTATTTTGCTGGTCGAGGACAATCAGGTGCTGTCGGAAGGTCTCTCGGCGCTGCTGCGGGGCAGCGGTTACGCGGTGGACGTGGTTTCCGACGGCGCTTCCGCCGATGCGGCGATTGCGGCGGAAAATTTCGATCTGGTCATTCTCGATCTCAACCTGCCGGAAATGGATGGTATCGAGGTGCTGCGCTCCATGCGTTCGCGCCAGGACAAGGCGGCGGTGCTGATCCTGACGGCGCGCGGTACACCGGAGGAAAAGGTCAAGGGGCTGGATCTCGGCGCCGACGACTACATGATCAAGCCCTTCGATATCACCGAATTCGAGGCGCGGGTGCGGGTGCTCTTGCGCCGCAATGCCGGGCTGCGCTCTTCCGCGCTCAGTTTCGGCAAGGTTCTGTTCGATCTGACATCGCGCACCTTTTCGGCGGATGGGCGTCCGCTCGATATTCCGGCGCGCGAAGTGGCGTTGCTCGAAGTGTTGTTCATGCGGGCGGGCAAGGTCGTCGCCAAGGAAGCGATCGTGCAATCGCTGACAGGCTTCGACGACGATATTTCCGCCAATGCCATCGAGCAATATGTCAGCCGCCTGCGCAAGCGGCTTGCTCCCCACGGGCTGACGGTGAAGACCGCACGCGGCATCGGTTATTATCTCGAAAAGCTGCCGGAGATGGCTGAATGAGACAGGCCGCCTATTCGCTCAGGCGGCGACTTTTAGGCTGGCTTCTCATTTCCACTGCCATCATCGGCTGCGTTGCGCTGACCGATACCTGGCGTGAGGCGGTCAATACCGCCAATGTCGTCTCCGACCGGGTGCTTTCCGGTTCCGCACTTGCCATTGCCGAGCGGGTGGTGGTGGCCGAGGATGGTTCGCTGGAAGTCGACATCCCCTATGTGGCGCTGGAAATGCTGACATCTGCGGCGCAGGACCGGGTATTCTACCGTGTCGATGGGCCGAACGGGCAATTCCTCACCGGCTACCAGAACCTGCCGACGGTGGAGAACCCGAAGGGCGATACCCCCGCCTATCGTGATGCGGTGTTTCGCGACGAGCCGATCCGCATCGCCGCGATCCGCCGTTTTGCCTCCACCGGCATCAATTCCGTGCCGTTTTCCGTGACGGTTGCCGAAACCACCATTGCCCGCAGCCAGCTGGCGCAGGCCATCATCCTGCGTTCGGCACTGCGGCTGCTCTTGATGATCGTGGGGGCGGCGATCATCGTCTGGATCGCGGTGACGATTTCTCTCAGGCCGCTTTACCGGCTCAGCGAAGCCATTGCCGAGCGCAGCCCGAACGACCTGCACCCCATCCGCCAGTCCGTGCCGGTCGAGGTGGAAAATCTGGTGGAAACCGTCAATTCCTTCATGGTGCGGCTGCAATCGGCGCTCGATGCTCTCAGGCATTTCACCGGCAATGCCAGCCATCAGCTGCGCACGCCGCTTGCCATCATCAGCACCCAGCTTGCGCTTTCCGCTCGCGCCGCGAGCCTTGAGGAAGCACAGGCGGCGGCGCTGAAAGGCGGGGCGTCCGTGGCGCATGCCGAACATATCCTTGCCCAGCTGCTGCGCATGGCGAACATCGATGCTGCCGGCTCCAGCGAAAAGCATGATTTTTCTGCGATAGACCTCGTGGCCGTTGCACAGAACGTGACTGCCGATTTCGTGCCGCGCGCGGCAGATGCCGGCATCGATCTCGGTTTCGAAGGCGAGGGTGAGGCGACCATTCTCGCCGAGCCGCTTTTGATCGGTGAGCTGATCGGCAACCTCGTTTCCAATGCCATCAATTATGCCGGGCGCGGTGCGGAAGTCACCGTCCGCGTCGGCGAGCAAGCGGGCGCCGTCTGGCTGGAAGTGGAAGACAACGGCCCCGGCATTCCGCCTGAAAAACGCGCCATGGTGCGCCAGCGCTTCGCCCGCGGCGAAGCCAACGCCGCCCCCGGCGCCGGCCTTGGCCTCGCCATCATCGAGGAGATCGCCGGGCTGTTCGGCGGGCGGCTGATGCTGGAAGACGGCGCGGAGGGGCGTGGGCTGAGGGCGCGGGTGGTGTTTGGCCCGGACCTTCGGGAAGAGTGACCGACCCAGGCAAATGGCTGCCTCAAAAGAACATCACATCGCTATAATGAAAATCGGACAGAACACGACCTTTCACAATAATACTGGTGTCTCCATCAATGCTGACAGTTGTGTCCAGACCGTTATCTGATGCCGCCGCGACCAAGCTATTGAGGTCAGCGAATAGCGCCGTATCGAAAACGAGGATATCGTTTGAGCCGGTACCGGTTTCGAAACCGTGGATGATGTCGCGCCCGGTTTGAGCATTGGTGAAAAAGAACGTGTCATGCCCGTCTGTTCCGAAAAAGACATCGTCTCCCTGGCCGGACGAGAATGAGTGTCCCATTATTGCCCTTTTTACGGCTCTTGAGAGATCTATGGATACGATTGCCGTCGCCGTCTCGTTCCCGTCGGAGACCGTGTAAGAGAAGGATTTGATGCCGCTTGCTGATCCGGATGGCTGATATGTGAGCGTGCCGTCTGCATTGTAGATCACCAGACCATCGGCGTCGGCCACCCAGGTTTGCCAGCCAGGTTGCATGTCGACGCCGTTGATTTGAGTGATTGTAAGCGCGTCGCCATTCGGATCACGATCATTTGCTAGTACGTCGATGGTGACTGAGCTACCGGGCGTGATGGCAGCATAGTTATCGACAGGGGAAGGAGCGGTCGGGATTATGATTGCCGTAACAGTGGCCGTAGCTGTTTCAGCACCATCGGACACCGTATAGGTGAAGATTTGCGTGCCGCTTGCCGATCCGGATGGTCGATAGGTGAGCGTGCCGTTGGCATTGTAGATGATCAACCCGCTCGCTTCCGCTACCCAGGTTTGCCAACCCGGCTGCATATCCACGTTACCAATCCGGGTAATTGTAAGGCGATCGCTATCTGGATCGCTGTCGTTGCCAAGAACGTCAAATGTGATCGAACCGCCCGCAGCAACCTGAACGAGATCGTTTTCCGGTGCAGGAGGCGTCGCGGCGTGCGATGTGTTCGACACACTGCCATTCCCACGGGACGTATCAGCGTCGGGTAGTAGTACAGTAACGTAATCGTCTGTAAAATAAATCGCTTCAATATTGATGGCAGTCGTGAACTGAGATCTGTTATTGGCGCTGACTGTCACATGCCGGCCATTGCCAGACCAACCGTAGCTTCCGCTTGATCCGTCCAAAACGAGGGTATCCCAGCCAGTGCCACCATCGATACGGTTGCTGCCTGCGCCGCCGTTCAAGGTGTCGTCCCCGGTATTTCCATAAAGATCGTCGTCGCCATCATTGCCGGAAATTAAATCGTTGCCCTGGCCGCCATAAATCCGGTCGGCGCCCGCGTTGCCGTTGACGGTATCAGCACCATTTCCAGAGAAGAGGCTATCGTCGAACCGGGAGCCGTTGACGGTGTCATTGCCGTCATTTGTCATCGCGATGTAGCCATTCAAATAGCCTACACCGTTCGAACCCGACCGGGACAGATCGGTAATATCTGAACTGACAACGTTCAGGATACGAAGGCTCGGGTCGGAATAGTCAACACCAGCGGTGACGGCCCGCAAGAACCCGACAACCGGTTTGGCGTAAATAGTGCGATCCGCGTAGCGACCAAATAGTCCGAAAGAACCTTCTCCAATCGAAGTGCTGCCATCATTTTCGCGGTTGCCATCATAGGCATTGTAACCGTCATTGGTCTCCCTGTAATAGTTGTCGAGCACCATATGAGCCATGATACCCTTGAGATCGGTATTGTCCCAGCTGTCGAGAACGCCAATGGCTTCGGCAATGAAATTGGCCTGGTCGATCTCGCCGGCCAGGCCCGCTCCGCGATAGCCCGTGTAGGATGGAACCCCGAATTCAGTAATCCAGAGTTCGGCGCCCTCGAAGCCGTGATAGTCCTTCAGGAACTGGATGCTGTGAAGCGCACCCTGAAAGCTATGGTAATAGTTCCAGGCTGACGGTGTATCGACAGGGTTCGGCACCCAATCGGTTGGGCGCCCGGATTGCGGACTCGTGGCGTTGTAATCATAGATCGTGTAAGGATGGATCGTGAAACCCTCGATATCTGCGCCAAGGTGCTTCAGGGTTGCGAACATGGTGTCCATGTAAGCGTAGTCGTTGTGGGCAATGCCGGCCCCGATTACCTTGATGTTCTGTCCGAGGGAGTTCTCGACACCCTTCACGGTTTCGTTCACGGCGTGAAGGTAGCGGGCATAATACTCCGCGTTTTCAACGCTGACGGCATAAAATCGGTCGTGATTGGGATCGCCTTTGCCGCTATAATAGGTGCCCGTATAACGATAGCTCAGGTTTGGTTCGTTGCCGACTTCCCAGCCGGCGATCACGTCTGAGTATTGCGAAAGACTTTCATGTATTGTTTTTACGAATACTGCGAACCTCGCCGCGAGTTCGTCAATAGCATCTATTCGGGGAGAGCCGTCCACGGCGCCAGTCTGGCTGAGATCCCGAGGTGTTTGACCAGGCTGGAAAATAACCTTGATGCCAAATTGCTGCAGTTGTTGCAGCTCCGCGGCGATATTCTTGACTGCCCAAGAGGGTAGACCGTTGGGGCCTACAATTGAAAGGTCGAGCGGGATGCGAACAATTTCCGAGCCAGCGCTGTTGCTCAACTTGTGAATATCAGAAGCGGTAATACCATTGTGCGCTGGCGCGCCCTTTGTATTGTAAGCATTTAAGAGGGAATGCGTGCCTAGAAGCATATTCTTGATAGACATGACTGATATCTCATTAATTTATTGTAATATTAAATTAAAAAATCATGATTAATTGTAGTGAATAATACTTATAGCAAAAATTCAATAGAGTATGTCGATGGGAAAAGTATATTCAGAGATCGTTATTTTATAATTAGAGTAACTATATTTAATTCAGATCCAATATATCCATACCCTCTCGAAATTATTGAAAAATCCGATGTAAGTCATCAAATTGAAATGATTTTATCAAATGCTCTTAGCAGACGCTCCGATGTTGTTCGACTACGTTTTATACCCATTGAGGCTCTGCCGAAAATAGAGAGTCTGGTCTTGCCTTTAGGTGGCGTAATAAAAATACACCGTGCAAGTAGTGTAACGATTTCAAAATTCTGGTCGTCTTCAGCATTGGGAATGGCATCGCGTAAGGGTCTGAAGCGTAAGTTCAGGAACTTGCAAAATGAAGGAATAATACAATTCGAAGAAGTTAAGGAGCCGAAAGAAAGACTGAAGGCTTGTGGCCAAATGCTGGATTGGAAATTTCAATGGTTGAACTCCAGACGCCAAATAGCATTTGGATTTAGAGACCCGTTTTTTCAAAAGAGTATTTATAGTTCATTTTCTGGAAATGACTCGTCAAAATACCGGATATTTTCTCTGGCGGTGGGGAAAAAGGCGATAGCCTACGAGTTTTGCATCCATGAAAATCAGCGACTTATGTCCATAATTGCAAGTTTTGACAGGAATTATGCGCGGTTTAGCCCTGGACGAATTTTGAGCACTCTCATTCTGGAAGCCTCTCAGCAATTGGGCTTCAATAAATACGATTTACTGCCTCCCGAAACAGATTTCAAAAAAAGCTTGGCAAATACGTCTGAAGAGGTTCTGGAGATAATTATTCCCCGGACAATGGTTGGCAGATCCCTGATGTGGATTGCAGAGAAATGCGGGAAAATTTGAATAATCTGAAACCTCTGCGATTGATCTGCGCCCTGTCGGTCGTTTTTGCGCATTCTTTTTCCGTTGTTTCCGGTAATTATCTTGATGAACCTTTTCAAAAATCTACCGGATATTCAATTGGTGACTACGCGGTCATTGTATTTTTTGCCATAAGCGGGATAGTTATTCCCCTAAGTCTCGAACGTAATCCTGATATGTTACGATTCTGGGCGCGCCGCATGTTAAGAATCTTCCCGGCGCTTATCGTTTGCGTTGCTGCTGTCGCGTTTGCGTTGGGACCTGCGGTATCAACATTATCGGTCGACGCCTATTTTGCGGACCCTCGATTTGTAAAATACCTCTTCGGCGCATCATCATTGCTTGCAACCTCCCAGGGACTTCCGGGCGTCTACGAGACGCTTCCGGATGCTGAGCAGGTCAATGTCCCGCTCTGGACGTTGAAATATGAAATTCTGGCCTATTTCTTCGCAGCAATTATCTTTGGTACGATAAGAGCGGATCCGATGAAACGTTTGATTTTCATGGCCTTGTTGCTGATGGTTTTTCTAAGTAATTTTATATGGTTGGAAGTTTCATCGAAACTTTTTAACGCGCAGGTATTTCTCACGTCTTTTTTCGGTGCTGCGATTTTTTATGGACTAATTAAAAAATGCCGCACTGCAGCGCTGGGTGCTATTCTATCGGGTTTGTTCGTTATTCTGCTCATAGGCACGCCGGCATGGCTTCCGGCAATAAGCATTGTGCTTGCTTTGGCGACGTTAGCGATCGCTTACGCGCCACCAATTCCTGTTTTAACGAATGACAGATTCGGCGACTATTCGTATGGGCTATATGTTTTTGCCTACCCGATACAGCAGCTCATTGTCTTAATGTATCCGCAGATAGGCGTATTATTTCATTTTACTGCGTCACTGCTTATTTGTGTTCCGCTTGCATATTGTTCCTGGCATATTTTGGAAAGCAGGGCTGCTAGCCTGGTCCGGTAAGTAAACACGCTTGCGGTTCACGCCTGTCCACACGCTCCCCGGTTTGCCTTCGAGGCTTAACCCATCCGCTCCGAGGCATAACTTCCCGGGCTTGGCGGAAAGACCACGGTGCGGTTGCCGTTGATGAAGGTGCGGTGGTGGATATGGGCGTGGATGGCGCGGGCCAGAACCTGGCTTTCCACGTCGCGGCCGAGCGAGACATAGTCTTCGGCGCTCTGGGCGTGGGTGATGCGCACGGTGTCCTGTTCGATGATCGGGCCTTCGTCGAGATCGGCGGTGACATAATGGGCTGTCGCACCGATCAGCTTCACGCCGCGCTCATAGGCCTGCTTGTAAGGGTTGGCGCCCTTGAAGGAGGGGAGGAAGGAGTGGTGGATGTTGATGATCCTGCCTGACATCTTGCGGCACATATCGTTGGACAGCACCTGCATGTAACGGGCCAGCACCACAAGCTCCGTGCCGCTGGTCTCGATGAGATCCATCAGCTGGCCTTCGGCCTTCGGCTTGTTTTCCTTCGTCACCTTGATGTGGTGGAAGGGGATGTCGTGATTGACGACGACTTTCTGGTAGTCGAAATGGTTGGAAACGACGCCGACAATGTCGATCGGCAGCGCGCCGATCTTCCAGCGATAGAGCAGGTCGTTGAGGCAATGGCCGAAACGCGACACCATCAACAGCGTCTTCATGCGCTGGCCATCCGGATAGATGTCCGCCTGCATGCCGAATTTCTCCGCGACCGGCTGAAAGCCCTCGGTGATGGCCTGCAGGGACGCGCCTTCCTCTGAAATGAAGGAGACGCGCATGAAGAACTTGCCGGTTTCCAGATCATCGAACTGCGAACTGTCGACGATGTTGCAACCTTTTTCCGCCAGATAACCGGAAATCGCGGCGACGATGCCGCGGGTCGATTTGCAGGCCACTGTCAGAACATAGGATGTCATGCGTTTTCCCTCAAAGACGTCGCGCCGGCATGAACCGGCGCGGTTTGGCGCGTTCCATAGCGCAGCTTGGCGGCAGAGCAAAGCGCCAAGACGAACGCAGCCAAAGTCATAAAACGGGAAAGGCACCCGCGCCGTGCCGGAAGCGACATGGAATGTTCCACGGCCAGCACGGCGGCGGGAGCTATTGTGACAGGGTCGTTCCCAACTTCAGGCGCGGCGCAGGCGCATGGCCGTGCGGCCGCGGCCGTCGATCAGTTCCAGCGTGCCGCGGCGCGGCTCCAGCCGGAAGGAGCGCGCGCCTTCCAGCGCATCGATGAACTGCCGTTCCTGGCGCATGATATCGGGGGCGCAGGCCATCTGGGTGGAAATCATCCGGCCGAAATCGACGCGGTTGCGACTGATTTTCACTTCACCGCCAATGCCGTTGCAGCCGGCATTGGCCGACACGCGGCCCTCGCGGGAAATTTCCAGCGTCGCCTGGCGGCGGCCACGAACCCGCTCGCCTCTGATATCCTGCACCAGCCAGTGCCCGTCAATGCCGGCTTCGGGTTCCGGCCTGCCCGGACCCGCGCCCACACGCTCCAGCACGAGGTCGGTATCATCGCGACCGCCGGCCAGTACCGAATAACGCCGCGTGGTGGTGAAGAGCAGCCGGTCGCGGTCGCGGATTTCGGCGCTCAGCGCATAGGAGCGGCGGCCCCTGATGTCGCGATCGTCATAACGCAGCACGAAGGGTACCGGCACCTGTCCACGCGGACGGATGGTGGTTTCGGCAATGGTCTGCGACGGCGCATCCGCCAGCGAAACATCGATCAGGCGCACCGTCACAGTCGCGCTAGGCGGCAAAGCGATGCGCTCACGATAGGAGACGGTGCCGCGCAGGCTTGCCGGTGCCGCCGCCGCGCCGCTTGCCGCAAAAAGCGGGGCGAGCGCAACAAGCCCGGCAAAACTGCGGCGCGAAAGAAGAGGCTGGCGATCATTCATGGGGCGTGCTCCGTGCGGTTTCCGTTCGAATTTCAACGGATGATAGAAAACGGCACTGAACGGGCGATGAACCGATGGATGTTCCCCTGAATGCTCGAGGAGAGGTTCGGGGTGGGTGATGGCGTGTGCGATTGCGAGAGCCGAGGCATCTCCACCCTCATTCCTGTGCTTGTCACAGGAATCCAGCCCCCGCGTGTCCACGCGGCAGAGGAGTCTTTTCAGCCCAAGGACTTGGGCTGACTAGATTCCTGTGACAAGCACAGGAATGAGGGCTAGGAGAGGTTGCCGCAGCCACGGAAAGCAATTCCTCGGGCTGCAGCCTCCGGCTCACCTCAGCCGCGGAAACCGTCCCGCAGCGCTTCGAATTTCGCCAGTTGCTCGGCCCGCAATTCCTTGTTTTCGTCGCGGCGGACGAAAATCTTGAACATGGCGCCGCCGGCGGCATTCATGAACCAGACGGAACAGGAGCGGCGGCCGTGAAAACCGCGGTCAACGAAGGTTATGCCGGCGCAATTGTCCTTCTTGATGTGACCGCCGATCGGGCTATCGCCGTGGATGTTGAACCAGCCGTGGCTTTCCGTGCCTTCCGGCAGGTGGCCGGGCACTTCCAGCACGATATCGCCGGTCTGCACGATCATCAGGACTTCGCCCCAGCTGCGCATCTCGTTCCAGATCGCGTCGAAGCGGTCGGCGGCAGCGGACACGGCGGATCCTTCGGGCAGGATCGCCAGAATTTCGGCCGGTGTTACTTCGGCCTTGGCGGCGATGGCTTCCACGATACCGTCAGGCTTTTCGGCAAGGGCGGCGGCGGCGCGGGCCTGTCTGTCGTCATCGGTCCTTTGGGCTGCAATGCTCATCTGCTGTGCCTCAGGCGGCAATCGAACGGCGTTCGCCATTCTTGTCTTCATGGATGATGACGTCGAAGCCTTCAAAATGCGGGCCGGAGAGATATTCCACCTTGCCGCGGTTATCACCGGCTTTGGCGTGGGCGGCGCGGAACTGTTCGGATTTCGTCCAGTTCAGGAAGTCTTCCTTGGTGGCCCACACGGTGTGCGAGGCATAAAGCGTATGGTCGTCCGCCTTCGGGCCTTTCAGCATGTGAAATTCAATATAACCCTGCAATTCGCTGAGGTGCGATTTGCGCTCGCGCCAGATGGATTCGAAGGTTTCCTCGTAACCCGGCACGACGCGAAAACGGTTCATTGCGATAAACATGAAATTCTCCCTTTAAGTTTCCAGTTTCAGTCAGGATATCCAGCCGCGGCGACGTTGGGAAGAGGCTCACGACAAAGCGAACAAATTTACTCCACTTATTGATTGCGCGGCTCATAAACATGTGCAAAGAACTCAAGTTAAATGGTGCGGGCAAAGCCGCGCCCGCTCGTGTTTGGTCGTGTTTCAGGATAACGCCATGTTGAATTTTCGCCTTCGCCCGCTTGTTCTCGCCGCACTCGTGCCCGCCGCAATCGCCTTTGCCGCGCCGGCTGCCATGGCTTCGGACAAGGGTAATCCGGAGGCGAAACGTATTGTCGCGGTTGGCGGAACGGTGACGGAAATCCTCTATGCGCTGGGTGCGCAGGATCGCATCGTGGCGCGCGACAGCACCAGCAGCTATCCGGCGGACGCGCTTTCCAAGCCTGACATCGGTTATATGCGGGCGCTGTCGTCGGAAGGTATTCTGTCGCAGAAACCGGATCTCATCCTCTCCGAAGACGGCTCCGGCCCGGCGGATGTCGTTGCTATTCTCAAGGCCAGTGCGGTGCCTTTCGTCACGGTCGACACGCCGCCAAGCGGCGATGCGATACCGAAGAAGATCGAGGATATCGGCGCGGCCGTGGGGCTTTCCGACAAGGCGAAGGCGCTGGCGGCGGACACCAGGGCCGGACTGGATGCACTTGCCAAGGATGTTTCGACTGTCCCTGAAAAGAACAGGAAGCGCGTTCTTTTCGTGCTCTCCAGCGCTGGCGGCCGCGTCATGGCGGCGGGCAAGGATACGGAAGCCGCGGCGATCATCGAAATGGCCGGCGGTATCAATGCCGCTCAGGAAATCAGTGGTTACAAGCCGCTGACGGATGAGGCGGTCATTGCCGCCGCACCCGATGTCGTGCTGACGATGGCGCGCGGTGACCATGCCGGCAAGGCGGCCGAGATTTTTGCGCTGCCCGCCTTCCAGTCCACGCCGGCTGCGGCTGAAAAGGCGCTGATCAGCATGGACGGGCTTTATCTCATCGGTTTTGGCCCGCGCACGCCGGCCGCCGGCCGTGAGCTGGCAGCGAAGCTTTACCCGGAGGCGGTGAAGCCGTGAGCCTTGCTGCCTTGAGTTCCGCTGAGGGCAGGTTTGCCGGCGACAGATCCCGGCAGGGGGTCGTCACGCTTGCCGTGCTTGTCGGCATCCTGCTGTTTGCCTGTGGTGTGTCGCTGGTCAGCGGACCGACGGGCGTCGGCATCTCCGAACTCTGGGCTTATCTCACCGGCGGCGCGGCCGAGCTCGACGCCCGTGATAAAATCATTCTCGAGGCGGTGCGCCTGCCACGCACGGCACTCGGCATGTTGATCGGCGCGGGGCTTGGTGTCTCCGGCGCGATGATGCAGGGGCTGTTCCGCAATCCGCTGGCGGACCCCGGCATTGTCGGTGTCACCTCGGGGGCAGCGCTGTTTGCGGTTGCCGCGATTTCTCTCGGGGAAGGCGCGCTTGCCACGGTTGCGGTGTTTTTCGGCCCGCATTTCCTGCCGCTGATGGCGTTTTTCGGCGGGCTCCTGAACACCTGGGTGCTTTATCTGATCGCGACAAAGGATGGCGCCACCTCCACCACCACGCTCATTCTGGCCGGTATTGCGGTTGCGGCAATCAGCGGTGCGCTGACCGGACTGATGATCTTCGTCGCCGACGACCGGGCGCTGCGTGACATTACCTTCTGGTCGCTCGGCTCACTCGGCGGGGCAACACCCGCCAAGGTGCTCGCCACCTTGCCTTTCATCATCATCGTGCTTGCCATCATCCCCTTCGTCGCCCGCGGGCTGGATGCGCTGATTCTGGGTGATGCCGCCGCCTTCCACATGGGCATTCCGGTGCAGCGGCTGAAGCGGATCGTCATCCTGGCCGTTGCCGCTGCCTGCGGGGCGAGCGTGGCGGCGGCCGGTTCCATCGGTTTCGTCGGCATCGTCGTGCCGCATCTTCTGCGCCTCGCCATCGGTCCGTCGCACCGTTTCCTGCTGCCGGCATCGGCATTAGGCGGCGCCGCATTGCTGCTTTTGGCCGACAGTTTCGCCCGCACGGTGGCGGCTCCGGCGGAACTGCCCATCGGCGTCGTCACGGCGCTGATCGGCGCGCCGGTCTTCCTGTTCCTGCTGCTGGGCCGCGGCGGCTTTTCCATGCGGAACGCATCATGATCCGGGCCGAAAACATCACCCTCATCCGCTCCGGTCGCCGCCTGCTGGACGATGTCAGCGTCGATCTGCAGCCGGGCAAGGTCAATGTCATCATCGGCCCGAACGGTGCGGGTAAATCCACGCTGATGAAGGTTCTGTGTGGCGAGCTGCATCCGGAACATGGTTCGGTGACCTATAACGATATCGCCCTGCCGCTGTTCAAGCCGGTCCAGCTTGCCCGCCTGCGGGCCGTGCTGCCGCAGAATACCCAGCTTGCCTTTCCCTTTACCGCGCTTGAAATCGTCCGCATGGGCGCGGTGGCGCAGGGATCGCGCGCGCCGGAAGAACAGGCCCGCCGGGCGCTTGCCAAGGCCGGCTTGCGGGGGTTCGAGCAGCGCTCCTACAACATGCTGTCGGGCGGCGAGCAGCAGCGCGTGCAATTTGCCCGGGCGCTGGCGCAGGTGCCCTTTCCGGTCGAAAATGGTGAGGTGCGGGCACTGTTTCTCGATGAACCGACGGCCAGTCTCGATATCGGCCACCAGATCGCGGTCCTGGAAACCGCGCGCGATTTTGCGGCTGGTGGCGGTCTCGTGCTCGCCATCCTGCATGATCTCAACCTTGCGGCGGAATTTGCCGATCAACTTATCGTCATGCATGGTGGCCGGGTGACGGCGAGCGGGCCATCGCTGGAAACCATCAGTGACGAGACGATTGCGCGGGTTTACGGCATTGGCGGCGTTGTCGGCCGGTTGCCGGCGCGGCATATTCCTTATGTGCTGCCCCAGTCGCGGCACCGCTAGGGCCTTTACAAGGAAAAGTGGAAGCCGGTTTTCCGTCCGGAAATTCGGCAAAGCTCGAAAGTCTGAAATTCAGCTTTCCGGGCGGGTGGCGATGAACAGCGCCGAACCGAGCATGACGGCGGCAACAATCGCCGCGCGCATAAGCGGCGGGTCGCTGAGGAACCAGAAGGCAGCGTAACTCACCGTCATGGCCGACAAGGCTGCGATCTTGGCCTTGCGGGCGATTGCGCCACGTTCGCGCCAACGCCGAAGCGAAGGGCCGAATCTGGGGTGGCTGAGAAGCCATGCCTCGAGCCTGGGCGAAGAGCGGGAGAAGCACCAGAGCGCCAGAAGAAGAAACGGCGTGGTGGGCAAAACGGGAAGAAACGCGCCGACAATGCCGGTCGCGACCATAAGCCAGCCAAGACAGAGGTATAGAAGGCGCATGGCTATGCCGGTATCATGACTTATCTACTCATGATAGAGCGGCTGCGAGAAAACCGCGAGCCTTGTTGCCGCAGGCCCTCGCCACACCGGGAAAACCGGCGGTTTTTGCCATCACATTTGGCGTGATCGGACCGTTACCTCCTGTCGCAGGTCGCCTTTAGGGTTGAAAGCGCGACGCTCAGTCTTTATCCCCTTGGGCCGCGATGTCCGGAGCATAACCGGACCACCAAGGGTTAAGAAGAAGGAAACACCATGGCCAAGCTGATCCACTCGATGGTCCGGGTGCTGGACGAAAAGCGTTCGGTGGAATTTTACACGCAGGCTTTCGGGCTTGAGGTTGCGGAACGCGCCGAGTTCGAGAATTTTACGCTGATCTATCTCAGCAATGCCGAGGGCAATTTCGAGCTGGAGCTGACCGTCAATCGGGGTCGCGAAGTGCCCTATGCGCTGGGTGACGGCTATGGTCACCTGGCCGTCAGCGTTGCCGATGTGGATGCCGAACACCAGCGCTTCACCGAGATCGGGCTTTCGCCCGGCAAGATCATCGAAGCCGATTATAAGGGCCAGCCTTTCGCGAAATACTTTTTCATCTGCGACCCGGATGGTTACAAGATCGAAGTATTGCAGCGCGGCAACCGGTTCAAATAGGGTAGAGGCACATCATGGCAGAGGCAGGCGTCAAACTCGAGGATAGCTGGAAACGCGTTCTTTCCACCGAATTCGCCAGCCCCTACATGCTGAAGCTGAAAGACTTCCTGCTTGCCGAAAAAACCGCCGGCAAGCGCATCTTTCCCAAGGGTGCCGAATATTTCCGGGCGCTGGATCTGACACCGCTGGATGAAGTCAAGGTCGTCATTCTGGGGCAGGACCCCTATCATGGGCTTGGCCAGGCGCACGGTCTGTGTTTTTCAGTCCAGCCCGGCGTGCGCATTCCGCCTTCGCTCGTCAATATCTACAAGGAATTGCAGGCCGATCTCGGCATCCGCCCGGTCGGTCACGGTTTTCTTGAGAGCTGGGCGAAACAGGGCGTGCTTTTGCTCAACAGCGTGCTGACGGTGGAGGAATCCCGCGCTGCCTCACATCAGGGGCAGGGCTGGGAGAAGTTCACCGATGCCGTCATCCGCGCCGTCAATGACGAATGCGATCACGTGGTGTTCCTGCTCTGGGGCTCCTACGCCCAGAAAAAGGCGGCCTTTGTGGATCAGCGCAAGCATCTGGTGCTGCGCTCGCCGCATCCTTCGCCGCTTTCGGCCCATAACGGCTTTTTCGGCAATGGCCATTTTTCCAAGGCCAACGCCTTTCTCGTTTCCCACGGCCGTCAGCCGATTGACTGGCAATTGCCGGAAACGGCGGGAAGCGACAAAAACCTTCTTTAGATACTCATAAATACCTTTGCGCTTTGCGGCTGCCGGGATTAAAGATAACCGGACTATAAAGTGAAGGATTATGCCCGTGTCTCTCCTGTCTGCAGAAACCTCCGTCTCGCTGCCCGATCCGCTGTCGATCGTCGATGCTTTCGAGGATCATTTTTCCGAGCATATGGAGATGGAGCGTGAGGGGCCGACGGTGCGCTTCAAGACAGAATATGGCCATGGCAGCTTCAGCGCCGAAGGCGGCCGTTTCGCCGCGCGGGTGAACTGCATTTCCGAACATATCCTGATGTCGGTTAAGGCCATGGTGGCCGAGCATATTGTCGAGTTTTCCGGCGAGACGGGGCTGGATTTCCGCTGGAGCGGCCATGGGGCCTACCAGCGGGAATTGCCCAATCTCTTCATCGGCAAGGTTGCCCGCGCCTATAACCTCACGCCGCATATGCGCCGGCTGGTGGTGTCGGTCGAAAGCGGCATCGAAAGACTGGTCACCGGCGGCATGCATGTCCGCCTGCTCCTGGTGCCGGATCAGGCCCGTGCGCCGGTCTGGCCCTACCTGGCACCCACCGGCGCCATCGTCTGGCCGGCCGGCGACGATCTTTTGATGCGACGCGTTTATACCATCCGTTCCGGCGATGTCGGTCGCGGCGAAGTGGATATCGACTTCGTCATGCATGAGGGTGACGATATGCCGGGCGCGACCTTCGGCGCGACGGCAAAGCCGGGTGATGTTCTCGGCATCATCGGCCCGAGCGGCACCTGCCCGGAGGCGGAGCGTTACGTCTTTGCCGGTGACGAAACCGCGCTGCCGGTGATGCTGCGCATGGCAGCCGAAATGCCTGTCGGCAAGAAACTCAGCGTCTACGCTGAAATTGACGACGAGGCTGAGCGGCAGGAGATTGTCTGCGCGGCCGACGTCGAGTGGACATGGCTTTATCGTCGCGGCAAGCCTGCCGGCACCTCCGGCCTCATCGAAAAGGCGCTGCGCGACCACGCCTGGAGTGCGGACCACGAAGGCCTGCATGTCTTTGTTGCCTGCGAAAAATCCGAGGCGAGGGCGGCGAAATCCTTCCTGACCGATGAAATAGCCTTCCCCAAGGCGTCGCTGCGGGCTGTCGGTTACTGGGCCATGGGCGCTGCCGACGACCATTGAGGTCTGCGGCATGGCGGATTCGGCTGAACAGTGAGTTTTATCGTTCACCAATCGGGAACAATCCGTTCCCGTTGTCCGGTCTATGCCTTCTGCGCCTCTTACCCCATCTTTACGCCATGAACAGGGCGGGCCCGATTGCGAGGCCTGCCAGGCGAAAAGGGGTTTATCATGCTCAACCAGATCAAGGGCCTGCACCACGTCACGTCAATGGCGGCCAGTGCGCGCCAGAATAACGGCTTTTTCACCGATACGCTCGGCCTGCGCCGGGTAAAAAAGACCGTCAATTTCGACGCGCCTGACGTCTATCACCTCTATTATGGCGATGAGGTCGGCACGCCCGGCTCCGTCATGACCTATTTCCCGTTCCCGCATATCGCCCAGGGCCGTCCCGGCACCGGTGAAGTGGGCACGACGCTGTTTTCCGTTCCGGAGGGATCGCTCGGCTACTGGCAGGAGCGGCTTTCAAAGGCCGGTGTTGACGGCCTGAAGGCCGATGAGGCCTTCGGCAACAAACGCCTGCATTTTGCCGGACCTGACGGAGACGGTTTCGCGCTGGTCGAGGTGAGGGATGACAATCGCGCGCAGTGGACCGGCAATGGTGTCGGCGAAGATCAGGCGATCCATGGTTTTCAGGGCGCCAGCTTGCGTCTTCGCGATGAAGGGGCAACTGCCGAGCTGTTGAAATTCATGGGCTATCAGGAAGTGGATCGTCAGGATGGCGTGCTGCGCCTCGGTATTCCCGGCGGCAATGGTGCCGACTTCATCGACATCGAAACCATGCCGAATATCTCCGGCGCGCGGCTGGGTGCGGGGTCCGTGCACCACATCGCCTTTGCGGTCGAAAACCGCGCCAAGCAGCTGGAAGTACGCCAGGCGCTGATGGATACGGGCTATCAGGTCACTCCCGTCATCGACCGCGATTATTTCTGGGCGATCTATTTCCGCACACCCGGCGGCGTGCTGTTTGAGGTGGCCACCAACGAACCCGGTTTCGACCGCGACGAGGATACCGCCCATCTCGGCGAGGCGCTGAAGCTGCCAAGCCAGCATGCGCATCTGCGCTCCGCGCTGGAAAAGCAGCTGGAACCGCTTGGGGACGAGAAGGCGGTTTAATCCGCTCTTACTTAGCCCTCCATTGCGTTTTGGCAGGACGTTGCCTCGTCTTTCTTCTCCCCGTTCGGGGAGAAGGTGGCCCGAAGGGTCGGATGAGGGGGCAACGTTGCCGTATCTCACGACCCTTGCCCCCTCATCCCGCTGCCGCGACCTTCTCCCCGGCGGGGAGAAGAAGCAGGCGGCAAGCCGCAAGCCGCTCGTTCCACATGAGAATGCTCCGTTTGGCCGCCGAAGCTGTGCGGAAGCTGTTGAACCTTCTCCTTCCAGAAAGGATTATCCGATGAACAAGGACACCTATTTCCACAAATCCCGCGCCGGTGCCGCCGGTGCTCCGCTTTTCGTCGTGCTGCATGGCACGGGTGGCGATGAGAACCAGTTCTTCGACTTTGGCTCCCGTCTTTTGCCGCAGGCCACCATTCTCTCACCCGCCGGCGATGTTTCCGAACATGGTGCAGCGCGCTTCTTCCGGCGCACGGGCGAGGGCGTTTACGACATGGCCGACCTTGCCCGGGCAACCGACAAGCTGGCGGATTTCGTCAAGGCAAACCGCGAACACTACCAGTCCGGCCCAATCATCGGTCTCGGCTTTTCCAACGGCGCGAATATTCTCGCCAATGTGCTGATCGAACAGCCCGAGCTTTTTGATGCCGCAGTGCTGATGCATCCGCTGATCCCGTTCGAGCCGAAAATTTCCCCGGCAAAACCCACGCGCCGGGTGTTGATCACGGCGGGAGAGCGCGATCCGATCTGCCCGGTGCCGCTGACGACGGCGCTGGAACAGAGCCTTCAGGCGCAGGGTGGAACCGTGGAGACGGTATGGCATCCGGGCGGGCATGAAATTCGCTCGAACGAGATCGATGCCGTGCGGGAATTTCTCTCGGTTTACGGGGAGTGATGCTGTGTTCCGTCATGCCGGCCTTGAGCCGGCATCCAGCCACGGCGCGTCTGCGCCGTGGAAAGAGTCTTTCGCGATCAAGGACTTGATCGCACTGGACCCCGGATCTAGTCTGGGGTGACGGAGGAAGGATTTGCTGCTCCGTCATATAATCCCAACGGAGCTCGTCCCGCCGAGCCTCAGCGATATCCGCATTGCTGCAGCTGCGCCTCGTAACGCAGCGCCATGTTGGCGGAGCGGCGGGCGGCCTTCTGGACGGCGGAATTGTTGCGCCAGCTGCCCTTGGCATAACCGGCATGGCCGGAATAATAGGCGAGGTAGAGATTGTAGGGATCGTTCAGCGAAATGCCGTTTTCGCGGCGGCTTTTGGCGTGATACCAGCCGACGAAATGGATGGCATCGGTGAAATCCGTGCGGCTTGCTCCCCGGCGGCCGGTTTCGCGCTGGTAAACACTCCATGTGCCATCCAGCGCCTGGGCATAACCATAAGCGCTCGACTGGCGCGTCCAGGGAATGAAGCCCAGCAGCTTGGTGCGCGGCGGCCGTGCATAGGGACGGAAGGCGGATTCGGTATAGATCGTCGCCATCATGACAGGCACGGGCACGCCGAACTCCCGTTCGGCCGCTTTCGCATCACGTCGCCAGTTGTTGAAAATGCCGTTCCGCTGTTCGAAAATCGCACAGGCATTGGTGACCTGTGACGGTGCGGTGGCGCAGCCGGCCAGAACGAGCATCAGAAAAACTACGGCAAATACGCCACGCATAACGGAACCCTTTCGTTCCGCTATTCTTAAATTGCTAACCATTAACGTCGGGTTTTAAGACAAGGTTAATTCAAATGCCGTCGATCAAGGGCCTGTTAACCCGCTGAAAATTCCTGTGGCCGGGATGGGGCGAAAGCGTGTGCCGCGCCTCTCCTGCGTGCCTTTTTCGCGATACATTTATCCCCGCGCGTCCACGGGTCCGGCCGGCTCGCTATAATCTCCTTATCCCGGTCATTGAGCGTGCGCGCGGCGCAAGGTGGACGGGGCAGGCGGCCGAACCGGGGAATTTCCCGATGTCACGGTTAAGGCAGCCGGCATATGTCCATCCGCCAAACAGGAACCGGTTTGGCGGGCGGCGTATATGTTGAGACCGGGGCCGCATCGCCTGCAAACCCTCAACCATCCTTTCAATACCCCGCAGTGATGCGGCCCATTTATCGCCTCTCAACACTGCTTCCGAATTGGGGCGGTGATATCGGCGCATATTTGAATAAAAAGCGGTCGCTGTACAAAAATGAAAACCGATAAAATTGTAGCAATCGGCTTAAAGCGCTCGAAAACAGTCGTGTGCCATTGTGGGATCACAGACGGAGAGCGCCTCTGAAAAGAGACGTTCCCACAAAACAGAAATCGAGACCGGCACAAGCCGGCGGATCGCCAAACGGGGTATGAAATGTTGAAGAAGATTATTGCTGCTGCCATCTGCGGAATTGTCGTTGCTTCCATGTCCACCCACGCCGATGCGGCGGGTGCTGCCGGTTTTGCCCGTGGTTTTGCCGCTGTTGAAAAGAGCGCGGTGACGGAGATCGGTGTTTCGGCGCCGGGCGGTTTTGATGGCTGTGTTCTTTCCGCCGGCCAATGTGTTTCGACGATTGCCGCGCCGCTTAACGGCGAGCGTCGTGAGGAACTGTTGCGCGTCAACCGCGATGTAAACGCCACCATGGGTGCGCTCGATGATTATTTTTCCGGCTTCGCAACCGATGTGCCGGCAACACCTTCGTTAAGCCTTGGCGATTGTGGTGATTGCGCCGCGATCAAGCGCACGGCGCTTGCCGGTGCCGGCTGGTCTTCGAGCGCGCTGCGCCTCGCCTTTTCGCTAAACAATGACGGATCGCTCGAAAAAGTGCTGATCGTTACAACCGACAAGGGCGATATCGTTCTCGGTAATGCCGTCTTTTCTCCGGCCGAGCGCGAAACCGCGCTTTAAGCCCATCTCTTCATGCCTGCCAGACTACGCCGGTTTTTCCTGATCCTATCTGGATCAGGAAGCCGGCGATTTTTTTCGTTCCGCGACGGCAATGCCGGCGAGCGCCATGACGAGTGCCGCAATCTGGTAGGTGTGCAGGGTTTCGCTGAGCACCACGACGGAAAGAAGCGTGCCGAAGACGGGTACGAGGTTGATGAAGAGGCCGGCGCGGTTGGCGCCGATCTGTTCAACGCCCTTGATATACAGGATCTGCGCGACGAGGGACGCAAAAATGGCGGCATAGACCACCAGCACCCAGCCCTTCTGATCCGGCCAGACGACGCTCTCGCGTGAGATTTCCCAGAAGATCAGCGGCACGGAGGTGAGGAGGGCGAAGAAGGCGGGGATGGCCATCAGGGTGCGCCAGTCGACCGCCGGTTTCCAGCGCAGGATGACGGTGTAGATGGCATAGACGAGCACGGCGAGCAGCATGATCGCGTCGCCGACATTCATTTCCAGTTGCAGCAACGAGACCGGATCGCCATGCGAGGCGAGAAGCGCCACGCCTGATATGGTGAGACAGAAGCCGACGATCTGGCCGAACAGCACGCGGGTGCGGAACAGGATGAAGTTCAGGACGAAGATGACCATGGGAATGCCGGCCTGAATAACGGCGGCATTGATGGCGGAGGTGTGCTGCAGGGCCGTGTAGAGAAACACGTTGAAGGCGGTGTAACCGACGCTGCCGAGCACGAAGAAATACGGCAGGCGCTTTTTCACCACCGGCCAGTCCTTGATGAGTTGCGGCACGGAAATGGCGAAGATGATGGCGACGGCGAAGACCCAGCGCAGGAAGGTGAAGGCCATGGGGCTGATGTGGCCGACGGCCAGCTTGCCGGCAACGGTGTTGCCGCCCCAGCAGAGCGTGGCGATGATGAGGGCGATATAGGCTTTGGAGGGCACGCTGATGTTTCGCTTCTTCACGGGGCGGGAAAACGGTTAAGGGGTGAATGGCGGTCTTGCGCCCGCGCTTGGGCCCCACGGGGCGAGATAATGCGGGAAATCCACGCCTTGTCACGGAAAAAGCAAAATTCTCCATAAGAAACAGGGTCGCTTTCCGTAAAACAACACAGTATACATTCGCGGGTTTGGGTTTCCCATCGGGTTATCGGGCGCGCAAGCGCCATGAGCAGGAAAGCAAGAAATGACGAATGTTGTGGTGGTCGGCTCGCAATGGGGCGACGAAGGCAAAGGCAAGATTGTCGACTGGCTGTCCGAGCGGGCAGATGTCGTCGTGCGGTATCAGGGCGGCCATAATGCCGGCCATACGCTTGTCATCGATGGCATCAGCTACAAGCTTTCGCTTCTGCCGTCCGGCGTCGTGCGTCCCGGCAAGCTCGCCGTCATCGGCAATGGTGTCGTGGTCGATCCGCATGCGCTGATCGCCGAAATCGGCCGTCTGGAAGCGCAGGGCGTCAAGGTTACCCCGGAAAACCTGCGTATCGCCGACAATGCCACCCTTATTCTTTCGCTGCACCGCGAGCTGGACGGCATGCGCGAAGACGCCGCCTCCAACAGCGGCACGAAGATCGGCACCACCCGTCGCGGCATCGGCCCGGCTTACGAAGACAAGGTTGGTCGCCGCGCCATCCGCGTCATGGATCTGGCCGATATGGAGGCGCTTTCCGCCAAGGTCGACCGTATCCTCACGCATCACAACGCGCTTCGCCGCGGTTTCGGCGCGACCGAAGTTTCGCACGAGACGATCATGGAAGAGCTGGGCTCGATTGCCGAGCGCATCCTGCCGTTCAGCGAAACCGTGTGGCTGCTGCTCGACAAGAAGCGCCGCGCCGGTGCGCGCATCCTGTTTGAGGGCGCTCAAGGCTCGCTGCTCGATATCGACCACGGCACATACCCCTATGTGACCTCTTCCAACACGGTTGCCGGCCAGGCCGCCGCCGGTTCGGGCATGGGTCCGGGTTCGCTGGGTTACATTCTCGGCATCACCAAGGCTTACACCACCCGCGTTGGCGAAGGTCCGTTCCCGACCGAGCTGAATGACGAGATCGGTCAGTTCCTGGGCGAAAAGGGCCATGAATTCGGCACCGTCACCGGCCGCAAGCGCCGTTGCGGCTGGTTCGATGCCGCACTGGTGCGCCAGTCGGTCGCCACCAATGGTATTACCGGCATCGCGCTCACCAAGCTTGACGTGCTTGACGGTCTCGACGAGCTGAAAATCTGCGTCGGCTACAAGCTTGACGGGCAGGAAATCGACCATCTTCCGGCCAGCCAGGGCGCGCAGGCGCGCGTCGAGCCGATCTACATCACGCTGGAAGGCTGGAAGGAATCTACCGTCGGTGCCCGAAAATGGGCGGATTTGCCTGCTCAGGCAATCAAATATGTCCGTCAGGTCGAGGAATTGATCGGGGCGCCTGTCGCGCTTCTGTCGACAAGTCCGGAGCGTGACGACACCATACTTGTGACTGATCCGTTTGAGGATTAATGTCCTCGGCGATCTAGATTCATAAACCATATCGGGCCGGTACGTCGCCGGTCACGACGAGAAAGTGCTTATGGCGGATTTTGTAGCAGTCATTCGCAAGGCCGTGGATGGCTTGGCGAACAATACTCCCGAAAACCGGGCGAAGGTTTACGACAAGGCGCGCAGTGCGGTTGTGCGCCAACTCGAGAATATGAAGCCACGTCCGCCGGAAGAATTGTTGCGCCGGCAGATCGCCAAGCTGGACGCCGCAATCGCCGAGGTGGACAGCGAATATGCCGAGGCGCTTCCGGCGCTGGAGGAGGATGAAGAATTCTCCTCCGCTGCCGAAGAGGCCGCAGCACCTTACCATCAGCACGATATCGATGAGGATCGCGCGGCCCATGCCGCCGAGCCTGTCGAGGCGGAAGAACCCGCCTCGACCGAGGCCGCACAGCCAGAGCCGGCTTATGAAGAACCCGCCGTCGAGGAAGAGCCTCGCCACGAAGCGCCGGTTTCCGCCGCCGCCGAGCAGGATGAGCAGGTTTATGAGGAACAGCGTGAAGAAGAGCGCGAGCCGGAAGAGCTCTATGAAGCGCCCGCGCCGATAACGCCCGCCGTTTCCGATGAAACGCACGGAACCTATTTCACCCGTGCGGAGGAAGAGCCGGCCTATCGCGCGGCTGACGAGCACGATCGCGAATTCGAAACCGCGCCGCGCGAAGATGACACGTCCGTTCCCGCCCATTGGGCAAAGCCGGTGGATGAGGACGACTGGCGCAAGCTTGAAGAAACGCAGGCCGACGATGCGCCCGCCGCTGACGACTATGCCGACGTGCGTGCCGAGACGGACGAGCGCCCGCTGGTTGCCGGTTATGCCGCGCAGCATTATCAGGACCTGGCGGTGAATTTCGAGCCGGAAAAGCGCGATGCGGATGACCGCTTCGGCCATGCGGCAGTCGATCACGATCCGGTCTTCGGCCGGCAGGATGAATTTTCCGAACCGCGCCAGGCGGACGATACGACACCGAAAAAGTCTGCCGTCGTTGAGGATTTCTCGTCCTATTTCCAGGACACGGAGATCGCCATTCCGGCCAAGGACGCGCCGGCTCTGCCGCGCGCCGACAATGATCCCTTCGGCGATCAGACACCGGCCAAGGACAACAAGGAACGCACCCCCTGGGACGATCTGGATGAGCTGATCGGCTACGATGGCGCGTCGTCTTCCAGCCGGGCAACTGCGGACGATACACCCGCCGTGGGCGCAGGTGCCGCGACGCCCGCCTACATGGTCAAGAAGAAGCCGCGCCGCAACTATGCGTCGCTTGTGCTTGCCCTTGTCGGGGCCGGGCTTCTGGCAGGTGGCGGTTATGCGCTGTGGATGAACCGCGACGCCCTGAACGACATGGTCGGCGGGCTGGTGCAATCGGCACAGAATGGTGGCCAGACCCAGACGCCTCCGGCCACTACTCCGACAGGTGAAGCGCAGACATCGACGCCGCCTGCAACCCAGCAGCCGCCCGCCACCGGGCAGCAGCCGGCAAACCACCAGACGCCGACGCATGGCGACGATGGTTCCGTGACCGGCACGAAGTTTACCCAGCGGCTTCTGGCCGACGGGACCGAGCGTGACGAGGGACCTGCGCCGGGCGCGAACGGCCAGCCGGTTACGGCAGAAGGCCAGTCGGTTTACGAGCAGAACGTCGCGCCGCCGCCTGCGGGTGAGGCTCCGGCCAATACTGCCGGCGCGCCCGCAGGAACGCCCAATGGAACACCTGCCGGCACGCCGCCGGCCCAGCAACCTGCCGCTGCCGCCACCGGCGATCGCATGTTCCTTTACGAGGAAGTGCTGGGCCAGACCGTTCCAACGGCCATTCAGGGCAGCGTTTCCTGGTCGCTGCAGCAGGAAAATGATGCGGAAGGCAAGCCATCGCCCACCGTTCAGGGCCAGATCACGGTTCCCGGCCGCGGCTTGAGTGCGCTTATTACCTTCAAGCGCAACACCGATCCGTCCCTGCCGGCCAGCCACCTGATCGAGATAGTCTTCTCGGTTTCGCCCGGTTTCGAAGGCGGCGCGATCGACAGCGTCCAGCGTATCGCGATGAAGAGCACGGAGCAGGATCGCGGCAATGCCCTGATCGCGGTTCCGGCCAAGATCACCGACGATTTCCACATGATCGCGCTTAACGACTTCCCGGATGCGATGAAGACCAATCTGGAGCTGCTGAAGAGCCGCAACTGGATCGACATCCCGGTCTCCTATCGCAACGGTCGCCGCGCGCTTCTGACGCTGCAAAAGGGCAATGACGGCATCGCCGCCTTCGACAAGGCGCTCAGCGAATGGGCGGCGGCGGCTCCTGCTGCCGGCGGTCAGTGATGATTTTGGGGGCTTGCCGAGAGCTTGCCCCCTCATCGCCTCGCTTACGCTCCGGCACTTCTCCCCGGCGGGGAGAAGAAACTGCCGCGCCCGATTGCGCTCTTCAGACATAGTCCCTGACATTTGATGCGGAATGAGACGTCGCCGCAAATTCTTCTCCCCGCCGGGGAGAAGTGCTGGAGCGCAAGCGAGGCGATGAGGGGGCAACGCCCACCGGTTCTCCGCAACCATGCGTCTGGCAAACAAAAAGCCCGCAGGTCTTGCGATCTGCGGGCTTCATATTGACTTGGACGTTTAAGGACGGCTTACGCATCCACCACGCGCAATGCGCGCGCAGCTTCCAGCGCTTCCTTCTGCACCGCTTCCTGAACCTTCTCGAAAGCGCGAACCTCGATCTGGCGCACGCGTTCGCGGCTGATGTCGAACTCTGAGGAGAGTTCCTCCAGCGTCACCGGATCTTCCGCAAGGCGGCGAGCCTCGAAGATACGGCGCTCACGGTCGTTCAGCACGCCCATGGCCTTTGCCAGCATGCGGCGGCGGGTTTCCAGTTCGTCCTGCTCGATCAACACGGCTTCCTGGCTGTCATGGTCGTCCACCAGCCAGTCCTGCCATTGGCCGGACTCACCTTCGGAAGCCTTGATCGGCGCATTCAGAGACGCGTCGCCATGCAGGCGGCGGTTCATCGAGATGACTTCTTCTTCGGAAACCTGCAGCTTGGTGGCGATTTCCTTGACGTGTTCCGGCTTCAGATCACCGTCGTCGATTGCCTGGATACGGCCCTTCAGCCGGCGCAGGTTGAAGAACAGTCGCTTCTGGTTGGCCGTCGTGCCCATCTTTACCAACGACCACGAACGCAGGATATATTCCTGGATCGAGGCCTTGATCCACCACATGGCATAGGTGGCAAGACGGAAACCGCGTTCCGGATCGAACTTCTTCACCGCCTGCATCAGGCCGACATTGCCTTCGGACACGACTTCGCCGATCGGCAGGCCATAACCGCGATAACCCATGGCAATCTTGGCAACGAGACGCAGATGGCTGGTGACGAGCTTATGGGCGGCGTCGCGGTCGCCATGCTCGGCGTAACGCTTGCCAAGCATGTACTCTTCCTGCGGCTCCAGCATCGGAAATTTACGGATGTCGTCGAGATATCTATTGAGACCGGCTTCACCGGCCGTAATCGTAGGCAAACTATTGCGGGCCATAAAGCACCCCCTTATCTATGGTCTGGAACGGCGCCCTCTCTGGCGTGGCAAAATCACCCGCCCGAGGCACGCCGTAAGCTGCGGGTCGTTACCGACCCCGCACGAACCCATGTGACAGATATGTATGCGCCCGCCGCGTTTCAAGCGAACGCTGCGTTCACACATGCGTTATGTTCCGGCGGCATTGTCTCTGACCTGTTTAACTTTCGAACGGTAGATTCGTTCCGAAAAACCGCCAAGGCCGGAGCGTACCATCAGCTCATACATTACCCGTCGCCGCATGGGATTGTGCAGGCGCACGACGTTGGAACCGAGGAACTGCGTCTCGACATGGCCAAGCGCCTGCAGATCGGGGTCAGTGGCAATTGCGCCCGCATAAGTCGCGTGAAATTCCCGGCGGCAGACATAGGTTTTATATTTGGTCATGCCGAAGCAGACGAGGCTATGGCCATGGGTGCGCAGAAAATCGGCCACACCCACCGTCACCTCCGGCCAGGCCGGGTTGAAGGTATCGTCGAAAACGATGATGCCGTGCGGGGCGATCACCTCCATCGCCAGTTTCGCATCCGCCAGCACGTGATGCAGGTGGTGGCCGCCATCGATGCTGAAGAAGCGCGCCGGGCCGATGCGTGAGGTGATCTCGGCGGGGGCCAGCCGGGTGCTGTCGCCCCTGATGATCAAGTCCTCATCCATGGCAAAACCCAGCCGGCGGCCGTTTTCCATCAGCCGCTCATATTGGTCTAGGCTGCCATCTTCGGGCGGATCAAGATCGAACAGATCGACGCCCAGCACCTTTTCCTGCGTCCCAGCGAATTTGCGCAGCAGGAAATAGGAGCGGCCATAATAGACACCGATTTCCGCCATTCCACCCTTGAGATCGTCCCGCGTCTGCGCCTGCAGCAAAGCCTTGAAGACAAGCGCATCGGGTGGGTCGATATAACCTTCTATGCTGCGTAGATCCTGAAATATGAACCGGCGGTCTTCGATATTCATGCGCGATAGATCCCGTCATCATGCCGGTTCCGCTCAGGCTTTTGCATCGAACGGAAGGCGTTGCTTGCGGCGTCGGTTATTCGGCAAGCTCGGCATGCGGCCACGGTGTTTGCGGGGACGATGACAAGCCTTGCGGGGGCCGAGGAGGTGCGACGATTGAAGCGAAATTGGGGCGGTCTACAAAAAGGACCGACTGCGGAATATCGCTATCCGCTAATCTTTTTTTATTATCCGAGACTTCCGGCGAGATACGTGGCGCGGTTTTTTTGACCGCGCCATACCAGTTTTCAGCTGCGCAGGGCTTCAAGCAGTTCTTGCATATCGTCAGGCATATCGGTTTCGAACTCCATCACCTCGCCGGTGCGAGGGTGTTCGAAGGCCAGCAGATAGGCATGCAGCGCCTGTCGCGGAAAGCGGTTGACGGTGCTTCTGGCCGGTTCTTCCAAAAGGTTCGCCTTGGTGCGGAAGGACGCGCCATATTCGGGATCGCCGATCAGCGGATGGCCGATATGGGCCATATGCACGCGGATCTGGTGGGTGCGGCCGGTTTCCAGGCGGCACTCCACCATGGAGGCGAGGCAGGATGCGTCAGGCCGTTCATGGAAGCGTTCCATTACCTCGTAATGGGTGATCGCTTCGCGGGCGTCATCGGTATCCTCACGTTTGACGGTGCGTTTGGTGCGGTCGGCGCCGCGGCCAAGGGCAGCATCGATGGTGCCGCGCAATGTGCGCGGGCGGCCCCAGACGACGGCCTTATAGGCCCGCTCCAGCGGCCCGGTGCGGCCGTGATCGGCAAATTGCGCGGCAAGATGACGGTGGGCATTGTCGTTTTTCGCCACGACCATGACGCCGGAGGTTTCCTTGTCCAGCCGGTGCATGATGCCCGGCCGCTTCACGCCGCCAATGCCGGAAAGGCTGTCGCCGCAATGGTGAATGAGGGCGTTGACCAGCGTCCCGGTCCAGTTGCCGGCGCCCGGATGCACGACAAGGCCGGCGGGCTTGATGAGCACGATCAGGTCCTCGTCCTCATATTCCACGTCGAGCGGAATATCCTCGCCCTGCGGCACGGGGTCTTCCGGTTCCGGCATGACGATTTCGATGCGATCGCCCGGATGCACCTTCTTTTTCGGTTCGGTTACGGGCGTTCCGTTGAGAAGGACGGCGCCCTGTTCGATCAGCGCCTTCAGGCGGCTGCGTGACAGATCGCCGCCAACTTCGCCCACCAGCCACACATCGAGGCGACCTTCGGCGTCTTCCCCGGCAATCAGGACTTTCCTTGCGTCTCCGCCTTGTTTAAAGGGGTCGTTCATTGTTATTTTTCCGATCCATCAGCATTTCAGGGAACCCGATGACGCAGATCGAGCCAGACGAACAGGAAGACAAGCCGCTTGATCCGGCCGTGGAAAAAGTTCGCCGCAAGATGATCCGTTTGCAGATCGTGTCGGGCTCCGTGATGTTTATCAGCCTTATGGCCGTCTTCGGTGCGGTTGTCTACAAGGCGATGGGGCCGTCGAAAACGGTTCAGACGCAGAGTGCTGCGCCAAATCTTGCCGTTCCCACCGGCAACGGCCCGCTGGCCGTCACCGCCAGCCTGCCGCAGGGCTTCGTGATCGACAATGTCAGCTATTCCGGCGGCGACATGCTGTTTTATGGCCGGCTCGCCAATGGCACCCGCAAGGCGCTGGTCTTCAACGTCGCGGCCGGCCGTTTTCTGGCCGATGTGACTGTTGATGCCCAGTGAGGGCAACGAGGGTGTGCTGCTGGATGGGCGGGCGCTGATTCCGGTCGAAGACCCGGCCGATCCGCGCATCGCCGCCTTTCGCGATATTCGCGAGCGTGACCTGACCGGGCGTCAGGGCCGCTTCATTGCCGAAGGCACGGTGGTGCTGCGCATGCTGGCCGCCGCCCACAAAGCGGGTGGCGCCTTTGCGGCGGAAAGCATTCTCATCCTCAAAAACCGGCTTGCCGGCGTTGCCGATATTCTTGCCGATTTCCCTGATGATGTTCCCGTTTATGTGGCCGAAGCGCCGGTGCTTGACGGTATCGTCGGTTTCCACCTGCATCGCGGCATTCTGGCGCTCGGCCGCCGGGTGGAACGCGATGGGCTGGAGGAGATGACGGCCGCGCTTCCGGCCGCCTCGCTGGTGCTGGTGGGCTGCGGTATTTCCAATCACGATAATCTCGGCGCGATGTTCCGCAATGCGGCGGCGTTTTATGCTGATGCAGTGTTGCTGGACGAGACGTGCTGCGACCCGCTCTATCGCAAGGCGCTGCGGGTTTCCGTTGGGTCGGTCCTTTCTGTGCCCTATCATCGCGGTGGTGCTGCGGTGGAGATGCTGGAGCGGCTGTCCGAGGCCGGTTTTGCCATCTGGAGCCTTTCGCCAAACGGCGAGACCGAAATCCGTGATATTCCCCGTTCAGAGCGCATGGCGCTTGTCATCGGCACGGAAGGCGAGGGGTTGCCGCAATCGGTGCTGTCGCGGTTTCATACCGCGCGGATTGCGCAGTCGCCGCAGCTGGATAGCTTGAATGCGGGCACGGCTTCGGGTCTGGCGCTTTATCAGATGGCAGGGGTGATGGGGCGGATTTAAGGAGTGCTTACCGCTGCCTTTGCGTATGCCGCTTCACCCCCCTCTGCCCTGCCGGGCATCTCCCCCTCAAGGGGGGAGATCGACTCGTGGAGATGTCTCGCCTCTCTCAACGTTCGCGAATGAAGCGGTGGCAGCGCCTCTTGCCGATCTCCCCCCTTGAGGGGGAGATG
>CAACWB010000155.1_pt1 | contig 32810 bp, 32 predicted proteins | sample 2275501 | NCBI WGS metagenome assembly CAACWB01 (sample SAMEA5312444, study PRJEB27640) | indoor metagenome | biome: indoor environment; feature: controlled; material: polymer antistatic dissipative epoxy resin | place: Italy | collected 2014-05-27 | reverse complement strand
GTGAAATAGACCGGCAGGTCCGGCTTGACCCGCGTTACATCCGCCTCGGAAATTTCCGTGCGCACCGTCATCCGGTCGAGCTGGCCGAGGATGACGATGGTTGGCGCGGATTGCGTGGCGTTGACGGTCTGCCCTTCCTGGCTGACGATCGACAGAACCGTGCCTTCGATGGGGGCTGTGATCTTGGTATAGCCAAGATTGGCCTCGGCCGTTTCCACCGCCACCTGCGCTTCCTCGATCTGGGCGTCGATGGCTTCGATCTGCGCCTCGGTGACGGCAAGGGCTGCGGTGGCGCTTTCGAAATCGGCGCGGGAGGCGGCGTTTTTTGACACCATCTCCTGCTGACGGGCAAGGCTCTGGCGGTTGAGAATAAGCGTCGCCTGCTTCTCAACCCGCTGCGCCTTCACATTCGCCAGGGCCGCCTGCGCCGTGCGCAGACTGTTCGTCTGGGTAACGGAATCGATTTCGGCGATCAGATCGCCTGCCTTGACGGTATCGCCGAGCGCCACCTTGACGGCGGTGATGCGGCCCGAGGCCTGAGCGCCGACGGCGACAAGGCGAACGGGCTTCAGCGTTCCCGTCGCCAGCACCGTTTGCTCGATATCGCCGCGCGTCACAGACGAGGTGATATAACCGGGCGTTGCGGCCCGCGTATATTGCGAGGACAGCCAGTAGCCGCCCACGGCGAGAGCGACAACCGCCAGCAATGCACCTGCCTTGCGTGCCGTTTTCATATCGATGTCCTATCCAGCCGGTTCACTCGAAGGAAGAAACCGGCGTCATCTCGTGTTTCACGAGGATGAAACCCCTCTCCGCTTCGATCCATTCATAGGCAGAGGCCGATTTTCGCACCGCGGCCTTGCGGCAGGTGCTGCGAAGACGTCTGGAATCCGTCTTTCCGCGCTGATCCCTCGCACAGGCGGGCTGACGCCGCTGTTCATCCTGCCGGGATTTGGCCGCCGGCTGTTGCACGGGCTTGTCCTTTGCTACGGCCACCGACCAGGCAAAGCTCAAACCAAAAGCCGTTGCCAGCACCAGATAGAAGTATCTCATCATCGTCTTCCTGCTTGAAAATCACGCGGGGGATCGCAGGCGTGCGATCCCCCGGCTCCAGCCGTCGCCGGCTGATTTCCTCCTTTACTGGGGGGCAGATTAAAGGAGGAAACTTCGAATAATTGCCTCAGCCCCGTTCCGCCTCGGGAACCGGCGGCCTCATATCGCCATGCGGGGGAGCAAAGCCGCCGCGGTCTGCGGGGCCATGACGCGGGCCGGGAGGCGGAGGCGGCATCAGTGCACGCTCAAGCTCGGCAAGCTTCAGCACCTGCTGCGGCGAAAGCTTCGGTTTCAGCGCCGCAATGGCGTCCTGCAGGGCTTTGGCCTTTTCCGCCTTCTGCGCGATGATGCCTGCCAGCTCCTCTCCCGCAAGACGCGGCTCGGGCCTGGCCTTGCCTTCACCCGGCACCGACGGCGGCGGATTGCGCTCTGGACCGGGGGAAACGAGATCGATCAGCGCCGCGGTATAGGCGCGCCATGGACCGAGCTGTTCCGGCGTGACGCCGAGATAGATTTCAGCCGCCGAAAGCTTCGTCGCCAGCCCTAGAACATCCGGGCCGGGCATTCTGCGCATATGCGGCGGCAGCGGCCTTTCATCCGGACCCCGATCCGGGCCGATGTCCGGGCCGAGATCGAGATTGGCGTGCGGCGGCGCAGCCTGTTCGGTCGCCTGGGGTGCGGGCGCATTCTCTTCCGCTGCCTGCGCGGCGGCGGAAACGCCAATAGTTGCTGTCGCGATGGCGGCGGCCAGTAGCGAGTTTCTCATCTTACCTTCCTTCCGTTTTCCAACATGAATGGACGATAGGAGCATCGCGTTTCCGGCTTTGGTCCGAATGTTTCCGGGCTGCTTCCGCAAACCGCCTATTTGTAACCGAATGTTGCCAGAACGGCGCCGGAAAGCTTTCGTTGCAAAAATCCGCCGTTTCTTTTCAACGCTTATGTATAGTGGCATCAAAAGGTTGGACGATATGACGACAGTTTCGGTGACACATATATTGATCGTCGATGACGATCCGGAAATACGCACATTGCTCGCGAAATATCTCGGCTCGCAGGGGTTTCGCGTGTCGATGGCCGCCGACAGGCGTGAGTTCGAGGAAAAGATCGCCAGCTCCGATCCCGATCTCATCGTGCTCGACGTGATGCTGCCCGATGGCTCCGGCCTCGATATCTGCCGCGATCTGCAGGGTCGCCGGCCGCGCACGCCGGTCATTCTCCTGACTGCGCTGAAGGAAGATGTCGACCGGATCGTCGGGCTGGAAATCGGCGCTGACGACTATCTCGGCAAACCCTTCAATCCGCGCGAACTGACCGCGCGCATCAAGGCCGTGCTCCGCCGCACCACACCGCAGGAAGCCCCCCGCCCCTCATCCGCCGCCTATGGTTTTGCGGATTTCACCGCCGATCCCGAGCAGCGCTCCGTCATCCGCGCCAGCGGTGAAAAGATAGATTTGACGGGAGCTGAGTTCGATCTTCTGAAAGTCTTTCTCGACAGGCCCGGCCGGCTGCTTTCCCGCGATCAGCTTCTCGATCTCACGCAGGGCAAGGATCGCGGCCCGTTCGACCGCTCCATCGACGTGCTGATGAGCCGCTTGCGCAAGAAGCTGGACGCCGACACACACACGCCGATCTTCAAGACCGTGCGCAATGGCGGTTACCAGATGACGGTTCAAGTCAGAACCCTGCCGGTGCAGCGATGAGCTCGCTTAAAAACCGCATCACGGCGCTGATGATCGTCTCCATCATCGCCGTCATCGCGCTTGCGACTTTTGTGGCGGACCGGACATTGCAGCCGCCGCCGCCCGACGCCACCATCGAGCCGCTGGCCCGCAGCCTCGCCTTTGCCGTGACCATGGCCGAGCGTGATCCTTCCCTGCAGCAGCCCGGCTATTTCCAGATAGAACAGAGGCCGCCGCAAGGCGATCTCGACGGCATGCTCTCGGAATTTCTGGAAAAGGCGCTGGCCCGCGTCGGAGAGCCGCGCACCGCGGTGGTCATCCGCTCACCGGGAAATCCTGCCCCCGTGGCGGCTATCGCGCTGGAAAAAGGTGGCTGGCTGGTCGCGGAAATTCCGCATATGGGTCCGCCGCCGGGCGGCTGGAAGATTTTCGGCATGTGGATCGGGCTGATCATCCTCGGCAGTGCCGCCGTTTCGATCTTTGCCGCCAGCAAGATCACCCGCCCGCTCGACATGCTGGAAAATGCCGCCGCCAGCATCGGGCCTGACGGTTCGCTGCCGCACCTGCCGGAAACCGGACCGGGCGAAATCCGCGCCACGGCGCGGGCGCTGAACGAACTCGCCACCCGCCTGAAGGCGGCGATGGAAAGCCGCATGCGCCTCGTCGCCGCCGCCGGCCACGATCTCAGAACCCCGATGACCCGCATGCGGCTGAGGGCGGAATTCATCGAGAACGACGAGGAACGGGCCAAATGGCTGGCGGACCTCGAGGAGCTGGACGCCATCGCCGACAGCGCCATTCTTCTGGTGCGGGAAGAGGTCAGCCAGGACAGCGTCAAGACGATCGACATCGGCACGCTTCTCAGCGAAATCGTCAGCGATGTTTCCGATCTTGGTCATGCTGGTGCGATCGACTTCATCGAGCCGGAAGCCGCCATGACCATCAAGGCGGCACCGCTGGCGCTGAAAAGAGCCCTGCGCAACCTCATCCTGAACGCCGTCACCCATGGCAAGAAGGCGCATATCGATCTGACCGGAGACGAGAGCGAAATCGTCGTGACGATCAGGGATGAAGGCCCTGGCATTCCGCAGGAACTGATCGGGCGGGTTTTCGAACCCTTCTTCCGGGTCGACCTCGCGCGGCGCAAGTCAACCCCGGGCGTGGGGCTCGGTCTTGCCATCGCCAGGGAAATCATCGAGCGCTTCGGCGGCAGTATCGAACTTGTCAATGACCTTCCGGCGGGTTTGATCCAGACTGTAAGACTTATCAGATTTGAGGGAGCATCGTCGACTCAACCTTCATCAGATAGTGGATACCGGCATCGTAAAGTTAACGACCGAGAAGCAAAGGTGTGACGCCAGCCGCATAAAACCGTTCATGCCCGAGCGATCTTCGCCCATAGGGTTCATCGTCGCTGTGCGCAGTTTTCGATGATGGTTGGAGGGGATGTCGTGGCGCGGGATGTGGAAGAGGTTGGCGTCACACCTTTGCTTCTCGGTCGTTAACTTTACTATGCCACAGAAGGATGTTTCTTTCCGACCGCGCCTACGAGATCCGTCGGTCGCATTCCCGGGAGAGCGAGATAGGTGATCGTCCGCGCGATGTTCCCAATGTCTGATGCCAGTTCTGTTGCCGTTACCTTCTTCATTCGAAGGTTAGATATCAAAGGAAATGACAGCGCAATGTTAGAACTCGTCTGATCCGCTCAAAGTGACATCGGCACTCCACGCGGACCTTGTGCTTTTGCTCAGGTCTCGCTCTCATCGCCGAAGCGAGAGCGGGTAGGGGAGAATCTCGACAACTTTCCCGATTGAAGCCGTATCTTCCGCGAGCGCCGGTATTCAGCCGCCGCTTTGATTGACCCACGGCGTTAACACGCGTTGACCTGCCACTGAGAATTTCCTCCGGAATGGATTAGAGTCCGGCCTATTGAGGACGGACTTATGAAGAAGCAGCGATTTACGGAAGAACAGATCATTGCGGTTTTGAAGGAGCAGGAGGCCGGAGCCAAAGCGGCTGATCTTTGCCGCAGGCACGGGATTTCCGAGGCGACCTTTTATAATTGGAAGGCCAAATATGGCGGCATGGAAGTGTCAGAGGCCAAACGTTTGAAGGCGCTTGAGGACGAGAATGCCAAGTTGAAGAAGCTGCTCGCCGAGCAGATGCTGGATACAGCCGCACTCCGCGAGCTTCTCTCAAAAAATGTATGGTCCGCCTCGTCCGTGCAAGGGTACGCGACATCGTAAATGACGATTCCAGTTGCATAAATGTATCCGGCCTCTCGCGAGTGGGCTGCGGTTGCAGCCAGGCCATGATGAGATCCGCACATGCCGTTCCCAATAAATGGTTCGGGCACGAAGCCCGCTTTTTTGCACAGGACTTACGGCATGTTGATCCACTGTTTCGTCATCACTATTCTCGAGCCTTGCAATCGAGCCAGGAGCGTCAGGTGAAGGCAGGGTCCCTGCGTTCGTAGAGCGCTCCAGGCTTGGTCAGGACGACCCAGACAATCCGGGCCATTTTAGCGGCAAGTGCGACGACAGCTTTGTTGGGGTGCATTCGTGCCTGAAGGCCATTCAGCCAGTTCCCCAATCGATCTCGTGTTCGGTCGAGGTGCCGAAAGCAGGATCGTGCTCCATGAACAAGGAGCTTGCGCACATAGCGGTTTCCCCGCTTACTGATGCCGAGAAGCTTCTGCTTTCCTCCGGTCGAGTATTCCCGTGGCACAAGGCCAAGCCACGCTGCAAGATCGCGAGCTTTCTGGAATTGTCGGCCGTTGCCAACCGCTGCAAGAAGTGCGGTGGCTCCCAACGCTCCGATCCCAGGGATCGTCATGAGCCGCCGTGCGACATCCTCGCGACTGGCGATCGCCTCGATCTCGCGTGTGACGTCACCAATGCGCTGTTCCAATTGGCGCAGATCTGCAAACAGGTCTGCAAGCAGCTTACGCATTGCCGACGAGAGATCGTTGGATTGATCTTCGACAGCTTGCGGCAGATCGACCTTGAATAGGCCCGCGCCTTGGCGCAATGCGATCCCGTATTCGAGGCAGAAAGCTCTCATCTGATTGATCAGACGCGTTCTCGTTCCGATCATCTGATCTCGGACCCTGTGTAAAGCCTGAAGGTCGGCTTGTTCCTCGCTCTTGAGTGCAGCAAATCGCATTGTTGGACGTGTGGCAGCTTCAGCGATCGCTTCCGCGTCGATGATGTCGCTCTTGTTCGACTTCACGTAGGGCTTCACGAACTGCGCGGGGATCAAGCGCACCTTATGTCCAAGCGCCTGTATCTTCCTGGCAATCCACTGAGATCCGGCGCACGATTCCATCCCCACGATCGCCGGGGCTGCGCGCTCGAAGAACTGTAGCAGCGTGTCGCGTCGGAAACGAACCTTTTGCACTGGCACGCCATCGCTCCCGAGGCCGACAACGTGAAAGATGTTCTTGCCAATATCAATTCCGTAGACAGCCGCTGGGCGCGGCATATTGCGCTGTGGCATTGCAACCTCCTTCGGTTTGGCCGCCTCATGATGCGGCAGGAGGACGAGGCGGACCATCCCATTAATGGTAGGGCCTGCCGCCAAACGTGACGCTGTCGCGCACCTGAAGGCCATTATGGGCCTTTCGGAACGGCGGGCATGCCAGATTACATCCGCAGACAGAAAGACGATCCGCTATCGATCCTCTCGGCCGCCTGAGATCGAGTTGCGAGCGAAGCTGCGCGATCTGGCCAATGAGCGCCGCCGGTTTGGCTATCGTCGGCTGTTCATCTTGCTTCGACGGGACGGAGAGCCGTCCGGGGTCAATCGCATCTCCTGCTCTATCGCGAGGAAGGTCTTTCTGTGCGCAAGCGCAAAGCCAGGCGTCGTGCTGTTGGCACGCGTGCCCCGATCCTCGTCGAAGCAAAGACCAATGCCCGCTGATCGCTGGATTTCGTCCACGACCAGTTCGCCTGCGGACGGAGGTTTCGGGTGCTCAACATCGTCGATGATGTGACGCGTGAATGCCTGGCAGCAATTCCAGACACCTCAATCTCCGGCCGCCGTGTCGCACGGGAGCTGACGATGCTGATCGAACGACGCGGCAAGCCCGGAATGATTGTCTCCGATAACGGCACCGAACTCACCTCGAATGCCATCCTTGCCTGGTCGAAGGATCACAAGGTCGAGTGGCATTACATCGCGCCGAGAAAGCCCATGCAAAACGGCTATGTCGAGAGCTTCAACGGGCGAATGCGTGACGAATTGCTCAACGAAAGCCTGTTCTTCGGCCTCGATCATGCCCGCAGCGCCATCGCTGAATGGGCCGAAGATTACAACAATTTCCGGCCGCACTCATAGCTCGGATATCAGACCCCGGCCGACTATGCCGGGTCCATCGCCGCAACCGGCTCCAACGCTGCGCAAATGAAAGCTTCGCGTTTCCGCCGGTTGCTCACACCGCGCCACTTGGCGTATTCAAAACCGCCGGGGCTCTAATCGCCACTGGATGAAAGTTCAGTGGCAGGTCATTCGAGATCTATCGCGCTGTTTCCCAACAGATCCGCGATATCTTTGCCGAATACACGCCGCTGATCAGCCATTGTCACTCGATGAAGCCTATCTCGAAGTAACGGAAAATCTGAAGGACATGCCGATCGCCACCGAGATCACGCTGGAGATCCGTGCGAAAAATCAAGTCAGTCGCTGGTCTCAATGCATCAGCCGGCATTCCGTACAACAAGTTTTTGGCCAAGATGGCGTCGGATCTCAACAAGCCGAACGGCCAGACCGTCATCAGCCCGAAGAACGGCCCAGCTTTCGTCGACGGACTAGCGGTCAAGAAATTTCGCGGTGTGGGCCAACGCCGAGAAGATGCACCGCCTCGGCATCAAAACCGGAGCCGACTTGAAATCAAAATCGCTGCAGTTCCTGACTGAGAACTTCGGTAAATCCGGTCCCTACTTTTACGGTATCGCGCGCGGCATCGATGAGCCCCCTGTTCGGCCCGACCGGGTGACAAAACCAATCGGTGCCGAGGATACGTTAGTCGACGACACCGACGATCTAGCCCTCGCCACCACCGGATGGAACCTTCAGCGGCAAAAGGCTGGTCGCATTGTCAGGCAAAGTCGATCAGCGGCAAGATGGTAACCGTTAAGATCAAATATTCGGACTTCACGCAGGCAACACGAAGCAGAACAGGCACTCTCCCGGCCACGGGCGTTGCCGAGATCACGGAGGCCGCATCTGCCCTGCTTTCCACCGTCTATCCGTTCAAGCGTCCGATCCGTCTGCTGGGCGTCACGCTCTCTTCGCTTACCAACGATCAGTCGGAAGATGACGGGGAACAACCGCAACTCTATCTGGCGTTATGATTGGATAACTAGAGGATAGACGAGGATTTCCGACAATTCTCTCTCTAGAGTTCGCGTCATCGATCTGGAGACCGGCGGCAATGGTCTGAGCGACGTTTGCGAGATCGGCTGGCAGGACGTCACTATGGCTGATGATGACCAGTGGTGAGTGACCGAGGAGCGCGGAGCTCTGTGGTCAATCCCGAGCCGCCGACGACACCGGATTCAATCGCCGTGCATCATATTCTTGACGCCGACGTCGCCGACCCGGCCTTCTGGAAGGAGTTTGCCGCAGACGTGCTCCGGCCGTCCGGTGCCTGGATGCGCTGGCCGCCCAGCGCACTGGTTTCGACAGCGCTAATGCACGCCCAGCTGTACCTGCGGCGCACCATGGGTCTGTTTTTGGAAGTCGGCGCTGGGGGTCTTGGTCGGAGCTTCCCCGCTTCCAACCAGATGCTGCGCTACCAGCGCATGCCGGAAGGGCTCGTTCACGAGATCGGCCTGCCTGCCCACCGTGCCATGCTGGACGCTTATCTCATCGAGCACCACCTCCGCGACAGCGTCATCCTTGGACCAACTTCTGGCCTGGAGCGCAGAACCCGGGCTGCTGCCCCGCGTTCCCGCCGGCCGGGACCGAGGAAAAACCTGGGAGCGGATCTCTAACGCAGCGCTGAAGAACTTCGCGCGGGGTCGGGCTACCGGCGTTCGCTTCAGTGCTCAGGCGGAAATGGCGCGGCGCGGCGGACTGGTTTGCAGGCCATTAGCGCAGATTGGCATTAAAGCCCCAAAGGGTAGAACCGCGGTCCTTCCCGACCATTCCATTCCGGGTTACCGATGTGGTCCCTGAGTCCGTTGATCACCCGAGGGTTTTCGATACGCGACATCCTTCACGGACCTCCCTCACCTTGTGTTGAGCAGGATCTAATGTCCTCTACAAAAGCTATCGCGGTGTTTTTTCTCAGCGCAGAAGAGTCAAGCTTGCTTCGAAAGGCCACTTAATGACGCCAACGCGGCGGGACCCGAATTGCTCATGGATCCACGCATTCTATTAGGCATCACACCGATACAAAGGTTGCTTATCCCGGAAAAAGAATCCGTGAAAGAACAAGCGGACCACCGCGCACTAAGCAGCGTGCACCGCGGCTGCCCACCTCGCCCTTCGAACCGGGCCGCCTCGCGCTGGGCGACCAACGCGAAAGAATATTTGCTCCCAAGCCTGGGGCACAAGGAACTGCGATTTGTTCGCTGCGTTAATCGGCGGGGCGACAGCACATCAACTTTTCGCGACGGCCGGGTACATATGCGTGCTGCAGCTTACGAGTGGATCGAGCGCCCTGACCAGCTCATAGCAGGAGGAATGAATGAGCATCTTCGACCGCATCAAGGACGCAATTTTTGGCGAAGCAAATGCCGCGCCCGCCCCGCAAGCGTCAAGCACGGCCTCTTTGGCACCGTCATCTTCAGCCGCGCCTACCACTCAACCACCCGCACTGTCAGAGACTGCGGCCAACCCGGCTATAAGCCAGCCCGCCCCGCCCGCAGCACAGACTGCGAACCCTGCGCCGCAATTAGACGGAGGCGTTTCTTCCGGCTCAAATTCTCGGGCTCCAATCGACGTCGAATCCATACTCAACGAAGCGGCGAAGAAGTCTGGCCAAAAGCTCGACTGGCGGCGCTCAATTGTTGACCTGATGAAGGCTCTCGGCATGGACGCCAGCCTTGAGGAGCGCAAGGAGTTGGCGCAGGAACTAGGCTACACCGGCGACGCCGATGGCAGCGCGAAAATGAACACGTTTCTTCACAAGGCTCTCATGAAGAAGCTGTCGGAAAACGGAGGAAAAGTCCCCGCCGACCTGCTTGACTGAACCAAACTCTTAGACCTGATCTTGAACCACAAGGGAGAATTGAAATGGCAGCCACCAAGACACTCGACGACTTGTTCCTCGACACTCTCAAAGACATCTACTTCGCAGAGAAAAAGATCCTGAAGGCCCTTCCGAAGATGGCCCGCGCCGCCAATTCGGAAGAAGGGAAGGCAAGCTTCCTGCAGCACCGCGACGAGACCCAGGGCCAGATCGAACGCTTGGAAGAGGTCTTCGAACTGCTCGGAAAGGCGGCGCGCGGCAAGACCTGCGAAGCCATACAGGGCATTATTGCCGAAGGCGAAGAGATCATCGAAGAGTTCAAGGAGTCTCCGGCTCTGGATGCAGGGCTCATCTCATCCGCCCAGGCAGTCGAGCACTACGAGATCGCCCGTTACGGCACGTTGATCGAGTGGGCCAAACAGCTTGGTCTGAAGGACGCCGTACCCCTGCTGGAGGCGAACCTCGCCGAGGAGAAAGCGACAGACGAGAAGCTCACGCAGCTCACAAAGGCCTCTGCGAACGCCAAGGGCAAAAGCAATGCTTCCTGAGGTCCCAGTGCATTATTCAAGGCCGTCCCACAGGGGCGGCCTTTTTGTATCCAGCCATCACCAAAGGGGATAACCATGGCAAAGCGTACAAAACGGGCGACCCGCTCGACCTCTTCCACGGACACTGTCACCATCCATGATCAGCAGCTTCACCGAGGCGCGGGCGGCGAACTCCACCAGATCGCTGAGGACGGTGCCGACGTGTTGACCACGTCGCAAGGCGGACCAATCGCCGACGACCAGAACTCTCTTCGGATCGGCGCCCGCGGTCCGCTGCTGATGGACGACTTCCATTTCCGCGAGAAAATCTTCCACTTCGACCACGAGCGAATTCCGGAACGCGTGGTTCACGCACGTGGCTATGGCGCCCACGGCTTCTTCGAAACCTATGAATCCTTGTCCGACGTCACCCGCGCCGACATCTTTCAGCGCGCAGGCGAGAAAACGCCTGTCTTTGTCCGCTTTTCTACTGTCGCCGGCAACAAAGGTTCTGCCGACCTCGCCCGCGATGTCCGCGGTTTCGCCGTGAAGTTCTATACGCAGGAAGGCAACTGGGATCTCGTCGGCAACAACATCCCTGTCTTCTTCATTCAGGACGCAATCAAGTTTCCGGACTTAGTACATGCCGCAAAGCAGGAGCCGGACCGGGCCTTCCCCCAGGCGCAGACCGCCCACGACAACTTCTGGGATTTCATCAGCCTTACGCCGGAAAGCATGCACATGGTCATGTGGATCATGTCCGACCGCACCATCCCACGATCCTTCCGTTTCATGGAGGGGTTCGGTGTACACACCTTCCGTTTCGTCAATGACAAAGACGAGTCCACGTTCGTCAAGTTCCACTGGAAGCCAAAGCTCGGCCTCCAGTCGGTTGCGTGGAACGAGGCAGTCAAGATCAACGGCGCCGACCCCGACTTCCATCGTCGCGATCTCTGGCAGGCGATCCAATCCGGCAACTTTCCGGAATGGGAACTCTCTGTGCAGCTCTTTGATCAAGAGTTTGCCGACAACTGGGACTTCGACGTCCTCGATCCGACGAAGATTATTCCGGAAGAGTTGTTGCCGGTAAAACCAATCGGCCGTCTCGTGCTCGACCGCATGCCGGACAACTTCTTCGCGGAGACCGAGCAGGTCGCGTTCATGACGCACAACGTTCCGCCGGGGATCGACTTCAGCAACGACCCTCTTCTTCAGGGCAGAAACTTTTCCTACCTCGACACGCAGCTCAAGCGGCTTGGCGGACCGAATTTCACGCACCTTCCCATCAACGCACCAAAGTGTCCCTTCCACAACTTCCAGCAGGACGGGCACATGGCGATGCGCAACCCGGTCGGCAGGGTAAACTACCAGCCGAACTCGTTCGGGGAAGGTCCCCGGCAGGCCCCGTCCCGAGGATACCGCCACTTTCTGGCCGAGGAGAACGGCCAGAAAGTGCGGCTGCGTCCGGAAAGCTTCGGCGACCACTATAGCCAGGCCCGCCAGTTTTTCCTCAGTCAGACGCCGCCCGAGCAGCGGCACATCGCGATGGCACTCACGTTCGAGCTAAGCAAGGTCGAGACCGTCGCTATCCGCGAACGGATGATCTCGCACCTGCTGAACATCGACGAGACGCTCGCCACCACCGTTGCCCAGAAGCTCGGAATCCAGACAATGCCTAAGCCCGCCGACGCTGCCATGCCCACACGTCAGGATCTGGAGCCGTCTCCCGCGCTTAGCATCGTGCAAGGCGGACCGAAGCGGTTTGAGGGCCGCAAACTCGGCGTGCTTGTAACGGATGGCGTCGATGCAAAGCTCCTCAAGAAGCTGATGATGGTGATCGAGAAGGAGAAGGCTTTGGTTGAGCTGATTGCGCCGAAGATCGGAGGCGTGACCGCGTCCGATGGGACCTGGATAGAGGCGCAGCACATGATCGACGGTGGCCCCTCGGTGCTGTTCGACGCCGTCGCCGTCCTCGCGGCTCCGGGCGCAGTTGAGGATTTGGTGAAGGAGGCGACAGCACGGGACTTCGTGGCGGACGCATTCCAGCACTGCAAGTTCATCGGCTACGACGAGAGCGCTTTCCCGCTTCTCGTCAAGGCTGGAATCACCGACGATCTCGACGAAGGCACGATCGCACTTCCCGGTGAAGGGGGGGTTGCCGCTTTTGTATCCGAACTTGGGAAGTTGCGGGTGTGGGGCCGGGAACCTGCTCTTAAGCTCGGCAAAGCCTCGCCTCCGGTCGAGTGAAGTTCAGGCGCGGACCTCGTGTCCGCGCCGTTCTCTCTAAACGGTGAGGGACGAGATAGTTGTTTCCAATGTTGGCGTTCCATGGAACGACAAACACGCATGAACTAACGCACCCGGAGCCCATAAATGAGGAGTCAGTCTATAAAGTCTCTGCTGGCCGCGCTCGTTGAGCCGAATAACATCGAGACCGGCGGATGGGGACCCGTGCAAATTGGGGTTGGCGCCGTACGGGCGGGCTGGGACATTTATTCGGGCCACTACAGGCTTACAATTCCAAGCCACGGTCTCGGCGGCCGGCTAAATGGCTTTTAGCGCACGGATTGCGACAAGGCTGCCAAGGGGGCGCAGCCGGGCTGATCCTTTAAATCGATGAAGAACAGCTGTTTGAGGAGCTCAACTAGAACGTGATTGACGAGCCTTTGAGATTTGCGGCCTTTGGCCTGCTGCCGGTTTTCGGACACCGAGTTAAGCTAATCCCACCTTGGTTTCAAAGTCATTGGGGCTGAGATAGCCCAGTGTCGAGTGGCGACGCTTCGGATTGTAGAAGCGCTCTATGTAATCGAACACATCCGCTCTGGCGTCATTCCTCGTGCGATAAACCCTGCGTGCTGTTCTCTCCGTTTTCAGGGATGAGAAGAAGCTTTCCATTGCAGCGTTGTCCCAGACATTTCCAGAGCGGCTCATGGAGCAGGTGATGCCGTGGTCGCTCATGAGGCGCTGGAACTGCTCGCTCGTATATTGGCTTCCCTGATCAGAATGATGCAGTAGCGCGTCTGGTTTTCCTCGACGCCAGATCGCCATGATCAGCGCATCTGTGACAAGCTGGGCCGTCATGTTGGCATTCATCGACCAGCCGACGACACGGCGTGAGAACAGGTCAATGACGGCCGCGACATACAGCCAGCCTTCTGCTGTCCAGATATAGGTGAAGTCGGCCACCCATTTCTGGTTCGGCCGCTCTGCCATGAACTGACGGTCCAGCACGTTCGGCATGATGACGGCACGGTCACCGGCATCTTTCGGCAAGCCACGCCGTCTCGGCCTCGCCCTGAGCGCATTCAAGCGCATCAGCCGCTCGATACGATGGAGACCACAGGATAATCCTTCTTCCGGCACGTCATGCCATACACGGCGAGCACCATAAGTGCGGTCGCTGGCTTTGAAGCTCTGCCTGATCTTGTCCAGCAGAACCTCATCATAGCGAGCGCGTTCACTCGCAGAACGATTGAACCAGGCATGGAAACCTGAACGAGAAACCCCTAGCGCTTCGCAGAGCCATGCCACCGGCCAGATCGAACGGTGCTTTGCAATGAACGCGAACCTCATATCGCGTCCCTGGCAAAGTAGGCTGCGGCCTTCCTAAGAAACACTCTCAGCATCGGGAATGGGATCAAGTTGATATCCCAAAGAGCGAGCACGGCGCTGCAGGTTTGCCAAGACTCGACCGCGATGGCGCTCGTCATATGCCGCCGCACCGGGATCACGATAAGCCATGCCGAACCGAAGGGCATTGAAGAAGAGAACCGCGATCTTACGTGCCGTCGCCGTCACGGCTTTCTGCTTTCCGATGCGCCTTGCCAAACGTCGATAAAATGCACCCAGTGCCGTGTCGCTTCGGCCAATCGTGGTGGCTGCCAACCGCAAGAGTGCGGCTGCCCGGTTCGATGATCGGCGCGTTCTCGAGGAGAGAAGTCTTCCGCCAGATATTTTGTTGCCGGGAGCCAGGCAGAGCCATGATGTGAAGTGCTTGGCGGTGGGCCATGCTCGTAGGTCAGTTCCGCATTCGCCGATGAGCTTGAGGGCGAGCGAGGAGCCGAGGCCGTGAATCTGTGTTAAGTCGGTGCCCGTAAGGCCGTATAGAGCGGCCCGGACATCAAAGGACGGTGCATTCGTCTGCTTGGTCTTTGTCCGGATTTTTGGCAGCGGCGCGAGCGGCACTTCGACTTCCACAGTCATCATGGCGATCGCCGTTTCCAGCTTGCGGTCGCATTCGAGCATCTTCAATTGATAGAAGTCGTAAAGCTCCAGTGATTGGGAAAGAGCAAACACGTGTTCATCACGATCGTTGCCGACCAGCGATGCTTTGATCGTTTCGATAGAAGAGTGGCAGCGAACGTCACGCAAAGAGGCCAGGGCGTCAGGATCGCGCTCGCCGGAAACGATTGCCCGGATAATCTTCATACCGGTCACGCCGGTGATGTCGGAGACAACATGATGGAGCTGCAGGTTCATTTCCATCAGAGCCTTCTGCATGTGCTGGATATGAGCTGCCGCATACTCGACCAGACGTTCTCGCTGGCGCAGATAAGCACGCAAAGTGGCAACCTGCGCATTGGGACGAAAGCTGCCGCGTAACAGACCATAGGAATGCAACTGGCGAAGCCATGCCGCATCATTGACGTCGGTCTTCCGCCCTGGGACGTTCTTCGCGTAACGCGCATTGACCAGGATTACCTCAAAGCCATGCTCCTCCAGAATCTCGAAAGACGGTATCCAGTAGACGCCGGTCGACTCCATAGCCACGCTCGTGACGCCGCAAGATCGGAACCAGGCAGCGAGATCATGCAGATCATGGGTGAAGGTGCCGAAAGCGCGGATTGGCATGTCATCGCTGTCCGGATTGACCGCCGCCATATGCATTGTGGACCCGATGTCGATCGCGGCTGCGCTCGGGTTCAGGCGGGTGAGGTTCTGCGGGGCAGATAATCTTGTCTTGGGCATGGCTTCTCCTCCTTCGGTTCGGGAGGGGCTGGGCCGCACAAGTTCGTCATTTTCCTAATCGGGATCGCTGCTGAAGCCGCGTCACCACTCTCAAGTTCGCAACAGCCCATGTGCCACGTTTTTTAACGGGGTCGAACGCCTCCAATAAGCAGTCGGCAACTCCCCTCCGGAGTGCAGCGTAGCACAGCCTGTTTCTACCGCGCACAGGCGGACCAAAGCCCGTGATCGTTTTTTAGGATGTCGCGCTCCGCCTTCAACTTGGCGACTTCACGACGGAGCCGATCAATCTCAAGCTGCTCTGGCTTCATCTGGCCTTTTCCAGGAAAGGACTGGCTGGGATCGTCGCCGTATTCGCGAACCCATTTGCGCAACACATTCTCGTGGACATCAAGGTCACGGGCCGCCTGGGCAACAGAGACCCCACGCTCCTTGACCAACTTCACCGCCTCAAGCTTGTACTCGCGGCTGAACTTCCTTCGTTGCATTCATGCTCTCCGGTTTCAGGAGGAACACCTTAACTCGGTGTCCATGAAACCGGCAGCAGGCCAGATCTCACATCACGTTCACACGATCCCCCTTTTCTCGAAGGCTAGTTCGCGCGGGCGCATGAGGGCGGGAACAATTTCAAGGGTGGAACATTCCCTGACAGCCGTGCGAGATTGTTCGCCGGACATAGGATATGTCCATGCTTCCACGAATTGCGATCATCGGCACGGGTCCAACCGGCCTCTACACGTTCAAACAACTGATCGGCTCGACCGTTCCCCTGTCGATCACCCTTTATGAAGCAGAGGGAGAGCCGGGCAAGGGTACGCCCTATCACCCCGATATGAATGACCCGGCGATGCTCTCCAACATTCCGAGCATCGAGCTTCCGGCTTTCACCGAGACCCTGGTCGAATGGCTGCGGCGGCAGGATGAGGACACGCTGATGCGCCACGGCATCCGCCGCGAGGCGATTGATGAGCGGGAATTCTATCCCCGCCTCGTGCTCGGCGACTACATGCAGGCGCAGTTTGCCCGGATGCAAAATCTGGCCGGCGAACGCGGCCACGAAATCCACGTGCTGGCCCGCCATAAGGTCACCGATATCGAGATACAGGCGGCCGCAGTGCGGCTGAGGGTATCCCGTCCCGACGCAGAGGAGGACGCAGTCTTCGACCACGTCGTGATGGCGACCGGCCACAATTGGCCCGACAGCACCGAAATACGACCCGGCTACTTCGTTTCGCCCTGGCCGGCCACTGTTTTGAAGTCGATCCGCAATGAACCCGTCGGCATTCTCGGCACCTCGCTGAGCGGGATCGACGCCCTGATGACCGTGGCGACGGCCCACGGCATGTTCTACAGCGATGCGGCGGGTGATCTGCAATATCAGCCGGCTGCCGGGACTGAGGATTTTCGCGCGACGCTGATGTCCCGCAAGGGCATCCTGCCGGAGGCCGACTTCTACTGCCCGCTGCCCTATGTGACGCCGCTCGTCTGCACGGAAGAGGCCATAGACGCGCTGATCGCGACAGGTCGTCACGACCTGCTCGATGAGGTCTTCGAGCTGTTCCGCGGAGAAATCGTCGCCCGCGACCCGGATTATGCCACCCGCATCGGCCTTTCGCAGCTGACCGTCGAGACCTTCGCAGCCGCCTACTATGCCGACCGAGCCGAAAGCGATCCGTTCGTCTGGGCCGCGAAGAACCTGGCCGAGGCCGAGGACAATAGGGTGAAGCGCTATACCGTGCCGTGGCGCTATGCGATCCTGATCACCCACGAGATTGTCGCGCGCGTCATTCCGCATCTGGACGAGAAAGACCTCAAGCGCTTCCACCGCCACTTCAAGGGCATCTTCATCGACGACTATGCAACCGTGCCGCTGATGTCGATCCGCCGTCTGCTCGCGCTGTCGCGTGTCGGCAAACTGTCCATCCTGCGGCTCGGCGAAGACTATACGATCCGCACGGCCGAGGTCGGTCTGGAGCGGGGCGCAGAGGTCGAGGTGTCAGGCACGGTGCATCGCTTCGGCGCCTTCATCGATGCGACCGGTCAGGAAACCCTCTCGGCGACGGATCTCCCCTTTCCGACGCTTGTCGATCAGGGAGGCGTGCGCGAAGCCGCGACGCCCAAGGTCGAGGCGATCATGTCGCTCGATCGCGATCCCGATATGGTGCGCACCGGCGGCATCGATGTCGATGAATTCTATCGCCCGCGTCTCGGCCTGATGTCGGAAGGCCGGCTCTATTGCGCGGCAATCGCCTTCCTCCTGCACAAGGAGCCCTTCGTTCAGGGCATCACCAGTGCCCGGGATATCGGCGAGACTGTCGGCCGGGCAATCCTCAAGGATATCTCGCAGGCGGAAACGCCGCTCTTTCAGATCTCGGCATAGACGGCATCGCCGACACTGATGGTCACGCCCTCGATGGGCGTGGCATAGACGCCGAGATTGCGCTTGTTGTGGCGCATGATCCCGCGCAGCACATCGGGCTCTTCCGCCATGCCGGGCTGTGCGACAAGCGTCATGCCACAGCGGCGCGACGCCTCGGTGACGCGGATATCCGTGTCTCCGATGCGTAACGTATGGTCAACCCACTCGTTTTCGATGAAACCTTCGCCTTCTTCCGTTTCGATCAGCACGGAGGGGCGGAACCGTCTTGCGTCGAGTGGCGGAAGGCCTGTTACCGCGGCAAGCGCCTCCGTCGAAGCGGTCGTCACAAGGTGAAGCGGCGCTGGCTTGTAACGATTGGAGACGACGGGGAAGCGGTAATCGCCAGACCCGACGAGCCCGACCGCGACCGGGAAGCCGAAATGCTCTGCCAGGCGGTCCGGCAATGCACCGTCGTCGAGCGCATGTTCGGCGCCGTCGGCAAAGCGCAGCACCGGCAGTCCGGAGGCCGGTTGCCAGGCGGTGATGAAGAGGGCAGGACGCCAGCGCGTTTCCTTCTCGGGGGCGGCGGCGAGGCCGGTTTCCGGATCGAACAGCGCGAACCGTCGGTCGCCTGCGATGCCCTCGGGCGACACGGTGATCGAGGCGAGCGTCTCCCCGCCAAGAGAACTCACCGGATAGCGCCAGACTTCCCGCACTCGACCGATTTTTCGCATAGTTGTTCCTTCATTCACCAATATTCAATATCCACCGAACACGGCTTGATGTTCCAGAAAACTGGGACCCGGGACTAGTTTGCAATCTTTTTGCGAAGATTGATGCAGCAACCTAACGCCTTTCTACAGATCTTGATTCGGACTGCCCAAACGGGGATTTTTGAAGGTTGGCTGACGCCAACTTGTTTGCCAGCGTTCCAAGCCGGTCCACGCGGTTTGGTAGGGCCGATTGTGAGATACCCATTTCAATTCTCGTCTAGCCACGATTGGCCAGAGAGAGTTCGCAGAGTTCCTAGCTGCGAAGCAGGCGCAGGCGCAGGCAGACAGTCTGCTCTTATTGGGCGAACTATTGAAGCGCGCGAAGCCTTCAGTGAGGACCTACATCCGGTCCCTGAACTCTTTCACACTCATTCCAACCCATGATTTGAAAGTCCTTTGGAAATACGCGCTATCCTGAAAGCCCAGCCTGCTGGCGATTTCGTCGATGGGCATTTCTCCTGCGGCCAAGAGCAATCGTGCCCTTTCCATTCGACGTCGGAGCACGTGCTGGTATGGGGTCTCTCCGGTGGACGCCTTGAAGGCCCTGCTGAAATGGAACCGACTTAGGCCCGCGAGTGCAGCAAGGCTCGATAGGCTGAGATCTGAGCCAAGGTTCTCCTCGATAAACTCGTCGATCAGAGCCAGAGGCGCTCTGCCAAGGGGCGGCGGCTGTCTCAATGCCGGCATTGTTGCTTTGTGGATCGCCAAGATCGTGATCAGGCCCAATGCTTCTTCGTATAGAGCATCAGAATGATCTCGCTTTAGCAGGCCGGCCCATTGGCGCAGGTATCCCGCGACTTCGTCGCTTCGGTAATAAACCTTTTCATCGACATGTTCGGCGAAGCGAGTGTCCAGCTCCTGCCGGATAGCTGCCGGATCTAAATAGATAGCTGCGAACGAGTTGTTCCGCCTTTGGAGTTCGGACCAGCCAGTGACGCGTGCACCCCGCGGGACATAAGTCAGCGTGTGGCGGAGGTCACGGCGGTTGTCCTCCAATCCATCCCCTGCACGTATGCCCCCATCTTCCAGGACAATGTCATGGTAATGGAGGTCGCTCGTCCAGTCGTAACTGAAAGCAGCACCCAACTCTGGTTGAAGGTACTCCACCGTGAAGCCGCTGAGCTTCCTTGCGTGACGTTGCGGCGAATGGGCCAACCCCTGAAGGGCAAGCAACTCATTTCGTTCCATTTTTAGCGTAATCTTGCTTTCCTCATAAAATTATTGCTACCTAGGACTCTATTCAAGTTGACGTGATCGGCGGGAGTGGATGGGACACAGCAACCACACGCTTTGCGACCCCGCTAGCCATTTCCCGCATCCGATGCCGTCACTCTTACGTGATAATATCATCTGACCGAGTTTTTAGAGACCTTCTGATGCACAGAAAAACATCCGCACTTACAGGCAACAGAATGCTCGGTCTGGAGCGAAATGCCCTCATCGGCGCAGCGACCGCGATCTTCTTTTTCGTCATCAGCACCGCGCTAACCGTTTACACAGTCCAGAACGTCAGAGACAGCAATGCGAGAGTGACGCAAACGCATGGTCTTGTGGTGGCGCTCGACCTGCTTTTGATCGACATACAAGATGCAGAAACGGGATTACGTGGCTTTCTCCTGACCTCTGAGGAGGCCTATCTTGCGCCATATCACCGTGCCCTCCCACAGGTTCAGAGCCGAATGGACACAATCAGCTCGGCTGCCACAGCCGAGATGCGCGAACGTGGGAGTGTCGAGGAACTCCGAGCGTTTGTCTCGTCCAAACTTGAAGTGATGGCGCTAACACTGGAGGTCTTCCAGACACGAGGGTCCGTCGAAGCGTTGACCCTTGTAAAATCAGACCGCGGCCGCAGCGACATGGACGGCATCCGCAACGTCATCTCCCAACTGCGTAACGAGGCTGGTGAAGAGCGGAGCCAGCGCCTTGAGGAGATGAATGCGTCATACATTATTGCCTGGGCGAGCGCGCTAGCTTCGGGGCTGCTTGGCATCGTCCTGACCCTCGCGATCTCCGCACTGGTGAGAAAATCCACTCTGGCGCAGAAGCGCGAACAGTGGTTGCGGGATGCACAATTGGGCTTGGCTGCATCCGTCAGCGGTGAGCAGCAAATCGCGAAACTTGGCGAAAACATCCTGGGCTTCCTCACCAACTATCTCGGTGCCGTTGCAGGTGCCATTTATGTCGAAAATGCCGGCCGCTTTCATCGCATGGCCGTCCACGGCGTACCTGCAGACGTGATCCTGCCTACGAGCTTTGGCCAAAACGACAGCTTGTTCGGCCATGTGTTGCGGGATCACCGTCCGATCGCGGTTGGCGAGGTTCCGGATGGCTATATCAACTTCGGCTCGGCTCTTGGACAGCAGAAGCCACGTTATCTCGCCTTGGCGCCTGCGATCGTTGAAGGGGACATAAGAGGCGTTTTCGAACTCGGCTTCCTGTCTCCCATCAGCGATCAGACGTTAGTTCTTCTTGAACAGGTCTCAGAGCTGATTGCTGTCGCCATCCGATCAGCGGAATTCAGAACCCGCCTCCAGGCTCTTTTGGAAGAGACCCAGCGGCAATCGGAAGAGCTGCAGGTGCAGGGCGAGGAGCTGCGCGTTTCCAACGAAGAGCTCGAAGAACAGGGGCGCGCGCTTCGCGAACAGCAAACCCGCCTGGAACAGCAGCAGGCGGAACTCGAACAGACCAACTCCCAGCTTGAAGAACAGGCGGAGGAACTGGAACGGCAGCGCGACAATCTGGAACGGTCAAAGGACGCAATCGAAGCCAAGGCAAAGGAAGTGGAACTTGCCAGCCGCTACAAATCGGACTTCCTGGCGAACATGTCGCATGAGCTGCGCACACCACTCAACTCTTCGCTCATCCTTGCCAAACTTCTGGCCGACAATTCCGAAGGCAATCTAACGGCACAGCAGATCCAGTTCGCCCAGACGATCCAGTCTTCGGGCAATGACCTCCTGAATCTGATCAATGACATTCTCGACCTCTCCAAGATCGAGGCGGGCCATGTCGAGATAAATCCGGAAGCGGTGTCCATCGAACGGACCGTCAACGGACTGCGCCACATGTTCGAACCGCTCGCAACCAACAAGGGCCTCCAGCTCAACGTCTCCGTGGAGGCCGGCGTGCCGGCCGTCATCCAGACCGATCCGCAGCGCCTGGAGCAGGTGTTGAAGAACCTTTTGGCGAATGCCCTGAAGTTTACGGAGAAGGGCAGTGTGTCGCTCGCGGTCAGCCGTCACGGCGACAATCAACTGGCCTTTGCGATCAAGGACAGCGGCATCGGGATTGCCGAAGAACAGCAGAAGCGGATCTTCGAGGCCTTCCATCAGGCAGACAGCACCATCAGCCGCAAGTTCGGTGGCACCGGGCTCGGGCTTTCGATCTCCCGCGAACTAGTGCGCCTGCTCGGCGGCCGCTTCCGGCTGGAGAGCAAGCTCGGCCAAGGCAGCACGTTTACCATCGTCATTCCGGCCGAGTTCGACAGTGCGCTGGTCCAGGCTCCGAAACAGGATTTTGCCCCGCCCGTCGCGTCCGCTGCAGAACCCGTCTTGCGCGCTGAAGCAGAGACCATTGCACAAAAGCCGAAGGCAGTCGCAATCGTCGATGACGACCGTGCAGCATCCGAGCCGACGGCCCGCAAGCTGCTGATTGTCGAGGACGATCAATCCTTTGCACTCATCCTGCGCGATCTCGCCCGTGAGCTGAAGTTCCAGGCGCTCGTAGCCGGAACCGCTCAAGAAGCCCTGGAACTCGCCCATCAGTATCTGCCGAACGCCATCCTGCTCGATGTCGGTCTTCCGGATCAATCCGGCCTCTCGGTGCTTGACCGCCTGAAGCGTGACGTGCGGACGCGCCATATTCCGATCCACATCCTCTCCGCCGAAGATTATTCCGACCGGGCTCTCTCATTGGGCGCCGTCGGCTACGCGCTGAAGCCCGTACAACGCGATCACCTGGTGTCGATGATCGAGTCCCTAGGCGCGAAAGCCGAACAAACGCTGCGGCGCGTGTTGATCGTTGAAGATAACGCCGTTCAACGGGACGCTCTGTCGAAACTCCTGTGGTCGCATGACGTCGAAACGGTGGGGGCCGGGACTGCGGCAGAGTGCATCTCGTTGCTGGCTGAACAGACCTTCGACTGCATGGTGCTGGATCTGTCGTTACCAGATACATCCGGCTTTGCGCTTCTGGAAACGTTGAGCGAAGCGGGCATGCATTCCTTCCCGCCTGTCATCGTCTACACCGGACGCGTTCTCTCGTCCGAAGAAGAACAGAGACTTCGCCGTTACTCGAAATCTATCATCATCAAGGGTGCAAAATCGCCGGAGCGTCTTCTCGACGAAGTTACCCTCTTCCTGCACCAGGTGGTCTCCGAGCTGCCGGACGAGCAGCAGCAAATGATCCGCAAAGCGCGCAATCGCGATGAACTGCTGGAAGGGCGCCGCATTCTGATCGTCGAGGACGACGTGCGCAACGTCTACGCCCTGACCAACATCCTCGAACCACGCGGGGTGATCGTCGATATCGCCAGAAACGGCGAGGAGGCGCTGGAAAAACTGGAGCAATCGATAACAAACCCAGACGGGCGGATCGATCTGGTTTTGATGGATGTAATGATGCCGGTCATGGATGGCCTCACCGCTACCCGCCACATCCGCAAGAACTCAGCATGGCAGAAGTTGCCGATCATCACCTTGACGGCAAAGGCCATGCCGGACGACCAGAAGCGCTGCATCGAAGCCGGCGCCAATGACTACATGGCAAAGCCGCTTGACGTCGAAAAGCTTCTGTCTCTCGTGCGCGTCTGGATGCCGCAATGACGGAGACGTTCGAAAAGGTGGAGGATATAGAGATCCGGCTGCTGCTGGAGGCGCTTTATCATCGCTACCACTATGACTTTCGCAGCTACGCCATGTCGTCGATCCGGCGGCGGTTGCGCCAGGCACGCGAACAGTTGGGCTTTGCGACCATCTCAGCCATGCAGGAGCGCGTCCTTCATCATCCCGAGATGCTTGACGACATGCTCCGCTTCCTTACGGTCCAGGTCAGCGAGATGTTTCGCGACCCGTCCTACTTCGCGGCGATCCGGGAGAAGGTCGTTCCGCATCTTCGCACTTACCCCTCCTTGAAGATCTGGATTGCCGGATGCAGTTCGGGCGAAGAGCTCTATTCCTTTGTCATCCTTTTTCGCGAGGAAGGGCTTGAGGAGCGAACCCTCTTTTATGCGACGGATATCAATCCAGAGGCCCTCGCCCAGGCGGAAGCCGGAATTTATGACATCGAACGGGTCAGATTGTTCACCGAGAACCATCGTGACTCCGGCGGCAAGGGATCTTTGTCTGACTATTACACGACGGGCTACAACCGGTGCATCCTGGACAAAAGCCTGCGGCGCAATGTCGTGTTCTCAGATCATAGTCTTGTGACGGACCAGGTCTTTGGTGAGATGCATCTGGTCTCCTGCCGGAACGTCATGATCTATTTCGACCGGGATCTCCAGGACAGGGCTGTCGGTCTTTTCCGGGATGCGCTGCCACGCAACGGCTTTCTCGGGCTGGGCTCGAAGGAAACACTGCGGTTTTCGGCACACGCCGATGGCTTCCGGGAGTTCGTCCGAGATGAGAAGATCTATCAGAGGATCGGCTCGTGAAGGACAATCCGAACGGTGCGATCATCATCGGCGCCTCCGCTGGGGCGCTGGAAGCGCTGTCCATGATATTGCCGCCACTGCCTGCGACTTATCCGTATCCTATCTTCGTCGTGGTGCACTTACCGCCAAACAAACGCAGTGTGCTGGCCGCGATTTTTGACCTCAAATGTCAGCTTCGCGCGATCGAGGCGGAAGACAAGGAGCCCGTGGAAGCCGGGTTCATCTACTTCGCGCCCCCTAATTATCATTTGTCGCTCGAGGGGCGAACGCATGTCGCTTTATCCAGCGAGGAAGAGGTTCTCTTCTCGCGGCCATCGATCGACGTGGCATTCGAGAGCGCGGCAGACGCCTGGGGCAGCCAACTGACAGCTATTGTCCTGACGGGCGCCAATCATGACGGTTCCCAAGGCCTTTCGGCCGTCGTTCGTTCTGGCGGAACGGCAATCGTTCAGGATCCGTCCGAGGCTTTCGCTCGGGCCATGCCCGAAGCTGCCATCCGCGCATGCCCAAGCGCTCAAGTTTTGACCTTGTCGAAGATTTCAACCTATTTGCAGAACATCGAAAATGAACACTGACGTCAAATTCCTCTTGGTTGACGACCTTCCAGAGAACCTGCTTTCTCTGGAAGCTCTGCTACAACGCGACGAGCTGATGCTATTGAAGGCGCGGTCCGGCGATGAGGCTCTCGAGCTTCTGCTCCAACATGATGTGGCACTGGCGCTGATTGACGTTCAGATGCCAGGACTGAACGGCTTCGAACTTGCCGAACTTATGCGAGGCAATGAGCGGACACGGCGGGTTCCGATCATTTTCGTGACTGCCGGTACCCATACAGCCGAGCGGCGGTTCCAGGGATATGAAGCGGGCGCCGTCGACTTTATTCAAAAACCGATCGAGCCGGATATTCTGCGCAGCAAGGCAGAGATTTTTGCAGAGCTCTATCGTCAGCGTAAAATGATTTCCGAACAGCGCGACCTTCTCGAGGCACAGACTCGCGCGCTTCAGCTCGCCGACAAGCGTAAGAACGAGTTCATCGGCGTTCTCGTCCATGAACTGCGCAACCCACTTGCCGCTCTCAATGGCGGGCTGAAGCTTCTTTCGAGAAAGCCGGATGCTGGCAAGGTGGAGCAGATCCATGGCCTCATGCACCAACAGATGGACCACATCATCAGGCTCGTTGACGACCTGCTCGATGTGTCACGGATAACGCAGGGCAAAATCAATCTCGTAAAGTCTGACTTTGACTTGAGAGATGCCATTCACTCCGCGCTGGATATGACAAAAGAGGCAATCGAGGAGCGAAACCATGCTTTGTCCATCAACGTTCCGGATCAGCCGTGCATGATGTTCGCTGACAAGGTTCGGCTGACGCAGTGCGTTTCAAACCTCGTGAACAATGCCGCAAAATACACGCCGATGGGCGGTCAGATTGAGGTAGCGCTGGAATTACTTCCGCGCACCTATCGCATCAGCGTCACTGACAATGGTCTCGGCCTCAGTGCCGAGGCCGCTGGCGCAATTTTCAGGATGTTCGAGCAAGTCGAAGAGCATCGGAATCATGCTCATGGGGGACTTGGGATCGGCCTCGCCCTCGTCAAACAACTCATGGAGTTACACGGCGGCGATGTTTCGGTATGGAGTGATGGTCCGGGGTTGGGCAGCGTTTTCACGCTTGAGCTACCGATACAGGCAGCGATAGCTCCATAGTGGAGAATGACTGCTTCCAGGATGTGTTCTGGCGCCCTCGAATGACGGAAATGACGGCGCGTAGCCGCCTGGCAGCTATCTGTGCCGGAATATATCCTTCGGGCCGGAAGGCGAATTTATTCAGCGCACTGAGAGGGGAGAAAGGCGCTCTGCCCTCTCTCCCCCACAAGCACTAAACCCGTCTCCCCATGCTTCGGCCTGCGGCCTGCAGCACCGGCCGCATTTCCATGAAATACGTCTCGGCCCTCCGGGTGGGTGATCCCCCTCCGGTTTAGCGCTTGTCCGGCATCACCGGAATACGCAGTCAGGGTACCGGGCTCAGCTTGAACGAGCGCTAACGCCGAGGTCAGGAAATCGGCGACATCGCTCTCCTTTCCGGGCCTGGCCTTCAATGGCACGTACAGCGCAAGTTTGGGCATGATCAACTCCTCAATGTAAACCAACAGATCCAGTCCTGCGTTTCGGCGAAGGCATATGCCGCAGAGCCAGCCAGTACCGGGATCGACAGCAATCCGGTTCCAACGATGCCGAGGCTGAACAGGACAAAGGCAAAATTGCCGGCGATCGGCTTCAGCGCTTCGGCGACATCAGCCGCCGACTTGATATCCGTCTTGCCATTAGCGTGCAGTGTCGCAGCCGCACACATCATGATCGCGACAGCGACGATGGTGGAAACGGCCATACCCGCGAGGGTATCAAGCTCGATCCGGTTGAGCTCTTTGGGAGCTTGACGCGGCGCCTCCTCAAGCGGCTTGGCTTCGTCCTGCGAACGATCTCTTCCACCTCCTGGCTCGACTGCCAGAAGAACAAGTACGGACTGATTGTCGTGCCGAGGATCGCAACGACCACGGTGAAACTGTCGGTGTTCAAGGGAAAGGTTGGCCAGACAAATCCTTTCAACGTCGCCATCCAGTCGATCTTTACCACAAACAGGACGGCGATGTAGGCGAACAGGACCAGCGTCAGCCACTTCAGGATGTTGGCATATCGCTCATAGGGAATGAACATCTGCAGCCCTAGTGACAAGAGGGCGAAGAAGATGGTGATCGGCAGGCTCGGCATTCCCGTCGCGAGCTCGACCGACGCACCCATCGCCGCGAGGTTCGCGCCAATATTGATGCAGTTGGCAACGAATAGCAGACAGACCAACCCGGTGACGAGCCATTTCGGCCAGATGGCACCCATGTTGACCGCCAGCCCCGATCCGGTCCCGCGGCCAATTCTGGCACTGACAAGCTGGATTGCCGACATCAGCGGATAAGACAGTAACATGGTCCAGACCATGTTGAAGCCGAACTAGGCGCCGGCCTGGGAGTAGGTTGCGATCCCACTTGGATCGTCGTCGGCGGCTCCAGTGATTAGGCCAGGGCCAAGCTTCTTCAGAACCGAGCCTGATGTCGGACGCGACGTGGCATGCCCGGAAGGGGGCGCGGGTAGCGGGCCGTCAATTGAGGTCTTCACATCAGTCGTCCCGATTAGCGGGTCGCGCCAAAGATCCAGGCGACCGCAGTTGTGAGGGCTACAGCAGTGAGCGGGTTTTCCTTGATTCAGCCGCGAACGCTACTTGTGAAATCCTCGCTTTGCTGGTTCTCAGGAGCGCTGGCTTTGACGCGCTCAGCCTCTTTCGGGTCGGTGCGGCCTGCCGGTACGGACGTTATCGTGTGAGAAACAGGATCCGACGCGGGAAAGGTATCTTCGAGGCCTTTATCGAGATCGCCCTTGTCCTCCTCTTGCCGCTGTCGTGCCTTCTCCAACTCCTAAGCCTGAACTGCGGAGATTTGGGATCGTCGGCATCAGCACCGTACCCTGTCGTACATTCTTCTTGTTGACGTCCCCCTCTACTTGTCGCTGTTTTGCTGAGCATTAGTTCATCGTGATGGAAAGATGACGACATTCCACAAAAACGAAACCGCGAGAAGAGCTCCTTGGCGGACAGGAAGCAACGCTTCGACGCAACGCATGCCAGCGCCATGGCGTCAATCAAGGCGGAGGCGGAGGAGCGGCGGCTGAAGACCGAGCGCTTGCGCAAGATGCGGCTTCAGTCGGGAAGTTGACGGAATTTACCCGCCTACACACTCTCGCTTGAGCGGCGAAACGTATCGTTGGGGGCAAGGCCTGACCTGACGTATCCGGAAACGCGCCTGAGAATGCAAATCTGACTTTGAGCGGACCAGACGCGTTCTGACATCGCGCTGTCATCTCCCTTCGCTATCTCATCTTCGAATGGAGAAGGTGATGGCAAGAGAACTGGCATCAGACATTGAGGATATCGCGCGGACGATCGCCGAACTCGCTCTCCCGGCAATGCGACCGAAGGATCTCGTAGACGCGGTCAGAAAGAAACACGCTGCTGCGTCTAAAAAAAGAAATATGTCGGGCCGCCTTCTACGCGGTTATTCTGGCCGCTGTCGAGGAGCCAGGCCGCGCCGAGGGGCTCCACGAGTTGGCGAGCGTCACACGAAACGAGCTCGACGAATAGAAGGGTCTCGCCGAGTAGTCGTCGTCAATGAAACGCAATAAACCGCTTAGGAGCGATACAGTCCCGCCCGGCGTGATGATCCGTTGCGAACTGGATCGTCTCGACCAATTCAAGGTCCATCACCGGCTTTGAGATCACCCCGAGGGCGCCATCGACGCCTGAGCCAAGCTGTTCCGGGTTGCCGGTCATGAAGACGACGGTGACGCCGTCTGCCGCCAGGCGTCGGCCGATTTCCGGTCCGGTCGCACCATCGATGAGATTGACATCGACAAATGCAACTTGAGCCTTGTCGGCAAGCTCGTACGCTTCCTTTGCCGTGGTTGCCGTCCCGATGGCCTCATGCCCAAGCGACAACACTGCCTCTTCGACCGCGCTCGATAACAGCCACTGGTCTTCGACGATCAGAATATTCACCATGCTTATCCAACCTTTCTTCGTGAGCGACAAAATCACTGCGTCAATACTTTGTTCCGGCCTTGGGCGATTTTTGCGCAGCTGGTGACGTGTGACCTTTTCCAAGGAACAAAGTTGGATTCCGCTCGTTCAATGCTGGTTGCAACAATCTGGAATGCGGATGACCAAGCCTGACGAGAAACTCTCGCTGATCGAAGAACAGCTTGTCATCGACAAGCGCGCCGTGCGCGACGGCAGCGTCCGCGTCAGCACCAAAACCGAGTTTGTTACAGAAGCAGCGGAGGCACGCCTCGACAGCGAGAATGTCGAGGTCACGCGTGTGGCAATCGGACGTGAAGTGTCAGAAGCGCCGGCCGTTCGCACGGACGGTGACGTGACCATCGTGCCTGTGATGGAGGAGGTTCTCGTTGTCGAGAAGCGTCTGATGCTGGTCGAAGAGATCCACATCCGCCGCGTCGCCACCACCGAGGACGTTTCCATTCCGGTCGAACTGCGCAAGCAACGTGCCAGCATCGAGCGCGACGACCCCTGAGCTAATTATCAATCCGAGAAAAGGAGAAACTCATGACCTACAGCGAAACCACATCGTCATACGGCGCCTCTTCGTCTAACACCGTGACGGCCTTCTTCGAAAACCGCAGCGATGCGGATGCCGCCGTCGAACGCCTTGTCGAAGCCGGGATTGCCCGCGACGGCATTCGCGTCGTCGCCGGCAAGGAGTCTACAACCTCGACTGAAGTTGCCTCCGAGCACAAGGGCTTTTGGGAGAAGCTGGAAGACTTCTTCTTTCCCGACGAGGACCGCGCCGTCTATTCCGAAGGTCTTCGCCGCGGTGGCTATCTTGTGACGGTCAGCAACGTCACCGCCGCCTCTTATGACAAGGTGATCGATATCCTCGATGACGAGGGCAGCATCGATCTCGATCAGCGCGCAGAGAGCTGGCGCTCGGAAGGGTGGAACCAGCAGGAGACCGTGAGTTCGTATGGCGCCTCCGCCAATCGTGCCAGCGCAACCGGAACGGCAGCTCTGGAGGCCGGCCGTGAAGAGGTTATCCCGGTGGTCGAGGAAGAGCTTCGCGTCGGCAAGCGTGACCTCAATCATGGCCGCGTGCGTGTCCGTTCTTACGTGGTCGAAAATCCTGTCAGCGAACAGGTATCGCTGCGCGACGAAAACGTCAGCATCGAGCGCCGCGCCGTCGATCGCCCGGTGACTGGAACGGAAAACGCCTTCGTCGACCGCACGATTGAGGCAGAAGAGCACCATGAAGAGGCTGTCGTCTCGAAGGATGCGCGCGTTGTCGAAGAGATCGCGCTGCGCAAGACCGCCGAGCAGCGCGAGGAGACCATCAACGATAGCGTCCGCCATACCGAGGTGGAAGTCGAAGACGAGCGGTCCGATCGTATTGTCCGCAAGGACTAATCAAGGCTCTTCGTTTGATGTAACTGCAGCAGAGACCGGCGATCCCATCGCCGGTCTTTTTTGTATCCTGCTGGACGGGAACCGAACGGCGATTGCGGCGTTAGTATGGCACTCACATTCCCGTGATGAAGAGGATGCACCATGACCGAACCTGTCTCCGTCCACGTGTCGCGCGAAGCGGCCTATGTCGACCCCTCCCTTACGGCCACTTTGCATAAGGTGTCATGGGGTGCGATCTTCGCCGGCGTCGTTCTGGCACTTGCCGTCCAGTTTCTCCTCAATCTTCTAGGCGTGGGCATTGGCGCCGCCGTGATCGATCCGGCAACCTACGACAACCCGAATGCGAGCACCTTCTCCATTGCCGGTGGCGCGTGGTTCGTTGTGGCCGGTATCATTGCTTCCTTCGTCGGCGGTTATGCCGCCAGCCGCCTTTCCGGACGTCCGAGCCGCTCGACCGGCGGGTATCAGGGCGTAACCACCTGGGCTGTCACCACTCTTGTCATCCTCTACCTGCTGACCACGTCGGTCGGTGCCCTCATCGGCGGCGCGTTCAGCGGTCTGTCGAGCATTGTCGGCGGTGTCGGCCAAACGGCCGCGACCGCTGCCACGTCGGCAGCCCCTGCCCTTGCGACTTCTGCAAACCCGATGGCCGGGATCGAGCAACAGATCCGTGACGCGTCTGGCGGCAACGATCCGGCAGCCCTGCGTGATGCAGCCGTTTCGGCGGTCCAGGCCGCGGTGACCGGTGACCAGGCAAAGGCCGCAGATGCCCGCAATCGCGCCGCTGATGCGATCGCCAAGGCGCAGAACATCCCGGTAGATCAGGCCCGCACCCAGGTCGAGCAGTACGAGAAGACCTACCGCGATAACATCGCTGCCGCAAAGCAGCAGGCGCTCGATGCCGCCCAGACGGCCACCAAGGCAGTGTCGGCCGGCGCGATCCTTGGCTTCTTCGCCCTCCTGCTCGGGGCTGTGGCGGCCTGGTTCGGCGGTTCCTACGGCACGAAGAAGGCGTTGCTTCTGGCCGAAACCACCACTCGCCGCACGATTTGACAAGATGAAGGCCGCCGGAAACGGCGGCCTTCTTCCTTGCTTGACCTTTCTCCAATGAAGCCTCTCCATCCACCGGGTGGAGAGTCTCTCCCTAATTTATCGGTAGCCTCCATGCAGAATGCCTTTCGGTACTTTTCACTGACCGCCGCTCTAACGCTCTGTTCCCCAGCCTTTGCAGCGCCGATCGACGCACAAGCCGTCAATACCGCGGCGATCGCGTCCCTTCCGATCGAGGCGCCGGCGGAAAAACAGACCGAGCCCAATCCCGCCATCGTGCATCTGCAGGTCCTGCTCGACCGGGCTGGTTCATCGCCGGGCGTCATCGACGGGTATTTCGGCGACAACCTGACGAAAGCGATCGCCGGCTTCGAGGCGCTTCAACGTCTGCCAGTGGATGGGAAGCTCGATCCCGACGTATTGGGCCGCTTGACCGATGATGCCCCGGCCATCCAGGCCTATGCCATCATTCAGGAAGACAGCAAGGATATCGTCGAGAGCATTCCGAAAGACTATGCCGAACAGGCCAGGATGGAGCATCTCGGCTACACCAGCATTGCGGAGAAGCTGGCCGAGCGGTTCCACATGCATATCGCGCTGATCAAGGCCCTCAATCCGACGGCGGCCTTCAAGCCGGGCGAAACGATCGCTGTCGCCATTCCCGGCGCTGCCAGGACCGGATCGGTCAAGCGGATCGAGGTTCATCGCAAACTGGCGCAGGTTTTCGCTTTTGCCGACGACAGCTCGCTGCTCGCGGTCTATCCAGCGACGATCGGCAGCGAGGATTCACCCTCTCCAACCGGGACACACAAGGTCAAGGGCGTGTCGCGAATGCCGACGTACACCTACAATCCGAAGATCAATTTTCAGCAGGGCAACAACAAGAAAATCCTTGAGCTGCCGATCGGGCCGAACGGTCCTGTGGGTACCGTGTGGATCGACCTGACGGAGCCGACCTACGGCATACACGGCACGCCTGAACCGGAACTGATAGGCAAGGTTGGATCGCATGGATGTGTTCGGCTGGCCAACTGGGACGTCGAGGAACTGGCCGGCATGGTCAAGCCGGGCGTCATGGTCGAATTTGTCGAGTAGGTCCAGCTCACCGCCATTAGAAGAGCGGAGCCCATTATCGATGGCCCGGCTGGTTAACCCGTATCAGCGAAGCAAGACTGGTTCGCTCGATGTCCCGAAAGGGTTGCTTCGCGCCTTCGGCGCGGCGAACCGCCAGGCTTGACCACATCGTCCATCATCTCGGACTTGCACTGGGTGGCAGGCCAGCGGCCACCTTTGCCAAAAGGCTGATGTTGCCGGTCAGCAACGATACGCTGCTGCGCGTCGTGCGGCGACGCGGCAGTCCGCGCTTTGTCCCACCCACCGTGATCGGTATCGACGACTGGGCGTGGCGACGAAATCAACGCTATGGGACCATCATCTGCGATCTGGAACGGCGCAAAACCATTGCTCTCCTGCCGGATCGGGAGCCGTCGACGGCCCAGGCCTGGCTCTCGGACCAACCTCAGATCAGCATCGT
>CAACWB010000398.1_pt1 | contig 33179 bp, 27 predicted proteins | sample 2275501 | NCBI WGS metagenome assembly CAACWB01 (sample SAMEA5312444, study PRJEB27640) | indoor metagenome | biome: indoor environment; feature: controlled; material: polymer antistatic dissipative epoxy resin | place: Italy | collected 2014-05-27 | reverse complement strand
TGATAGCTTTCAGTCCAGATATCGGGGTTTTCCAGGTCGCGCATCAGGTTCCAGTTGCGCGCGCCATCCCGGATGCGGATGCGGCGGCGCTCAGCCATCAGCGGCAGGAATTCGCCGAGATCCTCGTCATGGATTTCATAATCGATGAGAATGGCGATCGGGCCACTGCGCGGCTTGATATCAAGCCTCAGTGGCGGCTCCACGAAACGGTTGAGCGGATCGAGATTGAGCGAGGCGAAGGCCGGCATGGCAAGCTTGAGGCCCACGACGACGCCGAGCAGCATCAGCACGCAGGAACAGAGAAGCGAATAGGAAATGCCGTAGTCTTCCGCCAGTTCACCCCACAGCCAGCTGCCGACCGCGATGCCGCCGAAGGTCAGCGTCTGGTAAAGCGAAAGTGCCCGGCCCACCACCCAGCGCGGGGTGGAAAGCTGGACGATGGTGTTGAACAGGGAAAGCGCCAGAACCCAGCAGGCGCCGGCGACGGTCAGGACCAGTGAGGTGATGATCGCACTCGTGCTGATTGCCGTTATACCGGAACTGAAGGCGAAACCTAAAAAGGCGACACGCACGATCCATTCGCTGGACATGACTTCCCGCAACCGGGCACTGATGAGCGCGCCACCAATGGCACCGACGCCGAATGCGCCCAGCATGACGCCGTAGGTCAACGGGCCGCCCTCGACCAGATCGCGAGCAACGATCGGCATCAAGGCCAGGATGGCACTGGCGGAGAGGCCGAAGAGAAAGCCGCGCACCAGCACCTTGCCGATATTGGGCGACATGGCCACATAACGCATTCCGGCCGATATGGCGGCGAGAAGCTGCTCGCGCGGCAAGGTCGAGGCGTTTTTGGGCGGCTGCCAGCGAAACAGGGCATAAAGCAGGGTGAAGTAGCTGAGCGCATTGACGAAAAACGCGGCAGCGGCACCGGCAGCAGCGACGATGATACCGCCGATGGCGGGGCCGACGCTGCGGGTGATGTTGAAACCGACACTGTTCAGCGTCACGGCGGCGGGCAGATCCTCGCGCGGCACCATTTCGCCAACGGAGGCCTGCCAGGACGGATTGTTGAGCGCCGTGCCGCAGCCGATCATGAAGGTGAAGAAAAGCAGCAGCCAGGGTGTGAGCCAGCCGGACCAGGCAAAAACCGTGAGCAGTACAGAGGCAGTCAGCATCAAGAACTGCGCCGAGATCATAATGCGGCGGCGATCAAAACTGTCGGCCAGCGCGCCTGAAATCAGCGAAAACATCATGATCGGCAGCGAGGTGGAAGCCTGCACCAGCGCGATCATGTTTTCGGAACTCGACAGCGAGGTCATCATCCATGCGGCGCCCACCGCCTGGATCAGTCCGCCGAAATTCGAGGCAAGGCTGGCGATCCAGATTCGTCTGTAAGTCAAATGCCTTAAAGGCGCGAGTGGCGATTTACGGTCAGGCACGCTCTGTCCAATTGATGCAACTGCGATTTGTTAAACGGCAACTATAGACAGTGCCCAGAATGATGCCACCCTTTCCGACACGGTAGCGGTGAAAATGTGGCTGCGGACGCCATTGAAGCAGGAGCGCCCGCGAAAACCTTGCAATCCCGCCCCGATGGGTCTATATGACCCCTGAAATTCTTGATCGCTTGATGAAGAGTGGGGCCGCAAGGCTCCGCTCTTTTTCGTTAGGCGAACCGGAAACCACGGGCCAGGAGCCCGGTGAAAATCAAAGACCGGAAGGCCAGATGGCAGACACCGCACAAGAATCGCGACTGATAACTGAAACGGGCATCGACCAGCGCATTGCCGAGATCATCGAGCCTGTTTTGGCCGGTATGGGATATCTTCTGGTGCGCGTGCGGCTCTCCAACCAGAACGGCATGACGCTGCAGGTGATGGCCGAGCGCGAAGACGGCACCATGACCGTCGAGGACTGCGAAGCGATCTCCATGGCCATTTCACCGGTTCTTGATGTGGAAGATCCGGTCGATAAAGCGTATCATCTCGAAGTTTCCTCGCCCGGCATCGACCGGCCGATGGTTCGTAAATCGGATTTCACCCGCTGGCAGGGTCATCTGGTTAAGGTCGAAACCTCCATTCTGGTCGAAAACCGCAAGCGGTTTCGCGGCAAGATCGTCGAGGTCGATGCGGATGGCTTCAAGCTGGAACGCGACCAGATCGCCTATGGCGAGGAGCCAACAGTCACCGTTCCGTTCAGCGCGCTTTCCGATGCGAAGCTCATTCTGACGGACGACCTTATTCGTGATGCGCTGCGGGCAGACAAGGCGGCTAAGGCTGCCGCCGCAAACCAGAACGACGAAAACGAAACAAACGAAGACTAATTCCAACGTAAAGCCCGAAAAAGGGCGATCCCCGCAATTATGCGACTTACGGAGATAGAAAAATGGCAGTGAGTGCTAACCGGCTTGAGCTTCTGCAGATCGCCGATGCTGTGGCGCGCGAAAAGGTCATCGACCGCGAAATCGTGCTTGCCGCAATGGCCGACGCTATCCAGAAAGCCGCCCGCTCGCGCTATGGTTCGGAAACCAACATTCGCGCTGACATCAACTCCAAGACCGGCGAAATCCGCCTGCAGCGTCTTCTGGAAGTGGTCGAGGCAGCCGAGGACTATTCGACCCAGATCCCGCTTGAGCTGGCCCGTGACCGCAACCCGGACGCCAAGCTCGGCGATTTCATCGCCGATCCGCTGCCGCCGATGGATTTCGGCCGTATCGCCGCCCAGTCCGCCAAGCAGGTCATCGTGCAGAAGGTTCGTGAAGCCGAGCGTGACCGCCAGTATGACGAGTTCAAGGACCGTATCGGCGAAATCGTCAACGGCACCGTCAAGCGCGTCGAATATGGCAATGTCATCGTCGATCTCGGCCGTGGCGAAGGCATCATCCGTCGCGACGAGATGATCCCGCGTGAAAACATGCGTTATGGCGACCGCGTGCGCGCTTACGTTTACGACGTTCGCCGCGAACAGCGCGGCCCGCAGATTTTCCTGTCGCGTACCCATCCGCAGTTCATGGTGAAGCTCTTCACCATGGAAGTTCCGGAAATCTACGACGGCATCATCCAGATCAAGTCGGTCGCCCGCGACCCCGGTTCGCGTGCAAAGATCGCCGTCATCTCGAACGATAGCTCGATCGATCCGGTCGGCGCCTGCGTCGGTATGCGCGGCTCGCGCGTTCAGGCCGTTGTCGGCGAATTGCAGGGCGAGAAGATCGACATCATTCCGTGGAGCCAGGAGCCGGCGTCCTTCATCGTCAACGCCCTGCAGCCGGCGGAAGTCGCCAAGGTGGTTCTGGATGAAGAGTCCGAGCGCATCGAAGTGGTTGTTCCCGATGAGCAGCTGTCGCTCGCCATCGGCCGTCGCGGCCAGAACGTGCGTCTGGCATCGCAGCTGACCGGCTGGGATATCGACATCATGACCGAGCAGGAAGAATCCGAGCGCCGCCAGAAGGAATTCAACGAGCGCACGGCACTGTTCATGGACGCCCTCGACGTTGACGAGATGGTCGGCCAGGTTCTGGCTTCCGAAGGCTTCGCACAGGTCGAAGAACTCGCTTATGTCGATCTCGGTGAAATTTCCTCGATCGACGGTTTCGATGAAGACACCGCCGATGAAATCCAGACCCGCGCCCGCGAATATCTGGAACGCCTGGAAGCCGAAATGGACGCCAAGCGCAAGGAACTCGGCGTTGCCGACGAGCTGCGCCAGATCGACGGCCTGACCTCGCAGATGATGGTCGCGCTGGGTGAAGACGGCATCAAGACCATCGAAGACTTTGCCGGCTGCGCCGCGGACGATCTGGTCGGCTGGAGCGAACGCAAGGACGGCGAGACCAAGAAGTTCGAAGGCATCTTCTCCAAGCTCGACGTCTCGCGCGTCGAGGCCGAGAACATGGTGGTGCAGGCCCGTCTTCTGGCTGGCTGGATCACGGCCGAAGATCTCGCTTCCGAAGAGGAAGCCAATGCGGAAGCTGCCGAGGAGGCGGATACCGCCGAGCAGGAATGACATCGCAGGCGCATGAGCCGGACGAGCTGCCCGAGACCGATGAGGACGGGCGGCTGGAAGGCAACGTCAATGGACGTATGTGCATTGTGACACGGCAAAGCGGATCGCCCGATGAGTTGATCCGCTTCGTCGCAGGCCCGGACGGCAGCGTCGTGCCGGATCTGAAACGCCAATTGCCGGGGCGCGGCTGCTGGGTAACGCCCGAGCGCGCCCTGATCGAAAAAGCCATTGCGAAGAAGATCTTCGCACGGGCACTCAAACGCGACGTCAAGGCCGGACCGGAGCTTCTTGCTCTTCTCGACCGGCTGATGGCGCAGCAGCTTGCGGGAATGATGAACATGGCGCGCAAGGCGGGCCAGTTCATCAGCGGCGCGACGAAGGTCGATGCCGCCGTCCGGTCCGGGAACGCGATTGCCGTGTTCCACGCAACCGATGCTGCGGCGGACGGCGTGAGAAAACTGGACCAGGCCCGCAGGGCCTGGGCGTTCGGCAGCGATGCCGACAATGAAATTCCGTCCTTCCGGCTCTTCAGTAGCGCCGAAATGGACGAGTTGATGGGCCAGAATGCTTTTATCCATGCTTGCGCGCTTGCGGGGCAGGCGGGTGAGGGTGTAGTGAAGCGCGCAACGATGCTTGAGCAATACCGCCTTGGCGGTCGATCTCAGGCGGAACGCGACGCTGCCCGGACAGAACAATGACGCGGTTAACCGACATGAACGGTCGCCGCGTTCCGATGCAGCAATTGAACGACGAGACCTGATGGACGTCATCCGGTTCTCGTCCGAAGGAACGGGAACGAATGACCGACAACAACGACGACAAGACACTTAACGCGCCGGCCAAGAAGACTCTCACCCTCAAGCCGGGCGGGATGAATCAGGGCACCGTGCGGCAGGATATGGGTCGAGGTCGCACAAATGCGGTTGTCGTGGAAACACGCAAGCGCCGCCCCCTACGTCCCGAAGACGAGAAGCCGGTTCAGCCGATCGCGGCAGCAGCACCTGCGCCGAAGCCCGCAGCACCGGCCCCTGCCCCCGTGGCAGCGCGTCCGCAGGCTCCCCAGCCGCGCATTCATCAGCCAGGCGGCCAGCAGCAGCGTCCGGGTTCTTCCCAGTCGCAGCAGCGTCCCGGCTCGTCCGCACCCCAGCAGCGCCAGCCTGACCGTCCGCGCGGCAACGTTCTGCACGATCTTTCCGCTGGCGAGATGGAAGCCCGTCGCCGTGCGCTGATGGAAGCGCAGGCTCGTGACGTGGTGGAAGCCAAGCAGCGCGCCGAAGACGAAGCACGCCGCAAGGTCGAGGAAGAACAGCGCATCGCAGCCGAAAAGGTTGAGGCCGCAAACCGCGCTGCCGAAGAGGCCGCGGCTGCCAAGGCAGCGGCAAGCCAGCCTGCCGCTGAAGTGAAATCCGAACCGGCCAGCGAAAAGCCGGCTGCGGCCTTTACACCGGCCCCCCGCACTGACGCACGTCCTCAGTCCGCCACCGCTGCTCCCCGTTCCGCTCCTGCAACGCCCGATGCGGCCGCTCCGCGCGGACGTCGTACCGGTGGCGACGAGGAGGATGATCGTGGTGCCGTACGTCGTGGCAGCAGCCTTCCGGCCCGCGGCAAGGTCACGGCTCCGGTTCCGGCCAAGCCCGCTGCCCGCCTGAAGACGGAAGAAGAACGCCGTCGCGGCAAGCTCACCGTCACCTCGTCCAATCTGGATGAAGACGGCACGCCGCGTGGCCGCTCGATGGCATCCATGCGCCGCCGTCAGGAGAAATTCCGCCGCAGCCAGATGCAGGAAACCCGCGAAAAGGTTATGCGCGAAGTCATCCTGCCGGAAACCATCACCATTCAGGAACTGTCGCAGCGCATGTCCGAACGCGCCGTCGATGTCATCAAGTTCCTGATGAAGGAAGGCCAGATGATGAAGCCGGGCGACGTGATCGACGCCGATCTGGCGGAACTGATCGCCGTCGAATTCGGCCACACCGTCAAGCGCGTTTCTGAATCCGACGTGGAAGAAGGCATCTTCAACCAGGCCGACGACGAAGGCGAAATGGTTTCCCGTCCGCCGGTCGTGACCATCATGGGTCACGTGGACCACGGTAAAACCTCGCTGCTCGACGCCATTCGTCAGGCAAACGTGGTTGCTGGTGAAGCCGGTGGCATCACCCAGCATATCGGCGCCTATCAGGTCGAAAAGAACGGTCAGAAGATCACCTTCATCGACACCCCCGGCCACGCCGCCTTCACGGCCATGCGTGCCCGTGGTGCGCAGGCGACCGACATTGCCGTGCTGGTTGTTGCCGCAGACGATAGCGTGATGCCGCAGACAATCGAATCCATCAATCACGCCAAGGCTGCCGGTGTTCCGATCGTCGTTGCGATCAACAAGATCGACAAGCACGAGGCAAACCCTGAAAAGGTTCGCCAGCAGCTGCTGCAGCACGAAGTTTTCGTGGAATCGATGGGTGGTGAAGTTCTTGACGTCGAAGTGTCGGCCAAGAACAAGCTCAATCTGGACAAGCTGCTCGAAGCGATCCTGCTTCAGGCGGAAATCCTCGATCTCAAGGCAGATCCAAGCCGCACCGCAGAAGGCACGGTTATCGAAGCCGAGCTGGACCGTGGACGCGGCGCCGTCGCCACTGTTCTCGTGCAGAAGGGTACGCTGAAGCCCGGCCAGATCATCGTTGCCGGTGACCAGTGGGGCCGTGTGCGCGCGCTCGTCAACGACAAGGGCGAACACGTCAAGGAAGCCGGTCCGGCGATGCCGGTCGAAATCCTCGGCCTTTCCGGCACGCCGTCGGCCGGTGACCGTTTTGCGGTTGTCGAAAACGAAAGCCGCGCCCGCGAGATTTCAGAATACCGCCAGCGTCTGGCACGCGACAAGGCTGTCGCCCGCCAGACCGGTCAGCGCGGCTCGCTGGAACAGATGATGAGCCAGCTTCAGACTTCGGGATTGAAGGAATTCCCGCTGGTCATCAAGGCGGACGTGCAGGGTTCGGTCGAAGCCATTATCGCTTCGCTCGACAAGCTCGGCACAGACGAAGTCCGCGCTCGTGTCGTTCACTCTGGTGCTGGTGCCATCACGGAATCGGATATCTCGCTTGCCGAGGCATCGAACGCCGCGATCATCGGCTTCAACGTTCGCGCCAACGCACAGGCACGTACGGCGTCCGAACGCGCCGGTATCGAAATCCGCTACTACAACATCATCTACGATCTGGTGGATGACGTTAAGGCGGCGATGTCGGGTCTGCTTTCGCCGGAACGTCGCGAGACCTTCCTCGGCAATGCCGAAATTCTCGAGGTGTTCAACATCACCAAGGTCGGCAAGGTCGCGGGTTGCCGCGTCGTCGAGGGCAAGGTGGAACGTGGTGCAGGTGTGCGTCTGGTGCGCGACAACGTCGTTATCCACGAAGGCAAGCTCAAGACCCTCAAGCGCTTCAAGGACGAAGTCAACGAAGTGCCGGTTGGTCAGGAGTGCGGTATGGCATTCGAAAACTACGAAGACATCCGCGCCGGCGACACCATCGAGTGCTTCCGCGTCGAACACATCACGAGAACGCTCTAAGCGTTCTCGCCGCAAAACAGGATTTTTCTGTCGGGCGCCGGCTTACCGGCGCTCGCTCCGTTTGAGGCATTACCCATGGCAAAAGCAACATCATCGGCCCCTTCGCAACGCATGCTGCGTGTTGGCGAACAGGTGCGCGCCGCCCTTACCCAAATTCTTCAGCGCGGCGAAGTCCGCGACGATCTGATCGAAGGCACCGTCATTTCCATCTCGGAAGTACGCATGTCGCCCGATCTCAAGATCGCGACAGCTTACGTGACGCCGCTTGGCGTTGCCGATCACACCGACATCATCAGCGCGCTGAACCGTCATGCGAAATTCATGCGCGGCCGTCTCGGTCCGCAACTGCGACAAATGAAGTACATGCCGGAACTGCGCTTTCGCGACGATACGAGTTTCGACAATTACCAGAAGATCGACGCACTCCTGCGGTCACCGGAGGTGCAGCGCGATCTTGGACCTTCAAACGAAAAAGACGACGAACAGAACTGAAGCATGTCCAAACCACGTAAACAGCAGCACCGCAAACCCAAGGGCCGTCCGATCTCGGGCTGGCTCATCCTCGACAAGCCACTTGATTTCGGTTCCACCGAAGCCGTTTCCAAGATCAAGTGGCTGTTCAACGCCCAGAAGGCAGGCCATGCCGGAACGCTCGATCCGCTGGCTTCCGGCATGTTGCCGATCGCCCTCGGCGACGCCACCAAGACTGTGCCTTACGTCATGGACGGCCGTAAAATCTACGAATTTACCGTCACCTGGGGTGAGCAGCGCGCAACCGACGATCTGGAAGGCGAGGTCGTCAATTCCTCCGACCAGCGCCCGGACGAACAGGCGATCCGCGATCTTCTGCCCAATTATACCGGTGTGATCCTGCAGACACCGCCGCAATTTTCCGCGATCAAGATTGCCGGCGAGCGCGCCTATGATCTGGCGCGCGATGGCGAGACGGTGGAAATCCCGGCACGCGAGGTGGAAATTCACCGCCTGACGCTGCTCGCCTGCCCCGATGCCGATACCGCGCATTTTGAAGTGGAATGCGGCAAGGGCACTTATGTGCGAGCGCTTGCGCGCGACATGGGAAGCGATCTCGGCTGTTTCGGCCATATTTCGCAGTTGCGCCGTACCATGGTCGCCCCCTTCGGCGAAGACATGATGGTGCCGCTTGAAACACTGACGGCGCTGGAAGCCATAGAAGACCGCGACGAGCGGGTCGAGGCGCTGGATGCCTTTCTGATCGACACGGCGCAGGCGCTTTCCTCGCTTCCGCATCTTATCATCAACGACGATCAGGCGCACCGGCTGAAGATGGGCAACCCCATCCTGCTGCGCGGGCGTGACGCGCCGGCCAATCATCCGGAAGCCTATGCCACCGCGCAGGGCAAGCTGGTCGCGATTGGCGAGATCGGTGAGGGAGAGTTTCGGCCGAAGCGGGTTTTTGGCTGAAATAAGCTGTCTTCATGTGTTTCTGGACGGAAAAACGCACATGGTTTTCCTGGAAATGCTCCGCGAGGCCCAGTCAATCACCTCTTTCAATTGTACCCGGAATAGTTTATAGGCAGCGCCAGCTTGGGCTTTGCCTATGCTGCTGAATGGCCAGAGCTGGACGACATCCCGGCTCTAGGCGTCCCCGTTTTTCCTTAAAAACAAGAAAGGATCGTACGATGTCGATTACTGCAGAGCGCAAAGCCGCCCTCATCACGGAATATGCCACCAAGGCAGGTGACACCGGTTCTCCGGAAGTTCAGGTCGCAATCCTGACCGAGCGGATCAACAACCTCACCGGTCACTTCAAGGACCACAAGAAGGACAACCACTCCCGTCGTGGCCTTCTGACGCTGGTTTCGAGCCGTCGTTCGCTTCTCGACTATCTGAAGAAGAAGGACGAAGCCCGTTACACCAAGCTGATCGGTGCTCTCGGCATTCGCCGCTAAAACCTTATCCGGCGGGTTTCACAACGACACCCGCCGGTTTTTATATTGGGCCTTTTGAAGGCCGCATGAATTTCCGGGCGTTTGCCGCAGATGTGGTCCCCGGACGGATAAGGTAGCCCCGGATGGGCCGGTGCCGCCTTTTCAACCGCAGACCTGTCATGGGGCAGGATTGCCGGATGCTTGCGCCTCGAAAGCCTCCCGCTGTCTTGCCCGTGATTGCGTCGTTCTTTGCCCCCATAAGGCGGGCAAGTACAAACAAGGACAAGATATGTTCAATAAGCACTCCGTGGAAATCGAATGGGCAGGCCGCCCGCTGAAGCTTGAGACCGGCAAGGTTGCCCGTCAGGCTGATGGCGCCGTCATCGCAACCTACGGCGAGACGATGGTTCTCGCGACCGTGGTTTCCGCAAAGTCTCCGAAGCCCGGCCAGGACTTCTTCCCGCTGACCGTCAACTACCAGGAAAAGACCTACGCTGCCGGCAAGATCCCCGGCGGCTATTTCAAGCGCGAAGGTCGTCCTTCAGAAAAGGAAACTCTGGTTTCCCGCCTGATCGACCGTCCGATCCGCCCGCTTTTCCCTGAAGGTTACAAGAACGACACGCAGGTTGTCGTCACGGTCATTCAGCACGATCTGGAAAATGATCCGGACGTTCTGTCGATGGTTGCCGCATCTGCTGCGCTTACACTGTCCGGCATTCCTTTCATGGGTCCGGTCGGCGGCGCGCGCGTTGGCTACATCAACGGCGAATACGTTCTGAACCCGCATCTCGATGAGATGGATGAATCGGTTCTGGATCTGGTTGTTGCCGGTACGCAGGACGCCGTTCTGATGGTGGAATCGGAAGCCAAGGAACTCAACGAAGACGTCATGCTCGGCGCCGTCATGTTCGGCCACAAGGGCTTCCAGCCGGTTATCGACGCGATCATCAAGCTCGCCGAAGTTGCCGCCAAGGAACCCCGCGAATTCGAACCGGAGGATTTCTCCGCGCTCGAAAACGAAATGCTGGCCCTGGCTGAAACCGAACTGCGTGCCGCCTACAAGATCACCGAAAAGGCTGCCCGTTACGCTGCCGTCGACGCCGTGAAGGCGAAGGTCAAGGCGCACTTCCTGCCGGAAGAAGGCGAAGCCAAGTACAGCCCGGAAGAAATCGGCGCGGTCTTCAAGCACCTGCAGGCGAAGATCGTTCGCTGGAACGTTCTCGACACCAAGAGCCGCATCGACGGCCGCGACCTGTCGACCGTTCGTCCGATCATTTCGGAAGTCGGCCTGCTGCCGCGCACGCACGGTTCGGCTCTGTTCACCCGCGGTGAAACCCAGGCGATCGTTGTTGCGACGCTCGGCACCGGCGAAGACGAGCAGTATGTCGACAGCCTGACCGGCATGTACAAGGAACGCTTCCTGCTGCATTACAACTTCCCGCCCTATTCGGTTGGTGAAACAGGCCGCATGGGCTCCCCGGGCCGTCGCGAAATCGGTCACGGCAAGCTCGCATGGCGCGCGATCCGTCCGATGCTGCCGACTGCGGAACAGTTCCCTTACACGCTGCGCGTCGTTTCCGAAATCACCGAGTCCAACGGCTCTTCGTCGATGGCAACGGTTTGCGGCACCTCGCTCGCACTGATGGACGCCGGCGTTCCGCTGGCAAAGCCGGTTGCCGGCATCGCCATGGGCCTCATCCTCGAAGGCGAGCGCTTTGCTGTTCTCTCCGACATCCTCGGCGACGAAGACCACCTCGGCGACATGGACTTCAAGGTTGCGGGTACGGCCGACGGCATCACCTCGCTGCAGATGGACATCAAGATCGCCGGTATCACCGAAGAGATCATGAAGATCGCTCTCGAGCAGGCACAGGGTGGCCGCAAGCACATTCTCGGCGAAATGGCCAATGCCATCACCGAGAGCCGCAGCCAGCTCGGCGAATTCGCACCGCGCATCGAAGTCATGAACATTCCGGTCGACAAGATTCGTGAAGTCATCGGCTCCGGCGGCAAGGTCATTCGCGAAATCGTCGAAAAGACCGGCGCCAAGATCAACATCGAGGACGACGGCACCGTCAAGATCGCTTCTTCTTCCGGCAAGGAAATCGAAGCGGCCCGCAAGTGGATCCACTCGATCGTTGCTGAACCGGAAGTCGGCGCCATCTACGAAGGTACGGTCGTCAAGACCGCTGACTTCGGCGCTTTCGTCAACTTCTTCGGCGCCCGCGACGGCCTCGTCCACATCTCGCAGCTCGCTTCCGAGCGTGTTGCCAAGACCTCCGACGTCGTCAAGGAAGGCGACAAGGTCTGGGTCAAGCTGATGGGCTTCGATGAGCGTGGCAAGGTTCGCCTCTCCATGAAGGTTGTCGACCAGGCAACCGGCCAGGAAGTCGCTGCCGACAAGAAGAAGGAAGACGGCGAAGCCGCTGCCGAATAAGGCCGCGCCGCCAGACCCTATCGAGGCGCGGGTTTTGCCCGCGCCTTTTTTCTATCCCGCTTAGATCCCCTTGGCTCACCGCCAAATCGATCTAACTCTTTGATTTAACGCATTGTCCAGATTGTAAAAGCAGTCCCGCTTTTCCTGGAAATGCTCTAAGGACGCTCCCATGAGCCGCGACGCTGTTAAAACCCTTTTCCACCCCTTTGCCGCAGAAATGCTCGATATGCCGAAAGAGGGCGAACGCATTCTGTTTCTGGGAGCGGAGGCCGGCCCGAGGCTGGATGGTTTTGACGCGGAGATTATTGCCGTTCAGCACCTTCGGCCACTTTACCGGGCTCTGCAGGCGCAAGGCGCGCAGGTCACCCCGGACGTTTCGGGCGAGGACTACGATGCGGCGCTTTTGCTGTGCGGCAAACATCGTGGCGAGAACGAAAACCGCGTCGCGGAAGCACTGTCACGCGTGAAAGCCGGCGGCCTGATCGTCGCGGCGGGATCGAAGGAAGACGGTATCGTGACGCTGCGCAAGACGCTGGCAAAGCTTGGCATCGAGGCCGACTCGACGCCAAAATACCATGGTGTCGCGCTTTGGTTTAAACGTCCGGACGATGTTTCCTCGGCTCTCTCGAAGCTTGCCCAAAAGCCCGTGACGGTCGAAGGCCGCTTCACCGCCCTGCCCGGCATGTTCTCGCACGACCGCGTCGATGACGGTTCGGAGCTTCTGGCATCGCGCCTGCCGACCGATTTTGACGGCAACGCCGCCGATTTTGGCGCGGGCTGGGGTTATCTTTCGGTGATGCTGGCGGAAAAATCGCCGCGCACCGCCCGTATCGATCTTTTTGAAGCGGACTGGAATGCGCTTGAATTTGCCAAGACTAATCTTCTTGAAAACAATCCGCGGCTGACGGCACGTTTCTTCTGGCAGGATCTGGCTAACGAGCCGCCGAAGGAAAAATACGACCTCATCATCATGAACCCGCCTTTCCACGCGGCGGGACAGGCGGCGGAGCCCGCTCTCGGCCAGGCGTTCATCAAGGCTGCCGCCGGCGCGCTTCGCAGCGGCGGAAGGCTGTTGATGGTTGCCAATCGCGGCATGCCCTATGAGCCGGTGCTCGCGACGGAATTCCGCAGCAGCGCAGAGGTGTGCCGTAACGCCCGCTTCAAGATCCTCAGCGCCCAGAAATAATCAATTCAGCAGGGCGGTCAGCTCAGCAGCCATGCCCACAGCGACACGGAAAGAACGCCGGTCGCCGTGGAAATGCTGATGGTGGAGGCCGCGACGCTATGGCCGATGCCGAAGCGATTGGCGATCAGCCATGCATTCACCCCCGTCGGCACCGACGAGGTGAGCACAAGGGCCGCCGTCCATTCCCGGCTGAGGCCGAGAGCGTGGCCCATGGCCCACACGCAGGCGGGCAAGAGCAGCAGTTTGAACACTGTCATGGTAACAGCGATCCCCAGATTGCCGCGAATGGTGTATTTCGTCAGCGCCATGCCGAGCGAGATGAGCGCCGCTGGCCCTGCCATCGAAGCAATCTGATCGACCACGGTTTTGAGGATGGGCGTCAGCGTCACACCTGAAACATTGGTCGAAAGGCCAATCGCCAGGCCAATCACCAGCGGATTGGTAACGAGGTTACGACCGACCTGCTTGAAGACCGCAGCCATGCTTCGCTTTTCACCCCCGACCGCCTTGTGCGTGGCGTTCTCCATGAGGATCGTGCCGGCAATCATCATGACAGGCAGGTGGATGGCCAGCAGAATGGAAAGCGCCACCAATCCCTCATCGCCAACGGACCGGCCGACGAGTGGCAGGCCGATGAAGATATTGTTGGCGAAGGCCGAGGAAATCCCGGCAATGACGGCGATACGCACATCCTGCTTGAAGACGTAACGGGTGACGATATGTCCGATTGTCCATGTGACGGCCACGCCGGCGAAATAGGTGATCCAGAGCCGGAAGGGCGACGCACCGTGGAAATTCGCTTCCGCAAGCGTGCGAAAGATCAGTGTCGGCACGGCGATCTTGAACACGAAATCGCTGAGAATTTCGCCGGCATCGGCACGGAACAGACCAGCCTTGACTGTAAGCCAGCCGATCAGGATGAGAATGAAAATCGGAGCGACGTTAGCGGCAACGGCAGACATGAAGGGAAAGCTTTCGCGGCTTTGCGGGAGATACTCCGCTTTAGAGCGTTTTCCGCCGGAATGGAATCGCGAAAACGTTGAGCGTCTTTGTTTTCGCCCGATTGCGGATCGCATGCCGCGGGAGCCAGACCGGTCAAGCGCCGTCACCGGGAATGGTCTTCGCTGCCCATAACCCCGCATTCCGCGGCGTCAGCGCAAAGAAAAAGCGGGGTTTCCCCCGCCTTTTATGTCCGTTATACGCCGCCAGTACATCCGTGGCGGAGATAACGGTTGAGCCAGAAGACCATCATGTCTTCCATTCCGGTATGCATTCACACACCTTTTGCTCTGCAAGGAGCAATAGCTTAACCACATTACAGGCAGATGACGCGTTTCCTCCTCTTTGCGGAGAACCGCATATTTTCCCTTTGGGCTTTTCTTGCCGCCAGAAATGTTTAAGACCGTTTGAAAATACGCACACGCCTCGTGCGAACTGGATAGGGCCCCATGACGAAATTCGACGTACTGACTGTCGGCAATGCCATCGTCGACATCATCTCCCGCTGCGATGACCGCTTCCTCAACGACAATGCCATTACCAAAGGCGCGATGAACCTCATCGATGCGGAACGCGCCGAATTGCTTTATTCGCTGATGGGACCGGCTCTCGAAGCCTCCGGCGGCAGCGCGGGTAACACTGCGGCGGGCGTGGCGAATTTCGGCGGCAAGGCTGCCTATTTCGGCAAGGTCGCCGAAGACCAGCTCGGAGAAATCTTCCAGCACGATATCCGCGCGCAGGGCGTCTATTTCGAAACGAAACCGGAAGGCACCTTCCCGCCGACCGCCCGTTCGATGATCTTCGTGACCGAAGATGGCGAGCGTTCGATGAACACCTATCTCGGCGCCTGCGTCGATCTCGGCCCTGAAGACGTCGAAGACGACGTCGTGGCGCAGACCAAGGTCACCTATTTCGAAGGTTACCTGTGGGATCCGCCGCGCGCCAAGGACGCCATTCGCGAATGCGCCCGCATTGCGCATGAAAACGGCCGCGAAGTTTCCATGACGCTGTCCGACAGTTTCTGCGTCGGCCGTTACCGCGAAGAATTTCTCGACCTGATGCGCTCCGGCACGGTGGATATTGTTTTCGCCAACAAGCAGGAAGCGCTTTCGCTTTACGAGACCGACGATTTCGAGCTGGCGCTGACGAAAATTGCCGCCGACTGCAAGATCGCGGCGGTGACAATGAGCGAAGAAGGTGCCGTTATCCTGCGCGGTACGGAACGCGTGAAGGTAGAGGCCTATCCCGTGCATGACGTGGTCGACACGACAGGCGCAGGCGATCTCTTCGCCGCCGGTTTCCTGTTCGGTTATACGCAGGACCGGTCGCTCGAAGATTGCGGCAAGCTCGGCTGCCTCGCGGCCGCGGCCGTCATTCAGCAGGTAGGGCCGCGCCCGATGTCATCGCTCAAGGCGCTCGGCGCAAAGCACGGCCTTATTTAAAGGCCTCACCGGGGTAGGCACCCCAGATTTCGCCCTGCGAAACCCAGCCCGAGGCCTGACCGGCCTCGGCGCGGCACCAGTCGCCATTGCATTCACCGATCCTGAAGACGACGCCCGGCTCCAGCCGGGCGATGACCGAAGCACCAGACTGCGCTTCGCGGCGCATGTTGACGTAAACTTCCTTGCCCTTGCCGCGCATCCATGGCGCGGCGACGGCGGTGCGCTCGCCGGACAGCAGCGCCTGGTTGACCCAGCCTTCCGTGCCATCGGCATCACGGATGCGCCGCCAGTTTTCATATTCCTGGATGATTTCGACAGGCATTCCCGATTTCAGATACATCCATGACACGGCGTAATCCGTGCTGGGGCCGATGCGCATATTAACGCGCTTGGATTTCAGGCTGACGAAACGCGGCAGAGGCAGGCCGCTGGCGCCTTTTGCGGCACCCTGCGCCATGGCTTCAGTTGCCGCACCGAAGAGGCCCAAAGACAATGCAATGCAAACGATAGAAACCACACTGCGCATGCCCATTTCCGTTTCCCGCCTTCTGCAAACCGGATGATATTCGAGGAGGCTCGTTTCCACATGCCTCGAGCCTCGGCGAGTTTTGTTTGTCTTCGCCGGCGGGTCTGGTAGAAACGCCCTGATTGAAAGAAATTATCGCTCTTTCTGGTTAATGACTTCTGAACAAGGCAGCGGCAAACGATGACCCACAAGAAGAGACCGACAGTCTATATCACCCGCAAATTGCCTGACGTCGTCGAGACCAGAATGCGCGAACTCTTCGATGCCGAACTGAATATCGACGATACGCCGCGCAGCGAGGCGGAGCTTGTCGCCGCCATGCAGCGGGTGGACGTGCTGGTGCCGACCGTGACCGACCGCATCACCGCCGCGATGATCGAACAGGCGGGGCCGCAACTGAAGTTGATCGCCAGCTTCTCCAATGGCATCGACCATGTGGATGTGGACGCCGCAGCCCGAAAGGGCATTACCGTTACCAATACACCGAATGTGCTGACCGAAGACAGCGCCGATATCACCATGGCGCTGGTGCTGGCCGTGCCGCGCCGCATGATCGAAGGCACGCGCGTGCTTGCCAATGGCTCGGATGAGTGGCTTGGCTGGTCGCCGACCTGGATGCTGGGGCGGCGCATTTCCGGCAAGCGCATCGGTATTGTCGGCATGGGCCGCATCGGAACTGCGGTTGCGCGGCGCGCCAAGGCGTTCGGCCTTTCCATTCATTATCACAACCGCAAACGCGTCAACCCCGCGACGGAGGCGGAGCTTGAGGCAACCTATTGGGACAGCCTCGACCAGATGCTGGCACGGGTGGATATTGTCTCCGTCAATTGCCCCTCGACGCCCGCGACCTACCACCTGATCTCGGCGCGGCGGCTGGCGCTGATGCAGCCAACCAGCTACATCGTCAATACTGCGCGCGGCGATATCATCGATGAGGCCGCGATGATCCAGTGCCTGCGCGAAGGAAAAATCGCCGGCGCCGGTCTCGATGTCTATGAGAATGAGCCTGCGGTGAACCCCAAGCTCATCAAGCTCGCCAAGGAAGGCAAGGTCGTTCTGCTTCCGCATATGGGATCTGCGACGATCGAAGGCCGCATCGAAATGGGCGACAAGGTCATCATCAACATCCGCACGCTGTTCGATGGACACCGTCCGCCGAACCGGGTGCTGCCGGGGCGTAGTTAAGTCAGCTAAAGAAGTCATCGTCTGATTATCGCGTGGGGGAAGGTCAATGGGAACTCCGGTGAAGTTTTTGCTGCTCATGTCCACCTTGCTTGTTCTGGGCAGCAGCCCCGTCCGGGCCGCTTCACTCTCGCCCGAAGAGACAGCGGAACTCTATTATCGTGCCTGGCTGAATTTTGATCGCGGCAGCATGGTTCGACTGGATAAAGAATGGGGTTCTCCGGATAGCGGCCCGCGTTACGTCGATATGGAACTGGTTACAGATCCGGTCGCCTGGCAGCTTAAATACAAGGGTTCCAACGCGCCAAAGGGGACCACAAGCGAACAGCAGAACCAGTTTGCAAAGCTGTGGGTGGCAAGCACGAAGCGCGCGCGCTGCCTGGCTGAACCAGCACGCATCGGAGCGCAATTGCCCACACGTGCGTTCCTGGCGCGGATTAAGATGAACTGCGTCGTTGCAGATGCCGAGCCAGCCTTCAGAAAGCTGAAAGCTGGCGCAAAGCCGGATGACCTCGGCGACGGTGGCCGCATGCCGTCTGCGGACCTTATGAAACAGATGGCGGAAGCCGCGATGGTAGCACCGGTGACGCATAAGATCACGACGGAAATCCAGCTCGTCAGCGGAGCGGACAAGCGCGTCTGGCGGGTCGGATCAGGCGACGTTCAGCCCGAGACGGGCATCGACCGCGTTTCCGCGGTCTTTATCTCGCAAATGCTGCAATCCGGCCTTCTGCGATAGGCCGGTTCGCAATGCCGGCTTTGCCGCAAAGGCTGGACGGCCTCAACCGAGGAATTTCGTCATTTCAATCGAGGTCGTGCGATCATAACCGGCATGGGCATTTTCAGCGGTCCTGACGAAACCCCAGGCGGCGAATTTGGCGTGATTGGCGCCAAGTTCGATGCGTGTTTCCAAGCGTAGTGCCGGCAGCGCCAATTCGCCGGCCACTGTTTCGGCTCTTTCAAGCAGCATCCTGCCGATGCCCTTTCCCTGCGCTTTCGGGGAAACGCACAGCTTGCCGACATAAAGACAGGCCGGCGGCTCCGGCCGGCAAAACAGGCAGCCCAGCAGCTCATCACCATCAAGCGCCACGAACGCAATCTCCGCCCTCGCCTTTTCGGCAAGATTTTCGAGTGTCAGGCGATGGGCCGAGGATGGCGGATCGATGACACCATCCATATAGGCGAAGGACGCCATGATGAGCGCCAGCAAGTCCTGCCAGCGATCGAATTCCTCCCCAACCCTTGCGATCCGGATCATGGTTTCTTTCCGGCCGGCCGGCGTTTGTAACGCACGGTTTCGAAACGGGCCGACAGCGCATCATAAAGCAGCAGGCGACCGATCAGCGGCTCACCGGCACCGGTGATCACCTTGATCGCCTCCATGGCCATGAGGGTGCCGATAACCCCGGTCAGCGCGCCGACGATGCCGGTTTCCGCACAATTGGGAATGAGACCCTGCGGCGGCGGCTCGGGAAACAGATCACGATAACCCGGCAACAGAGTGCCTTCTGCGTTGATCGCATAGGGTTTCAAGACGGTAACCGAGCCATCGAAACGGCCGACGGCGCCGGTGACCAACGGTCTCTTCGCCGCTTCCGCTGCATCGGCGGCGGCATAACGCGTATCGAAATTATCCGAACCATCGATCAGCAGATCGAAGGAGGGCAGATGGTCATGCGCCCAGACCTGCGAAAAGCGCTCCTCATAAACCAGCGTGCGGACATGTGGATTGAGCCGGGCGATGGCCTTGCGGGCACTTTGCGTTTTCAGCTCACCGATGGTGCCGCTATCGTGGATCACCTGCCGCTGGAGGTTGGACAGGGAAACCACATCGTCATCGATCATACCGAGCGTGCCGACACCGGCGGCGGCAAGATAATGAAGGACGGGCGCGCCGAGACCGCCCGCGCCAATGACCAGCACGCGCGCCGCCTTCAACCGCTGCTGGCCTGCACCGCCGATTTCCGGCAGCAGGATGTGGCGCTTGTAGCGTTCGATTTCTTCCGGGCTCAGCGGTTCCATCTCGCCCTCCATCTCTCTATCGTCATCCCGTGACGCTCCCGTGGGAAACATTGAAGAACTGCGCCCGCTCGCCAAGGGCGGAAAACATGGCCGCATCCGTTCCGGTCATGAAACTCTGACCGCCGAGTGCGTGAATGAGATCGAACAAAGCGGCCCGTCTGCCCTCATCCAGATGAGCGGCGATTTCGTCCAAGAGCAGAATGGGCGCATGGCCAGTCATATTGGCGGTCAGCTGCGCATGTGCAAGCACCAGCCCGACCAGCAACGCCTTCTGCTCTCCGGTTGAACAGCGTTCCGCTTCCATGTTCTTTTCCGCGTGGCGCACGAAGAGATCAACGCGGTGCGGGCCATCCAGCGTGCGGCCTGCAGCCGCGTCCCGATACCGGCCATCGCGCAACATAAGCCTATATTCATCTTCCAGATCGACCGCCGGGCGATTAAGCCCGTCATCCATGAAACCGGAAAGCGAAAGCGCCGCCGAGGGGAAAGCAGCGTTGCCGGCCCGCCCTTCGATCAGGGTCTTCAAAAGGCCAAGCATTTCATAACGGGCAACCGCCATGGAAATGCCGAGTTCCGCCATCTGCTTTTCGATACCATCCAGCCAGACAGGATCGAAACGGCCTTCCGAAAGCAGCCGGTTACGGCCGCGCATGGCCTTTTCGAAATCGCTTGCCCGCCTGCCATGGGCGGGGTCGAGCGACAGCACCAGCCGATCGAGAAAACGCCGGCGATCCGATGACGAGCCGGTGAAGAGGCCGTCCATGGCCGGCGTCAGCCACAACACGCGCAAATGATCGGTCAGTTCGTCGACGGATTTTACCGACGTGCCGTTCAGCCGCAGGCGACGCGACACCACTTCGCCATCACCTTCAATCCCGGTGCCGATGGCAACTTCGCCATCCATGCCTTCGACATCGGCAAAGATCGAGAAACCGGTGGCCTCCGCTCCGACGCGGGTAACATCGGACAGGGTGGCCCGGCGAAGGCCCCTGCCGGGTGAAAGAAACGAGACGGCCTCCAGCAGATTGGTCTTACCGGAGCCATTATCGCCTGTCAGCACAACATGGCGATCATCAAGCGTGAGCGCCGCCGCCGCATAGTTGCGGAAGTCCGTGAGTTTCAGCCGTAAAAGCGACACCTTGTTCGTCATCTGTACGGCCTAAAACGAACATGGCCGGATGGCAAGAAGGGGAATGCCCATCCGCATTAAAGACCGTCACAGCAAGGCAATTCATTCTCCAGTAGCAACTTTTTGGACGGCCGGTTATTTATGAGCCATTCCTTATCATCGGTAGCCCATTCATGCGCCTGATCTTTTCGCTGTTTCTCACTCTCGGTCTTCTTTCATCCTGTGCAGGCAGGCCGGGGGCGGACGTGCTGCAGGCCATAAACACCAAGGCCCATGGCACGAAAATCGTGACGGCCTATGTGGTGAGCACACGGGAGAAAAACACCGACGCGAAAAAGGGTTTTGGCACGGAGCGGGCGATGCAGCCGAATTACGCAAGCTTCGACATTTCCATTCCTCCCACTCATAAAAGCGGAAAAATCGAGTGGGCCAACGGCAAGCCGGATCCGAACAAGGATTTTGTCGTCACCCGGGCCGATATGCTGACGAAGCCGCGCTTCAATGCCGATCTTGGCGACGTCGCCCGGTCCGGCAAGCAGATCGCGCTTTTTGTGCATGGTTACAATTACAGCTATCAGGAAGCGCTGTTCCGCGCGACGCAGATGGCTGCCGATGCCAAGATGGATGGCGTGCCGCTGGTGTTCTCCTGGCCGTCGCAGGCCAACGTCACCGGTTATGTGGCCGACAAGGAATCGGCGACCTTTTCGCGCGATGCGCTGGCTGGTGTTCTGATCGACCTTACCCGACAGACACCGCGAAAAAACGTTGTCGTGTTTGGCCACAGCATGGGTGGCTGGCTGGTCATGGAAGCGCTGCGGCAGTTGCGCTTGCAGGGCAGGAACGACGTGATCGCCAAGCTGCAGGTGGTGCTGGCAGCACCTGATATCGATGCCGATGTGTTTCGCAAACAGATAGAGGTGGTCGGCCGGCTCAACCCGCCGCTCACCGTTCTCGTTTCCAAGGACGACCGCGCCCTGAAAGCATCTTCCATTTTGGGCGCCGATGTCACTCGTATCGGAGCACTTGACGTGACCGACCCGCAGGTACAGGAAGCTGCCCTGAAGGAGGGCGTGCAGTTCATCGACATTTCCAAACTCGAGGCTTCCGATCCGCTCAACCATGACCGCTATGCCGCTCTGGCCTCGATGGTGCCGCAGCTGGAATCAAGCAGACGCGGCGGCGACATCAACAGTGCGGGTGCCTTCGTTTTCGATGCGATCGGCGCGACCGTATCCAGCCCCTTCCGCCTTGCGAGCCAGGTGGTGAACCCGCAGTAGTTTCTGCGGGTTCTTCCCGGCCTCTGGTTTCAGAAATCCCAGTCTTCATCTTCAGTGGCAACAGCCTTACCGATGACATAGGATGAGCCGGAACCCGAGAAGAAGTCGTGGTTTTCATCAGCATTCGGAGAAAGCGCTGAGAGGATCGCCGGATTGACCCGGCAGGCCTCGGCCGGAAACAGCGCCTCATAACCCAGATTCATCAGGGCCTTGTTGGCATTGTAATGCAGGAACTGTTTGACGTCCTCCGTCAGGCCGACGCCGTCATAGAGGTCTTCGGTATATTTCGCCTCGTTATCGTAAAGTTCGAGCAGGAGATCGAAGGCGAAATCCTTGATTTCCTGTTTTTTCGCCTCGTCCAGACGCTCCAGCGCCCGCTGGAACTTATAGCCGATATAATAGCCATGCACGGCCTCGTCGCGGATGATCAGACGGATAAGATCCGCCGTATTGGTGAGCTTGGCGCGGCTTGACCAGAACATCGGCAGGTAGAAGCCGGAATAGAACAGGAAGCTTTCCAGAAACACGCTGGCGATCTTCTTCTTCAGCGGATCGCCGCTGTCATATTCACGCATGATGAGCGCGGATTTGCGCTGCAGGAACTCGTTTTCTTCCGACCAGCGATAGGCGTCGTCAACGTCAGGCGTGAGGCAAAGCGTCGAAAAGATCGAGGAATAGGAGCGGGCGTGCACGGCCTCCATGAAGGAGATGTTGGAAAGCACCGCCTCCTCATGCGGCGTTGCCGAATCCTCCATCAGGCGCACGGCGCCGACACCGTTCTGGATGGTGTCGAGCAAGGTCAGGCCAGTGAAGACACGGATCGTCAGTTTCTGTTCTTCCGGCTTCAGCGTTCCCCAGGAGGGGATGTCGTTGGAAAGCGGCACCTTTTCCGGCAGCCAGAAATTCGAGGTCAAACGGTTCCAGACTTCGAGGTCCTTGTCGTCCTCAATGCGGTTCCAGTTGACCGCGCGGATGCGGGACGCGGGTTTTACGGCGATGTTCATTGTCTTGTCCCTCAATTCAGAGCGTGCAGGAAACGCAGCCCTGAACCTGCGTGCCTTCCAGCGCCATCTGGCGCAAACGGATGTAATAGATGGTCTTGATGCCCTTCTTCCAAGCGTAGATCTGCGCGCGGTTGATATCGCGCGTGGTCGCCGTATCGCGGAAGAACAGCGTCAACGACAGGCCCTGGTCGACATGCTGGGTGGCGGCAGCATAGGTATCGATGATCTTTTCCGGGCCGATTTCATAGGCATCCTGATAATATTCGAGATTGTCGTTCGAGAGATAGGAAGCCGGGTAATAAACGCGGCCGATCTTGCCCTCTTTACGGATTTCGATCTTCGAGACGATCGGATGAATGGAAGAGGTGGAGTGGTTGATATAGGAGATCGAACCGGTTGGCGGTACGGCCTGAAGGTTCTGGTTATAGAGGCCCGATGCCATCACGTCCTGCTTCAACGCCTGCCAGTCTTCCTGCGTTGGAATGGCAATGCCGGCTTTTTCGAACAGCTCACGGACCTTTTCCGTCGCGGGCAACCATTCCCGGTCGGTATATTTGTCGAAATAGTCGCCCGAGGCATATTTGGAATTCTCAAAGCCCTTGAAGCTCTGGCCCCGTTCCACGGCAAGACGGTTGCTGGCGCGGATGGCGTGATAGGTCACGGTGTAGAAATAGATATTGGTGAAATCGACGCCTTCTTCAGAACCATAGAAGATGCGTTCGCGCGCCAGATAACCGTGCAGGTTCATCTGGCCAAGCCCGATGGCGTGGCTCGCATCATTGCCCTTTTCCACCGAAGGAACGGAGGAAATGTGGCTCATGTCCGACACTGCCGTCAGCGCCCGGATGGAGGTCTCGATCGTCTTGCCGAAATCGGCCGAATCCATCGCCGAGGCGATGTTCAGCGAGCCGAGATTGCAGGAAATATCCTTGCCCATATGGCTGTAGGACAAATCTGCATTAAATTCGCTTGCCTCGCTGACCTGCAGGATTTCCGAGCAGAGATTGCTCATGCTGATACGGCCGGCGACCGGATTGGCGCGGTTCACCGTATCCTCAAACATGATGTATGGGTAACCGCTTTCGAACTGGATCTCGGCGATCACCTGGAAGAATTCGCGCGCCTTGATCTTCTTCTTGCGGATGCGGCTATCGGCGACCATCTCGTGATATTTTTCGCTGACAGAAATCTCGGTCAACGGCACGCCATATACCCGCTCCACGTCATAGGGCGAGAACAGGTACATATCCTCGTTGTTGCGGGCGAGTTCGAAGGTGATGTCAGGGATAACCACCCCGAGCGACAGGGTCTTGATGCGGATTTTTTCGTCGGCGTTTTCGCGCTTGGTATCGAGGAAGCGCATGATGTCAGGGTGGTGGGCATGCAGATAGACTGCGCCGGCACCCTGACGCGCACCGAGCTGGTTGGCGTAGGAAAAGCTGTCTTCCAATAGCTTCATGACAGGAATGACGCCGGAAGACTGGTTTTCGATCTGCTTGATCGGCGCTCCGAATTCGCGAATATTGGTCAGGGACAGCGCCACGCCGCCGCCGCGCTTCGAAAGCTGCAGCGCCGAATTGATGGAGCGGCCAATGCTTTCCATATTGTCTTCCACACGCAGCAGAAAACATGAGACCAGTTCACCACGGCTCTTTTTGCCGGCGTTGAGGAATGTCGGGGTTGCCGGCTGGAAGCGGCCGGAAATGATCTCGTCCATCAGGTCGCGGGCAAGCTGCTCATCGCCGCGCGCCAGAGCCAGCGCCACCATGCAGACGCGGTCCTCGTAACGCTCCAGATAGCGTTTTCCGTCGAAGGTCTTCAGCGTATAAGAGGTGTAATATTTGAAGGCACCGAGAAAGGTCGGAAAACGGAATTTCCGGGCATAGGCCTCGTCATAGAGATCTCGAACGAAATTGAAGGAGTACTGGTCCAGCACCTCCTGCTCGTAATAGCCCTCCGTCACGAGATAATCGAGCTTTTCCCTGAGGTTATGAAAAAAGACGGTGTTCTGGTTGACGTGCTGAAGGAAATATTGCCGGGCGGCCAGGCGATCCTTGTCGAGCTGGATTTTCCCGTTCTCGTCGTAAAGGTTCAGCATCGCGTTCAGCGCATGATAGTCCAGAGCCGCTTCGAGCGGTTTCTGAGTTGTGGCTGCCGGCTGTTTGGCGTCCTTGCGCAGCGCGCTCGAGGTTAGCGTGTCCAAAATCGTTCCAATCCATGTTTGACGTTGGCGACATCTTCCTCCGTGCCGAGAAGCTCGAAGCGATAGAGAAACGGCACTGCGCATTTGCGCGAGACGATATCTCCGGCGGATGCGAAAGCTGCGCCAAAATTCGTGTTGCCCGCCGCGATGACACCGCGAATGAGATTTCGGTTGGAGGGCTCGTTCAAAAACCGGATGACCGGCTTCGGCACTGCCCCTTTCATACCGCCGCCGCCATAGGTGGGGGTAACGAGCACATAGGGCTCCGACACCTGAGGCACGTCATCCTCAGCACCGAGCGGCAGGCGAAACAAGCGCCGCTCGAGCTTCAGAAGGAAACGATGCGTGTTTTCAGAGCGGCTGGAATAATAAACGATCAGCCCCATCACGCTGCCGCCTCAGCTGATCGCGCCGATCATATCCGGCCGGAAACCCGCCCAATGGCGTTCGCCGGCGACGACCACGGGAACCTGCATGTAACCGAGGCCGCGAACGTGATCGAGCGCATCCGCATCTTCAGAAATATCGACTATCTCATAGGGGACACCGATGCGGTCCAGCGCGCGATAGGTGGCGGTGCATTGGACGCAGGCGGGCTTGCTGTAAACGGTGACGGTCATAATTTCCCTTTCGAAGCCGCATTACACACGGCTCAACATTGCCGATTGCGGTCGCAATCGGGTGGATGGATCTGTCATTCAGGTGAGGCGCACGGCTTAGAGGGTTTGTCGCATTTCCGGACGGAAACCGGTGTCCCTGAAAATGTTCCGGGCCGCGTAAGATCACTCTCTACGCCGATGAGCGCAGGAACTTAAAAAAATGCACTGGCATGACTTCACCCCGAAGCTTGTTCTGGAGGGGGCAGAAAAGGGCGAACGCAATTCATTTGCGCCATACCTTCCTTCCGGACACCCCGCCCGTGGACGTTTGCGCTCAAGGCAGGTCTCCTGACTTGCGGGTCACAACATCTGTTCCGGCCTTCCCGGGGCTTTTGACCCCAGTGACCCAAATCGGAACGATGCTCGCCGCTTACAGTTGCGGGGGCAGTTTCGGCCTTGCTTCGCCATAATGGCGTTACGCACCGAATTCCCGTCTTAGCTCCCAATCCTTGCGAATCGGAAGAACCTCGAACACCACATATAGTATATGAGGAAATTTTCACGTCAATGAATAGACACAGGAAAGCCCCACCCTGTGGATCAAAAAGATTCAACACATGGTCAACAAAGGCTTAACGACAAGTGCGCCTTGCCGCCACAGGACGGGAAAGCGTTAATCTATTCCCAGATATCGATGTGAATATCGGCGGGGCGGGTGTTCTCGATCACCCTTTTGCCGTTGGGAAGATCGTTTTCAAACAGCTTGGCGTGGACCGCAGCTGCATCAAGACCATAGCCCTGCCATCTGTTGCGCAGCCTCTCTTCAAGCACCGCGACGGACGGTCCAACGAAAATGGTGAGGTCGAAGTTATCGGAAAGCGCTGTCCAAGGCGCCTCGTTGAGCAGCAGATAATTGCCTTCAGCCAGGATGAAGTGGGTCTCAGGCGCGATGGCGCGGGCGGAAGCAATGGCGATTTCGCGGGAGCGGTCGAAAACCGGAACAAGCACCTCCTGCCCGCCCTTGCGAACGGCAAAGACGATATCGAGAAAACCACGCACGTCAAAGGTTTCGGGCGCGCCCTTGCGCGACAGCAGCCCTCGCTCTTCAAGTATGCCATTGTCCATATGGAAGCCATCCATCGGCAGGACGGCGGCCGTTTCGCCCCGTGCGAGCAAAGCGTCACAAAGGGCATCCGCCAGCGTGGATTTGCCGGCCCCAGGGGGACCGGCAATAGCGATGATAAAACGGGATTTGCCCTCTGCCCGCCGAAGAACATCCTCGGCGATCGTTTCAAGCTTCAGCGTCATGCGGCAAGCGTTTCCTTCGGCGCTTCCTTGGCGCCGGTCATGAAGGCGACGGCGTCGGACATGGAGTAGTCCTTCGGATTGATGACGCACAGGCGCTTGCCGAGCCGGTGGATATGGATGCGATCCGCAACCTCGAAAACATGCGGCATGTTGTGCGAGATGAGAACGATCGGCAACCCGCGCGAGCGCACGTCCAGAATAAGCTCCAGAACGCGCCGGCTTTCCTTGACACCAAGCGCCGCCGTCGGTTCGTCGAGTATGACGACCTTGGAGCCGAAGGCCGCCGCACGCGCCACCGCTACACCCTGCCGCTGGCCGCCGGAGAGGGTTTCCACCGCCTGATTGATGTTCTGGATCGTCATCAGGCCGAGTTCCGAGAGTTTCTCGCGGGCGAATTTTTCCATGGCCGGGCGGTCCAGCGCGCGGAAAAGACTGCCCTGAATGCCGGCTTTGCGGATTTCCCGGCCGAGGAACATATTGTCAGCTATGGAAAGTGCCGGTGAGAGCGCGAGGTTCTGATAGACCGTCTCGATGCCGGCCTTGCGCGCCTCGATGGGCGAGCGGAACTGCACGGGCTGGCCTTCCAGCCTGATCTCTCCCTCATCGGGCGTCACCGCACCGGAAATCGCCTTGATGAGAGAGGATTTGCCGGCGCCATTGTCACCGATGACAGCGAGGATTTCGCCCGGATAGAGATCAAAATCGGCATGGTCGAGGGCGGTTACCCGGCCGTAGCGTTTGACGAGATTGCGTGCTGTGAGAATGGGTTCTTTTGCCATCAGCCTGCTACCTTTCTGATCCACTGGTCGATTGCGACAGCCATGATGATGAGAACGCCGATCAACAGATAGGTCCATTGCGGGTCTGTCCCGATGAGCCTCAGGCCGAGCGAAAAGACGCCGACGATCAGGGCACCGAAGATCATACCCATGATGGAGCCGCGCCCGCCGAACAGCGACAGGCCGCCAATGACCACTGCGGTAATGGATTCGATATTGGCGAATTGACCGGCGGTCGGCGAAACCGAGCCGATGCGGCCGATCAAGGCCCAGCCGGCGAAGGCGCAGATGAGGCCGGACAGGGTATAAACGGTGGTCAACATACGCTTGACGTTGACGCCGGCAAGTTCGGCAGCATCCGGATCGTCACCCACAGCATAAAGATGGCGGCCCCAGGCGGTGCGGTTGAGCACATACCAGAGCAGGGCGACAAGCAGAACCATGGCGATGACGCCATAGGTGAAGACCGCGCTGCCGACACGGATATTGGCGCCGAAGAATTGCAGGATCGGCGCCTGCTGGGCGATATCCTGGGCTCGGATCGTCTCGTTTGCGGAATAGAGGAAGTTGGTCGCCAGTACGATCTGCCACATGCCGAGCGTGACGATGAAGGGCGGCAGGCGCATGCGCGAGACCAGTATACCGTTGATGAAGCCGCAAAATGCGCCGACGGCAAGGCCACAGAGAATGGAGAGTTCCGCCGGCAAGCCGTAACGGAAGGTGAACTGTCCCATGATGACGGAGGACAGAACCATGATCGCGCCAACCGACAGATCGATCCCCGCCGTCAGGATGACCAGCGACTGCGCCGCGCCGACAATACCGACGATGGCGACCTGCTGCAAAATAAGGGTCAGCGTGAAGGCCGAGAAAAACTTGCCGCCGAGGAGCAGGCCGAAAACAATCAGCGACAGCACCAGAACGATAAGCGGAACGGCCGCCGGGCTGGAGTGGAGAAAGTGCTGTAGTTTTTCCAGAACACTCTTGTCGTGCGTATCGAAAGCGGCGACCTGCGTCGAACTTCCCGAAAGCACTTTTTCAAATTCATTATGCGGCTGAGCCCGCACCGGCTGATCGCTCATGGATTTTCCTCCCGATCGCTCTATCGCACCAGCCCTGACACCGGGGTCTATCTCAAAAGAGAATGATGCGTAGATTTCAAAGTGTTGTGAAGCGGCCTATGCCATCCCCGCAGGACGCGCGACCCGCTCGTTTGTTCCTTTGTCCGATCCCCCGGATCGTGCCTGAATCATTCTCGTCCAAGGGCGGGGGCACGAATGCCCCCGCGGATTTCAACGGCGAGGCATCAGCCCCAGCACTTGTTGAGACCTTCCTTCGTATCGATCGAGTCGAGACCCTTGACCGGCTTGTCGGTTACCAGCGTCACGCCGGTATCGACGAAGTTCTTGCCTTCGGTCGGCTTCGGCTTTTCACCGGTGTCGGCAAACTTCTTGACGGCTTCCACGCCGAGCGCCGCCATCAGCAGCGGATATTGCTGCGAGGTCGCACCGATCACGCCTTCCGCGACGTTCTTGACGCCCGGGCAACCGCCATCGACGGAAACGATCAGTACATCCTTTTCACGGCCGACCGCTTTCAGCGCCTCATAGGCACCGGCTGCCGCAGGTTCGTTGATGGTGTGGACGACATTGATGGTCGGGTCCTTCTGCAGCAGATTTTCCATCGCCGAGCGGCCGCCTTCTTCGTTACCATTGGTAACATCGTGACCAACGATACGCGGATCGTTTTCATCACCGATCTTGTTGATGTCCTTAACGTCGATGCCAAAGCCCTTCATGAAGCCCTGGTTACGCAGCACATCCACCGTCGGCTGGGAGGGGGTGAGGTTGAGGAAGGCGATTTTTGCGTCCTTGGCCTTATCACCAAGGGTGCCGGCGGCCCATTTGCCGATCAGCTCACCAGCCAGAAGATTGTCGGTGGCAAAGGTGGAATCGGCGGCATCGACGGGCTCCAGAGGCGTGTCGAGAGCGATCACCAGAAGGCCTGCGTCACGCGCCTTCTGCACGGCCGGAACGATGCCCTTGGTGTCAGATGCGGTGATCAGGATACCCTTGGCGCCATCGGCGATGCAGGTCTCGATGGCTGCCACCTGGCTTTCGGAATCGCCGTCGATCTTGCCGGCATAGGATTTCAGCGTCACGCCAAGTTCTTTGGCCTTGGCGGTCGCGCCTTCCTTCATCTTGACGAAGAAGGGATTGGTGTCGGTTTTGGTAATGAGGCAAACCGAAGTATCGGCCGCGGACGCGACGGAAGCGAAAGAAACGCCAAGCGCAAGCGCGCCCAGAAGAGCGGAAACAGTGGTCTTCATTTAATCCTCCCAATGGATATTTAAGCACCGTGACGGTTACTCGACGATCTCGTCTCCTCCGAGAACAGCGACCGTTGGCACAGATGGAACCACCAAAGGAAACGCCTGTCAATAAATAAATCCGATTGAATTATTAATTCCGTATGGCATTCTAATATGCGGCAGGGAGGAATATCGCCGCCGTTGTTTACGTTGCGATAGCAAGATTGCCATAAAGCCTGCAGGTATCGGTCATGACGGATATAGCGGGCGGGAGGATGACATTATGAGACAATCTGTCGAGACGGCGCCGCCTGCGCCGCCCACCATTATGGATATGAGCGGCGGCGCCAACCAGATCGGGGTGCGCGCTTATAATGAGCGGCTGGTGCTGTCGCTCGTGCGCCGCCATGGCGGATTGTCGAAAGCCGAAATATCCAGGCTTTGCGGCCTTTCGGCGCAAACTGTCTCGGTCATCATGCGCTCGCTGGAGAAAGACGGCCTTCTCATTCGTGGCGAAAGGTTGCGCGGAAAAGTCGGGCAACCATCGACGCCGATGCGCCTCAATCCCGACGCCGTCTTTTCTTTTGGCGTGAAGATCGGCCGGCGCAGCGTCGATCTCGTGCTGATGGATTTTGTCGGCCGGATAAAACTCAAGCTCCGCAAAACTTACCCTTACCCTCTGCCGGAGTGGATATTGCCGTTCGTGATCGAAGGGATCACGGAGATCGAATCGAAATTGTCACCGGCGGAACGGCAAAAAATCACCGGAGTTGGTATCGCCGCCCCATTCGAGCTGTGGAACTGGGCCCAGGAAGTGGGCGCGCCGCAAGCCGAAATGGAACGGTGGCGGGATGTTGATATCCGCTCCGAAATTGCCGAAAGCGTCAGCTACCCCGTCTTTCTGCAGAATGACGCGACCAGTGCCTGCGGTGCAGAACTGGTTTTTGGCGCCGGCCAGAACTACCCCGATTTTCTCTATATCTTCATCGGTTCCTTCATCGGTGGCGGAGTCGTTTTGAATTCGGCGCTGTTCTCTGGAAAAACAGGTACCGCCGGCGCGATCGGCCCCCTGCCGGTGCAGGGGCAGGATGGCAACACGGTTCAGCTTCTGAAAATCGCGTCGATATTCGTTCTCGAGAACATGCTACGTGAAAAGGGTATCGATCCGCGTCCCCTGTGGTTCTCACCCGACGAATGGATCGATTTCGGCGAACCGCTGGAAAGCTGGATCAATAAAACTGCCGCGGCGCTCGCGCAAGCTGTTATCGCGGCAGCCTCCATCATCGATTTTTCCAGCGTCATCATCGATGGTGGTTTTCCCGACTGGGTCAGGGCGAGAATAGTCTCCGCCACCCGGCTTGCCCTCAAGCATCATGATCTTCAGGGCGTCACACTGCCGGAGATCATCGAAGGCGCGGTCGGCAGCCAGGCCCGGGCGATCGGGGGGGCAAGTCTGCCCTTGTTTTCCCGCTATCTCATCGATCAGAACGTTCTCTTTAAGGATACGACAGGCTGAGCCTTTACGCTTTACCTTACTATCCCCAAGCTGCTCTTCGCCGAATTTATCTGTCAGTCACGCGCCAGTTGCGTGCTGCATGATCGCCTCAAGAAAGGCGGGGCCGTAGCGCTCCAGCTTGGTGTCTCCGACGCCGGGGATCTGCGCCATCTCCCTCGCCGAGGCCGGTTTCGCAGCAGCCAGTTCGATCAGGGTCTTATCGTGAAAAATCACATAAGGCGGGACGTTCTGCGCACGGGCAATTTCCATACGCTTTGCACGCAGCACCTCGAAGAGACTACGATCTGCCTCCGGCAAAGCTGTCGATGCGGCATTCCGCGGCGTCTGCTGCCGGGCCGAACGGGGCGCGGATGGTATTCTCAGCATCAGGGCTGGCTTTTCGCGCAGGAACCGCCTCCCTTCTTCGGAAATCGACAATCCGCCATGTCCGGACAGATCCACTTCGATCAGGCGCAGTGCAACCAGCTGCCGCAAAATGGCGCGCCAGGAGCGATTGTCATGCTCTTTGCCGATCCCGTAAGTGGTGATCTGATCGTGCCCGAAACGGGAAATACGCTCGTCCTCGACGCCGAGCAAAACGCGAATGACATAGGCCTGGCCGAAACGTTCCCCGGTGCGGTAAATGCAGGAGAGCAGCTTTTGCGCGGCTATCGCGCCGTCAAACAGGTCCGGCGGCTCCGCACAGGTATCGCAGTTACCGCACGGCTCGCATCGATCACCGAAGTAGGAGAGCAGGACCTGACGGCGGCAGCCCGCTGTTTCCGCAAGACCGAGCAGGGAATCAAGCTTCTGGCGCTCCATATATTTGCGCTGGTCCGCGACATCCGATTCTTCAATGAAGCGGTTGCGCAAGGCGATGTCTTCATAACCGTAAAGCATAAGCACGTCTGACGGCAGACCATCACGACCGGCACGGCCGGTCTCCTGATAATAGGCCTCGATGCTGCCCGGCAGATCGATATGAACCACGAAGCGCACATCCGGCTTGTCGATGCCCATGCCGAAAGCGACGGTGGCGACGATAATCACCGCCTCACCGTGCTGAAAACGGGTCTGGTTTGCCTCGCGGGCGGTCTTGTCCATACCCGCGTGATAGGGCAGCGCGTCTCGCCCCTCTTCCCGCAACCACGCCGCCGTCTCATCGACCTTGCGTTTCGACAGGCAATAAACGATGCCGCTCTCATTCTCCCGGCCCTTGAGAAAGCGTTTCAGCTGGGCGCGGGGATTGTCCTTTTCCATGATCGCATAGCGGATGTTGGGGCGGTCGAATCCGGCAATGAACGCGTCATCCTCATCAATCGCGAGATGACCGAGAATTTCGGTACGGGTAGGCTCGTCGGCGGTCGCCGTCAGCGCCATGCGTGGAGTATCGGGAAAACGCTCGATCAGCATATCGAGCTGACGGTAAGGCGGTCGGAAATCATGCCCCCATTGCGACAGGCAATGAGCTTCATCAACCGCGATCAGTGACAGGTCAATGGATTGAAGCGCGTCCAGCACATCCGGCTTGAGAAGGGTTTCCGGCGCGGCATAAAGAATGTCGACATTGCCGGCCCGCATCTCCCGCCAGAGCGTTCGACGCTCTTCCAGAGAAAGATCGGAATTCAGGGCCTCGGCCCGCACACCCGCCTGACGAAGTGCCGCGACCTGGTCCACCATCAATGCGATCAGCGGTGAAACGATCAGCCCCATGCCGCTACGGGCAAGCGCCGGGATCTGGTAACAAAGCGACTTTCCTCCGCCCGTCGGCATGAGGACGAAGGCATTGTTTCCCGCCATGACATG